>ERZ1034915.877-NODE-877-length-18702-cov-5.553065_pt1 | contig 18702 bp, 15 predicted proteins | sample MGYA00520592_ERZ1034915 | MGnify/ENA primary metagenome ERZ1034915 (study PRJEB33766, sample SAMN09781787) | gut metagenome | biome: gut microbiome | host: Homo sapiens | place: Madagascar | study: EMG produced TPA metagenomics assembly of the PRJNA485056 data set... | reverse complement strand
CTATTTGTACTACACAGATAAAACAATTATAATGCTTTTAACTTTCAGTGTCAATGACCGACTTTTAAATCCATAAAGCCATAGTGCAACTTTTGATTGGGACGAACCTGACGTTCAAACCCCAGTTCCTCAAAAATAGGGTCACGAAAATGTGCCTTGATGATAATTTTTTCTCGTGCGACACGCTTAGCCTCATTTAGCCATTCTTCTGTCAGACGACTGCCGTTAGCTAGAGGTTTGATAGCTTGTAGATTTTCCGATTCCTTGATAGTCTCTGAAAACATAGGATCAGCATAAATGATATCAAAAGAGTGATCAGCCTGGGATTTCAAAAAGGATAAGCTATCGCTCTTAATAGCCTTAATAGACCGCATCGCTTTTTCAAGCTGTTTATCATCCGTTTGATACGTGGCCAGACCACGAGAAACCACCTGAAAAATCACTTCTTGACTCTCAAGGCCAGTCACCCTATTTCCCACTGCTGTCATCACTAGACTATCTGAAGCCAGCCCCATGGTCGTATCAAGAATAGACTTGGGAGACCGCCCCAAAAGACTAATTAAAGCATCATGTGGAGCCTTAATGCGAAGTACCGCCGTATCTGGATGAAAGGACAACTCACTACCATCCGCATTAACAAAAGACAATCTATCTTTATATAGAAGATAAAAAGCTCCAAATCGCTCTAAACATTTTGCCAAAGATAACTTGCGGCGAGGCTGGTAGTCAACTCCTAGCTCGTGAGCTAATTCTTGTGCACGCGCAATCAAGGCCTCATTTTCACGTAAAGATGTGGTAATAATCATGCTACTAGTATAGCAGAATCTTCGGAAACAAAACCATTGTCTTAGCTTTCATTTTAATTTATGAGCTTACATTTGTGTAAGAAAAAAGCCCCAGCAAAGCTGAGACTTCTATTTCATGATTAGATAGCTTCTGTTGTAAAGCTACGGCTTTCAAGCACACGCACCATAGCATCTGCTGTATCAAGGGCTGTGAAGAGTGGAATACCAGCTTCAATAGCAGAGCTACGGATAGCTGCTCCATCTTCATCATAGGTACGTTTGTTACCAACCGTATTGATAATAGCTTGCGCTTTACCAGTACGAACAAGGGCTGGAATGTCATTATCGTCATTTTCGCCCAATTTGTTAACAAGCGTTGCGTGAACTCCGTGTTCATTCAAGAACTTGGCTGTTCCTTCAGTGGCGTAGATACCATAACCGATAGCGTCGAAACGACGAGCCAAGTCAAGGGCTTCTTCTTTAGTATCATCATGAATAGTAAAGATAACATTACCAAAGGTTGGCAAGTGGAGGTAAGATGCTTCAAAGGCTTTGTAGAGTGCTTTTTCAAGAGTCGCATCTGTACCCATAACTTCACCAGTTGATTTCATTTCAGGTCCAAGGAGGCTATCTACCTTAGCCAATTTTGTGAATGAGAAGACTGGTGCCTTGACATGGACATGGTTGCTTTCTGGGTAAAGACCATCTTTGTAACCTTGCTCAGCCAATGATTTACCAAGAATCAAGTTTGTAGCAACTTGAGCCATTGGGATATCAGTCACCTTAGACAAGAATGGTACCGTACGGCTGGCACGTGGGTTAACCTCGATAACATAGACCGTTTCGTCCTTGATAACGAACTGAATGTTCATCATACCGATACAGTTAAGACCAATAGCCAAGCGTTTAGTGTAATCAGCGATAGTCTCTTGGATTTTCTTAGAAAGGGTTTGTGGTGGGTAAACTGCCATTGAGTCCCCTGAGTGAACCCCTGCACGTTCGATGTGTTCCATGATACCTGGAATCAAGACATCCTTACCATCAGAGATGGCATCCACTTCACACTCACGTCCGATGATATAGCTATCGACAAGGACTGGGTGGTCTGGACTTGCCTTAACGGCTGTACGCATGTAAGAACGAAGGTCATCTTCATTTTCAACGATTTCCATGGCACGTCCACCCAAAACGTATGATGGACGAACAAGAACTGGGAAGCCAATCTTACGAGCTGCTTCAACCGCTTCTTCTTCATTTGTCGCTGTTTGCCCTGGTGGTTGTGGGATATCAAGATCTTTAAGGGCTTGCTCAAAGAGGTCACGGTCTTCGGCACGGTCAAGGTCAGCAACCTGTGTACCCAAGATTTTCACACCTGCTTTAGACAATGGCTCTGCCAAGTTGATGGCTGTTTGTCCACCAAACTGAACCACGACACCCTTAGGTTGTTCCAATTCGATAACGTTCATCACGTCTTCGAAAGTCAATGGTTCGAAGTAAAGTTTATCTGATACTGAGAAGTCTGTTGAAACTGTCTCAGGGTTAGAGTTCATGATGATAGCTTCGTAACCTGCAGCCTGGATGGCTTTTACAGAGTGAACTGTCGCATAGTCGAACTCAACCCCTTGTCCGATACGGATAGGACCTGAACCAAGAACGATGACAGATTCTTTATCAGATTTGATTGATTCATTTTCCCACTCGTAAGTTGAGTAGAAATATGGTGTTGATGACTCGAACTCAGCCGCACAAGTATCAACCATCTTGTAAACAGGAACAATGTTATTTTCCAAACGTGTTGCACGAACTTGGTCGGCTGTTTGATTCCAGAGATCAGCAATCTTACGATCAGAGAAACCGTTACGTTTAGCTTCTTTCAGAACATCAACATCGCCTACGTGAGTAGCCAATTCTTGTTCCAATTCAAAGATATGGAGCAATTTGTCAAGGAAGAAGATATCAATCTTAGTCAACTCTGACAATTCTTCAATAGTGTAACCACGACGGATAGCTTCCGAAAGGTAGAAGAGACGGTCGTCTTGAGCTTTGACAATCTTTTCAACCAAGGCGTCGTCTGTGACGTCCGCAAGCTCAGGCATTTCATTGTGGTAAACACCGATTTCAAGCGAACGACAGGCTTTAAGAAGTGACTCTTCGATGTTACGACCGATAGCCATAACTTCACCAGTTGCTTTCATTTGAGTACCAAGACGACGTTCACCGTGTTCAAATTTATCAAATGGGAAACGTGGAATCTTAGCAACCACATAGTCAAGAGCTGGTTCAAACATGGCATAGGTTGTACCAGTGACTGGGTTAATCATTTCATCAAGTGTCAGACCAACAGCAATCTTGGCTGCCAATTTGGCAATTGGATAACCAGTTGCTTTTGAGGCAAGGGCTGATGAACGTGATACACGAGGGTTTACTTCGATAACATAGTACTTGAAGCTATTAGGGTCAAGGGCCAACTGTACGTTACATCCACCCTCAATTTTAAGGGCACGGATAATCTTCAAGCTGGCATCACGAAGCATTTGGTTTTCAATATCTGACAAGGTTTGCGTTGGGGCAAATACGATTGAGTCCCCTGTGTGGATACCAACTGGGTCAAAGTTTTCCATGTTACATACCACAAGAGCATTGTCTGCGGCATCACGCATAACTTCGTATTCGATTTCTTTGAAACCAGCGATAGAGCGCTCAATTAAACATTGTGTTACTGGTGACAATTTCAATCCATTTTCAGCGATTTCACGAAGTTCTTCTTCGTTGGCACACATACCACCACCAGTACCACCAAGGGTAAAGGCAGGACGCACGATAACTGGGTAACCAATTTCTGTCGCAAAGGCAACTGCTTCTTCAACCGTATTTACAATTTCTGATTCTGGAATTGGTTGTTCCAAATCTTCCATCAATTGTTTGAAGAGGTCACGGTCTTCGGCTTGGTCAATGGCAGACAATTTTGTTCCCAAAAGCTCCACTCCCAGCTCTTCAAGAATACCAGCTTTTGACAATTCCATTGCCATGTTCAAACCAGTTTGTCCACCAAGTGTTGGCAAGAGGGCATCAGGACGCTCTTTACGAAGAATACGTGTGACAAACTCAAGCGTAATTGGTTCAATGTAAACCTTGTCTGCGATTTCTTTATCAGTCATGATAGTCGCAGGGTTAGAGTTGACAAGAACAACACTGTAGCCTTCTTCTTTCAAAGCCAAGCAAGCTTGCGTACCAGCGTAGTCGAACTCAGCAGCCTGACCAATGATGATAGGACCAGACCCGATAACCATGATTTTTTTAATATCAGAACGTTTAGGCATATTTAAGATACAAAGGACGACCAGAAAGCGTTAGAATTTTAGGCAATCGTTGCAGGATGCAAGCATCCAAAACGATTGTTCTAAATTCCGAGCTTTCCGTCCGTGTTCAGTTTAAGACAATATTGTTAACATGACGCTTTTAACTTAGTAAGGAATCCAGAACTCCTTGTGATAAAAGCAGCCATCAAAAAATAGAAAACAATACAGTTCAATTAGTCTATTTAACTGAATACAGGTCCTTAATTCTCCTTTCTATTTGACAACTCTCTGGTTGTCATTAAATAAGGTAGTAGACTGGGGCGAACAAGAGTCACACCCCACTATAGTCACTAGACAGTTGCAATTAACGACGTGCTTTTTCAGCTTGGAAAGCATCAATCAATTCCAAGAACTCATCAAAGAGATAGCTCGCATCGTGTGGACCAGGCGCTGCATCTGGGTGGAACTGCACTGAAAAAGCAGGGAAGTCACGATGACGAACACCTTCAACTGATTTATCGTTAATTTCTTCGTGCGTTACCATGAGGCACTCTGGAAGAGTGTCACGGTCAATGGCATAACCATGGTTTTGGCTGGTGAAATCAACACGACCAGTCGCAATTTCACGAACCGCATGGTTAAACCCACGGTGACCAAACTTCATCTTGTAGGCCTTGGCACCATTAGCCAAACTAAACAACTGGTGACCCATACAAATACCAAAGATTGGAATTTCACCTTGGATGCCACGAATCATATCAAGTGCATATGGTACATCTTCAGGGTTACCTGGACCGTTTGACAACATCACACCATCTGGATTAAGGTGGAGAATTTCTTCAGCAGTGATATCATGTGGCACAACAGTCACGTTACAATCACGTTTTGAAAACTCACGCAAGATAGAGTGCTTGAGACCAAAGTCAACCAAAACGATATTTTTACCAACACCAGGTGCTGGGTAGGCTGTCTTAGTCGATACCTGCTCAATATTGTTCGTTGGCAAAACAGTGGCACGCAATTGATCTTGCAAGTGCTCAATGCTGTCTCCAGGATTAGCCAAAGTCGCCTTCATGGTACCATGTTGACGGATAATCTTAGTCAAAGCACGTGTATCAATACCAGAAACACCCGGGATGTTTTTAGCTTTCAAAAACTCATCCAAGGTCATTTGGTTACGCCAATTGCTAGCACGACGGCTAGTCTCTGAAACAACCACTCCCTTAGTTGTTGGCGTGATTGACTCATAGTCATCACGGTTAACCCCATAGTTTCCAACCAGTGGATAAGTAAAAGTCAAAATTTGACCGTTGTAAGACTGGTCAGTAATAGATTCTTGATAACCCGTCATACCAGTATTAAAGACGATTTCACCCGTCACATCCACATCAGCACCGAAGGCCTGACCTTCAAAAATAGTGCCGTCTTCTAAAATAAGTAAACGTTTTGCCATTATAGTAAATTGTTCCTTTCACTTAGAACAAAGCCCGTCTCAACTCTAAAGCAAACAACAATAATGCAGCTGCACCAAAAAGTAACTCGTTTGCACAAGGCTTAGGGCGTGTTCTTTTTCGTCTGATTCTCTCAGGAATCTGTTAACGTTGTTTACACTTTGCCATTTAAAATAGCTTCGATAATCGCCATACGGACAAAGACTCCATTTTGCATCTGAGCAACGATACGAGCCTTAGGTGCCTCAACCAAGCTATCAGCAATTTCCACATCACGATTAACCGGAGCTGGGTGCATGATGATTGCTTGATCTGCTAACTTGGCATAACGTTCTTCAGTCAAACCATAGAGAGTATGGTACTCTTCTTTTGAAAATCCTTTGTCATCCCCATGACGTTCGTGCTGAACACGAAGCAACATGATTACATCCAAGTCCTCAATGACATCGTCAATGGCCACATGGTGACCATAAATATCAAATTCACTTGAATACCACTCTGTAGGACCAGCAAAATAAAGCTGTGCTCCCAGACGCTTGAGAATTTGCATATTTGACTTAGCCACACGCGAATGCGTAATATCTCCTGCAATACAAATCTTTAGATTTTCAAAGGTTCCGAACTCTTCATAAATTGTCATCAAGTCAAGCAAACACTGACTTGGGTGTTGTCCTGAACCGTCACCACCATTAACAATAGAGGTCTGAATAGTCCTACTGTCAATCAACTGCTTGTAGTAATCGACTTCCGAGTGGCGAACCACACAGATATCAACACCCAAAGCAGACATCGTCAAAATCGTATCATAGAGGGTTTCACCCTTATTTACTGAGCTAGTCCCAGCATCGAACTCAATCACGTCCAATCCAAGTTTTTTCTCAGCCACTTCGAAGGACTTATGCGTTCGTGTTGAACTTTCAAAAAAGAGATTGGCAGCGAAATACTGTCGATCCAGCTGGAAATCAGCTCTGCCGTTTTTAAAATCTCCACCTCGACGAATCAGGCCCAAAACCTCTTCATTCGTGAGGGTTTCCATAGTCACCAAATGTTTTAGTGACACTTTTCCATCTGCAATCGCCATAGTTTTTCCTTTTTTAATGATTGATTAGTCCTTGCTACCTTTATTAGGATCTGGCAAGATTTGGTAAAGCAATATTCCAAGAATGGTTGAGGTTGCCACACCCGTGATTTGAAGACCACCAAGGTCAATCATCAAACCTCCAATACCAGATACCAAGATAACACTAGCAATCAAGAGATTCTTTTTATTATCAAAATCAATCTTATGTTCAACTAAAATTTTCAAACCGCTAGCAGCGATAACCCCAAAAAGGGCAATTGAAATTCCACCCAAAACAGCTGTTGGTATAGAACTCAAGAGAGCAGACACCTTACCGATAAAACTCATCAAGACCGCAATCACTGCCGCGCCCGCAATAACGTAAACTGAGTATACCTTACTGAGGGCCATAACTCCAATGTTTTCACCATAAGAAGTTACTGGTGGAGCTCCAAAGAAACCAGCGATAATCTGTGCCAAACCATCACCAGTTAGAGTACGATCAAGACCTGGATCTTTAAAGTAATCACGTCCAGTTAAACTATTCAAAACCATAACATGCCCAAAGTGTTCGGTCATTGTCACAAAGGCAATCGGAGCCATGGTCAATATCGCACTTGGATAGAGTTTGAAGTCATAATTCACAAACGGAATGTCAAAACTTGGAACTTGGAACCAATGAGCAGCCGCAACTTTTGAAAATTGAACAAACTCATGTCCCGTCAACCAACCAAGAACCACTGAGAAAATGTAACCCACGATTAAACCAAGTAAAATTGGGATAACACCGATGATTTTCTTACCATACATGTTAAAGAGGATGACAGCAAAGAGAGTTACCATAGAAATCACCAGACTAAAGATACTATAGGTATCATTAACCATTGTCGCATCCTTGACTGCATTAGCCGCAAGACTCAAACCGATGACGATGATAATTGGACCAACCACAATTGGCGGTAGGACTCTATCAATCCAAGCATTTCCCGCATACTTAACAACCAAGGCAACAATCAAGTAGACCAAACCTCCAGCCATGGCGCCTTGAGCCACCGCTGCGATACCGTCAGTCTTCATAAGCATCTGCATAGCCGCAATATAGGCGAAACTAGACCCCATGTAAGCTGGAATCTTGTACCTAGTCACCGTCAAGTGAGCCAAAGTTCCCAAACCAGATGAGAAAAGAGCAATAGCGGGATCAATCCCAACCAAAATCGGTACAAGAACCGTCGCACCAAACATTGCAAACAAGTGCTGGAATGACAAACCCACCAATAAACCAGCTTTGGGCATATCATTCACATCATATTTTACGTTATTCACGATATCAAAGTACTCCTTAAAATTAAGATACAAAGCCCGTATAAAGCCTAAAGCAAAAATAGGAAATATGATGACGGAGCACCAGCTCCTAAGAATATTTATCTTTTTTGCACAAGGCTTAGGGCATGTTCAATTAATAAGATACAAAGCCCGTATAAAGAGCAAAGTAAAATTAGGAAATCCGACGCAGAAGCTTTAGCTTCTAGGAAGATTTATCTATTTTACACAGCTCTTAGACCGTGTTCATTTAACAAGATACAAAGAGCGTTTCACCCTATTCGTCAGTCAACTTAGCTTGGATCGATAATGTTGACGCTATCTTTACCGTCAACTTCTGCGACCAAAACTTCGATTTCTTCTGACTCACTAGTTGGGATATTTTTACCTACATAGTCCGCACGGATTGGCAATTCACGGTGACCACGGTCAACCAAAACAGCCAAACCAACACGCGCCGGACGCCCATGGCTAACGATATTATCAATAGCTGCACGAATCGTACGACCTGTGTAAAGCACATCATCTACAAGGATAACATCCGTACCATCAATTTCGATAGGAATAAGGGATGTGTCCTGTTCAGATTTAACATCATCACGGAAAGCCTTAGTGTCAAGCTCAATCAATGGCACATCAAGGTTTTCCAACTGTTTCAAGCGCTCTTGGATACGCTGGGCAATATAAACACCACGTGTCTTAATACCAGCCAAGACAATCTTGTCGAGATTTTTGTTACGCTCAATAATCTCATAAGTGATACGTGTAATGGCACGTTTCATGGTTACGTCATCGACGATCTCTTTTTTCTTCATAAAAAGAACCTTTCTAAATACAAAAAATCCCCTCGAAAACAAGGAGATACACAAAAATATGAGTACAGTTCACCCGTACACTTCTCATGGCTCCTTGCCTGCCTCTCTGGACAGTGATTAAAGGACTTATTTAATTAGGTAAATTATAGCAAACTTCAGACTCTTTTACAAGAAAAAAACGGACACTCTCTCACAAGAAAGAACATCCGTTGGATGACTATTAAGCTTCTCTCAACTTTTCCAAGGTTTCCTTGAAAATAGCAGGTTCTTCCGCTGTAAATTCGACCAATTCTCCAGTCGTAGGATGCGTGAAACCAAGGGTCTTAGCATGTAGAAATTGTCCATGGCCCTTGAGGGTCTTGCGTGGCCCATAAAGAGGGTCTCCTGCCACCGGGTGACCAATATAAGCCATGTGCACACGAATCTGGTGCGTACGGCCTGTTTCCAGCTGCAACTCTACTAAGGTATAGTTGCCAAAGCGTTCAAGAACGGTAAATCGTGTAACTGCAGGTTTTCCTTTAGCTGTAACTGCCTGCTTCTTGCGGTCCTTGTCTGAGCGCCCAATCGGAGCCTCAATAACGCCTCGATCGTTAGGCAAATTGCCATGCACGATAGCCACATACTTGCGAAGTGACTTCTTATCCTTAAGCTCAGCCGCCAAAGCATTGTGGGCCTTATCATTCTTAGCAATCATAAGGAGACCAGACGTGTCCTTATCGATACGGTGGACAATCCCTGGACGAACCACACCATTGATAGACGAAAGGTCCTTGACATGATACATAAGGGCATTGACCAAGGTACCAGATGTGTGACCAGCTGATGGATGGACAACCATGCCTTGAGGTTTGTTGACCACTGCCACATCCGCATCTTCGTAGATAATATCCAAAGGAATATCTTCAGCCTTGTATTCCAAGACCTCTTCTTCTGGCAATTCATAGGTGATGACATCACCCTCTTTAACCGCATACTTGGCCTTTGCTGACTTACCATTAACCAAGACTGTTCCAGCCTTAATCGCTTCATTGGCCTGACTACGTGACAATTCTGTCAAATCTGCCAAAGCCTTGTCCAGACGGTTTCCCGCCTCTTTAATGATGACTTTCATTTTCCTCTTTCCATAAGATTAAAATCAAGAGCAGTACGCCTACCGTTAGGTAGGAGTCTGCCACGTTAAATATTGCAAAATCAATAAAATCAAGCTGAACCATATCAACCACGTATCCCAAGTACAGACGGTCGATGAAGTTACCAATACCACCTGAGATAATCAAAACCAAGGATAGCACTAGCCAAAAACTCTTCTGGTAATTCTTAACCAGATAGACCATAGCCGCACCAATCACCAGAACCGTCAAAATCACAAAGAAATATTTCTGATTCTGTAAAATCGAAAAAGCAGCACCATGGTTCTGTAGATAGGTCAAGCTGAAAATCCCAGGAATAGACTTGATAACTTGGTTGAGGGCAATATTTGCCACAACCCAATGCTTGACCCACTGATCCAAACCAATCAAGGCCAGAATAGCCAAAGGAATCGCAACCTTACGCATAAGCCCCCTCCTATGGTTTGTATGTATCAAAGTAGTCAAACATAACATTGACAAACTTGAGAGCACACGACGACAAATTAATTCCCTTACGACGGACATAAACCATCTTGTTATCCAAATTATCCTCAAGTGGAATAACTGTAATACCATTTACACTTTGAGCATCTAGGAAACCGGAACCCGTCGCATAAGCATCCGTACGCTCCAAGATACCGTTCAAAGTCGCACGGTCTGTCACGTTAAACATAAGAGACGAATCTGACGTATCCACAAAGTTTTCAGAATAGTATAGGTACTCGTCCTTCTCCTGAGTAAAACGTACGGTAGGTAGGTGCGCCAAATCCTCCATGACTAAACTCTCTTTATGAGCCAGTGGATGGCCCTTACGAAGATAAATATGAGTCTTAAATGGAATCAAATCAATAGCCTCAAGCCCAAGCTTGTCCATATTTTGTTGGATGCCCTTACTATTTTGACGATTCAAATAGATAATTCCAATCTCACTGTGCCCCTTGGCTACCTCATCCAAAATTTGAATGGTCGTAGACTCAAAGACACGAAAATCCTTGTAATCAGGGTAACGCTCTGAAAAAGTCGTAATCAAAGGTGGTAAAAAGTCATAGTGCTGACTGGCAATAGAAAACTGGTTCCCCTTTTCAGAAGCATTGAGATAGCGATTTTCAAAACTATCAAAACTGCGCACAACCTCAAGCGCACGTTCATAAAAGGTCATTCCCTGACTGGTCAAGACAGTCCCCGTCGTTGTACGAGTGAAAATTTTAAAATTCAACTCCTGCTCCAAATCCTTGATAGCCACTGAAAGACTAGGCTGACTCACAAAGAGCTTGCTGGCCGCCTCACGGAAAGTTCCACTGTTGGCAATGGCTACGACATAACGTAGTTGTTGTATGTTCATATGTGACACTTCTTTCTTGAAAAATCAATCGATTCTATTATACCAGATTTTATCCTCTTTTGTTGATAGTAAAAAGCCCAGGCAACCCTGAGCTTTTTACTAAAAAATAGTCTTATTCGTCTGATTTGTCTGTCAAGAAGTACTCGTTTTCACGTTTATCATAGTCAAAGGTCAAACGAACAGTATCTAACTTACTACTTTCTGGATTATAATCACGGTAGCTAAGACTCACTGACTGAGTGAGATCTCCTTGTTCGGTTTGTGTCATTTCATGATAAGTAAAGCTAGCCTCTGGGTGTTTTTCAACCACCTCAGAGAGTCGTGTCCCCTTGAGCAAATCAGCTTGTGTACCTACAGACAACTTTTCATAGTCATCTTTTGTCCAGTTGCTATGATAGTCATCGACTTCTTTGACCTTATCATAGTTAAAGGTTGCTGAGGCAGATTTCAAAACATAGACACCGTCTTTTTTCTCGAAAGTCAAACGAACATAGTTGTTTCCATCTGTATTTTCTTTTCTATAGGTGAGATCTAACAAATATGGTTTATCTTTCTCGTAAGCATTACTATACTCGGCATCAGTCGCCTTACCGTGAGCATCCAAGACCCCGTCCAATGTCAAAGTACCGACCTTCAACTCCTTAAACTGATCCTCAGTCCAGTCAAATTGATAATCTTTATCAATGTATTTATTTGCTCTGAAACGAATATCAGCCTCAAACTGCTCAGCATGATTCATAACATATTTCACCGCTTGATAACCTGTTCCAGCAAGTGACGTCATGAAGAAGATGATTGACATAACCAGAGCGATGATAGATAGTGCCTTGCGTGTCGACTTTAGACTCAGCACCATGGTCACAATCGCCAAAATGATAAGGAAGAAGGCAAGGAAAGTAAAGACAAAACCGATAGGAAGCGTCCAAGACAAAACGACAAATAAAAGCCCCAAAACTAGGATAATGATTGGCAAAGCAATATTAACAAAAGCATTGTTCTTGGTTACTTTTGGTTTGTAATAAGGGTTTTCCAAAGGTATCTGACTTGCCTTTGGAGCTTCTTTTTCTTGCTCTTTCTCCATATTAAACTCAGGCATTGGCTTAGGAGCTTCCTCCACTAATGCCACCTGTGTTTCGTCTGGTTGCGTATCTGCTACTGAGTCAGCTGTCACCTCTTCAGTAGTTTCAGAGCTATCCACCTGCTCAGCCTCAACCTCCTCAGACACTTGGACACTTGGTTTCTCCGAAGCAATGACAAAGCCCTCTTTCTTAGCTTCCATAAACTCCTCAGGACTTGGTTTACGTCCATTGACGTCCTCAAAGTGACGCACCCATTCTTCTTTAGTTGCCATAGCTGACTCCTTTATCTCTTTTTCTTTATTTTATCATACTTTAATCTCGTCTTATGAAAATAAGGTCGGATATAATAGAGATTTTTTTGAGACTGCCTTAGGTGCTTAAGTGATAAGCCATCTCATGAAAATGGATGGAAGAAAACCACCTTGAGGGTGGTTGAAATCTAATACTACTCTCTATCCTTGACTCTCTTTGACTTCCTCAAATCATTTTTCAAATTTTTTCGAGGCAACAACTCTAAATCTTTATTGTAACATCCCTCATAACCATACTTCGATTTCAAACTATTCGTTTCAGCATTGTAAACGAGCAACATTTCTGTGGGATGTTCACGATGATATTTTTAGCAAACATCAATTTGTTTCTATATGTCTTCAGCACCATAACTCCAAACAGCAAACATAAGATTGTCTGAGTCATCAATTCTTTTATTGACAATGTCATTAACCCTATGCATCTTTATTATTACATCATCAATCTTGTAAAAAACATTAAATTATAGAAATATATCTTCCAAACCAACTGTAACACCTCTGATAAACACGGTGTAGCAATGAAAAAAAGTAAAGAACGATTGAAGTAATAAATAAACCAATAAAATGTTTACATCTCTCTTTTTGATTGAACTTTTCTATAACCTCCTTTGTGACAAGAGACCGACTTTGCTCGAATGTATAATTTAAGAATTTCGATAACTGTCTCCTTTTATCACGAAAGCTAAGCAAGAACCTCCTTCAAATTAGTGACGTTTTCTATAGTTAGGATTTAGACACCTATCTCTGATCAAGGTAAATGAAAATATCCCTTAAAAATCCTGACCTCACTTTACAACTTGAGAAAACATTTCCCTATATCTAGTCCCATATTCAATTTCTGGTCAAAAAATTTATTCTACCATAATCAAAGACCTCTGTTAACCGTTTCCCAAAAGTTTTTTTTCTGCTACAATAGTAGCTATAATGCACCAAAGGAGTTTATATGAAAAACATTAAAAAGTACATTCCATTAATTATTGTACTTGTTATCGCAGGCCTAGGTTTTGCCTTTCGTGAGAACATCGCACGCGCCGTTCGTGGAGATGCTTATGTTGATAATAAGATATTCACTAAACAATTAGAAAAAGCCCAAAAATCTGGAAAAGATGCCTTTCCACAATTGTCAGACAAGGTTGGCAAGGACGAAGCTAAAGTTATCCTCCACACTTCAAAGGGTGATATCACAGTCAAACTCTTCCCTACACTTGCTCCTAAAGCTTCTGAAAACTTCTTGAAGCATGCTAAGGACAAATATTATGACGGTCTTACCTTCCACCGTGTCATCAAGGATTTCATGGTTCAAAGCGGAGACCCTAAGGGTGACGGTACTGGCGGAGAATCTATCTGGAAGAAAGGTTTCGCTGTTGAGCCTACACCATTCCTCTACAACATCCGTGGCGCACTTGCTATGGCCAATACTGGTGCTAAAAATTCAAACGGCAGCCAATTCTACATTGTTCAAAACAAGGGCGATCAAAGCAAGCAACTAGGAAATGCTGGCTATCCAAAGCCTATCGTTGACGCCTACAAAAAAGGTGGTTACCCAGCTGGTGATACTAAATATACTGTCTTTGGACAAGTCATCAAAGGCATGGATGTCGTTGATACCATTGCTAACCTTGAAGTCGATGACAACAGCAAACCAAAAGAAAATGTAACAGTTAATTCCGTTGAAGTCGTGAAAGACTACAAATTCAAATAAACAAAAATCCGAGAATTTGATTCTCGGATTTTTTGTTATTTAACAGCGGTGAGGAGATAATCACCAGTGTTAACGCGGGCTTCTTTAGTCGTTAAGACATCATCAAAGTCAGCAGTGTTTGTCACAATGACCGGTGTGATGACTGGTAATTTAGCGTCTCGTATAGTTGCCAGGTCAAATTCTATAAGTTTTTGGCCTGCTTCTACGACATCCCCTGCTTCTACATAGATCTTGAAGCCTTTACCAGCAAGAGACACAGTGTCCATACCAATATGGATGAGAAGCTCTGCACCATTTTCAGTTGTCAAACCAATCGCATGACCAGTAGGGAAGACTAAATTAACGGTTGCCTTAGCTGGTGCGACAACCACCCCATCAGTTGGGTCAATAGCGATTCCTTTACCCATAGCTCCTGAGGCAAAGACTTGGTCAGGAACTTGGTCAAGTGGGATAACATTCCCGATAAGTGGGCTCGCAATAATTTCTTGTTGAATTTCTTTAGGAGCAGGTGCAACTTCTTCAGCTTTTTCTTCACCCTTAGCTGCTCCACCACCGTATAGATTTGGTACTCGTACAAAGAGTTGGATGAGGAAGGCAAGAACACCACCCACAATGGCAATAATAATGGCAAAGATAACTTTAGAAAGGTTACCGTCAGGCCCAATAAGACTTGGGAAGACAAAGACACCCAGACCACCTATTGAATACGTCTTAATATCTAGGGCCATCATGACAGCCCCCATAAGTCCTGAAACACCACATGAAATGTAGAAAGGTGTTTTCATTGGAAGGGTTACCCCATAGATAGCAGGTTCTGTAACCCCAAAAATAGATGAAATGAAGGCTGGCATAGAGATGGTACGGACTTTTTCTCTTTCGTTTTAAGCATGATAGCTCCCAAGACACCTGTTTGCGTGAAACATGGAAGAATAGCTGCCGAAAGAATAATAGAACTTCCGTTTGTTGCCACATCTAGAATAGCAAGGGGAACAAGCGCCCAGTGCATTCCGAACATGACCAAGACTTGCCATGAGATACCGAGTATAAGACCAAAGACAATCGGACTAAAGTTCATGATCGCTTGGAAAAGATTGGTCAATCCATCAGAGAAAGTGTTAGCAACCGGTCCTACCACCAAGAATGTTAATGGAACAGTAATGAGCAACGTAAAGAAGGGTACTACGAAGACTTTAATGACATCTGGAGTAATCTTGGTAAAGAATTTTTGAATGTATGAAGCCACCCAAACGGCCAAGATTGAAGGCATTACAGTTGAGAGGTAACCTCCTGCAGGAAGTGCAAAAGGAATAACTCCTAAAACATGACCCTGACCAGCCTTTTGAAGAGCAGTCACTAGTGTAGTAATATCAGGGTAAACAAGTGCTCCTGCAATCGCAATAGCTGTAAATTCATTAACCTTGAAACGACGAGCAGATGTCAAGGCAATCAAGACTGGTAAGAACTGGAAGAAACCATCTCCCGCCGCATTCAAGATGACATACATAGGACTTGTCGCAGCGGATAGGCCACATGCTGCCATGATAGCAACTATCCCTTTGATAATACCAGCTGCAGCCAATGGACCAAGGAAAGGTTGGAAAATACTTGAGACTAGGGATACAAAGCGGTCAAAGAGATTCCCTTTAGGCGCATCACCTTCATCAAGATCAAGACTACCACCCGCTGGAAGACCACCAACTTGGAGAACCTCCGCATAAACATCAGGCACATGGTTACCAATCACCACCTGATATTGTCCACCTGCCTTAACAACAGTAACAATGCCGTCACGGCTCTTAAGGTAGTCATCATCTGCTTTAGATTCGTCTTTCAAATCAAAGCGCAAACGTGTCACACAGTGTTTCAAGCTATTGACATTTTCCTTACCACCAACGTGTTTGAGAATGTCCTCAGCTAATTCAGTATATTTAGCCATAAGGGCTCCTTTCTTTTCTAGGATTTTTAGTCTCCTTTAAGGCTTTTTCAACGAAAAAAACCTAAATAAATACCAAGAACCAATTGAGATGAGCGTACACTACTCCCATTAGTTTTTCGTATTTATTTAGGTTTTGCCTGCTGACCAGTAACAATCCTTTTGCTATGGTTATATAATATCAGAGTTCAAATATTTTGCAAGCCCTTACAAAAATATTTTTTGTTTTTGAAGTTAAAATCTTGACCAAGATTATAAGTCATGATAAACTATCGTTAGTTTATAAACTAACAGAAAGAGAGTTACACGATGAAAACAAGAGCAATTATTGAATTTAAAGACACATACGCTAGCATGGAATGCCACGAGCTTGGTTACCAAACCAAGGAAACTGCCTTGGCTATTATTTCTCCCACTGGACATATTCTATCAAGTACACCGCTTTTCAAAAAGGCATATGGTCCAAACACTGCCCACATCGACCAGCTTCCTTTCAATATGGATGATCTCAGTATCACAGCAAGAGGTCTCAGTAAAAAAGCTAAAGCCAACTTGGAAGATTGGATTTCTCATACTATCATTCTTCCAATGGACTATGATAAGTACTTTACTAAACATCAAGAACTTTTGCACCTCTTAGCAGAGGCACCAATCGTCGAGTCTGTCCAAGCTTTAACTTATAAGACAGTTAAGATTCATTTTTCTGAAACACTTAACGACGAACACATTCGCCAACTTCAAGGTTTTATTCTTGCTCAGGCAGGTATCTATAGCTATATCGGGACATCTACAGTGTCAGACCGAAATGCCTACCAAGCTCTTGAATGGGCTAAACTTGATGTTAATGGCCGTTCGCACAACGATCACAAGCCCGCTATTTTCCATCGTAGTAAGGGCCTCTTAAGCGGTTTCTTTCACCATGGAAGACAAGAAAGTATTGCATAACTAATAACTGGGACATCTTGTGTCCTTTTTTTGACAACAAAAAACTCACCATAAAGGTGAGCTAAATTGATTTATTTTCTGTGTTTCCAGTTACTATAGATACTAAATACGACAATCCAGATGGCTGCCCCAATAGCTCCGGCAACTGTTGACTTTTGCAAGAAGAGGCAAACAAAGACGAAGATGAAGAAAAGGATAGTCAATGGATTAAGAATCTTATAGGCTGGCATAAGGAATCCATCTGCCATGAACTCTTGAGATTTACGGTACTTGAGATGAGCAAGCATAGTCAAGATATAGATGGCGATGTAGACCCCTGATGATGATGCGGTAATCAAAGCAAAGGCGTCAGATACACCAGGCAAAACATTGATGAAGGCTGAAACACATACTACAATGGCTGAAACAATGATGGCACGTGAAGGAATACCATTACGTGACAAAGTATCTAGCTTCAAAGCTTTCATGACTTTACTATTTGGTGTTTCCTTAGCAATTTGGAAAAGGTGACGACCTGTAGAGTAAAGCGTTGAGTTCAATGATGAAGCCGCTGCTGTCAAGACAACAAAGTTAATGAAGGCTGCTGCCCACTTGATACCAGCCATTTGGAAGACTGTTACGAACGGTGATTCATTAACTGGAAGTTTTTGCCATGGGAAGATAGCCATGAGGGCAATGAGGGCACCCACATAGAAGATGACAATACGAACCGGAATTTCCTTGATTGCCTTTGGCAACACCTTACGAGGATTCGCTGTCTCAGATGTTGTAATTCCTACAAACTCAATAGCTTGGTAGGCAAAGAAAACCATCTGGAAGGTCATAACAAAGCTTACCCAACCTTTAGGGAACATCTGGAAGCCGTGTGTAATATTGGCAAGGCTAGCATGTCCAGCAGGCGTTTCAAAGTTAGTTGCTACCATAAATATCCCTGTAGCTATCAAGGCAAGAATGGTGACAATCTTGATCATCCCAAACCAAAACTCAACTTCCCCGAAAATCTTAACCGCAATCAGGTTAACCGAGCTCAGGATAATCAAGAAGACAATCTGAATCTGCCAGGCAGGCCAACTTGGGAACCAATATTGCACATAGGTTGATACGGCCGTAATTTCTGCCATTCCAAGGAATATCAGTGATACCCAGTAAGACCAACCCGAGAAAAATCCCCAGCCCTTACCAAGGTATTTGGTAATAAAGTTGATAAAGGTGTGCTGGTCAGGATCCATATAGAGCATCTCACCGATCGCTCGCATCATAAGATACATGAAGATACCAGTTAGTATATATACTAAGATGATTGAAGGTCCTGTTAGGGATAGGGAACGCCCCGCCCCAAGGAAGAGACCTGTACCGATTGTACCAGCGATGGCAATCAGCTGGACGTGACGGTTTTGAAGACCACGCACCATCCCATTCTCAGTCTGGTTATCGTCGTCTTTATGATGTTGCTTTTGCGACATTTTTTTCACTCCAATTCTATTGAGCACGACTCATTGAATCATGCCATTTTTTAACATAACTTACATT
>ERZ1034915.865-NODE-865-length-18871-cov-6.066858_pt1 | contig 18871 bp, 34 predicted proteins | sample MGYA00520592_ERZ1034915 | MGnify/ENA primary metagenome ERZ1034915 (study PRJEB33766, sample SAMN09781787) | gut metagenome | biome: gut microbiome | host: Homo sapiens | place: Madagascar | study: EMG produced TPA metagenomics assembly of the PRJNA485056 data set... | reverse complement strand
GTATCTAATATCCTTTTTAAAATTAGTCTTATAATCAACGCTCCAACGTTCTTTATAATCATTTGAAATGTGTGAGCAAGAAATAATAATGGTTATATCTTGCAATAAAGAACTATTTGCCTCTATATCAATTACAAATGGAGAGAAACAATATCCCATATTACTCATTTGTACTGTTGAATAATCTTTTTCGCTTGTCATAATCTTTCTAATATTTCAAGTTTATACCCTAAATAAATCTTATCTTCTACCCGTCTAAGAAACTCATCTATAAATGGAGTGTAAATGTCTGCTCGTCCTCCTTCCCTATATAGCTTCGTACCCTTTGTGGCTATCGTATGGCTTATAGCTCCCGCTGCCATATTCAGGCTTCTTTCCTCGACCGTATATTTCGGTTGCCAATTCTCAGACGGTTGGCGAATGTATGGAACTTGCCTTACCGATATTCCTTTGTCAATAATCCATTGCCTGATAATATCTACCATATTAGATGGAACGCCTCCCGCAGCCCTACCTTTCTCAACCGTGGAAAATGCAGGTCGCCCTAGCAAATAGGCTTCGATTTCCTTTTCATCGCCTTCTATATATACCTCGATACTATCGGCCGTCTGTCCCGTTACCGTTGTTCCGGTAGCTCTCAACTGTTCTACAATCTTGCCTTTGAGCCACTCCAATTCTTCTTGTAGAATTTCCCTTATACGCATTTTCCTATCGATTCTTTAAGATTCAAAGAAACTGATACGCCTGAACACTGTATCGCCATATCCCTGATTACATCATGGCAACTCCATGCGGTTATTGGTTCAAAATATCGGGTGTCGTTTACCCGAACAACAAATTCCTCGACGGCAGAACGCATTCGCTCTATAATAGCATTCGTATCTTCTCCTTCCGGATCTATTCCCTCATGGTTGAGAAAGAATAACAAAGGCTCTATATTCTTCTTCAACATTCCCGAAACTGTTATTTCTCCTCCTCCATTGATAGGCATTACATACAATACGGCAGGAAGTTGCTCCGGCTGTTGAAGCCACTGGTTCAAATGATATATATCTCCTATTGAGAAAGAGAAGCCCATAGCCTCTACGATCTCCCTTATCTTATCCTCCATCATTTTTTCTTGTAAATTAACTTTTGCAATCTCCTTTGATAAGCTACTACTTCGTTATCCATCTTCATACATTGATAGATAACTACCCACGGCACACATTGAAGAACATAATCATGATCTATTATTCCCATACGTTTTGCATAAGAATCGACAATACCGAATGTGCCAAAATTCAACGATGTTACTCCTGCGGCTATCTCCTCCGATGAATAACTCATTGTTTCACCGAGCGCCTCAAACATTTTGGAAACCCTCTTAACCTCATCTATAATCCAATTTCTATATCCAGCCGTGACAGATATATCAGCTTTCAAAACTTCCTCCTCGGTAATTCCCTCAACAATCTGCATGGGCTTTATAAATTCTTCCGAGGTCGTCTTTATTTCCATTAACTGCAACAATTCACCGTACATAATACCGTTTATGTCTGTTTTTAACGGCTTTCCTTTGAATGTAGAAACTCTTTTAGCTCCTTTTACACTTTCTACCGATTCTTCGGTTAAACATTCCATGATGGCTAAAAAATGAGCCGTCGTACATGTTTTTCTTTTTTCTCTTTTCATATATTTCCGAGTTTAAATATCTTCTTATGTTGTGGCGGTGTAAACAATCTATTGAGAGCTACATAGCGGATAGCATCTAGCGAGTGATTGAATAATTCGATAGGCTCATTTGTAGGTTCTCCATCATCTCCTTCTTTCCACTTATAATTTGCCAGCTCTTTCCTTATATTCGTACTTCGCCTCGTCACATGCCACTTATATCTTTTCAATACCGAAATACCTAGTCTTATACTATCATTCCCTTTCTTCGCTCCCTCTATCCTAAGCCCGAACCTCTTCAATTCCTCTATGCTCTTAGGTTCTGCACTATCGGCGATAATGGCAATGGACACCATTCCATTCTGTCGAACAACTCTCGAAATATCGGGATTGGTTACCTTTCCTTCAAATAGAACCTCATCAATCCATAAATCGCCACCAGATAAACGAACATCAACCAATGCCGTTGGATCGTTATATCCAAAGTCAAGACCCAACCATCTACCCTTGTAATTATCAGGCATAGAATCGACAATATCGTAATTGTCATAAACCATACCTCGGAGTCTTCCAGTCTTTCCCCTCGCATATACACGGTGAAGCTCCTTATCTTCAATCCCTTCTATCTTATCATGCTCCTCTTCGGAGAGAAAAGTATTGTGGCGATGATCAGTAATGAATAGCTTTGCTTCTGGCTTCCCTATTATCTTATCATGTACCCAGAAACGAGCTGTCGGGTTATAATCGATAAATATCTGATTTCGTGTCCGGATAGCAAGCTGCCAATATACAGGATAAGGTATACCGTTAGCTTCATTGACAAACAAATAATCTCGCTTTCCACTCTTGGCATCCTGCTCATTCTGAAACGAAGCAAATTCTATTATGGAACCGGTAACGCACTTTACAATTCTGTCGCTCTCGTTGAATGAGAACTTATCAGAACAAAAATCGCTATTACCTATTATCGTCTTGACATCTCGATATGCGCCCTTTTTTAGGTTAGGTATGTCTTGGCCGACAACCGTTATAACTTTATTGACAAACGATAGGGCATAATATACTAGCAACTGCAATATCGTATAGGTTTTACCGGAAGATGTTCCGCCCTGATTAATTATGATACGCTCGTTACTATTCATCATGCTGTCAAATAAAGGCAAGGTTGCGAATATGTCAGTCGGCGATGTCATCTTCACTGTTGGCTATCGGTGGTGTACCTTCTTTATGTACAACAGATATTTTAAATCCGCTTATGCCATCATCGACAGAAAGCCTGTTATCCTGTCTGTTTTTCCAATTTTCAGGGTCTAAGTTCGTCAAAGCAAATATAAGTGCACCAGTATCCGGAGGGAAGTGCTTCGTTATTTTGCTTGACTTTACAAGCACTTTACTCCCGTCCTTTAAAGTTCTATATTCATTTTTAGACTCTTCAATCTCATAACCGGCAGCACGCTTCCAAAGTGATTGCTCCAACGTTTGAACGATAGTTTCACGAAACTCTTTTCTCGCCTTTTTTAAAGAGTCAGAAAAGTCAGGTTTGTCATTTATCCAAGTATAAAATGTTTCTTTGCTAATACCAACCTTTTTACAGGCTAAGATATTAGAATCCCCCTCCCTTATATAGGAGATGATGTCATCTTTGACATCGTTAAATTTACCTTTGCTCATATCCTAAAACAATAACCTAAAACTTATATAAATATACTAAAAATCAATCTGATTAGCAAGTAAATTCTTGCTTTATTTCAGAGCGAAGTCACCCCTTCTCAGAGCCTTCTCCATCTTCCGGCTGTACTCCTCTTTCAATATTTCAATGTCCATGATTTACTTGTCTTAAATAATTATTTCAATATCAACTCTCTTGGTTCTTTATCTTCCCATTTTACTTCTGGGAATAAACTGTCACTTAATACAACAACAATAATATTTTTGTCTTTAAATCCCCATGTACACTCACGTTTAAATGGTTTAGTTGAGTACATAAACAATTTTCCACTTTCGTCCCTAGCTATCCACATAACTTACTCCTCCCACTCGATTTTAATAGTTGTGATGTAATCTTTTTCTGTTTCTCCATCTTCAAGAGCTTCTTTTTCTGTTGGATAAACACAACAAACTGTATCCTCGAAATCTTTATAGATATTCACCCACCCTTCTTTCTTCTGAGGGAGCATCATGAGGTCGTATTTATCAATCTGGTCGACAAAAAATCTACCATTTTCAAGATATTGCAAAACAGTTTCTTTATTACAATCGTATATTAAAGCAACAATTGGTTTATTACATTTTGCGTCGAAGCAAATAATCCTTGCCTTTCTTCCGTCTCTTGTGCAGACTGGCTTGCCAGCTTTGGCTGCTTCAAGGTCAAAGGGTTTAAGACTCAATTTCTTTTCTTCCATATCTTCTTTGTTTTGTTTGATTTCTATACTTATTATTTTTTCATGCCAATCATATAATACATAATCATCGCATATAGGTTTATGATTTTTAAAATCTTCATATACCATGAAGTTTTGAACATAAACTTTACCGCCTTTAAAAATTTTGTCGTATATAAAATGTGGCTCTCCGACCTTTTCAAGTTTCTTGAAGATTACAGATTTACTATCTTTTCTATAACATGATAAACATTCTCCTCTTATCTCAAATACATCACTACAATGAATATCACTCTTGGTAGCTAAATCACAATTCTCACATCCAAGAGATTTTGTATGAATACACTGATACCATTCTCCGTTGTACTCAAATATTTCTCCTACTTTTCTTTCCATATCTTACTGTATTTTAATCGTTCAAATTCTATTATCTCCTTATCCCATAGTTGGGCCACGAAATGTTCTAACTGGCAGCCTTTGGATTTTTCCCAACAGGGACAAAGGCATATCGCATCGCATTCCATTAGTGCCTTTATATCGTTTCCCAGAAGTTCATGATAGGGTTTGTCCAAATCGGGGTTTACATCGAAGTCTATCGGTGTGACGACACGGTAGCCTTTCATTTCGAGGACTCCCGAAACGTATAGTATCTCGCTTTCCACTTCATCGAAGTCCCTGCCGGTAATGGGTAGGGAGATGTAGATTTTCTTTTTACTCATCATACAACAATGTTAACTAAACTATTAAAAGAGTTAATTTGATATTTGATAACTAAATATCGAAGTCGATTTGCATCGAACTTGATTCGGAACATTGACACCTCCTTTCCGGCGAACTGTCATTCGCCATCATCTTGTCCATTCTCGTGTGAGAAAGACATTAAGCCCAATGTCCTGTAACTTTGGGCTTTTTTTAGTTGCACTTGACAGGGTGCAACTTATAGCTTGTCGATACAGGTCGGCAGGCAAAACGGAAAGGAGGTGTTAATGTGAAAGATCAAGTTCAAAATGAAAGTGGGAAAATCCGCATATTCTGCCGTTATATCATCAAGAACGGTAAAAAGATTTACCCTAAAAGGTCTAAATACTTTTCGTTCTTGGTGAGCGATAAGAAAAGTGCGTGATTTCGCTTTCTATGGGAATGTACAGGCATTCCCTTTCATCTATACTCCTACTTCTTTTCCTTCCATGATTATATTTCATTTTAAATCGAATATCTTGCTTGAATCCCTAATAGAATCAATAGACATCTTGGCACTCATTTGCTCCATAAATTCAGCAAAATCCATCGCCCGATCCCAACTAGACCATCTATGAGTAATCTCTACTAGTTCAAAAGCATTTAGTAATACCAATTTTTCGTTTTTCTCTCTCAGGTCATTTACAGCGTCCCGTATTCGATTATAAAGATCTCCATGTTCTCTACCGGTCCATACGATTGTATTTCTTGGCTTGTATAGTTCATCAACCTTTCGTTCGATATGCCTATAATTAACTGTATATGAAGGAAGTTTGTTTTCCTGAATCGCATTATACACATCAATTTCTACCGGTCCATAAGGCACAGCATAGAAATTATCGAATATGTCTAAAAGGTCATCGCCTCCATCTTTCTTAGGAGCAGCAGCCAAAAACAGCAGTTTCATGGCTGTAAGTTTAGACAACGGCTTATTTTTTAACTCTTCATGAGAATCTCGCCACTCTTCAAAAAGGTGGAGCATATAATCAAATGCCTCTATTTTATCTATTTCCATTTCTTTACCAGTTCGAAATCATACACAAATACATAGGGGTTGCTATCCCATGTGCCTTTACCGCTTACTTTATCAATTAGTGCAGCATAGGCTTCACGAGGTGTATCAAATAATTTCTCCGTTGAACACCAAGAAAAACCCTCTTGCTCATAGTAATCAATCCCCTCTGCCATACAATCAACATCAGATATATCCCGCAACCTCTCCACGCTTACGGCTGTTATAATGACATAGTGTGGCATTAGCTCTGCCCTAACAAACATCTTATTGCTCCAACCGGCATTTGTACCACCCACTTTTGAGGATATAATCTCCCACATCGGTATCCCTTCTTCATTTACTCCTCCACAATCACGATAGCTTTGAGCGACGGCTACGATTTCACCAGCTTTGCATAAAGCATACTTGCTATTTCGAATATCAATAAAATCACCCATACTGTTTTCATACACCAATGTGTCGTCTCTTTTATCCCATGTTAGGGAGAAGAAATCTTTTGGAATTATCCGCCTTGTCTGAGTCTTTCTTCCTTCAAGTACGGCTTGGGTGAGTCCGTATTTATCATTGAACATTATTTTCTTCATATCTTATTCCTCCTTTATAATTTCTTTCATGAAACAAATCCAGTGTGTATTAGAACGTTTGCCGGATATATGCCCGAATATTGGTTTTTCAGGTGTGAGTTTGAGAACTTCCGACACTTTGATGTCGGTCTCGTTCCATTTGAAAATCAAAAATCCTCCGGGTTTCAGGACTCGAAAACATTCTTTAAATCCCTTTGCCAGCATATCACGCCAATCTGAATACAGAGCTCCGTATTTAATTTGTTGGTAGCCTGTTGGCGATGCTTTTTCGTTCAAACTTCCGTACATATCTGCCATCTTTGACTTTCCAGTATTCCTTAATAAGTGAGGCGGATCGAAAACTACCATTGAAAAAGATTTATCCTCGTAGGGCATATTTGTAAAGTCGGCTTGTATGTCGGGATTTACTTCAAATAATCTACCATCGCATAAATGAGTAGATACCTTTCGAATGTCTTGAAAAAGAACTCTTTCGTCATGTTTGTCGAAGTAGAACATCTTTCCCCCACAACAGGCATCTAATATCGTTTTTCTCATTGCTATTCCTCCTGTTTATTTGGTAACAAGTCTTCTACATATGCCCAACGTTGCATGTTAACTCCACGTGAAAATTTTACCCAATTTCCAGAGTCATAAAAGGTATCAAAGGCACTGTCTCCAAGTTGAGCAAGATATATTCTATTCCTTTCGGGTTCTTCACTTACCTCATGCCACACTGAATTTATCCGCCAGTTTGCACCATGCTCGAAAGCATCAGCTATTGCGTACTTATCAAAATCTCCAAAGACACAAGATGGGGTTGCTGTTTTGGCATATTCTAATGACTTCTTTTCAATATCTTCTATTTTCATTACCTATCAATTTTTCTCATTAACTTCAACTAGATGACTGTCTATTTCCTCTATAACCTCAATAGCCGCTTGTAAGAATGCTTTATTAGTTGTACGGATATATCCTGATCCGAACTTACCTATCTTGTATTTGTCTGCCGTAAAAACGATATATTGCTTTGCAAACAGAATGTTGATACAGCATTTTAATCGTTCAATCATTGCTCTCCTCCTTTCATAAGTTCTATTTCTCCCATATCTGTATGATTTTATAATTTATTGAAATAAACTGACTTGTATTCTTTTCAAGACCTTTTCATTTGCGTCGTTATAGAACTGTTTGTTGACCTCGAAGCCATATGCCTTTCTTCCCAATGAGGCCGCCGCATACAGGGTTGTGCCGCTTCCTGCGCACGGGTCGATGACAACATCGCCCTTGTCCGTGAATATCTCTATCAACCGTTTGAGAAGCGGGACAGGTTTCTGGCAAGGGTGGCATTTGGGCGTGGTGTTGTCCCTCACCCAATCGAAGCAGTTGAAAATCATTCTCCCGTTGTTGTTGAATTTGGGCAACTTGTCCCGATAAAGGATAAGACCGTATTCGCAGTTGCCGACGACCTTCATGTTTGCTTTCAACACTTGCGCCGAGAAGTCCTTGCGGAAAACCAGCGGTATGTAGTGATTTAACCCGTATTTGCGTCCTAACTCTATAAATTTGAACTGTTGTTCGTATTCGCAGAACAGTATCATGCAGGGGGACTTGCCAGCTTCTTTCGGTTCTTTCACGAGCATTTTGGAACAGAAGTGCATGAACTCGGACGGACGGAACTCGCTGTCGGACGAGAAGAATTGTTTGCCTGCCAATGCGCTCTCGCCGTTCTTGTTGTCTCCGTCGATATACCATGCGGGGTTGCTGGCGTAGGCGTTATTCGCCAAATTATACGGCACATCTGCTATAATCAGCTGCGCTTTTGGCAGACCATAGACTTTATAATTCTGGAATGAGTCGTTGTAAAGCTCTATGTCTTTCATACTTAACTTTCCTTTTTGCTGTAATTCTCAATTTGTTTTAATAATTTGGACAGTACACGGCAGTCTCGAATAGTCTTACCCGTAGCCTAATTACTGTATGATCTACATCTAACAACCCTATCCTCATAAGTCACTGAGATTAAAAGTTTTTATTTCCTCCTCGGTGAACCAATATTTGATTTTGAGAGGCCTTATGCTGTAAAGCATTTCGTCGTAGCTATTCCTATTGTATATCTCGTCTAATCGGCTATATAGTTGCTTAGCTCTGTCTATGTCTTCATAGATAACTCGCTGAACTTCTTCATAGGAACAGTTGATAATATGCTTCGAGAAAACATATACTCGGTCATTCCTTATGTCAAGATAAATAAATATTACAAGCGTAATAAAAAGAATGGCTAATCCCGCTATCAATGTTATTTCCATGTCATTTCTCCTTTCTTAATTTTGCTTCAAATCATTCATTTCATATCCCATGTTAAACAGCCATTTGAGCTCTTCCCATTCCTCGAAGGTGAGGCTGGTGGTTCTGCTTCGTTCCCATTCCCGTTCCTTTTCCTCCTGCCTTTTCTTGTCCTCATAGAACCGCAATAGTTTCTCTCTGTCGGCTCTGAACTCTCGAAGAGACCTTGTTATCACCATAGGGTCGAAAACTCCGTAGAACGTCCCGTAAAGCCCTTGTTTGAACCGCTGGAAGAATACCATGAACTCGGTGAGCTTGAAATCACCATAGCCGGAGATGATGATACGGGCTATCTCCTCGTATTCCTTTTCCGTCATTCCGTCCTTGCGGACTCCCGAAAATTCGGCGAGGTCGAGAAGCTGTATTTCCAGCCACGACTCGGCGATGTGACTGCCGAACGTCCTCGATACACGGGCTATGCTCGGAGCCTTGCCGATAAAGCATCGTTCGAGACTCTGGCAATAGCGGCCTTGATTGTCGGGGCTAAAAAGGCAGAGCAGATTCTCCCCCGTCTTGTAGGTTGCCAGTATCTCCCGCTGCCAGCTTGGTGGCGATGGCTTCTGCAAACTCTGCATATCGCTCCTGTTTGGTCTTGGAATTAGGTTTTTGATGGATTCCGGATTGCTCATCTCGTGCTCGTTTTAATTCAATTCTTAACCAGTTGGCAAAGTGTTTTTGTGCATCGCTGACGCTTTTTCTTGCAATACCCTCGTTTTGAAGTTTACGGATATAAGCCTCGATATAGAGCCTCGATTCGCTCTCGTCGATGTGGTTGTTTATCGATAGCGTTTCTATCCACGTTTGATTTGAGAGTAGTTCTTCACGCAGTTCTGTCAGTGGCTTGTCAACGTCTTTGCCAAAATCTTCTTCTTTTTCTTTGCTTCTCGATAGAGAAGTTTCTTTTAAATCATTATCATTTTCATTATCATTATCATTTAAGCCCCCACTGGCTCGTTTGGCTCCCACTGGGTTATTTGGGGTCGAGTGGCTCGTTTGGCTCCCACCGGACTTTGATTTAACCGTTTCAGAGTTTTTGTCATTACCTCCTTTACGCCCGTTGTTCCGGTTTCTCTCGACAATGCCCTGATATTTGAGTTCATCTATCTCGAATTGATTCTTGAAAAACTCAAATGCCATTTCAATGTCCTCCTCTACCGTAACCTCCTCGCCAAGTTGATATTTGAATATTGCTCGAAACAGCCTGCCCAGTTGTTTGTCCGATAATCTCGATATGGGTTTATAAAATGATTTATAAATCAAAAAGCTGTCTTTCATTTATTCCTAATATTGATAGTGAATGCCCACCCGTTCAGGGTCTTGTGCTTGTCAATCTCACCGGTTTTGCATAGCTCGTTTATCTCGGATTTGAGTGACCGGATAACCACCGACTGTATTTCGGTAAAGCTCGCTATGGAGGGCTCCTTGTTATTCTTTTTCTTTTCCTCGATAATGGAGGATATAACTTGCTTGGCTATAATCATGGCTATTCTTGTTTTAACAATTCTGGGTTATGAGAATACAGCCGGCAGGTACTTGTGCCGGTAAACGTTTTTCAGATAGGTTATCATTTGGTCGTAGCTCTTGATAAAGCCCTCGTTGATAAGGTCGGCGACTTTTCTTTCCAGCTCGTACAATTCCCGCTGTTTCTTTTCTTCGCCGTATTGGTTGCGGATATTCCTTTCATGCTCGTTGAACACAATCCAGTTCAACGCTTCACCTACTTTCTGCATGGCTTGGGGCATGAAGTCTTTCCGAACGATCTTTGAAACGGCAGAGCCTAGTTTGTTGTAGGCATCGCCGGCTTCATTGCGATACTTTATCATTTCGTCTTGTACGAATTTCAGAACCTTTACTTTGAATGCGGGATTTAGCCACATCGCAAAATCTAAAAACATAAGAGGTGTCATCCATGTACCTCCATTTTTACCTCGTGTTACCACAACTATAGATTTTGGAAAATCCTTATAATCATCACTTTCTAAAAGACGGGAATTCCCGTCTTTAAATTCGGGTTCCTCCATGAGAGCTTTAACAAATTCTCTCGTTTCTTTTAATCTGAGATAATCTCCTATCTTCTTGGTATTATTTTTATTAGCACTATTCCACTGCACAATCAAATTCGTACAGTCGAATTTACCGTCACAAGTCCGTTGAGATACTTTAAAATCACCCATTGGACGAATCATAATTTGGTTCGTTTTCATAGCTTTAATTTTAGTTGCATGGAATATTTTAATATAAAATGTTGCCGGGAAACGGAATATTTTTTACGCATTTGTTGCCGGAAAGCGGTAGAGTTTATAAATTCTTCTGCTGTCATATCATTTGTTTATTTTAGATTATCATTTCAATCGAAAAGTGTTTTTGGCTTTTCATCAGGGAGAAACAGCCCATTTACAGCTAATACCTTTCTCATCGCTTCTCGATAAGTAACGCCGTTGTTCGTATAGTTCATGAAGTGATTGTACATCTTGGGGTACAACTCATAGCAAAGTTGAAGCCGGTTGTCGTCTTTGAATTGGCAACCATATCCGCAGAACATACAGCCTGTTCGTCTTGCCCCTTTATGGTATATATCTGCAATTTTCAACCCTCTATCTCTTATGTATGCCCAAATGTCATCTTCAAGCCAAATTGATAGAGGTAATGACTTTATCGTTTTCCCGTCGAAAGAATTGCAACCTCCTTGTCTTAGGTAACTTTGCTGCCTTAATCTTGACTCTGATGCCATAGTCCCCAATATGGGATATAGCCCTGTATTTTTTTGATACAAACGTGACGGTTGTTTCTTTAAAGCGTAACAGCATTTATTGTTTATATCGAATTGCACTCGAATAAATCGTCTATATTTTAGAGGTATTTCGCCCTTAAATTTACGTCCTCTTAATAACCCTAAGGCGTTCTTCCCTTTTACCGATAAAGGGCTGTGTTTCCCTGCATATATAGCTTCGCTTACCTCCTTGCTGATAATTGGGAATCCATATTTTTCAAATACTTGGGCAGGTTTTAATGTTGGATATATAATCTCAATGTCATATCCTTCTGTGTTTTTAAGCTCTCGGACGAACCTTACTATATCGGGATATTCATTGCCCGTATTGCAGAAAACAGCCTTTATATCGGGTTTGACGATACGGCATAAATCAAGTAATACGGTACTGTCCTTTCCGCCACTGAACCCAACGTAAACCTGGCCGTTTAGACGTGATACGAATTGGTCTATCACACCGAGACTGTGGTCTATCTTTTGGCGCAGTGTCCAGCTTTGTCGCTCTCTTAATTCTTTCAAGTCCATATCACTTATTAAAGTTTGATTCGACAACCTTGTATTTAATGGGCAATCCGGAGCAGGTGATGGCGAGCAGGGCAGAGTCCCTTTCTTCTTGGTTGCTGCGGGGTCTGTTAAACTCTATCCCGCTCATCTGGCACAACCGCTTCAATTCTTCATGGGTGATCTTGCCGTCTTTCCCTTGCCAGCACTTGCGCAATGGGGATTGCTCCATGACTTGTATTCCGTAATGCCTCAGCATTTCGACTATCTTGCGACCGGTCTCTTGGTTGCGACCTACATGCTCGCCTTTCTTGGCTGCGCTCGCCCGTGTGTCTTTCGGTGACAAGTGCCAGTTGGATTTGTTTTTCCAACCGGCCTCGACATATACCACGGTGGCATGGCCGAGTTCCGCACCTTCGAATGCCACCGAACGGACGATTTCCAACAACTCCGGGAACGGGTGGCTGTTAACCGTCAGCTTCATGTCGTATAGTCCCAGTATGGCAAGTCCGCTACGCTCCACGTCGGGATCTATCCCTATCACTACATCATATTTTATTTTTCGGTTGTATGTGGCTTGTTCTTCCATTATATTTTGTCTTTTTATCAGAAAAGTTTCTTTTGTATAGATTCGCATGATTTGTCCGTGAACAGTTTTCGGAATATGTGGAAAAGGACATCTACGACGATACTGTTACCTGCCATCACATATTGCCGGCTGTCGCTTATTCCCGCATTTTGAATCTTGTTTATATCCGATTCGCTGACACCCATTAACCGGAAACATTCTCTCGGTGTCAGCCTTCTTATCTTTTCCAGACATAGAAAGTTATTTTCCTGCCACGAGTTGCTTGTTATCGCAGGGCATATCGTGTATGTCCCTCCTTTGTTAAATCCTCTGCTGCGTTGTATTATCTCGGGTTCCGAATATTCCCCCACGATTATCGAATTGTCGGTCGTATTTAATGCTCCATTAGCTCTCAGACAATTGGCTGTGCCATCACCTGTTTTAGGCAACCATAAAAAGCCCGTTCCTTTTTTTACGTGAGCGATGTTGTGTCTTATGAAACCTTTTATCATCTTCTCGCTCAAAAAATACTTTTCGTCCACGTCGCATTCGAGAATGTCCTTCAATCTCTTTTCAAGGTGTAAGGGTTCCGGAAAATAATACGATTCCAAGTCTCGTATCGAAATCATGAATACTCTTTCCCTGTTATGGGGAATGCCGTAGTCTTTCGCGTTCAGAACCTTCGTATGGTTCGTGTACCCTAATTGGGAAAGGTATTGTTCCCATGCCGATAAAAAACACTTGTATTTCCTTCCGGTAAGGGACTTTACATTTTCCATGAGCAGGTATTTCGGCTTTTTTGACTCTATCGCTTTCTCGCATTCCCATAACAGGCTGCTGCGTGTCCCGCTGCCTTTCTCCAATCCCGCTTGCTTTCCGGCCGTTGAAATGTCCGTGCAGGGGAAAGAATATGTGAACAGGTCGAAGTCGGGAACTTTTGCCCAGTCTATATGGCATATATCCCCGAAGTTCCTGTCTCGGTATTGAGGATATACGGCATTATGGGCTTGTATGGCGTACTTGTCGATTTCCGACCAGCCGACCAGATCGTAATCGATTCCGAGCCGGTCGAGTGCCATGCACTGGCTGTCATATCCGCTGAATGCTGTAAAGACTTTTAATTGCATATCTTTCTCTTTTTGTTCGGCAGGCGGGACTCGAACCCGCATGATAGGAGTTTTTCTAAGACTTTCACTTAGTAGTTTTAATTTGTGAGGTTGCGCTCACCGTGCGATACTTTCGTATGCCTAAACTCGGAGGAGAATTGTCAAGCGGTAATTTTTATTTTACGGCTACGCCTCTACAAGCTGTGCCATTGCCAACCTATCTATAAGAGCTACACTTTATCGTATACCAATTCCGACACTGCCGATACCACCTAAAACACTTATGGCTTATTTCTCCCCGCAGTTCCTTCCTCCGTATGGTGCTCGACCACGTACCCGGCTCGGCTTGCGGGGAATGTCTCACATTATGCTCCTATATCAGGTCTATGATTTTGGTTTTCACAATTCCGTCCAACCGCATATCGTTAAGGCCTTGTCTCATGTGTTCTTGCATGAGGCGGTTGGCTTCGGTGATGAAGTGTTCGATGACTTCTTTCATCTCTCCTTTGCTGTTCTCTTTTTCTACTTTCAATTTGATTTCGTAAAACATAATGATTCGTATTTAATCTATATTGATTTTAGCATAATGATTCCGATACTATCGCTGTCTTTGCTTTTAACGAGCAAAGATTTATTGCCTTCCGAAAGCTGCATATATGCGTACTCAAAATTGAATAGAGCTTTTTCGATCTTGGAGAAGAACGAAGGATCTATCCGTAACTTTGTGATTCCTTCTGTGCTCTCTTTTAGATGTTCTGAAATTACATTCTCCATTTCAGGGTATTTATAGACTTCGGAGAATGGGTATATAACTTTTTGATTGTCACACAATATACATTCAAACCCCATGTCCGTAACTTGTACCATATCGTAAGAGAGGATAGACTTGTAGGCTTTTGAGCCTATAAACTTACCATCGAGCTTTTCTATTTCTTCATCGGTGAATGTGGAACATTCGGATAGATTGTTTTTTACCAAGATATGTGTATCGCATGCATAAGCGCAACCATCTTTAAAATGGATATATGAAAATACAGGTCTGAAATAGTCGTTTCTGCTGCATGCCAAGTCCATTCTTAGGCATCTGTTGAAATTATGTCTAGTCTTCATCGCTTTTATTTTTATCGGTTAAAACTTCTTTTAACTTGGGATTACATGCCGCAAAACGGCGGACATGCCTGTCGCTGTCCTTTTCCAGTTCAATGAGCATATTGACGGGAGTGTTGGGATTCCCTGCCGCAAAACAGCGAACATCACAGTCACTATTTAAGATCTCATTTTTGTCCATTGTATTTCTTATTTAATTGTCTGACTTTATTTCTCATCAATCTTGCCAGCTCTTTATGCCGGTAGTCGTCGGACTTTTCCAACGCTTTTGCAGCTCTTTCCAGCAGGCTGACGATTGACTGTATTTCATAGTCTTTCATGAATTGATTATTTCATTGACTAATTCATCGGCTTCGCATATCCTTTCGGCTATCTTCTTGAAGGTGTTGTCATCTGGATATATCCTTCTGATAAACATGGAGGGCTTCTCGAACGGGTTATATACGATGAAATCGCACCAATCGGCTTCAACGCACATGAGTTCGGACATGATTTGGTAATAGTACTTAGGCTCCGTGGACAGGAGGGTATCGTTGTCCTTTATCTTGTGGAAGTATTTGGCGTATGTGGCCGTTCCCACGCTTTTTATCTCGATTACCCCTTTCTCCCGCTTATTCTCATCGTAATAATATCCGTCGGGGCTGGCTGCGAAATGGGCGATGGTGGGGTGTTTGCATAGTCCTACCTCGACGACACGGCGACCTGTTTTAAGTTCGTATATGCGCCGGGCATCGGGTTCCTGCTCTGCTCCCCATCGCATCTGTTTCGAGGATATGTCGGTTTGATAGAGGTAACTTTCGAAAACCTCGTCGTCCTCGAACAGCAGGGGGTTGAGCATGCGCTCTCCGGCCACTTGGTAGATGTAGCTCATGGCGCATTCCCCGAACCCGTTGCCGCTTCGGTTCGCTTTCATCAGGTCGCCTATGCGGCTGCCCGTGAAACAGCCGAGGCGTTTCCTGTACCATTCAAGAGTCCTTTGCGCTTCCATCACTCAAACAGTCCTTGTCCGTTGACATTTTCAGATTCCGGTTGCTCGGCTGCTTCGACGGCCATCTCCCTCAGACGGTCGGTCGCCGTATCGTTGTCGACATATTCGATTTCCACTTCGTCCACGCTGGTATCTTGCTGTGTCAAATCTCCCTTTATCGTGGCTTGGTCGAAAGTGATAGCCCGTTGCATTTCTATCGATTTGGGGGCATATTTGGCGAGAAGAAGTTTTAAAACCGTCTTCCGTGCCATCGTGTCGAAGTCGTCTTTCCATACGCCGAACCCTTTCTTGTAGGATTGGGAATACTTCTTGGCATGCGCCTCGACTTCCCCTACTGTCATGTAGTGTGTTTTCTCGAACCCGTTCACAAGCCGGAAATAGGCCATATAGCCGATGACCTTGTCGGAGGTCTTTGAATCCTCGTCGAAGATGTATTCGCCCGTGAATTTGTTTTTCTTGACGAGCTGACCCTCATATACCACTTCGTCTATGAGAGAGGAGAATTGTCCGCTTCGCAGGCATAGCTCTATCATTCCCTTGTACATGAGCTGGAATTGTGCTACTGTCGTCCTCAGCTTGGAGTCGTAATAGGGAACGATGGACGATAGACCCAAGTTGCTATTGATAGGCAAGTCGAGCGTGGCGGCTATGACGGCCGAGTTGAGTATGCTTTGGGGCTCGGCCGTTTGGAGCATGGTGTTTCCGTTGACGGCTGAAATGACCGAGGAGATGAATCCGGGGGCTTTCTTCCCCAATATCTCGTTAAATCTTGTCTTTACCGAATCGCCGTTCAACAGGCTCTTTAATTGTGGTAATGTCGTTGTTGCCATTGTTGTTTTATTTTAAAGGGTTATGTTTCTTTTTATACACCGCATATCCTCCCGGACGGGCGGTGAATATGCTTGATTTATATGGAATTATAGCTACTTATTTAATTCATGATTTTTAAAAGTTCATCTCTGGTAATACAGTTACGTGTGCCGATTTTTTCCGGTTTGGCGTTAATTGCATTCAAACGCTTCAACAATTCTTTATAAGAACACCCTAATAATTCTGTTGCCTTTCTAACCGGAACATAATCAGGCAAGAACACATCTCCATAGCCTTTCTTTATACCGGATATTGCATGGTTAATTACATCTTCCAATTTTCCGAGCAACATATTGTTTTCATCTCTCACTACCTTGATGATTGTATCTTCTATTCCCATATCCATTAATCTTTTAATCGTTTTTCCACTCTCATTGACGCTCTTCCTCTCGCATTCCTCAACCTGCACATATCGCCAGTGTCTCCGAATACCTGCACAACGACGAACAACAAGCTGAATAGGATAGAAACCCCGAATTGTCGTATCTTTTTCAAATCGAAAGCCTTTCCCAAGTACCGGCAAATGACATACAGAGTCAATTCACTGCTGGTCGATATACCTAATTTGAGGTATATGCTTTTTTTCTGCGTCTTGGTCGTCCATACAGACTTCCCCAGATTTTCGGCGACCTCTTTGTCTTGAAGCCCCTTTGCGTACTCCTTAGCGACTGCCCATTCTCCGGCAGTCAATATCAGCTCTTTCTCCATACCAATGTCCTCCATTCAGGCATTCCATCGTTCTCCACAGATACTTTACCAACTCCATACTCATGAGAGTTTCCCAGTTGTTTCATGTAAGACTTCAATCGTCGATAAGCACTACATGTCTTAATATCATCATAGAAAGCATCTCCAACCTCCATACGAATCATGTACTTACACTTTCCACGTACTCCTTTCGGCTTGGGTATTATCCGCTTTACATCGGCTATGCACCTGAATCCTACTTGTATTTTCATCGTTTCCATATTCTTGTTTTTTATATAATAAAAGGAGCCGACCCTATTGTTTTTTAGGCTCTGGCTCCCTCCTCGTAACATTCCCGTGTTAGTTCGTTTTCTCGTCCTGCACACCCGACAGGGCAAATGTCGATAATGCAAAGAAAGCCATGCTTATAATGAGCTGTCCGATACTGGCATTGATGAATGCTGCTATTACCCCGAAAAAAGAGGCGAACATGAGCAGCAGGCAGATGGCTGTAAATAATCTGTACATATTCTTGTTTTATTCAAATTCAAAGCTGTCATTAAACTTGCACATTTCTATTCCGTCCTCGTCGTACACTTCGACCTCGTATTTCACTTCTATGGATCCGTCTACATAATCGGGTGTGCAATAATCGCCGTATGTAACCGTCGTACCATCGTATGCATCGTATATTACGTGTACGGGTAATATCTCATCGTCAACCTCTACGTCCAAATCGAGGTCTCCATACATCGATTTGTCCTCTCCTATCCGCTCGCTCACCACATATTCGAGTTGCTTCTCTACTTCTCGGCGAATCTTGTTGATTGTATAGTCGCTTATCGACAGGCTAACCATTTCATATTGCTCCGTTGTCATAGTGTTCACTCCTTTTAGGTATTGTTGCTTATTTCGCTTTTGTTTATCTTTGTATCACATTGACAGTACAAATATAAAGTATAAACTATATATAAACAAGTAAATACTTTATATTTAACAAATATTATACAGTTAAAACTATATATTTATGAGAATAAAAGAGATTATTAAAGAAAAAGGATATACACAAGCACAATTTGCAGAAAAACTCGGTATATCTCTTTCTGCATTAAATCAGCAAATGACTGGTAAACCCTCACTATCAACCCTTGAAAAGATAGCCGAAGCTCTTGGTGTAGAAATATGGGAGTTGTTTATTTCCCCAAAAGAATTTCCCACACAAGGTCTCAAATGCCCTCATTGTGGAAAGCCTATAAAAATCAATATCGAGTAGTTCCCCTGCAACAGATGACTGTTTTCCAACCCGAATTCGACGGGCAGGGGAATATAGTATAATGGAAAGCTGTCTGAACTACTTTTGACAAAATTTGCCAATCCCTTTCTCTCTCCATTCTTTTTGTTCGTTTCTATTTTATTGAACTTGGTGAAGCGTGCCCGGTTGCCGAATTGCCGGATATTACTTACACGTCACGACTTCGTTACTTCACCCCGACCGATCGCAAGTCTCGGCGTTCCCGCTATTGCGACTCTCGGTGTTCGATTCCGTTATTCATTACGCCAATGAGCTAACTTTTATTA
>ERZ1034915.861-NODE-861-length-18971-cov-4.829932_pt1 | contig 18971 bp, 19 predicted proteins | sample MGYA00520592_ERZ1034915 | MGnify/ENA primary metagenome ERZ1034915 (study PRJEB33766, sample SAMN09781787) | gut metagenome | biome: gut microbiome | host: Homo sapiens | place: Madagascar | study: EMG produced TPA metagenomics assembly of the PRJNA485056 data set... | reverse complement strand
GCTTTACAACTATTGATCTTTCTTCTTAACGTACTGAGTCACTGGATAATCTGAACTGTCCAAGTTACCAGAGCGATTCATGGCCAAATCAACTAGATTTTTTCCAATCAGTGGCCCTGTTGTAAGCCCTGAGGAACCTAGACCTGAAGCAACGAAGACGTTTTTAAGCTCTGGAACTTCTCCAAAGAAAGGCGAAAAATCACTGGTATATGCTCTAGTTCCTACACGTTCAGAGAAGGACTTAGCAGTTCTTAAGTCAGGGAAATAGGTCTTAGCCTCCTCCTCCAAACCTTCTAAAACAGCTTCATCAACCGTCAAATCAAAACCTTTGTCATTTTCGTGACTGGCCCCTACCGAAATCTTTCCACCCGCAAAAGGAATGATATCTAATTCACCCTCTGGCATCAGAACAGGCAACTTACCAGTATCTAACCCCTCAAAGAAATAATCTCGTAATTGACCCTTTTGAGGGCGAACATCCACCTCAAAACCAAGGGGTTCAAGCGTTTGACCTAGCCAGGCACCGCAAGCGAGAATGACCTTGTCAAAAGTTTGACCATTAATCTCATAAGTCCCATTATCAAGAGGAGAGAGTGTGACTGGCCCCTCTACCTTTTCAAAACCAGATGCCTCAATCAAAGTTGCTGTCAATTCTGCCCCTTCGACTCTGGCTCCTCCTGAGGCATAGAGATAACGGTCAAATCCAGTGAATTCAGGGAGGCTGTCAGCATTTTTTATGGAGAGTTCACCAATAATAGGTGACTCTTCTAGCCTAGTCTCAGCATGCTGATACAGACCGTCCAATTTACTATCGTCTTTCTTGAGAAGGGCCACACCAGACTGATCATAGAAACTCGTGTCATAACCATCCTTTTCAAGAGCTGAAACTAAATCTTGGTAAAAATCAGCTCCCAAACGAGCCATGCGATACCAGGCCTTATTTCGGCGTTTAGAAAACCAGGGACTGATAATCCCTGCTGCTGCCTTGGTTGCTTGTCCAAGACCATGATCAAATACCGTAACCTCTACGTCTTTTTCTTTTGATAAGTAGTAGGCAGCCGTTGAGCCGACGATACCTGCACCAACAATTGCAATTTTCATTTTTTACTCCATCTATTTGAAAAGAGCTGAGTCCTATATCAATAGGCACAGCTCTCTAGTATTTTCAATCTAAGGCCACGTCCATGACCATCATGACGACAAATCCAACCATGAGCCCCAAGGTTGCGACATCAGTATTACCATTGGTTTGTGATTCAGGAATCAATTCCTCCGTTACCACAAAAATCATGGCACCAGCCGCAAAGGCCAAAGCATAAGGAATGATCGCCATCATCCACATGACAAGGGCAGCTCCCATAACAGCCCCTATAGGCTCCACGATGGCTGACATAGATCCCCAATAAAAAGCCTTGATACGAGATTTTCCATCTGCCCGAATAGGAATAGAGAGGGCTGCACCTTCAGGGACATTCTGCAAACCAATACCAATAGCTAGACCAATGGCTCCCATAAGACCTGCAAGTGTCATATTACCACCAGCTAGGGCACCGAAGGTAACACCAACCGCTAATCCATCTGGAAAATTATGAATGGTGATAGCCAAAAAGAGCAAGGCTGTCTTTGACAACTTTTTCTTGCGGGGTTGAATTCCTTCAGCTTTCGAGATATCATTTCCCAAATGCAAGTGAGGAACGACGGCATCAATCAAACGAAGGGCCACACCTCCAAGCAAGAAACCAGCTGCCACAGGAAACCATGACCATTTCCCCCATAGCCATTTTGAGTCGCATAAGTTAAAGAGGGATCCAAGAGCGACCAAAAAGAGGCCGCAATCATGACACCAGCCGCAAAGCCCATCATGATATCTAATAATTTACGGCTAATATTCTTGAAGAAGAAAACAATGGCCGATCCGACAATGGTACACCCCCAAGTAAAAAGACCAGCAAGCAAGGCTAAAAAGACCACATTTTGATGTAAAAGCCAAGTCACAAACACATCCTCCTACAAATGGTCAAAAGGATTTGTTGAGGACTGACTCTCAAGTATGGTCACATTCCAATCATGCTCACATTTCCAGACTTCAAGTTTCTCAGCAATCTTTGCGATAAAGAGGGCTTCAATATGGTGCCCAGGGTCAATAGCCAAGAGACCGTTAGTAATCATTTCCTGACCTGTATGGTAGTAAACATCACCAGTGATAAAGACCTGTGCTCCCTTTTTCAAAGCATCCTTGTAAAATCCTTGACCGCTACCCCCACAAATAGCCACACGGCTAATAAGAGGATTATCATGGTCATAACGAACCAATCGAACACTGTCCAAGCCAAAAGCTGCTTTTACTTTAAGAGCAAGTTCTTCAATGGTCTGTGGCACAATATCACCCACTCGACCAATTCCATGATTTTCAGAAGTCTGTGTTAAATAAGTGGTGTCTTTAATGTCAAGTAAGTCACAGAACCAATCATTAAGTCCATCACTGACAACATCAATATTAGTATGACTCACGTAGACTGCAATATCATGCCTAACCAGGTCAAGCAAAATATCTCGGTCAGGGGAAGACACCAAATCCTTAACTGGACGGAAAATTGGAGCGTGTTTGGCAATGATGAGGTCTACACCTTTTTCAATAGCTTCAGCTACTGTATTTTCACGAACATCCAAGGTAACCATGACCTTCTGAATCTCCTTGTCTAGACTACCAATCTGCAAGCCAACCACATCGCCTTCCATGGAAAGCTCCTGTGGACAAAATTCCTCATAAGTCTTGATAAGTTCACTAGCTAACATGGTTCAAAACCTCCTTAATGGTTTGAATTTTATCTTCAATAGCTGAACGGTCAGTCTGATTGGCAAGAGGAATGGAACCTAAGGCAATCTCTAGTTTATTTATTTCTCGCTGCCATTTGAGCTGGAAAACCTGAGATTGGTCTTTCATGAGATGAGGACCAAAACGCACTTCCTTGTCTGAAAGGCTCATATGACCAGCTTCTGCCACCATGATTTCGTAGTATTTGCCATTTTCAGTCATGATGGATTCGGCAATAATCTCAAAACCATTTTCCATCAACCAAATACGGAGATCATCTTCACGATTATTCGGTTGTAAAATCAAACGATCTACGACTGTTAGTTTGTCCTTTCCAGCATCTAGGATATCCGCAATAAGACGTCCTCCCATACCACAAATCGTGATAGTTGTTACCTCATCAGTAGGTTCGAAGGCAGCCAAGCCATTAGCCAAGCGCACATCGATTTTATCTTGGAAACCAGAAGCTGAGACATTAGCAAGAGCAGATTCATAAGGGCCTTTTACCACTTCACCAGCAATAGCTGAAGTAATCAAGTCTTTTTCAAGTAAATAAATTGGAAGATAGGCATGATCACTGCCTACATCCAAGAGTTTTGCGCCTTTGGGAACGTAGGTTGCTACGTCCTTGAGGCGTTGAGATAATTGTACGTACATGTTTCATCTTTCTATTTTTTAAAGTCTCTTCAATTATATCAAAAAAGGAGGTTGGTAAGAAATGGTTTTAACACATTTCCTAACAACTTCCTTTTTATTTATACCTTTTCGCCCGTAAAGACAAAGAATTTAGAAATAATATAATTCAACACAATGATAAGGACCTGAGCAAATACACTCTCTATACCATTTACCCAAGCATGACTATGACCAACAAATTGACCAATAATTTCTGGATAGGTATCAACCAAGAAATAGGCCAGAGCCAAATCCAAGACCAAGGTCAAGAGGCGGGCTCCCACAAACTTAACAAAGCGCGTGACCATACCGGTCGTTTCCTGATTAAAGACAAAGATGTCATTTGTAAAAAAGGCAAAGATAATGGCAATCGCATTGGCCAAGACTGCTGAAAGTGTTCCTTGTTGGGTAAACTGAAAAATCAAAGTACGACTAACCATGTAAACCAAAGTTGCCAAGACACCAAAGAAAAGGTACTTGAAAACTTCGGTAGCTATGAAGGCTCTCAGTTTAGCTATCATACTTAGTCCAATCCAATTTCTTCACGAACAACATCAGCAATCGTATCAACGTAATAGTTCACTTCATCATCTGTTGGTGCTTCTGCCATAACACGAAGGAGAGGTTCTGTACCACTTGGACGAACCAAGATACGGCCATTTCCAGCCATCTCAGCTTCCATTTTTTCAATGATAGCCGCAATTGCAGGAACTTCCATAGCTTTATCTTTCATGCTATTTTCCACACGGATATTAACCAATTTTTGAGGATAAATGGTCACTTCTGCTGCCAACTCAGACAAGCTCTTACCTGTTTCAACCATGACTTTAGTCAATTGGATAGCTGTCAATTGACCATCACCAGTTGTGTTGTAATCCATGATAATAACGTGACCAGATTGTTCACCACCAAGGTTATAACCGTTTTTACGCATTTCTTCGACAACGTAACGGTCACCAACAGCAGTCACAGCCTTGTTAATACCTTCACGGTCGAGAGCCTTGTGGAAACCAAGGTTCGACATAACTGTTGTAACAATGGTGTTTTTAGCTAACTCACCTTTTTGAGACAAGTATTTACCAATGATATACATCACCTTGTCACCATCGACAATATCGCCATTTTCATCAACGGCAATGAGACGGTCACTGTCACCATCAAAGGCAAGACCGATTGCTGAACCAGTTTCTCTAACTAAGGCCTGCAATTGCTCTGGATGTGTAGAACCTACACCAGCATTGATGTTAAGGCCATCGGGTTGATCACCAATAACAGCGATTTCTGCATTCAAGTCAAGGAAAATGTTACGTGCAGATACCGCAGCCGCACCATTAGCTGCATCCAAGGCAACCTTCATACCACCGAGGTCAAGACCAGTAGACACCAAGAATTTTTCGTATTTACGAAGACCTTCTGGATAATCCACAAGTGTTCCAAGTCCCTCAGCTGAAGGACGTGGAAGCGTATCTTCTGTAGCATCAAGAAGAGCTTCAATTTCCGCTTCACGCGCATCATCCAATTTAAAGCCATCACCACCAAAGAACTTGATACCATTATCAAGAGCTGGATTGTGGCTGGCTGAAATCATTACACCAGCACTAGCATTTTCTGTACGTACCAAGTATGATACACCTGGTGTCGCAAGTACCCCAAGTTTATAGACCTCGATACCTACTGAGAGCAGTCCCGCTACCAAAGCAGATTCTAACATCTCACCAGAAATGCGTGTATCACGAGCCACAAAAACTTTAGGACGGCCAGTTTCATGTTGACTAAGCACATAACCACCAAAACGACCTAATTTGAAAGCCAATTCAGGCGTAAGCTCAACGTTTGCTTCTCCACGAACACCGTCTGTTCCAAAATATTTACCCATAAATTTACTATTAGTGCCTGTGCACTAAATCCTCCTTAAACTTTGATGCCGTTTAGCAAGAGTCAATCTAATCTAGTGAACCCTATCTAGATAATTTAACTGTATAAGATGGCACCAATATTTTCAACCCTTGTTTTAAAATATTATTAATTGGTTACATTTTTATGAGACTATTCCCTCTCAATCCAATCTATTATATCTGAATTTGATGAAAATGTAACTCCCTCACTTTTGCGTGACTTTCAAGTTAACCTTCACAGTACTTGGTTGCACTGTGACACCTTCTGCTGTAAGCTCTAAGGTTTTCGATGTATCCTTAGTTACTTGGCTAATGTCTACAGGGACTGTGATGCTATCGATTTTATCCATATCTTCTTGACTACCAACAATGGTCACATGACCACGATCAAAACTATAACTGATTCTAGACACGTTGCTAGCCTTATCGCCAGTCAACTCTAGCTTAACTGGAACTGATTTACTCAATTTTCTCAAGCTAATCTTGGCATGAACCTTAGCTGGGGAAATTGAACTAGCTAGAATCGTTCCATTAGACGAAACTGCTTGAAGAACCAAGTTACCATCATAATCATCAGACAAGTTGTCATCGCCTTCCAAGACTGCTTGAACGTGATCAATTTGATTAATGATATCCTCACTTGACGTCACCTCTACCTTGGTTTCATCCAAGCTAACCTTTTTCACTTCATAGCCATTAGCCAACTTATCCGGTGTGATATTTGCAACTACATCAAATGTCTTACTAGCTTTTTTACCTATGGTTGCTGTCAAGGTCGATGGTGATACTTGGGCAGACATTCCAGCCGGTAAATTCTTAACCTGAATAGGAACACGACTTGTCCCTTGGCCAAGATTTGATAAATCAGCAACTAACTTAAAATGACGTGTATCACTTGTTGCTTCAGTCGTCAAGGCCAATTGTGTCGTCGCTGTCAGATAGACCTCAGCATCATAGGAATAGCCACTGATAAAGTACTTATCACTATCGTATTTGATATCCACAGGTACCGACTCAACGGTTTGCGTGAAAGTATTGGATGCAATTGAACTATTATTTTTATTTTGCGTATTCCCCGACCATGCTGTGAAAAAGAGGGTGACAGCAAAGAAAAGGGCAACTACCATCTGCCACAAGCGATCAATTGTGAAAAATCTTACTAAACGCTTCATTTTTCACCACCCCCCATCCAACGTTGAAAGAATAACTGACGTGGTTCCTGCTCTTTCAACAAGATAAGATTTAACTCTTGTTCAAATTCTTGAACTGAGAGTCCGTGCAAAAAATTGCCCTTATACGCAATGGAAATCGCACCCGTTTCCTCAGAGACAACAAAGGTAAGTGCATCTGTTTGTTCCGAAAGACCAATAGCAGCCCTGTGTCTTGTCCCAAATTCTTTGGAAATCTTATTAGACTCTGATAATGGCAGATAAGAACAAGCTGTTGCAACCTTATTATCTCTTATGATTACTGCACCATCATGAAGAGGTGTATTTGGAATGAAAATATTAATTAACAGTTCCCCAGTCACCACCGCATCAAGTGGAATCCCAGTCGCAATCTGCTCTTGTAAGGTCTGAGTCTGTTCAATAGAAACCAAGGCCCCAATCTTACGAGGACTCATGTACTTAACAGCTTTAACGTAGGCTTGAACCATTTTTTCATCTGAACTGACCTCTTTATTTTGCAAAAAATGCTGAGGTGTCCGTCCAAAGGTTTCAAGTGCAGAACGAAGCTCTGGTGCAAAGATTACAACCGCCGCAATAGCTCCATAGTTGATGACCTGATTCATCAAATAAGAAATCGTCGTGAAGCCTATAAAATCAGAAATCAGTTTGACTAAAATAAATAAGACAACCCCTTGAACAAGGGTCATAATTTTTGTCCCTCGTAGGGCCCTAATAAAGCGATAAATTAAAAAAGCAACAATTAATATGTCCAAACTATTGACGATAACTTTCAGCGGACTATCAAAGAGTGACCGCCAAAAATCAATATCAATGGACGAAAGTATTCCCATACGTATCACACTTTCTTTTAATTTTTAAACAGTTTCTATTATACCACGAATTCTAACTATTTTGAGACTACAATCACTACTTTTTGTGATAAAATAAATTCATGACTATGAAAACTACCATGGGAATTCTGGCGGGTAAAGCTAGCCATTTCGTCCTTTCAAAATTAGGACGTGGTTCAACCCTGCCTGGAAAAATTGCCCTTAAATTTGACAAAGATATTTTAGACACTTTAGCTAAGGACTACGAAATTGTCGTTGTCACTGGAACCAACGGTAAGACTCTGACAACAGCTTTGACAGTAGGTATTCTTAAGGAAGCTTTTGGTGAGATTGTGACCAATCCTAGTGGGGCTAACATGATCACAGGGATCACTTCTACCTTCCTAACAGCTAAAAAAGCCAAGTCTGGTAAGAAAATTGCTGTCTTGGAAATTGACGAGGCCAGCCTTCCAAAAATCACTGAATACATCACTCCAAGTCTTTTTGTCTTCACAAATATTTTCCGTGACCAAATGGACCGCTATGGTGAAATCTATACCACTTATCAGATGATTTTAGATGGTGCTGCTAAGGCACCTGAGGCTACTATTTTGGCTAATGGGGACAGTCCTCTTTTTAATTCTAAAGAGATAGTCAATCCCGTGCGTTTCTACGGTTTTGATACTGAAAAACATGCGCCAGAGCTGGCTCATTATAATACTGAAGGAATTGTGTGTCCTAAGTGCGAGAGCATTCTTCAGTATCGCCTTAATACTTACGCTAACTTGGGTGACTATGTATGCCTTAACTGTGACTTCCACCGTCCAGAATTAGATTATAAGCTAACAGAGTTGACTAAAATTACCAACACTACTTCTGAATTTGTCATTGATGGACAAAATTACAAGATTAATGTCGGTGGTCTTTATAACATCTACAATGCCCTTGCTGCGGTTTCTGTCGCTGAATTCTTCGGAGTGGCACCAGAGCAAATCAAAGCTGGTTTTGATAAGAGTCGTGCTGTCTTTGGACGCCAAGAAACCTTTAAGATTGGTGACAAATCATGTACCCTCGTACTAATTAAGAATCCCGTAGGAGCTAGCCAAGCTCTTGACATGATTAAACTTGCCGATTATCCATTTAGCTTGTCAGTCCTTCTTAACGCCAATTATGCTGATGGTATTGATACTAGCTGGATTTGGGATGCCAACTTTGAAAGCATTCTCGAAATGGATATCCCTGAGATTAATGCTGGTGGTGTTCGCCATTCTGAAATTGCCCGCCGTCTTCGTGTGACTGGCTATCCAGAGGATAAGATTACGCAAGCAGAAAAACTTGAAGATATTATGGCCTTGATTGAAAAACAAGATTGTGACCATGCCTATATCCTAGCGACCTATACTGCCATGCTTGAATTCCGAGATATTCTTGCCCAACGTCATGCTGTCGGAAAGGAGATGAACTAATGACTTATACTTCTCTCAAATCTCCAGAAAATCGTGACTACACCTATGACCTAAATGTTGCCCACCTTTACGGTAATCTGCTCAATACCTATGGTGACAACGGTAATGTCCTTATGATCAAATACGTGGGGGAAAAGCTTGGTGCTAAAATGACCTTCGACATCGTTTCTGTTGGAGACTACTTCGACAAGGACCACTACGACATGGTCTTCTTTGGAGGTGGTCAAGACTACGAACAATCTATCGTTGCCAAAGATCTCCCATCTAAACGTGATGCCATTGGTCAATTCATCCAAGATAATAAAGTGATCCTAGCCATCTGTGGTGGTTTCCAACTTCTTGGACAATATTACATCCAGGCTAACGGTGTCCGCATTGATGGTATCGGTGTTATGGGCCACTACACCCTTAATCAAGAAAATAACCGTTACATCGGTGACATCAAAATCCATAACGAAGAGTTCAATGAAACCTATTATGGTTTTGAAAACCACCAAGGACGTACCTTCCTTTCCGATGATGAAAAACCACTTGGTAAAGTTGTCTACGGTAATGGTAATAACAAGGAAGATGGTACTGAAGGTGTCCACTATAAAAATGTTTATGGTAGCTACTTCCATGGTCCGATTCTTTCTCGTAATGCTAACCTTGCTTACCGATTGGTAACAACTGCCCTTCGTAACAAATATGGTCAGGAGATTCAATTACCAAGTTATGATGACATCCTCTCAAGCGAGATTGCTGAAGAGTATGCAGATACTAAATCAAAAGCTGAATTCGAGAAATAATTCTTTTAAACAAAAAAGTGAACCTTGGAGGTTCACTTTTTTTGTCGTATTTACTTCCAAAGACGTCTTTTCTTCATTTTATCTTCAATTTTACGATTATCAATCCTTAGAATAGCAATCATATCAAACAAGAGCCAGGTTCTTTTTGGATAGACAATGTATTTTGGAGACCAAATTGGAGAGAATTTTTCCTTGTAACGTTGGAGCCCACTAAAAGAGTAAAAACGCTGAGCAAAAATATAAACTAAATTGGCAACCTTTTCCTCTAAGAAACTATCTTCTTCAGTACCAACGTTGGCTAGGGGAGCCATTCCCATATCAAAGTACTTCTTGTCTTCTGCTTGGAAGTATTGGAAGAGTTTGACGAAGAGGTAGTCCATAATGCCTTCAGGAGCCTTCTCAAAGTCGTAACGCATAAGGTCAATGGTCGCCACCTGTTTATTTTGGGTCGGCATGATATTAGCAAAGGCCACAATTTCGCCTTCTTCACTCTCAACGATAGCAATCGGTGCTTGTTGTAGATAGGCTTCATCAAAGAAACCAAGAGAGAAACCTTTCTCCTTACGACCATTAAGCCAAATATCTGAGACTGCCTTCATTTCCTGCATCTGAGTCTCCGAAAATGGAGGATTAAGTAATTTAAACTGGAAGCCTGCTTTTTCCACACGATTGGTTGGCTTACGAAACTTCTTACCATGCTTACCATCGACAGAAAATGTCGTCAAATCAACCATGGCATTTTCTCCAAATTTCATGAAGTCAAAGCCATAATCATGAAGCATAAGGGTCACACTCTCATCCGCCTCATAAAATAAAGCCTGTAAATTCCAATCAGATAAGTTTTTCAAGAAAGCTTCCCAAGCTGGACGATAATATATTTCATTACCAATAGGATTGCCCATAACCACACACTTGTTACTGGTTTGTGCAAATTGGAAAACTACCTGGTCTTGTCCATCGATACGATACCAAAAGAGGCGTTTATCATGTAAATAAGCTAGAGCACTTTCTGATGCACCCCCATATTTCTCAAGAAGTGCTGTGAAGCGCTCATTATCCATGCTTTGACCAAAATGCTGACGAGGCGCCAAAACTCTCAAAACAACCCAAACAATGGTTGCAATGATTACCGATCCCAGTAAAATATCAAACCAAATATGAACAAAATGTCCAAGAACATCCCGGTTCTTAGGTGGCAATAAATGAGACCAAAAACCGCTGCCACCCAGAACAAGAAGAACCAGAATAGTAAAGGCTAGGAAAAGGAAATCCTTAGTTTTGTCTTCCCAACTATAAACAAAGTAACGATGATACAACCGCTTTCTGATGATCAATATAAGCACCAAAGAGAGTACAATTAGGAATGACATGGCCCAAGAAATACCATTGAGATTGACATAAATTAAAGCCAAGACAAAGGTTATCAAAGAGGCAATGAAAGCTCCCTTAACCCGACGTCTGATCAGACGAGCCATGAAAACAAAGAGGGTTCCAAATAAAATACTTGGAAACTGCCAGATCAACTGTTCCTGAATAGGATCGAAACGGTTAATAAAGTAAACATTTGCCAAGCGTTCTGGGATTAGGGCAGATAAAATCAAGAAGATTCCTAAAAAACGTAACAAATAAACAAGGATACGATGGAAACTTCCACCAAATACTCGTGAAGGAATCTTGAAGTATTTCTCATTGATGTGACCTCCCATGTGTTTGAAAAAGAAGACAACACCTAACAAGAAGGGAATAATGTAATAGGTTAAACGAAAGAGCAAGAGCAGACTAACCGCCAGAGCATTGCTAACCCCCATAGAGGTCAGACCAGTAATCACAATCAAATCGAAACTACCAATCCCACCCGGAATCATAGAGAAGATACCAATAATAACCGCTAGGAAATAAAGAGGAATCAGATTATAAAGAGGAACATGCAAACCCATTAAATAAGCCACACTTACAAAGCACCCAAGGGCCGTTCCCCATTCAGCTGTAGAAGCTAAAAGAAGACTTAGCCTCGTTTTCAATGGTACTTGACCAAAATAGGTTAACTTTTCACGACTAGAAACAAAGAAAATAAAAGGCAGATAAAGGAAAATACCCAATAACAGTAACCAATACTTTCTCAAGTCTGGGCTTAGAGGGAAAAACCAAAAGGTAGCAAACACCAAGCCGCTTAGGAGTGACAAGCCCGACATAAAGTAAGGCAATAAACGTGATAGTGCCTTAACACCAGACTTCTCCTGCCCATCTTCAGAATAAAAGGAATACCTCAACCCCACGTCGACTAAACCGGCAAAACCAGCCAAGTTATTAATGGTATTGACAGCCCAACTCGTTTCTAGTATATAGGATTTGGAAAAATCCGTCTCTAACTCCCTGTTCAAGATAAGGTCATAAAAGAGCATAGGTGACACAGCAACTAAACCTATCACCACCATCAAAGCAAGATGCCAAATTGACAGACCTGATAAAGCTGACTCTAGCGATTCTAAAGTGATCGTTCGTTTTAAACGAACCAACTCTACAACAACAAGAACCGTAATAGAAATAAAGAAGACAGATTTAACGGCAGTTTTTAAAGGTTGAAGTCTTTCTATAAGTCGCTTCATGCCACCACCTCTTTTCGACTAATTCTAACTAACTCACAGATCATTTGATTAAAAACCTTATATTTTCGTTGAGCTAGACGATGACCCTGTCTCCGTTCAACATAGAGCTTATGAATTGGAAAGAGGTCCGAAATCTCCCTTGAATGGCTAATACTAATGACATCTCTTTGTCCCATAACTACCCAAACAGGATAAGAAGCCTGATGTAGTCGTTCCCTATCAAGTGGCAAATCATGTAGCATGAGCTCCGTTACCTGAGCCATGATGTCCATTTTAGATGAAAATAGCGATAAGGCTTTTAGGCAATAATACTGTATATAAACCAGAAATCTTGAGCGTCTGGTCAATCCTTTAAAGGTCATATTCCCCGCATTAAGCAAGAGCCCTGCAATCCGGTCAGGAAAGCGACTGGCATAAACCATAGCTAGATTAGCCCCATCACTGTGACCAACAAACAGAGCCTTTTTGATATTTAAAAATTGCAAAATTTCCTCCAAATCGGCAGCCATCTGTTCAAAGGTCATCTTAGCACTCTGACGACTGGATCTGCCATGATTACGACTATCAATGAAAATTAAACGATAGTCTCGATATAGAATTCCTTGCTTACCAAAGTAGTTTCCTGATAAATTATTGCCATGCAAGAAGACAATTGGAAAGCCTTTACCGAGGTCACGATAATAGATGATTTGACCATCTTTCACTTTGAATTCCATAATACTACCTACCTTTTCACTAACGTATTCTTATACGATGATTAGTCTTATAAGGCATTGGGTCCGATACCATAAAACAAAGTGTCAAACCCTCTCATCCCATTATAACACTTCTATTTAGTAAAACTCATAATATTAGTACATTTTCTACAAAAAAGAAAAAGCCTTTCCAGGTTTCTCCTATTATTATTCATAAGTTTTTGGGGCAATGAGTTTGTTATAGTTTTCCTCATCTTTTGGTTATCACGGACAACCTTAGATACCGTAAATGAAGATGAAATCAAACCAACACATCCCATAAGATAGTCCCCCCTTAACCATCAACGGATGTTTAAGAGTATAGAGACCTACCAACATCAAGATTACAAAGAAGGCAAATGATCCCCATGACATCATATTGAAAGATGTCATATTACGATACACTTTTTTCTTCACTTTGTTCATAAATCTAGTCTCCTTTTATATACTAAGACTAGTATGACAACAATAAAATCCTTTTACAACTTAAAATATAAAAAGGTTTCCATGTTTGTTTAACTTTCCAACTGTTCCGAAAGGTCACTCCACTCTTCCATCAGAGCCTCTTGATTAACTGATAAGTCATCTAGTTCTTTCTGCAAGTCAGACAATTCCGCCACATCATTGGTTTCAAGCATGGCAACAGAGATTTTTCCCAAGCGTTCTTCGATGGTTTCTAATTCATTTTCGATTTGCTCAATACGTCGGCTTAGTTTGCGTATCTCTTTTTGACTAGCTTTTTGAGCTTGATAATCACTAGCACCTGCTGAAGCTACTTGGCTCTCCTCTTGCCCTTGATTTTCTTCCGCTTCAAGTCGTGCTAATTCTTCAAGCTCCGCCTTCTTCTCAAGGTAGTAATCATAATCCCCAAGATAAATGGTTGCCCCATCCTCAGAAATTTCCATCACTTTGGTTGCCACACGGTTGATGAAGTAACGGTCGTGGCTGACAAAGAGAAGCGTTCCATCAAAGTCAATAAGGGCATTTTCCAAGACTTCCTTACTATCAATGTCCAAGTGGTTGGTCGGCTCATCTAGGATGAGGAAGTTGTTGTTTTCCATTGATAATTTAGCTAGGAGCAGACGAGCCTTCTCACCACCAGAAAGCATCGAAACCGACTTTTTGACATCATCACCTGAGAAGAGAAAGGCTCCCAGACGGTTACGAATCTCCACTTCAGAAGTTGTCGCAAAATCATTCCACAACTCATCAAGAACAGTGTTCGACGGTGTCAAGGCAGATTGGGTTTGGTCATAGTAACCCACTTCAACATTGGCACCATAAGTTGATGTTCCCTTGATAAATGGCAGTTTACCTACTACCGACTTGATAAAGGTTGTTTTTCCGATACCATTAGGTCCCACAATGGCAATGGCATCCATTTTCTTAACATCCAGAGAAATCGGCTCTGAGAGAATCTCATCGTCATAACCAATAGCAGCATCCCTCACTGTCAAGACCACATTTCCAGAGACCTTGTCCGCATGGAAAGTCATATTTGCCGACTTCTGGCCTTCTGTTGGCTTATCCAGGCGTTCCATTTTCTCAAGCTGTTTACGACGGGCTTGGGCACGCTTAGTTGTAGAGGCACGAACAATATTACGATTAACAAAGTCCTCCAACTTAGCAATTTCCTTTTGTTGCTTTTCGAAGTTCTTTGCTTCAGTGGCCAACTTCTCAGCCTTAAGATCCATGAATTTTGAATAGTTTCCGACATAACGATCTAAACTATGTTTGGTCAAATCTAGTGTTACTGTTGCCACCTTGTCCAAAAAATAACGGTCGTGACTGACAATGATTAGAGCCCCCTGATAATTGACCAAGTAATTCTCCAACCAAGCAATGGTTTCAATATCCAAGTGGTTGGTCGGTTCATCCAATACCAAGAGTTCAGGCTTCTCAAGCAGCATTTTCGCCAAAGCCAAGCGAGTGTTTTGCCCTCCAGAAAGATCTGAAATGGGCATTTCCCACATGCTTTCATCAAACTTAAAACCGTTGAGAATAGCTTTGATATCAGATTCATAGGTAAAACCACCACGCTGTCTGAAATCCTCGGAAAGGCGATCGTAGTCAGTCATTAACTTGTCCAATTCTGCCCCAGTCAACTCGGCCATCTTCATTTCCATATCACGAAGACGTTTTTCATCTGCACGAAGCCCTGCAAAGACATTTAACATTTCCTCATAGATGGTCTTACTAGACTCAAAGCGACTATCCTGAGCCAAGTAAGACAGGTTCAAATCACGTTTTGTATTGATTTCACCGCTTGTCGGTGCTTCCTCTCCAACCAAGATTTTCAATAAGGTTGATTTTCCAGCACCATTACGGCCAACCAAGGCAATACGATCACGTTCATCTACCTGAATATTAATATTATCAAAGAGCACATCTCCTGAGAAAGAGCGCTCAATCTTGTTTCCTTGTAAAATAATCATAACGTTTCAATTATACCAAAAAAGCCAAGCTCCTGCTTAGGCTTTCTGACTTTCTTTCAAAATGCTTGCTACCTTAGTATTAATCAAATCGATAGCAACAGTATTTGTAACACCTTCAGGAATCACCACGTCTGCGTAGCGTTTCGTAGGTTCGATAAACTGGTGATACATAGGTTTAACCACACTGATATATTGCTCAATGATACTATCCAAGCTACGGCCACGCTCTTCCATATCACGCTTGATACGACGAATAATACGAATGTCATCATCAGTATCTACAAAAAGCTTGATATCCATCAAATTACGCAAGCGTTTATCCTCAAGTACCAAAATCCCTTCAACAATGAAAACATCCTGTGGCTCTTGACGGTAAGTCTTATCACTGCGAGTGTGTTGGGTGTAGTCATAAATCGGAATATCTACAGGACGCCCAGCAATCAGCTCATTGATGTGTTCAATCATAAGATCTGTATCAAAGGCAAAAGGATGGTCGTAGTTCGTTGACACACGCTCTTCAAAAGTCAAATGTGACTGATCCTTATAATAAGAATCATGCTCAATCATGGCAATTTTCTCATCTGGAAAATTTGATAGAATGGCACGAGAAACACTGGTCTTACCACCACCAGAGCCACCCGTAACCCCAATAATAATCGGTTTTTTAGGCATGGTAAATTCCTATCTAATATAGTCTTTCTTATCTATTCTACACTAAATCATGATATAATAAAAGCAAATCCATATAGAAAATGAGACTTTTATGTTTAAAAACTTTCCCGAACAATGGCAAGACCTCCTTAAAGAAAAAGGAATCACTACAGAAACTGCCATTCAAAAAGAACTCTTTGCACCAATCACTGAAGGAGACAATGTCCTAGGTATCAGTCCTACAGGAACTGGTAAGACTCTAGCCTACCTTCTCCCACTTCTTCTCTCTCTTAAGCCCCAAAAAGCTCAGCAACTGCTTATCCTAGCACCCAACTCTGAACTTGCTGGACAAATTTTTGATGTAACCAAACAATGGGCTGAACCTCTAGGAATCACTGCTCAACTCTTCCTTTCTGGCTCTAGTCAAAAACGACAAATTGAACGTCTGAAAAAAGGACCAGAGATTCTTATTGGAACTCCAGGTCGAGTCTTTGAGTTGATTAAACTCAAAAAATTCAAAATGATGAACGTCAATACCATTGTTCTCGATGAATTTGACGAGCTTCTCAGTGATAGCCAATACCACTTTGTGACAAAAATCAGCCACCATGTTCCTCGTGACCATCAAATGATCTATATTTCAGCAACCAACAAAATTGACGATCAAGATCTTATCGAAAATACTATCGTTTATGACCTGTCTGATCAGGAATTAGACACCATCAAACATTATTATATCAGTGTTGATAAACGTAACCGTGTCGAACTTCTCCGTAAGTTCTCCAATATTCCTGATTTCCGTGGCCTTGTCTTTTTCAACAGTCTTTCTGACCTTGGGGCTACTGAAGAGCGCCTCCAATTTAACGGAGCTTCAGCGGTATCATTGGCTAGTGACATCAACGTTAAATTCCGTAAGGTTATCTTGGAAAAATTCAAGAACCATGAGATTTCACTCTTATTAGGAACTGATCTCTTAGCACGTGGTATTGATATTGAAAACCTTGAAGTGGTCATCAACTTCGATATTCCTCGAGATCGTGAAGCCTACACTCACCGTGCGGGTCGTACCGGCCGTATGGAAAATGAAGGAAGTGTCATCAGCTTGGTAACCCATCCAGAAGATCTCAAAAAACTTAAAAAATTCGCTAAAGTTTCAGAACTGGTTCTGAAAAACCAAGAACTTCACGAAAAATAAGACATGACAAAAGCACTTCAGAATCAACTGAAGTGCTTTTAACATATACAGATTAGGCTTTTTTACCAAAGTCCTCAATCATTTGTTCCATTTCTTCACGACTTGGAGTTGTCAACATATAAAGGAAGTCACCTTGCAACTCTGCAAAGGCAGCAGGCATGATTTTCTTAACTTTAAGTTGTTCACGATATTTATCAAAAAGTTCTTCTTCTGAGTAAGCATAGTGTGAGTTTGCACGACGTGAAGTTGCCAAACAGTAAAGTGGCTCAAACGGAGAAGCCGGGAATGGTTCACCAGCAACGATATCTGCATAACCCTTGTACAAATCGATAGAGTGGGCAAAGTTATATACATCAATCGTGAAACCACCTGCTGGTCGATTGTTGTACTCAATAGCAATATAATCATCACCATCACGGAAAAATTCAATATGGAAGAAACGTTCCTTCATACCAAATTCTTTGACAATGGCTTCACCATACTTACGCAATTTAGGATCCATTTCCTTAAGAACATAGTAAGAATTATCCATCTTGTAAATCATCAAGTCAAGTGGAGTGTGAGCATAATCAAAGGTAGTTGAAAATACGATATTACCATTTCTATCAACCAAACCATCAAAAGTACAGATTTCACTGGAATTTACAAATTTTTCAAAGAAATAAACGGTTTCACGGTCCCATTCAGCCTTGAAATGATTGATATCATCTTCTGTTTCGAGTTTGAAGGTTGCAGCTGCACCAACCCCATTATCTGGCTTAGCAATCATTGGAAGACCGATTTCTTTCACAGCTTTATCCACATCTTCGTTAGTTTTAATGACAGCACCAGGTACAACTGGCACTCCAGCTTTTTGGAAAAGTTTCTTCATTTCAGACTTGAATTTCGTCTTCTTAAGATCTTCTGGCTTTGCACCAAAAACATTAAACTGTTCACGAAGAGCTGCATCCAATTCCAACCAGTATTCATTATGGGATTCGATACGATCGATTGGTCCATGTTTATAGAAGAGAAAGGCTACCGCACGTTTCACTTCATCTAAATTTTCCAAATTGTCTACACGGAAGTACTCAGTCAAAGCATCTTTCAAAGATTGATCCAGCTGTTCATAAGGCTCTTGACCAATACCAAGAACTGTAATTCCCTTATTAGCAAGTTCGACTGTAAACTGTTGGAAGTTTTGTGGATAGTATGGTGAAATAACAAGATAATTCATTAGTGATTCCTCTTTGATAGTTATTTAGATAGCTTAGATACGATATTATAGATTCATGTTATCAAGGAAATAAGGCATTTGTTTACGCCACCATTCCCAATCGTGAGCAACATCGTGGCCCCACTCAGAGAACCAAGCTGGAATATTCTTTTGTTCAAAGGCTTCCTTAAGTTTATAGTAAGATGGGAGACCATCTTGTTCCCAAGCACCAAGACCTGTACATACGATGATCTCAGCTTGACGGTAGCGGTCGATAAACCAACCATCATTTTGGTTCCAGATATAATCTGATGGGGAATTTTGGTAAATAGCTTCATCCCCTCCAAACTCACCCACAAAGAAACGAGCATCGTAGACACCACTTAGAGCTACTACTTTATTGAAAACATCAGGGTGTTGCAAGAAGAAATTAAGCGCATGGTAAGCACCCATTGAACATCCTGTTGTCATCATTGGATCAAACCAACCAGTTTTGTGTTTGATAAATGGAATAGCT
>ERZ1034915.860-NODE-860-length-18996-cov-4.438731_pt1 | contig 18996 bp, 17 predicted proteins | sample MGYA00520592_ERZ1034915 | MGnify/ENA primary metagenome ERZ1034915 (study PRJEB33766, sample SAMN09781787) | gut metagenome | biome: gut microbiome | host: Homo sapiens | place: Madagascar | study: EMG produced TPA metagenomics assembly of the PRJNA485056 data set... | reverse complement strand
CCGATGGTCAGCACGACGCCGGCGATGCCGGCCATGGACAGGCTGAACAGGCCGAAGTGGGAAAGCAGCGCCAGAATGCCCAGGTACAGCACGGCGAACACGGCCATAGCAGCCGCGGTGAGGATGCCGAGACCCTGATAGAACACCAGCAGGTACAGCATAACCAGCGCCAGGCCGATGGCGGCAACCAGCACGCCGGACGTCAGCGCGTCCTGGCCGAGCGTGGGGCCGACCACCTGGGACTGCGCGTACTCGAAGCTGACGGGCAGCGAGCCGGACTCGAGCACCGTCTCCATGGCGGACGCCTCGTCCTTGTCGTAGCCGCCGGTGATGGACACCTGGCCGCCGGTGATTTCGGACTGTACGGCCGGTGCGGACTGCACTTCGCCGTCCAGGATGATGACAATCTTGCCCTTCGAGCTGGCCAGCTCCTTCGTGGCGTCGGCGAACGCCTTCGTGCCCTCGGAATCAAGCGTGACGTTGACGGAGTAGTCGGTGCCCGTTTCGGACGCGCGGCCGATGTCGACCTTCGTGATGTTGTTGCCCGTGATGAGCGGCGTGTACGTGCCCTCGTCGACCTTCAGGTGCTCGACGGTGCCCGACGGCAGCGTGTTGCCGAAGTCGTCGGTGATGGTGCCGTTCGTGCCGTACTGACCGTTCTCGATCTTGGTCTTCACGTCGGAATCGGTGAACGAATCCAGGCGTGCGAACTCAAGCTTGCCGGTTTTGCCGATGGTGGACAGCGCCGTTTCGGTGTCGGACAGGCCGGGGATTTGCACAAGGATTTGATCGGTGCCCTGCAGCTGCACAACGGCCTCAGACGCGCCGAGGGCGTTCACGCGCTGCTCGATGATGGCGCGGGATTTCTCCATGTCATCGGTGGAAACCGTGCCACCGTCCGTGCTTTTCGCCGACAGCACCACCGACAGGCCGCCCTGGATGTCCAGGCCCTGGTTGATCTTTTCCTGCGGCGGGGTGAACACGAAGATGGACCCAATCACCAAGATGGTGGTTGCCACCAGAAGCCAAACGTTGCGACGGCTGACGTTGCCGCCCTTCTTCTTTTTGGCTTTGGCGTTTTGCAGTTGCGCCATGCGTACTTCTCCTAGCCTTGCGAACCTGCAGACGACGGCACCGTGCCGCCGATCTTTGCGATAGCGCAGCCGCCGCAAGCGTGACGACGCGAAGCTATCGCAATTTGCACATTAACTCTCCTATTGTCCCACAACCGGGAATAGTGTGGAAGGAAATTAGGTAACAGATTGCAAATGTTACACATGGTTGACTGCTTTGCGAATTGCCGCTTCAACGCACACCCTTCCGAATCACCGCGCTCATTTTGCGTCCTCGGCAAGCCAGGTGGCGAGGGTTTTGGGGCTGACGTGCAGCTGGCGGGCTGCTTCGGCACGCGTGATCGTGCCGGCGAGGCAGCTTTGCCGCAGGCGGGCGTACGCGCACGGACGGGGCTTCTTCGGGCGGCCGAAGCGCACGCCGCGGGCACGCGCCGCCGCGATGCCCTCGCTTTGCCGCTGCTTGATGTTCTCGCGTTCCACCTGCGCCACGTAGCTGAGCAGCTGCAACACGATGTCGGCAATAAGCGCGCTGGTCACGTCGCCTTCGCGCTGGCGCGTGTCGAGCAGCGGCATGTCGAGCACCACCACGGCCGCGCCGCGCACCTTCACGATGCGACGCCATTCTTCCTGGATTTCCTCGTAGTTGCGGCCGAAACGGTCGATGGACTTCACTATCAGCACGTCGCCGGGCGCCAGCGAGCCGGTGAGTTGGCGCCACGCGGGGCGTTCGAAGTCTTTGCCGCTGGCCTTGTCGGCGAAGATGCGCTCGGACGGCACGCCGAATTGCCGCAGCGCATCAAGCTGGCGCGCCAGGTTTTGGTCGCGGGCGCTGACGCGCGCATAGCCATATAGCGTGCCGACAGGTGCGACGCCGCCGAGAGATTGCGAGGCCGAAAAGGTAGCGTCGGAAGCGGGCTTCGTCTGATTTGCAAGTTGGTTCGATTTTGCTGCGTTCGCCATGTTTGCGCCTTTCCTCGAAACGAAAATGGCGGCTTTCGGTGCGCAAAAGCCGCGTTCGGGGAAAGCGTAAAAAGGAGTTTCACGCTCAGCGTTCAATTTGTGCACGTTTTTCGCTTCTGAACAGCAAAATCCGAGGCACAGGAGGAAGAGCAAACAAAAAGGGCCGGGTTGCAGCCTGGCCCTAAACTAACCATCAGCGCCGCCCGCCACCTCTAACGCCTTACTCAGGATTAAGAGACGGGCCTTGCCGGTGTTTGCATTCTGCCTTGCGCGGCCTTACGACGCGCAAGGCAGAATGCGTAACGAATTGATTACGCCGTCCAGCTCGGCATTCGCAAACGGCACGCCGTCAACGCACGGCCCGTTTCGCCAGCCCCAACAACAAAGCGGGGAAGGAGGCAGCCCCTTCCCCGCTTCTCTTGCAAACCGTCATTGAGCTCGACAGATTCACTCTGCAGCATCTCACCGACGCTTTCGGCGCCTCGCCTACACGTAGTAACGCGGCATGCGATGGGCGAAGGCGATGCACAGCTCGTGCGGGATGGTGCCGAGCGTGTCGCACATCTCCTCGATGGTGACCATGGCGTCGCCCTGCTGGCCGACGATGAGCACCTCGTCGCCCACCTGCGGGTCGATGCGGCGGCGGCGCGCGTAGCTGCGCAGGTCAACCTCGAACATGCACTGGTCCATGCAGATGTTGCCCACCTGGCGGCAGCGCACGCCGTCCACCAGGAAATCGGTGCGGCCGGACAGCCCGCGGCGCAGGCCGTCGCCGTAGCCCACCGGCACGGTGCAGATCTTCACACTGCCGGGGCTGCGGTAGTTCAGCCCGTAGCTGACGCCTTCGCTCATGGGCACCAGGCGCGTATCGGTGATGCGCGCGTGCACGCTCATGGCCGGCTTCAGCTCGATAAGCGGCGTGGTTTCGGGGCACGGCTGATAGCCGTACAGGCCGATGCCCAGGCGCACCATATCGAAGCGCACGTCGGGGTAGCGGATGGCTGCCGCGGAATTCGCGCAGTGCACGATGCCGGGGTTGATGCCGGCGGCACGCAGGGCCTCGATGGCCTCGATGTAGCGCTTCGCCTGGATCTGGAAGTCAAGCGTTTCGGGGCAGTCGGCCGTGGCGAAGTGCGTGAACACGCCTTCAAGCTCAAGCGCGCGGTGGAAGCCCACCTGGTGCATGAACGTGACGACCTCGTCCCAACGCACGCCGATGCGGTTCATGCCCGTGTTCACAGCAAGGTGGAACGGCGCGCGCAGGCCCATGGAGTCGGCGGCCTCGGCGTATTTGATGGCGAACTCCGACGAGTAGACCGCCGGCATGATCTTGTACGCAAGCAACAGCGGAATAGCGCTTGCCGGCGGCTCGGCCAACATAAGGATTGGCGCGTTGACCAGACCTTCGCGCAGCTGAATGCCCTCGTCGACCGTGGCAACGCCCAGGTAGTCGGCGCCGGAGTTCAGTGCCGTCTTCGCCACGCGCACCGCGCCGTGGCCGTACGCGTCGGCCTTCACGACCGCCATCATGTGGCGGCCCGAGCCGATCATCTTCTTCACGGCCGAGGCGTTGTGGCGGATGGCGTTCAGGTCGATTTCCAGCCACGCCCAGCGGCGGTCCTTCTCGGGGATGGTTGCCAGCTTTTCGGGGTCGAACTCCACGTGGCCCTCCGCGGCGTCAACGGCGGCGGCGTAGGCGGCAGCGGCTTCCTCGTGGTCGCGGTTGTATTGGAACGCGCCGCGCACCTCGTTGGCCGCGTCGGCAGCTGCCTCGCGATCGGTCAGGTAGCTGTTCGCGCCGCGGCGAGGCGCGGGCTGGACGGGCGCGGGACGACCGGCATGGGCGGCGCGCTGCGCCTCGCGCTCGCGAATGGCGTCCGCGGCGCTTTCCGTGCCCGGCTGCTTGCGGAACGCGAAGCCGGTGAATCCGTTGGGGAGCTCTGTGTTGTCTGCCATGTTCTATACCCTCTTGAACCTTTTCGATATCCCCCGAAGCGCGATGCAGAAAAAGCCGATCAAGCCGCACAGGGCGTTTGAACAGGGCTGCTACCTGCGATTATGGAACGCGTTGGCCGGCTTGTGGCCGCGGCGTGCCGCGCGCTTGGGCGATTTCCCATTTGAGCGCACACCAGTATAGCACTGGCAAGCCGCCGCACCCGGGCCGCAAACGATTGGCACAAAAGCGCTGACGCACGCAAACGGGCCGTCCAAGGTTCGGCCAAGCACTGGGCAAGCCGGCTGCAACGGCGCCCGACGGCAATTGAGACCTGCAGCAAATTTTGCAGTCAGAAGCGCAGGAGGGCGCCCGGACGACCCGTCCGCACCCCAGCTTCGGCAACCCCGCCTTCACCGCGAAGTGCAAGCGAAAAGTCGAAGCAGCAGTGCACGCGGGCGGACCGCCGAACCTAACAGCGACCTTGCGTTTGCAAGCGAAGGCCGCGGAATTCGCCCATTGGTGTTATGGTGGAACCCAACAATTGCGCGCAGGCTGTCGAGCATTTTGCGCGCCGGCCGAGGTCATACGGAACGGAGAACGCCATGCACTGCCCCAACTGCGGAAACGACAACATTGCCGAAGCGAAATTCTGCACGAACTGCGGCACGCCGCTTGCTGCCGCAGCGGACGCGGCGGGCGCGGCGCAAGCCGATGGCGCGCCAACGGCGCCGGCAGCCTACCAACAGGAAGGCAACGCGGCGAACGTGGGCGCGGACACCCCTAGCCCGGCAGCAGGAGCAGCGCCGCAAGCCGACTACCAGCAGCAACAGCCCTACGCTGCGCCGAAATACGCATCGCCGGGGTTTGCCGCTGCCAGCCAGTCCGCTGCCGAGCAAAACGCTGGCGCATATGGGACGTCCACGCCGGGGTACGGTTCGCCCAACGGCGCGGCGCCTGGTCAACCGACTTCGCCGTACGCAGGCGCAGCGCAGCAACCGGGATATTCGTACGGCGCTCCCGCGCAGCCCGGCAGCTATGCGCCCGCCAGCGCGCCGGTGTACGTTGTTGACGACCCCGATAAGACGCTGCGCATGGTTGCCTTCGTGTTCTGCCTGATCAGCACGCTTATTTCCGCCCTTGCAATCCTGCCGCTCATTTGGATGATCCCCATGACCGTGCACTGTTGGGGTATCTACAAAGGCACGAAGCCTAACACCGTGCTGTTCGGCGTGTGCACGCTTATCTTCTGCAGCCTGGTCAGCGGCATCCTGCTGCTGATTTCCAACAAGGACCAGTAAGCGGAAAGAGGATACCTTCTCGACGCGTTCAGCTTCTCGAAAAGATAGCCACTCTTTGCCATTTTTCCGAGAAGCTGAACGCGCGCGATGATGCCATAGGCGTTTTTGCACGATTTTGTTTCCCCCGCTCATGAACGCGTAGAGGTAATATAGCGTTCATTACACGGATAGCTTCGTTTATTCCATCGCACGTGATGTATCGAGGAGCAGACGAGCGATTGATTTTCAACTTCTCGGATTTTTGCCCAACAATGGACGATTTCGCGCGATTCTGAATGCGAATCAACGGCACAAATACCACGAAGGGGGCGCCGCGCATGTGCGACGCCCCCTTCGAACTTGCTTACTTACTGACCACGCGACACCTTGCGAACGCGCGCGGCGCCTTGTGAGCACATGCGGCGAATCGCGAGTACGCATGCCCAACGCTTGCGCCACCGCACGCCTCAAACCACCATCAATAATCAGCAGGTAGCCGGCTTAGTGGCCGCCGCCGGCCATCATTTTGACAGCGTGCGGCAGGGCTGCCACGATGCCGTCCCAGTTCTCGCGCGCGGCTTTCTCGCTGCCCGGCAGGTTCACCACCAGGTGCGTTCCGCGCTGCATGCACAGCGCGCGCGACAGCATGGCGAACGGCGTGATGGCCAGACTGTGGGCACGCATGGCCTCGGCGATGCCAGGCACGTTGCGGTCGCACACGGCCTGCGTGGCCTCGGGCGTGACGTCGCGCAGCGAAAGGCCGCTGCCGCCGCACGTCAGCACGATGTCGGCGTCGATTTCGTCGCACGCTTCTACGATGGCAGCGCTGATCTGCGGCACCTCGTCCTTCACCACCACGTGGCTTTTGCACTCCCAGCCGTTATCGGCAATAAGCTGCTCAAGCGCCGCGCCGGCCGTGTCCTGCTTCATGCCGCGCGTGTCCGAGCACGTGATAATGGCGAACGTCAGCGGCGCCGCCTCATGATTGTGTTCGTGCATGTGCTTCTCCTTTTGATAATGGGCAAAGGCCAGCCAACCAGGCAAAGCAGACACGGAAGAAGCCAACGCCGACTACGTTCGTGCCGCCAGCTTGTTCAGCTGGCCTCAAGATGCAAATCCGCCGCTTGGCAAGCGGGCGAAAACTCGCATACCAAGCGGCGTAAAACACCAGCTAAATGGCCACGTCTTCGCTGACGTCGAGCAGGATGCACTCGATTTCGCTGCCGGCGGTGCGGCCCTCGAAGCCCTCGGGCATGATGGCCAGGCAATTGCTGCGCTGGATGACGCCGAACAAACCCGAGCTTTGGTTCTTCGCCGGCTCCACCACGTAAGCGCCGTCGGCGTCTTTCGTGAGCGTGGCGCGCAGATAGATGCGGCGCGGGTCCTTCTTCTTCGTGTCGCGCGAAAGGCGCGCCACCACGCGCGGGCGCGCCAAGTTCGTGTAACCCTGCATCTTGCGCAGCGCCGGGCGGATGAGCATCTCGAACCCGCAGTAGGCCGCCGCGGGATTGCCGGGCAGGCCGAACACGGGCGTGCCGTTGACCAGGCCAAACGTTTGCGCCTTGCCCGGGCGCATGTTCACAAGCGTCATGAACAGCTGGCCGGTTTGCTCGACGCAGGGCTTGATGAAGTCGAAGTCGCCGTTCGACGCGCCGCCGCTGGTGACCACGAAGTCGTACTCGGCCGTTGCCGCCACCACCGCGGCCTTCAGCGCTTCAAGCGAGTCCTCCACGATGGGCAGCAGCGTGGGGATGGCGCCGGCCGCGCGAGCGGACGCCGACAGGGCATAGCCGTTCGAGTTGCGGATCTTGCCGGCCGTGGGCACCTCGGTGGGCGGCACCAACTCGCTGCCGATGGAGATGATGGCCACGCGCGGGCGGCGCGGAACCGGCACCTCCGACACGCCGCAGCTAGCCAAAAAGCCCACGCCAGCAGCGTTGATGACCTCGCCCGCGTGCACAACGGCCTCGCCGGCGCGCGCCTCCTCGCCCGCCTCGCGCACGTTGTTGCGCAGCTTCACAGGAGCGTCGAACGCCACGCGGCTGCCGGGACGGCCGTCGCCTTCGACGTTGCGCACGATCTCGTACTTCACCACGGAATCGGCCGCGGCAGGCAGCGGCGCGCCGGTCATGATGCGCACGCACGCGCCGTCGGGGATTTCGCCGTCGAACGTGTCGCCCGCGGCAACTTCCGCGATAACGTCCAGCTCAACGGGGGTTTCCGGGCTGGCACCTTCCAGCTGCGCCGCGCGCACGGCGAACCCGTCCATAGCAGAGTGGGCAAACGGCGAGATATCGATATCGCTTTGCAGGTCGGTTGCCGCAACGCGACCCGCCGCGTCCAAAACCGGCACCGTTTCCGCAGGCAGCTGCGAAACGTGCGACAAAACCAGGTCGCGCGCTTGCTCGACCGAAATCATCTCCGGCATGACATTCCTTTCGAAAGCATTCAACAGTCCGCCCCGCATTATACCGCTTGCCGAATATAACGACGCGCAAAGCATACCGGGTGTTGAAAAATGCGGCGCTTACTTCCCCGCCAGCATGCGGCAGGCCCATTGGGCGGCCACCATGCTGCCTTTGACCAGCACCGATTCGTCGATGGTGTAGTGGCAGCTGTGCTGCGGGTGCTCGGCGCCCACTGCGAGGTTGCGCGTGCCCACGAAGCAGAACACGCCGGGCACGAGGCGCAGGTACTCGCTGAAGTCCTCGCCGGAAAGCGTGCCGCGGTAGTCGGCCACGCCTTCGGCGCCGAGCGTGTCGAGCACGGCCTGGCGCGCCACCTCGGCGCACGCCGGATCGTTGGCAAGGCCGGCGTTACCCGACTCGAACGCGAACGTAGCCTTCGCGCCAAGCGCGTGCGCGCTGCGGCTGACGATGCGCTCAAGGCGGTCGGGAACCTCGGCGCGCATCTGCTCGGACCACGTGCGCACCGTGCCCGTGAGCGTGGCGTGGCCGGCCATGACGTTGCGCGCCTCGCCGCCGTGGAACTCGCCCACGGTGACCACCACGGGTTCGAACGGCGAAACATCGCGGCTGACCAGCACTTGCAGCGCCATGACCATCTCGGCGCCCACCACCACGGCGTCGACGCCCTTGTGCGGCATGGAGCCGTGCGCGCTGACGCCCTCTATCTCGATGTGGAACCAGTCGGTGTTCGCCATGCGCTGCCCGGGCGCGCACGACACGGTGCCGGCGGGCACTTCGCTCCAGATGTGCGCGCCGTAGATGGCGTCGACGCCTTCGAGCGCGCCGGCTTCGATCATGGAAAGCGCGCCGATGGAGATTTCCTCGGCCGGCTGGAAAATGATGCGCACTTCGCCGACAAGCTGATCGGCAACGTCGCGCAGGATGCGCACGGCGCCGAGCATCATGGCCATGTGCGCATCGTGGCCGCACGCGTGCATGACGCCGGGGTTTTCGGACGCGAACGCCGCGCCCGTGTCCTCGGTGACGGGCAGCGCGTCCATATCGGCGCGCAGGGCCACGCGGTGCGCCGGGGTGCCGTCGGAGCCGTACGCGCCGGGCGCCGTGCCGCGGATGGTGGCGATTATGCCGTGGTTTTCAAGGCACGTGTGCTCAATTCCCAGGTCAGAAAGCTGTTTGCTCAGCAGCTGCTGCGTGTTTTCCTCGTTGCCCGACGTTTCGGGGAAGCGGTGGAACAGCCGGCGCGCGGCGATGACGTCGGCCGCGGCCGCGGCGCCAAGGGCGCGCACCTGCTGGACGGTCTTCGTTCCCGCAGCGGTTTCGTACGCCTGCGAGAATGCGGGACATGCGGTGATGGCGGCGGTCATGGCGCTCCTTTCGACGGGGCGGGTTGGCGAAGTGCGTTTCGGTATTGGCTGCGTAGCGTACCACACGCATGCTGCCAGCGTGAGGCGCGCCGAAAAACTGCAAACTGCGCAGGTACCTATTTCTCCAGTTCCTTCAGCATGGCGGCAATGTGGTGCTGCGCCAGCTCGAATTCGCCGCGCGCCGCCAGGGCGTTCACGATTTGCACCTGGTTGCGCAAGTCGTGGCGCAGCCGTGCCGTGCGCTCCATCTTCTCCACCGTTTCCTGATATTCGGCAAGATAGGCGTCAAGCTGGCTGCGCAGCGCGCGGGCGCGGTCGGCGTGGCGCGTGCTGATGATGGCAACGAGCACCAGCACGTCCACCGCAAGGCACAGCACCGCAAGCGCCACGCACGCCCACGACAGGTTCCAGTCGGCGCCGCAATAGCGCACCACCACCCAACAGCACAGAAACAGCAGCACGACCTGCACCAGCGGGAACAGGCCGAACGCCCAGTATTGCGATACCGCGCGGCGGCGCTGCCGCACGGCAACCACGGCAGCAAGCGCAAGCGCTGCCGCCAACGCTATAAAGCCCGAAACAATGGCGAACGCGGACGCGCCGGCAATTGCCCCGATCACAGCGCATCGCCTCCTTCGGTATGCAAAATGACGCGCACATGGTAGCGGCCCCGTTCGTTTTGGACGCTGACCTGGCCATCGTGGCGCTCGGCGATGTCGTTCACAATACCGCGGCCCCATCCGTGCAGCGCGTGCACGTTGGGAACAGCAGGCGAAGCCGGCACGGAAGCGGAGGCCGCGTCGGCCGGGACTTCGCCGTTTGCGACACGGCGAGCGTTCGCGCGGTGCGGCGAACTTGCGGTTTCGGGCTTTTCGCAAGCGACAGAGGCTGCGAGAGAGCAATCTTTGCCGCTGGATTTCACCGCAGGCGCACCCGCAGGCGCGGAGATGTCGTGCGCGGAATCATCGGATGCGCAGCTGTTCTCCACGTCCACCACGAAATAGCGGCCCCATATGCGAGCCGCCACGCTGACGTAGCGCTGATCAGGCGCAACGAGACGGCACGCCGTCAATGCGTTATCGATAAGGTTTGAAAACACCGCACAGATCTCGGCGCTGGGCAAGGCCAGGTCAAGCGGTATGTGCAGCTGCGCCACAAACCGCACGCCGATTTCGTGCGCGTCGGCCAGTTTCAAGCGCACAAGCGCATCGATTGCCGGATGGGCGCAATAGCAAGCCCGCGAACCACCGGCAGCGTTGATCGCCCGGTCGAGGTTTTCCCCGGCTTCCGCCGCGCGACGTTCGCGCAAATCCGCCTCGGCCGCGTACAACTGCTCGCGAACGCGCTGGCCGATGCGGTCGGCTTCTTCGCCTTCATGCGCGGAGCGCTCACGCAAAAACTTTTGCGTGGTCAGCTCATCCTCCAATTCGCGCACCTGCTCGGCGGCTTGCGCGCGAAAGCATGCATCGCGCAAACCCTGGAACAGCAGCATATCGACAGGCCCGCACGCGATGCCCACGACGGCAATCACCGCCACCGACGCGGACGGCGCCGCATAGGCCGCAGCGGCGCCCAGCGCGAACAGCACCAAGCACAGCTGGCTTGTGGGAAACAACAAGCTGAGCAGGCGGCGCCACCAAACGACACCGTGCAGCTTGCGCTGGCAAAACGCCGCAATGACTAGCAGATATATCGTTAGGCAGATAGCGATGAGAAACGCTGGGGAAAGCACAGATCGCCCCTGCTATTGGGCGTTCAGCCCAACGTAGCGGTAAAACAGGTCGCGAATGGCCTTGCGCTGGCGCTGGCTGACCGGCACCTCGACGCCCGAGCGTAGAAGCACGCTGGCCGTGCGCAACTCGGAAATGTGCGCCATGTTCACGATATAGCTTTTATGGCACTGCACGAAATCGTCGGGCAGCATGTCGATCATCTGGCCAAGCGTGGCGTAGGTTTCAAGCACTTCGCCGGGCGCGGTGTACAGCCGCACCTTGCGGCGGTCGCTTTCGATGTACTCGATTTCGGCAGGGTTGAGCATGGTGACCGCGCCGCCGTGCTGAATGGCAACGGGCGTGTAATCCGTTCCCTGCAGGTTTTTCAGCGCCTTGTCGATAGCCGCGTTGAAATCCGCCTGCTTGATGGGTTTGAGCAGGAAATACGCATGCTCGGTTTCGTAAACGGGCGTGCAGTACTCGATGTGACCGGAGATATAGACGACCTGCGTGCCGCCGCCGGCCGGGAAATAGCGTCGCACCAAATCGATGCCGGTAGGCTTGCCGTCACCTAAGCTGATGTCGCACAGGAACACGTCGATATGGTCGCCGGAAGCGATAAGCGCCTCAAGGGTAGCAACGCTTGAAATGATGTCAACGTTCAAACGATCGGCCCCGGGATACTGAGCCAGCATGTCGCGAAGAACATCCTGGTATTCGATGTTGTCTTCCAATGCAAGAAGATGAAACGTTCCCACCGATTTGCTCCCTGTTTTAGTCCCAAGCACGGGTCTTTTCGAATTGCCCGCACGTTCCTTTGTCCTAGGTCGAAGTATACGACAGTTAAATTGAGACCCCCCCCCCCGCAATCTTTCAATCGGTAAAAAACTCCTGATAGATGACTTGAACGCAGCGTTTTTTGTAGTGAGCGAAAATACGTTCGGCAAAATTGTCACCCAATGCAAAACGCATGATTTTACGAAGAGGCCTTGCAAGGCGAGCGCGCAACCTACACGCCAAGCGACAATACGAACAGGTGGTGCTTGTGGTGTGAATATCGCCGGCAGGGCACGGACGGCGGTGAGCGGCATCTCTATAATACGTGGGATGAACAATTTCGAACATACCGAGCCCTCCGCACAGGGCAAGCACGGCACGCAGCGGCCCGATCTGCAACGCGTGCGCGTTGATGCGCCGCGAAGCCCCTACCGCAACACGCCCCGCAGCGCGGCACAGCACGCCAGCGCGCAGCAGGTAGCACAACCCGCTGCCCAGCAGGCCACGACCCCGCTTCCCGGGCGTCACGCCGCGCAACCTACGGCGGCCATGCCCGGCCGCCACACCGCGCAAGGCGCGCGCAACGCGCAGCCCACGGCGGCGCTTCCGGCCGATAGCACGCAGGCCATGCCCGACGGAAAACACAAACGAGGCCGCGGACGCAAAAGCCGCCGCGGCGACGCGCCGCGCAAGAAAAGCTTCCTTAGCCGCCAGGTTGAAGCCTGGTGCACCCGCGTGCTTGGCGCCGTGAACGACGGCGGCTTGGCTGAGCAGGAAGCCGAATACGCCTCGGGCCGCACCACGCGCGACTTCGCGTGGAACACCATCGGCGTGGGGCTGTGGGGCTGCGTGTTCCCCGTGCTCACCATCGTGGTCACGCAGCTGGCCGGCGCCGAGCAGGCCGGCATGTTCTCGCTGGCCTTCGTCACCGCGCTGCTGCTCATGTTCGTGGGCAACTACGGCATGCGCAATTTCCAGGCTTCCGACCTCGACGAGGAATACTCGTTCGCCGACTATCAGGCCAACCGCGTGCTGACGTGCGTCATCATGCTGGTGGCGGGGCTGACGTACTGCAACATCCGCGGGTACACCGACCAGATGTGGCTTATGAGCCTGGGCGTGTACCTTTATAAGATGGTAGACGCGCTTGCCGACGTGTACGAGGGGCGCCTGCAGCAGAAGGACAAGCTGTACCTGGCGGGCATGTCGCAGGCCTTCCGTTCGGCCGCCGCGCTTATCGGGTTTACGTTCGCCCTGCTCATCACGCGGAACGTGGGCGTGTCAAGCATCGTGATGGCCGTGGTGGCCGCCGCCACGTTCGTGGTGTTCACGTTCCCGCTGGCAAAGCTTGAGACGCCGAAATCGCGCCGCGTGAACGTCAAGCGCGTGGTGAACTTGCTGGTGCAGTGCTTCCCGCTGTTCGTGGCGCTGTTCATGTACAACCTTATCGACAACATGCCGAAGTTCGTGATGGAAGGCGCGCTGTCCTACGACAACCAGCTGTATTACAACGCGCTGTACTTCCCCGCGCACGCCATTTTGCTGACCAGCGGCTTTATCTACAAGCCCATGCTGCTGAAGATGGCCAACGCGTGGGCCGACCCGGCCAAGCGCAAGAAGTTCGACCTGATCATCGTGGTGATGTTCGTGGTGATCGTGGGCATCACGGCGACCATGGCCGGCATCATGGGATGGTTCGGCCTGACCATCATGAGCTTTTTGTACGGCATCGATTTCGAGCCGTATCGCGGCCTGTGCTTCGTCATGTTGGCGGCCGGCGGCGTTACGGCCGGCATCGAGTTTCTGTACCAGGTCATCACCGTGCTGCGCCGCCAGCGCGCCGTGACGAAGCTGTACCTGATCACGTTTGGGTTCAGCCTGTTCGTACCCATTTTGCTGGTGAACTTCACCGGATTGCCGGGCGCGGTTATCGGGTACCTCATTGTCATGTGCATCCTGCTGGTGCTGCTGGTCAGCGAATACGTGTCCATCCGCATGGACCTGCGCCGGAAGTTGACGGGCAAGTCGGCGCCTGACGCCGAGATGCCGAAGGCCAGCCGTTCGTTCCGCGGGAAGGCTGCGGAAGCTGGCGCGGGTAGCGCACCGGTTGCGACCGCAGCGGCTGGCGTGGCTGCCGGCAGCACAGCGGCTGCCACGCCGGCAGCAGGCGGCGTGGCAGCGGTCGGAGCGCATGCCGCGCCCACGGCGGGAAGCGTGTCTGCAGCCGGAGGCGCACCCGCAAGCGCGCAGGCGTCGCAGCAAAGGCAACGCGGCGGGCAGACGGCAACGCAGGCAGCGAACCGTCTGCAACCCGGCGCGTACGCCGATTCGCCTATTGCCTGGTCAGCGGGCGAAAGCGTCACCATGCTGGCCGAACCCGAGTCGCCGCGCGCGCCGCGCCCAAGCGAGGTGCGCGCCGAACGCGAGCATCGCGAAGCCGTGAAGGCGCGCTGGACGGAAGCGGGCAAGGAACGCACGGCCAAGCGTCGCGAAGCCACGCGCGCAGGAGCGCACGCGAGCGGCGCTGCATCGGCCTGCAGCAGCGCCGGCGATAGCGCCGACGTAACCGCTAGCGAGGCGCCGAAAGCCGGCCGCCACGCCACCACGCCCGAAGTGGCCCCCAGCTTCGGCAAACGCGGCAAGCACGAAAAAGACGACAACTAGCAAGATGCCCCATCCGTTCGGGGCATCTTCGTTTTAAGAAGGCATCGGCGGGCGCTCACTCGGGCGATTCTTCCGCAGCCCCCTGCCAACCGGCGTTTGACCAGCATTTTCACCCAGCAAGGTTTTTCAAGCGCGAGTGCTACTCCAGCAGCCAGCGGGGGTTTTCCAGGTAGCGGTAGGCGCACACTTTCGTGCCGGAAATCTGCTCGTCCGCCAGACCGGCGGGAAGAGCGTCGCGATAATGGTTGCGCATCCAGCCGACCATCTGCAAGCGGTGCAGCATCGAAAGCGCACAGGCCAGGTCAAGGACAGAATCAGGCAATTCGGTAACGATGCGATACGAACGCGATGGGTCGGCCGTGCGTTCAAGCGTAGCGCCCGGCACGAACCGCGTGCACGCGCACGACCAGGAAGTTTGCCCGGCGGTTGCCTTATTGCTAGCGCGCTACTTTGATTTGTGCTATACTGCTAGCAACTGAAAGGAGTCCACTATGGGCGCATCGATGGTGCAAATCAACACGCGTGTTCCCGCCGAGCTAAAAGAACAGGGCGACTTGGCGCTGGCGCGGGCCGGCTACACACCGGCGCAGGCGGTGCGCGCCCTCTGGGAGTACGCCGTCGTGCACATTCACGAACCGCAGGCAATTCGCAACGTGCTGCAGGAAGAGAACGCGGAGTCTGAAGATCCGATGGCAGTTGAGAGCAATCCATTCACCGAATGGAAAACAGCCGCGCATGCCGCTTTATGCGAAAGAATGGGCATTTCGATGAGCACCGGCTCATCGAATATTCCGTTCGATGAGCTCAAAGAACTTGCGTATCTTGAGCGTTCCGAACGATTGGGGCTGTAATGGATTCGAATACCACCATCCTCGTCGATACCAATGTCTGGCTCGATTACTATGCGCTGAATCGAGCAGGTGGCGCAGAGGCCGCAGAGCTGCTAGGCTTCGCATTCTCGCACGGCATCAAACTGCTCTATCAGGCCGACATCATAAAGGACGTGTTTTACCTCGTTTCGGCTACCACAAAGCGAATCGCTCGCGAAGAGAAAGGAGCACTATCCCCAAGCGACGCAACGGCGGCAAACGAATTCGCGTGGAGCGCCGTGAATCATATGCGGGAAAATGCGTTCGCCATAAGCATCGGGCAATCCGACGTATGGTACGCGGCAAAAATGCGCAGCGTCCACGGCGATTTCGAGGACAACCTTGTGCTTGCCGCCGCAGAACGAGCAAACGCAACGTACCTGGTCACGAACGACGAACAGCTTATCAAGCACGCCCCCGTCACTGCGCTCACCCCGCACGACGCGCTTGTGTACCTGCGGGCAAAAATGGAATAGCAGCGCTCCAAGGAGGCCCTTGCTTTCCTTGGAGCGCTGCTTATAAAAGCAAGGGCTCTGTTAGACCAGCATACAACAACATGAATCAGCCGCTAGGAAGACCGGCCAAGGAGCCCGTTTTCTTGCGGTTAAGAGCCCGCATGTCAATTGTGGTCTAGCAGAGCCAAAGCGACAGAGCTTTCGCCGGTTTGCTTACTTCAGCAGCTTGACGCTGATGGCTTTTGCGGGGCAGGCTTCCACGCAAGCGCCGCATTTGCTGCATTCGGGAATGCGCTTCGTGTGCGGGTCAAGCTGCTCGGGACATGCGTCCACGCACGCGTGGCAGTCGACGCCGCGGCTGCGCAGGCACGTGTCGGCCTTCACGCGCGGGCGCAGCGTGACGTTGAGGTTCGACAGCAGGCTTACCAGCGCACTGATGGGGCAGATTTTGCTGCACCATTTGCGCAGCACGGTGACTTCCAGAAGTAGGATGGTCGGGAAGATGATAAGCGCCCAGGTGGGCTCGTCGAACTGAACCAGGTTCCACAGGCCGATGATGGTGGCGAACGTCAAACCCACGGGGCAGATGAGGCAAAACACCGGAAAGCCGAACACGGCCGCGGAAGCCAGCGTGCCCACCAGCACCGCATGGCGACTGTCAAGCCGCACGCCGTCGCGCTTGCCGCCCACCGGCGCCAGCGCTTTGCCGCACGTTGTTGCGCCAGGGCAAGCGGAGCACGAATGGCTCGGCTTGCTTTTGGAATCGCTCGTCGCTTTCAAACTCTTTTTCTTCGGACGGAAAAACTTTTGCAGCCAGGGAACGGGGCACATCCAGGCGCAAAACGCTTTGCCGACCAGGGCAATCAGCACTACCACCAGCGCAAACAACAACAGCGGGTGCAGCATGACGCCCTTTGCGCCCGCCATGGTTTCCAGCGCGCCCAGCGGGCAGATGGCCGATATCTGTTGGATGCCAAACGCCGACGGCGTGCCGATGCCCACATGGAACGCAAGCCCCACCAGCACAAACGCCACACACGCAAGCGCCACCCAGCCGCGCGCCGTACGGAGCGGAGACTTCGCGCGGTGATGTTGCTGCGTCTTATCGGTGCGCTGCGAAGGCGAAGAGGGGCCCGCGCTCGCGTTGCGGTCATCGTCGGCGGCCTCTGCCGCGTTCGCGTTTTGGGCAGCGGTAACGACCCCAGCTTGTGCGGTCGCATCCGATTGAGGCGAGTTCGGCGTGGCGCCATTTCGCGTTTCGCAAGCTGCATCCGTGCGGCCAGCCGAATTCAGCTGCTCTTCTGTTTCTTCCTTGCTCATCGCCTAGGCCTCCTTCCCTGCTGCTCGAACGTTGATGCCGCGATCGGTGCCGCCGGCGAACGTGAGGTAGCTGTTCGACGGGCACGCGTTCTCACATGCGCCGCAGCCGTTGCATTTTGCCTGGTCAACAATGGGGCGGTTCGCGTCATCCATGGTTATGGCGCCGTAGGGGCATGCGCCGGCGCACACTTGGCAACCGCCCTGGATCCACGCGATGCATCGTTCGCGGTCCACTACCGCCACGCCGATGATCTGCGACGGGTCGTGTGCGCCAACAATGGAGCCCGCCGGGCACACGTCTTCGCACACGCCGCAAAAGTCGCACAATCCGCGATGGAAATCCATGATGGGAGTACGCCAATTCAGCACGCCGTCCTCAAGCACGCCCGTGCGCAGGCAGCGCTGCGGGCAAGCGGTTTCGCACCGATTGCATTTCAGGCACGTAGCGCGGAAATGCGCTTCGTCCTGCGCGCCGGGCGGACGCAGCAGCCCGCGGTCCTCGCCTTCAAGCGCGTACGCCGCGCCACCGACCGCGAACATGCTTGCAACCGCGCCCGCCGCCGCAAGCACACCGCGGCGCGTGATGCTCAGATGATCGCCCATGAGCATTCCTTTCTCGTCTTCGCCGAAAGCCGCGTCCCCATCGCGGCCATACTTCGCATCCCCAAGCCTGCCCGAAGGGGCGCGGGCATGAAATAGCGAGGCGTTGACTATTTCGCCAAACGCCTCGTCAATAATTAGGTAATTCGCGCAAAAGCGCACGTCAGAGCCTGATGATAGAAGCCCCCTACGCCGCCTTTTCGCCTGCCAGCTCTTGCAGCACGTCGAGTTCGTCGGCGATGACGTCGGTTTCCATGTGCACGAAGCCGCGCGTCACCTTCGACACGCCGCGATAGAAGCGCGTTTCCGCCACATCGAGCACGGCGTCGCACAGGTCGTCGACCCAGTTCAGCTGGTGCTGCGCATGGAAGTTGGACACCGTTTGCGCCAGGTCGCGCGCGCGATCGAAATCCGATGCCAGCAGCGCCGCGTTCGTGCGCTCGATAACCGTGGCCAGAAACTCGAACTCGAACGACACGTGATCTTCCGGCACGTGCAAATCGGCCTGCGGCTGGATGTGCTGCTCGCAGTACATTTTGTACACGCCGTCGCGCGCCTCCTGCATCATGAGCCCGAGTTCGCTGGTGAACACGCTTTCGAACGGCGTGGCAGCGAACGTCTCGTAGTTGCCAGCCGCCAGAAACGTGTGCGCATAATCGCAGGCCAGCGCCTGGCGCGTACCGGAATTCGCATGGCGAAGATAGCGGTGCATGTCTTCGTAGCCCTCGGCGATAAGCGCGTTGTCGCCCGCCATGCCGGCGAAATCCATGCCCACCAGATGATCGACCTGCTGCTGCGTCAGCTCGCGGAAGAACAGTTCGGCCAGCATGCGGTAATAGGCTGCTCGCCCCGCATTCACCTCGATGAGCTGGGAAATCAGCTCGTCGCGCTCAGATTGCGCCTTCGTTTGCGACGCCTGCGCCGCTGCTTGGTTTTCAATCATCTTGCTACCTTTCTCGAACAGCGCAGACGCTTACCGCCGCGCCACCGCTTTCTCGCGCCGTCGCTTTCTTTTCGCTTAGCCAGCCGAACTGGGTGACGATGCCGGCGACAAGGGCACTACCGGTGTCACCAAAATGAGGGAAACGGCTTTTCGCCGCCTTCGCCTTGGCGATCACAGCTTCATTCCCTGTCGCCTTTCGCCAGCCAGCAATCGATGCACTCGCGGTTCGCATTCGCCAAGGGGAGGGAGAGGAGGGAGTATGCGAATACGAACCGCGAAAGCGTCGATGGCCGGCAATTGCAGACAACCGCGGGGCAAGTCGAGGCGCAAATGGGCTCCGTGACGCCCTTTCGCACCAACCGGCTTCAAAAATCGCTCATGTATGTGATTTAACAAGCGCAAGGCAGGAATCAACAATTTACCGATAACGTTTCCCCAGTTCAGAAGCTTGCTGGTTTATTGGATACCAGCAACATTGTCAGCAAATCACATACATGAGCGATTTTTCCTACGCTCGACGGTGGTACCAACCAAACCCGACGCCGGGCGCAGCGCCCGCGTGCAAGTGTCAGCGCCGCACCCGCCAGAGGGGCGGGAATGCCCGGGGGGGGATTCCC
>ERZ1034915.855-NODE-855-length-19078-cov-7.317721_pt1 | contig 19078 bp, 19 predicted proteins | sample MGYA00520592_ERZ1034915 | MGnify/ENA primary metagenome ERZ1034915 (study PRJEB33766, sample SAMN09781787) | gut metagenome | biome: gut microbiome | host: Homo sapiens | place: Madagascar | study: EMG produced TPA metagenomics assembly of the PRJNA485056 data set... | reverse complement strand
AGATTGGTTTAGGAAAGGAGGTGCCAAGTTAGGAATGGTAAAGAGTTTAACTAACATTACTGATGATGATAGAGTTTCAATTGATCCAATGGAATATGAACGGATAAAGTTGGCCAAGTTGTATTACAAAGATGATTTACCAAAAGTTAAGTATCGTAATTCATATGGTGAATACAGACAACGTCCATTGAGTTCTTTAAACGTGACTAAGTTAGCATCTAAGAAATTAGCGTCAATTATCTTTAATGAACAATGTTCCTTGTCTTTGGAAGATGAAACAACAAACGATTTTATCAATGAAGTAGTTAAAGATAATAAATTCAATATGAGATTTGAACAACGTTTAGAAACCGCTATTGCTTTAGGTGGTTTAGCTGCCAGGCCTTATGTTGATGATAATGATGTTATTAGAATAGCTTGGGCTAACGCAGACCAATTCTATCCGTTGCGTAACAACACTGATGATATTTCTGAATGTGCTTTTGCTAGTCGCACAGTCAGAACTGAAAATGATAGAAATGTTTATTATACATTGCTTGAATTTCACGAGTGGGATGACGCTAAAACTTATCACATAACAAATGAGTTATACCGTTCTTATCAATCAGATGTAATTGGTGAACAAGTAGCACTTGAAACTCTATATCCTAATTTAGCACTAGAATTAACCTTTACAGATGTTATTACTAAACCATTATTTGCATATTTCAGAACACCAGGAGCTAATAATAAGAATTTAGATAGTCCACTTGGCGTTGGTATTGTAGATAATTCCAGAAACGTAATAGATGCTATTAATCGAACTCATGATATGTTTGTCCATGAAGTTAGAATGGGGAAACGTAGAATTGCAGTTCCTGCTGAAATGCTGAAACCTACTGGCAATCTGTATGGAGATGAAGTAGATGATGCTCACCCAGTTTTATTTGATAAAGACGAAGATGTTTATCAGGGTATGTATGGAGATACAGATAAATTGAGTGTAACTGATTTAACTTCTGATATTCGTTCTACCCAGTTCAAAGAGTCGATAGATTACTTCTTACGTGAGTTTGAACAACAGATTGGTTTTAGTTCTGGTACATTCTCTTATGACGGACAAGGAGTTAAAACTGCTACTGAAGTTGTTTCTGAGAATTCCACAACTTATCAAACACGTTCCAGTTATTTAACTCAAGTAGAATTGTTTTTAAATCAATTAGTTAATGCAATTCTTGAAGTAGCTAGTGTAGGTCAGTTTTTTTCTGATGGTAAGCCTAGATGGACTGGCAATGTAGCAGATGTTGAATTGTCTGTACATTTTGATGATGGTGTGTTCATTGATAAAGACAAGCAACGAGCTGATGAGATGCAGTTAGTTGCTGCTGGAATTATGCCAAAGCTTGAGTATTTAAAACGTAATTTTGGTTTGAGTGAAGAAGATGCTCAAAAATGGTTAGCTCAAGTTACTAATGAACAACCAGACTTTTCTCAAGGTTTATTTCAAGAACCAATAGATGGAGATAGCAATGAGGTGTAGTCTATGGATTCAAAACAGAAACTAGACCAAGACACAAATAATATTGCTAATCTATATTCTAATTTAGAAGATAAGATATTTTCTGAAATTATCAAAGTGTTACAACGTGGGCACTATGAAGATGTGACACAAGATAATGTTGTTCAGTGGCAAGCCCAGCAATTATCACAAATGGGGGCTTTAACCAAGAGAGTAATTGATTTAATGGCCGACTTTGACGGTATCTCACCTAGTGAAATTGAAACTATCTTAAAACAAGATGGATATGAGATATTAGATGAAGTCAGTCAAGAATTGAAGTACAGCGACCAAGTAAGTCAGCCAATCAGCAATGAGAGTTTTAACATGCTTGATTCAATGGTTAGGCAAACAACAGATACCTTAAACAATACGATTAATCAAACTCTGCTTAGTCGTAATTATGGTGTTAATCCTGTTATGCGAACGTATCAAGAAATCTTAAAACGCTCAACAATTGAAACTGTAACTGGACTTAAAACTCATGATCGAGCAGTTAAAGATGCTATTTACCAACAATTAGATAAAGGTATTGAAGTTATGAGAGATAAGTCTGGACGTGCATGGTCCCTTGAAGGTTATACACGTATGGTACTTACGACAACATCTAATAGGACTTACAATGACTTACGAACTAAACGGATGCAAGAGTTTGGCCAAGTGTTATGTTTAATGTCTAGCCACCCTAACAGTCGTGAAGCGTGTGCTTATATTCAAGGCAAGGTAGTCAATATAGTTCCAACTGATGATCCTAATTACAATGGCAAGTACGATTCAATCTATAATCATGGTTACGGTGAACCTGCTGGAACATTAGGAATTAATTGCAGACACAAATTATTTCCATTTACTCCAGGTGTCAATGTAAATAACATGACCCAGTATAATCCTAAAGAAGCAATTAGGAATGGTAATTTACGTCAAAAGCAACGTTACTATGAACGCTCAATTAGAGACGCTAAGAAACGCTTGAAAGTTGCTAAAGAATTAGAAGACGAGCAGATGATTACTCGTACCAAAACACTGATTGCAGCACGTCAAAAGAAGTTAAGAGAGTACATCAAGGAAACTAATAAGATGTATGGTAACAAGCGTAATGTTTTGACTAGAGATTATGCTAGGGAGCAAGTGACTTATGGAAATAATAATGAAAAGCAAATGTTTATTAAACAACGATTAAAACAACGTTATGGTAAACAAATGCAACATATTTACGGATCAAAGGAGTATAATGAACGTATAAGTAGAGGTGGGAAAGAGCCTAGTTATTTCACTATTACTGCTGATGAATTAGATGCATTGGTAAAAGAAGGAATTAACTTTAATAAGCTGGGAGATAGATATCAGTTTGTGGATACAGGACAACCAATTGGTCATTATGTTACTAATAATGGTGAAATTGATGTTATAACCACACGGATAAAAGTTCACCAATCTAAAAAGGGTTATCACGCTGTACCAACCATGCCAAAGGAGATGTATGAACATGAAAATCACATCAAAAACTAGTTTATGGGACGTAGAAAGTCACTTTGTATTTTCGTGGGTTATTGTCCATATGAAAGATGGTCGCAAATTGCATCTTTATATCGTTGATGTTGATGATGAGTTCCAGAGAAATGATGAAGAAGATGAACCAGAACTAAAAGCTATTGTTTATAACACTACAGGTAGTAATTCTTATGGAAATGGGATTGCTTTTGATGATATTGATAGTATTGAATTAGATAAGGATGGTGCAACACATGGCCAAAAATGATTATTATGTGATTGTGTTTCGTGTTTTAACATATCTGTATAATTGCTTAAAGCAAGATGAAGTAGTTGATATGCAAAAACTCACACCTGAATATTTAGGTATTAATCAAAGATATTTTGAATATATTTTTGATACTCTAGATGATGAGGGCTTAATTCTTAATAAAGCATATTATGAAGATATGCTTGGAAAACATTTAGAGTCTGATATTATGGTTAGTCCTAAAGGTATTTCATTCTTGCATGAGAATAGCACTATTGCAAAAGTTAAGAATTCAGCTAAAGGAATTCTTGATATTATCGGTGATATTCCTGGATTATAACATTCCGACCTGAGTAAGTCGTAAAACTGCTTTTTTTGTATGCAATCAATCAGCGTGGAGCGTTCCACGTAAAATAAAAACGATAGGAGAGATTGACATGAAACGTGAAGATTTGAAGAATTTAGGTTTGACTGATGAACAGATTGAAAAAGTGATGGCTGAACACGGTAAAGATATAACCAGTTTACAAGAAAAAGTAAATGGTTTAACTAATGAACGTGACGGTTTGAAATCACAACTTGATGAACGAGATCAACAGTTAGTTGATTTACAAAAGAATTCTAAAAACGTTGATAATTTAAACGAACAAATCAAACAATTACAATCTGACAATAAGAAAGCTAATGAAGAATGGCAAAATAAATTAGCAACTCAAACTAAGAATTTTAAAATCGAAACAGCATTACGTGAAGCAAAAGCTAAGAACGTAAAGGCAGTTTTACCATTTATTGACACAGAAAAAGTAACTGTTGATGGCGATAATTTGAAAGGACTAGATGACCAAATTAAAGCTGTTCAACAAAGTGATAGTTACTTATTTGAAGAAGGAAAGCCAGAACCAAAGATTAACATTGGCGGTAAGTTTAATAATGGTGAAAACGGTGCTGATGGTAAAGTTGATCCTGTAGTTTCTAGCATTGCAGCACGTATGAAATCAATTTAGAAAGGATATGAAATAAAATGGTAGTAGTATTAGATCAAAAAGATTTACTAAAGATTGATGAAGAGTTTGGAGCAGATTCTCAACTCTGGCAACCATTACAAGGTGGTGCTAAGTCTATCACAGCTGCAGACTTTACAGGAGTTAAGACAGTTCGTATTAACAAGATGGACGGTTTTGCAGATGCAACAAAATATAAACGCAACCAGGATAATGCACGTAACAACGTTAATGTTTCTAAGGAAACTCTTGAATTAACACAAGAAGATTGGATTGGGTATGACCTAGATCAATTGGATATGTCTGAAAACGGAGCTTACACAGTAGCTAATGTTGTTCGTGAACATAACCAACGTATCACAATTCCACACCGTGATAAATTCCTAGCTCAAAAAATTTATGACACAGCTAAGTCTGGTGGTAAATTAGTAACAGATACAATTGATTCTAAGAATGCTTTAGCAGCTTATGATGAAGTAGAATCCTACATGATTGACAATCAAATTCCTGGTGGCTGGTTAATGTTTGTTTCTACAAAATACTACAAAGCATTAAAGAACGCTGATGGTGTATCTAAGACATTCTCTGTTAACCAACAACAAATTAACGGAATTAATCGTCGTGTTGCACAATTAGATGGCGGAACACCAATCTTAACCGTAGCCAAAGACCGTATTCAAGGCTTAACAATTCCTGATACAGTAAACTTCTTAGCAGTTCCAACATTTGCGATTGCTCCAATTGTTAAATACGATACAGTTGATGTAATCTCTCCAGACAATGACCGTGCAGGTTATCGTTGGACAATTAAAGGATTATCCTACTATGACGCATTAGTATTTGAAAACGCCAAGAAATCTATTTATGTTGCAGCTGAAACAGCTAAAGGTTAGTAAGGTGATGTAAATGGCTTATCTAACTTATGATGAATATGTTGAGCTTGGGTATAGGCTAGATGAAGATGCATTTAATAACCTTGTAAAAGGTGCAGAACGTATCATAGATTTAGCCACAAACGATTTTTATAAGGTTCATGATATATTAGTCGATAAGTCAAAAAGACGCGTAGAAACGTTTAAAATGGCTATCTGTGAGCAAGTAGATTTTATGCATGCAACTGGTATTAATAAGAGTTATGATTTAGCTCAAAATGAATTTACCAGTATTACAGTAGGTAGATTATCCTTAAGCCCTGCTGGCAATGTAGGGACAACTATGAAGAATGGTTTATGTACAGAAGCATATAATCTATTAGGAAGATATGGTTTGTTATATCGAGGTGTACACAGATGATACCTAGAATTGATAGAAGATTATGTAATCAAAGTGTTACTTTAAAGATTCCAGTAGGTGAATTGGATAAATATGGTAAGCAAAAAACAGAAGAAGTTGAGGTAAAAAATGTACTTGTACAACCACAAACTGTTTACTCAGGCGATAGCAATAATCGAAAAATCACGGCTAATGCTATTGTCTTTTTGTTTTCCAAAATTTCTAATCCGTTACCTAGATTAGATAGGGATAGTGTTGGAAATAAGTTAATCTTTGAAGGTAAGGAATACACAATTACCAATATTGTAGATAATCGTGAGCCTTACAGTAATGATGTTTATTCTTATGAATTGGAGGTGTTGTAATGGCAGTAGTGGTATCAGTTCATGGTAAAGGTTTTGATCGTTTTTCTGAGAAAGCTTTAGATCGTGGACTTTATAATTTTACTAATCAAATGGCAATGGATATGGATAAGTTCGTACCATTCAAGCAAGGTAATTTATCAAGTTCAGTCCATGTACAAGATAACCATGTTACCTATACAACACCTTATGCTAAAGCTCAATTCTATGGATATATTAACGGACATCCAATTACTCACTGGACGACAAGTGAACATCCACAAGCAACATCTAGGTGGGATTTAAAAGCAAATAGTTTGTATTCTAATAATTGGGTTAGGGTATTTAAACAAGGCTTACTTGATGGAAAGGTAGTTGAATATCATGGACCTAAAGGATAGATTGACAGACTGCATTAACGATAATGTAGATTTGCCAGTTAAGTTGTATCAATCGTATATGACTAATAAAACAAGTCCGGAATTACGTATATATGACTTGCCATCAACGGTAATTGATGAAGATTATGCAGGCAATCGAACAGAAGAATTTATTTTTGAAATTGCAATGCGTAGTAATGATGAAGAACTGATTAATCAAACGTTGTGGAATATATCGAAGTATATTTCAGAATATGATTTTAATTTGGTTAGTCAGAATGATAGTTTTAGTTTTAATAAATTAGAAGTAACAACATTCCCACATATAGTGTCAGCAGATACAGAAGGTAATGTTGTTTATTTATTTGATTTTAAAATCACAGTTGATACTTATAAGGAGAGTGATTAGTTATGGCAGAAGCACCAGAAAAAATTGGTTCTTTTATTCTTAACCATAAAGTAAAGATGGAAATTGATACTGCAGGCAATAAGGATATGTCTGCTTTAGAGAGTGCTAAGTGGGCTCGTTTAGCTGCAGGTATTAACAACGTAACACCAGCAGAAAACGATACAACAACAAATGATGAATATTACGACGGAGAAGGCTTTGGTACATCTGATGTAACATCCAAGCGTTATCAATTCACTATTGCTGGGCACCGCTTAAATGGAGATCCAGCCCAAGACTATATTGCAAGTAAGCAATTAGAAATTGGAGATTCTTTAAAGACTTTATTTAAGTTCACTTATCCAGATGGATCTTACATTGTTGGTGTAGTTACATTGACAAACATTCAAGCAACAGGTGGTGCTCCAGGTGCTAAGCAAACATTTAGTGTAGTTCCTGTATTTAATGGAAAGCCTAAATATGTTAGTGCAGAAGACGCTAAAAAAGAACAAGGACCAACATTATAAATAAAATAAACAGAGACGAGTAATGTGAGACGATTGGAGGAAATAAAATGCCAAGTATTAATTTAGATGAACGATTAAACCTAGATACTAAAGTAGATGTTACAGTAGCTGAGAAGAAATATTCTTTAGTTTTGAATGATGAATTATCAGTTAAAATCTCAGATGTTCAACTTGAATTGAGCAAACGAATTGAAGATTTAACTGAAATTCCAGAAGAAAAATTTAAAGAAATGTCACTAGAAGAACGTAAGAAGTTAGTAGTTGATACTATGCATGATGGACGTGAAGATATTTTTAAGGCTATGGATAGAATCTTTGGTACTGGTGAAGGTAAACGAATTTACGATTATTACAATCAATCTACTAGAGCAATCAGTAAGATTATTGCTGCAATTGATGATGTTTTGAATGATAAATTAAAAACTAATAAAAATCGTAAAGAAAGACGTGCAGAAAAATATACTAAGAAAAGACGTGGTTAGTCATGTTATCTCTGACTGAACCATTAAAAAGTTCATATACGTATCAAGGCAGAGAATATCAAATAGATTTGAGTTTTGATAACGTAATTAGAATGTATAACTTGCTTGAAGATGATACTTTCCAAGATGCAGAAAAGATTGTAATTGCATTTGAAATGTTTTTTGGTTTTGAACCTAAAGACGCTGAATTTGCTATGAAAGCAATTGATGAAATTACAGGCTATATATCTAAGTCTGCTTATGGTAATGATCCTGTTGAAAGTGATGTAGTTTCAAGTGAAGTAAATACTCACAAATTATTCTCTTATACACAAGACGCAGGTGCAATCTATGCGAGTTTTAAACAACAATACAATATTGATTTAATTGCAGAACAAGGAAAAATGCACTGGGATGTATTTAAAGCTTTATTTGATGGCTTAGACGAGAATACCTATTTTAGAAGAATCTTAGATATACGCAGAAAAGATGTCAGTGATTTACAAGGTAAAGAATTGACAAGTGCAATAGAAGCACAAAATTATTATGAACTTGATGAAAATAAAACAGTTGAAGCACAAGAGGCAAAAGTGGCCAGTTTTGCAGATTCATTGAAAGCTTTAGCTCAGTCTTAGAAAGGAGGTTAATCAAATGGCAGCAGATAGTACAGTTAATATTGATGTTGTTTTAGGTGGTAAGGATAAGTTCATTTCTGATACTAAGGAAATTAATGATATTGCAAAAAATATCGGTAAAGATTCAGGAAATAAATTGGAAAAAGATTTATCTGATAATTTGGATAAATCTAAGACCAAAGCTAAACAAACTCATGATGATATTGAAAAAGAATTTAAAGATCCTATTAAGCCAAAATTTGATGCTGATGATAAACCTTTAAAACGTAAGACTGAGGAAATCGAAACTAAGTTACGTAAAGTACCTAAAGAAGTTATTACCAAGATAACAGCAGACGCAAAGAAACAAGGAATTGATAATTTTGATAAATTATTAAAAAAATTACCTAAGCAAGTCAGAACCGAATTACTGACTAAAGCACAAAAGGGTGAAGTTATCAATTACGAAGAATTATTAAAAAAAGTTCCTTTAAAAATTCTTACTAAAGCTGAGTTAAATGATAATGCTAGTCCTAAGTTGAAAGAATTACAGAATAATACAGAAAATACTGAGCATAAATTCAAACGATTAAAAGAAACTATGTTAGGTGTTTTTGCAGGTAATGTATTAACTGCAGGTGTTGGAATGGTAGTAGGCAAGTTAAAAGACTTAACTGGTGAAGCTATCAAAGCATCTGATGCTATGGATAAATTTAGGTCAACAATGAAATTAGGTGGCTTTGGTTCTAAAGAAATTAATAAAACAGCTAAAGAAGTTCAAAAGTACGCTAATGATACAGTTTACGAGCTTGATGATGTCTCAAATACCACAGCTCAATTAGCAGCAAATGGTATCAAAGATTATATGGGATTAACTGAGGCAGCCGGTAACTTGAACGCTCAAGCTGGTGGAACTAAAGAAACATTTAAATCTGTGGCAATGGTAATGACCCAAACTGCTGGAGTTGGTAAATTAACCACTGAAAACTGGAATCAATTAACAGATGCTATTCCTGGTGCATCTGGCAAATTGCAAGAAGCCATGAAGAAGAATGGTGCTTATACTGGTAATTTCCGTGATGCAATGGAAAAAGGACAAATAAGTGCCAAAGAGTTTAACAAGGCTATTAGTCAGCTAGGTATGACTAAAGCTGCTAAAGAAGCTGCAGCAAGTACTGCTACATTTGAAGGTGCTATTGGAAATTTAGAAGCAGCAGTTGTTACAAGTATTAGCAATATTATTACAGAGTTAGGTAAAGCTAATTTTACTGGAATTATTAATACAACAACTAAATGGGTGGAAAATTTAGGTACAACAGTTGGTAAATTTTTACATGATAATAAAGATGAAATAGCCGAATTATTGAAAAATCTTGGTAATATAGCAACAATTATTGGTTCTGCTGTGTGGGATACTTTTAAAGGTATTCTTAATATGATTGCAGATGCATTAGGTGTTACACACGACAAAGGTGATAGTGCTAGTGATGTTTTAGATGAAATAAATGATATTTTAGAAACTATTATTGATAATAAGGAAGATCTAAAAGCATTTATTAAAGTCATGTTAGGACTATTTGTTGCCAAGAAAGCATGGGATATGGTTGCTGCTTTAACCAGTTACTATAAAATTCTAAAAGATATTATAGGGCTAGGTGGATTAAGTGGTATTGCCAAAGGTATAGGAGTAGGTGCTAAAGGTGGTAAATTAGCTACTACTGCTGAAGAAGTTGCAGAAGGTGGAGTAAAAGCTACTGGTGCAAGTAAAGTAGGTAGATTAATTGGTATAGGTGCTGATAAGTTATTTGGTATTCAGCGTGGAGGACAAGAAGTAGCTGAGGCAGTTGCAAAATCTACTGTTGAGAAAGTTGGACCAAGAACAATAGCTAATGGAGCTAGAACTGCTGCACAAGTAGGTCAACGAACAGCAGTAAGAGCTGCTGAGAAAGGTATCATTGCAAGAACAGCATCTAGAATTCCTGTAGTTGGTTCTTTAATTGCTGGTGGTACTGAATTAATCGGTATCAACAAAAATAATAAGAATGAAAAAATTGGTAGAGCTGTTGGAGCAACTGGTGGGACTGCTGCAGGTGGTGCAGCTGGAGCTTGGATTGGTGGAGCAATTGGTTCTATTGTTCCTGGTGCAGGTACTGCTGTAGGTGCTGGTGTTGGTAGTTTTGTCGGTTCAACTGTTGGTGGAATGCTTGGAGCTAAAGGCGGTGGCTCAATTGGTAAGAACTTTACCAAAATTAAGAAAGATACAGGTAAGGTATTTGATGAGCTAAAAACAAGTGTAACCAAAAAAGTGGCTGATATTGGCAAAGGGATAGCTAGTGGTTTTGAAAAGGCTATTGGTGGAATAAGCAAAGTTTTCAACAAAATCAAGAAACCTATTGTGAAGGTGTTTGATTCTTTGGGTAAAGAAATCAAGCGGGAAGCCAAAATCATAGGTACTATAGCACTTGCTCCATTTGTTTTATTAACTGCTGCAATTATAAAAGTCTGGCAAAAAATAGAAAAGCCAGTTATGAAAGTAATAAACAGTCTTAAAAAGAATATTGAAAAAGCTTGGAATCCTATTGCTAAAACTACAAGTAAGGTATGGAATGGGATAGCTAAAACAGTCTCTAAAGCTTGGAATAGCTTGAGCAAAGTTGTATCAAAGGGAATAAATGCTATTGTAAAAGTTGTAAATAAAGCTTGGAATGGGTTAGAAAAAATAACCAGCAAGGCTTGGAATAGCGTTAAAAGTATCATAATTAGTATTGTTGAAGCTATCTGGAAACCACTAAGCAAAATTTTTGGCAAGATTTTTGATACTGTTAAAGATACTTTTGATGATATTTTTAAGATAACTAAGCATATCTGGGATAGCATTTTAGACAAAATTTCAGATATTCTAAGTGGAATTTGGAAAGCTATTAAGAGTAAGTTTGATGATATTAAAGATACTATTTCAGGAGCTTTAGATACAATTAAGTCTAAGTGGGATAGTATCTGGGACGGAATCAAACAGAAAGTATCTGATATTTGGGATAGTGTTAAAAGTATAGTTCATGATGGTGTAAAAGCTATCGGTGATTTCTGGAATACAGGTGCTAATGGTTTAGAGAAAGTAGCTGGTTTCTTTGGGGCTAAGATTTCAATACCTAAGTTCAAACAAGGTAGTTCTGGTCCAGTAGCCAGACCAATGTTAGCAATGGTTAATGACCAAGAAGGGCCACTACATAGAGAAGCAATCTTTAGACAAAATGGCAAAGTTGAAATACCAGAAGGACGTAATGTATTAACTATGTTACATCCTGGTGATGCAGTTATGCCAGCTAAAGAAACAGCTGAAATGTTTGGTATACCTAGATTTGAAGGTGGCTTTGGTAATTGGTTTGGTAAAGCTTGGAATTATGCATCTTCAAAAATCAGTAAATTAGAAGATATGATTGACGATAAGATTGATGCCATTACAGATGCACTAAGTGATCCATTAGGAACTTTACTAAAGATATACTCAGCTGGAACTAATACCGCTAAATCATTTTGGCACGATTTTGGAGATTCAGGAGCTAAGAAAATTCCTCACTGGGGAGAAACTTGGTTCAAGAATTTACTTACAAAATTAAAAGATAAGCTAGATGATATCGGTGGAAATGGTCCTGTTAGTGAATCTTTAATTAAAAGAGCTGCATCTAAAATGCATGTAAGTGTTAGTGCTGGAGACATTGCTCACATCTTAAATGTTATCCAACATGAATCTGGGGGAAATGCCAAAGCAATTAATCTTTGGGATAGTAATGCTAAAGCAGGTCATCCGTCAAAAGGTATTCTTCAATTTGTAGATGGCACTTTCTTACATTATGCAATGCCAGGACATCATGATATTTGGAAACCATTTGACCAACTTCTAGCAATGTTTAATGATACGACTTGGAGAAGTGATCTTACTTTAGGTGGTTGGGGTCCATCAGGTGGCAGAAGATACGCTAACGGTGGTTGGGCTGATAGACCATCTATTTTTGGTGAAGTTGATGGAGAACCAGAAATTGCCATCAATCCGTCAAGAAGTACTGCTGATAATCACATTATAGAAGCTATTAAAGCTAGAGCTGCTAAAAATCCTAATGGTATGAGTGCTAAATTAAATCGTATTATTCAAGCTGGTAGATATGATGGCTCAATGATTGCTCCATCTACTAATATTAGTAATGTTTCAAATAACCACATCAGCAAAGAAAGTAAGCTAGATTTAAGTGGAGATTTGAAGATAGATGTTGTAATGGATTCAAATACAATTGCCAATGCTACTTACTCTAAGTTAGAGGCAATTAGAGCTAGAAGAATTATTGTTAATGGATATGGAGGTGCTATTTAATGACAAGTACAGTTGTGATAACTAGACTTGATGGAACAACCTATGATTTAAATGCGTTAGGGTTTCATGTTAAGAAATTTGATGTTCCATATCCTAATTTCCAATACACGTTCCAATCAATGAGTACCTATCATAATTTATTGGTAGATAGAGTAGTTCAACAAACTACAATATCATTAGTTTTGGATATTATTGCTAATGATACCAATGATTTTGAATTGCAGAAATTAAAATTAAGAAGAATTTTAAGCTCAAATGAAGAGTTTTATGTTCAAACAATGCGAATGCCATTTCTAAGATGGAAAGTAGTAGCTGATACTTTTACTCCTGCACAAAATAACTCATTTTGGAGAGCATCAGATGTACAAATTAACTTAGAATGTACTGAATCATATGCTGAAACTGTAGCGACTACATTAACTCCAATGAATGCTGCAAGTGGATTGTGGGGCTTTGGATTAGAGATACCTAGCAAGAAAAAGTTAGAGTATGAGTTTAACAATCAAACTGAATTTGATTTTATGAATTTAGGTATCATTCCTTTAAAAGCTGATGAAAGACCAGTAAGAATTATTTTTAAAGGAAATGCAAACAATTTAAAGATAATCAATACTACAACTAATCAAAGTTACTCTATTAGTGGAAGTTTGAGTAAGAATGATACTTTAGAGATTGTAGGGCTTGTCCCTATTATTAATGGATCACAAGCTTATGGCAGATGTAACCATGCTTATCTAGATTTTGCAGTTGGTAAAAATCATTTGAGAATTGAAGGAAGTTCAGATTTCAACATAAAATTTGATACTAGATTTTATTATTAAGGGGTGCAGAAAATGTTATTTGTTCAAAATGTTAATGGAGATCAAACAGCTTTCAAAGCTGATAATGTACAAATTACAGATACATTAGGACAGTATCCAACATTATCTTTTACGTTTGTCGAAACTCCAGAAAATGAAGTCGCAGCTCAGATGATGATACCTTTTACAATTATTGAAGTACCAGAAAACAAGCAGAGATATAGAATAGTCACTAATAATCCTGTATCTCTGGGGAAATATAAGCAATATTCAGTGACAGCCATTCATATTGCTAAAGACCTACACAATAAATATGTAGATGAAAGATTAGAGAATACTCAATCTTTAAAAGCATGTTTAGATTTGTTAGTTAAGGATACGCAAATGAAGTATGTTCTACATGATAATTTTGATAATTATGCTTTTTCAGAAGGCTTTGGTGGCGGTTATGCTGATGATTTGTTGATGCAGAATTTAGCAAGTGATTTTGGATTTGAATTCTATTTTGATAATTACACTATCCATATTCAAAAGAAAATAGGAACAAAAGAGTCTTTTCTATTTATAGATAATGCTAACGTTTCAAAGATTAGTTATAACGAAGATTATTCTACAATAACAACGTACATCAAAGGTCAAGCTAAGCCAATAGTTCAAGAGACAACAGATGAAACAAGTGGTGGTTCTAGTTCTGGTGGTTCTTGGGGTTGGCCCTTTCCTAGTGTAGGGGAAGGGTCTTTTAGTTTAGGGCAAATGTTTGGTTATGATGGTGGATTTAGACCTAATTCATTTCATGATGGACTAGATTTTGGCTCAGTAGACCATCCAGGAAGCGAAGTTCATGCAGTACATGGTGGAAAAGTTATTATTAAGTCCTATATGGGTGGATTAGAAAATTATGTTGTTGTACATTCGGATGATGGATACAACATAGTTTACCAGGAAGCTTTTTCTAGTATGTCTAACATAAGAGTAAATGTTGGTGATGTAGTAAAAACAGGAGATGTGATTGGGTATCGTAATACAGACCATCTCCATATAGGAATTACTAAAGTTGATTTTAATACTGCTGTGGGGAAATCATTTACCAATGATGGAACGTGGCTTAATCCACAGGAAATTATTAGAAATGGTATAGCAAATAACAATTCTGAAACTGATGTTGAACAACCAACAGAAACAGTTGAAGAAGATAAGCCTACTGAGTATGAAATACACTCTGAATATGTATCTCCATTGGTCGAAAAAGCACATTGGCCAAAAGTAGAAGCTGAACCAATTACTGACGATAATATCACTGATGAGAACACTTTAATTAATAAACTAAAAGCAAGTATCCACGATTATCCAGATATTGAATATACTTTAGATTATGCTAACTTCAAGTATAATTCAGTTAAATTTAATAATGATATTAAAGTAGGTAATTATGGTTGGTTAAGAGATAGGTTTGGGATTGATGTTGAAGTAAGAATTAACTCATATACTTGGTACCCACAAAGCGAACAATCAGATACTGTTACGTTTGGTAATAAAAGATTTGATCCAGTTGAGTGGCAAGTTAGAAATCAAAAAGCATTTGAGAGAAATAAGAAGTTAGGTGAAACATTGAGAAATCAGATTGTTAAAGTGCAAAAAGGAGTAGTATTACCTAGCGTTCAAAATGAATTAGAAGATAAATTAAAAGAGTATATTGACAATAAACTCAACAACAATACTCCAACAACTCCAGATACACCTAAACCACAACACATTGGTAAGATTATTGATGTGTCTGAATGGCAAGGTGTGATTGATTGGAATAAGGTAATTGCTGATGATGTTACTTTAAGTATTATCCGAGTTCAACATGGATCTAGTCACCAAGATTTAAAGTACATGGAGAATTTGCAACAATGTATTTCAGCTGGTGGAAAGTATGCAGTATATGCATATTTTGCTGCTACATCTACATCAGACGCTCAACAAGAAGCTAGAGATTTTTATAATCGAACTCAAAAGGTTGTCGCAGGTAAGCAACAGCCTATTTTTTATGCGATTGATGTTGAAAGTATTGAGATGAGTGGAGATATTAACCAGATGAGAGCTGGAGTAGAGGCTTATATGTCGCAACTCAATGCTTTAGGTGTCCCAGATAATAAGATAGTTCTGTATATTGCTAATCATTTATACGATAAATTCAATCTGAATGTAGCACGTCCTGGAGCAATCTGGATACCAAGTTACGGACAAAATGACGGAACATTGGCTAATAGTTTGAAACCTACACATCCATATGACTTACATCAATATACAAGTAAAGGCAGTATTAAAGGTATATCTGGAAATGTAGATATGAGTGCAGAACCAAGCGAAAGATTTAAGGAGATGATATTTGGTGCTTAGTTGGAATGGCGATATACACGAGTTTTTGAATGTGTATCAGAAGAATATGACGGACTTTCAAGATAAAGTTAATAGTCATTTAAGTTGGTTGAATGATGATTTATATCTGGATAATGATTTTAGATTAGCTTTAATCATTCAGAAACTAGATACAAGTTTTTCAAGACTTTTGTATAACCAAATTTGCGAGAATACAAGGTTAATCAATATTATCTTGAATAAATTATCAAGCCTATTAAATGAGTCTGATTACCAAGAATATGATGATTTGGGTAATTTGATAACAGTATCTTATAAGGCTTATTTAGATAATAAGTTGGAGTTAGATAAAGATAATTTCAATCAGTATTATCAACAACTTCAAGCTATTTTAGATAAACTAGCGAAGTTTAAACATGATAATGTTAGTGAACAATATTTGAAAGGTGGTGAGAATTAATGGCAGTAGCGAACAATCAGTATATTAATTTTGACTTATTGAGATATCAAAATGAAGTGCTAGATATTACGAATAAGTTTAAAGGACGTGTTGGAGATACACAAGATTACATCAAGTTATTTGTAACTTCAAACAGTTATCCAGTTGATTTACGTGGAATGAAGTTATTATTTGGTGGTGTAGATCCAAAACAAGTAGCACACAGGCACTACTTAGATTTTAGAGCAGACCAAAAGAGCGATAACTTGGAACAAGGACGTTGTACAGTTTACTTTGATGAAAATACCTTTAACTATCAAGGGACTTGGGAACAAGCTTATTTCAAGTTTATTGATGCAGAAGGTAACACTGTATCAACGGTTGATATGGTTTTAGTAGTTTTACAAGACCGTTTTTATGCTGCAGTGGGACAAACTGCAAATATCGCAATAGATGAGTTTAAAAAGTTAGTTAAACAAGCAGCTGATGTAGAACAAGAAGTAGAACAACAAATGCAATCTTTATCAGATAATGCCAAAGCCAAGTATCAAGCAGCATATGATGAATATAAGCAAGCTATTCAAGAAGCTTATGATGTAATCTTCAACGCTGAAACAGGGCTTAAAGTGAACTACACTAGACTGCAAGAAATGGCTCAAAATATTCAAGAAACCTTACGTCAAGCACAATTCCATGATAGACCATTTCAGTTTGATACAGTCGCAATTATGAAATCTTATCTTGAACTACAAGATGGAGATTTAGTCATTACAAGTGGCTGGGATAGTAGAGATGACGGTCATGGTAATATGTGGCAAGTCCGAGCTAAGAAACGTAATGAAACACCAGATGAAGTTAATGTAATCAGCTTGCAATCTGGTTATGTAGCAGAACGTAACCTAAGCATGATTTCAGCAGATAGTCTAGAAGATATTATGTACGGATATTCAATCAAGATTGTACATAATCAAAAGGACTATCCTAAACCAACCGTATTCTACTATGAAAATGCACTTGGTACTGAAGTAGGTGGCTTAGGTGCTGGGTCATTTGGTGAAACTCTAACTAAGTTAGTTCCTTGTGAGGCAGAATATACGGATAATAATTCAATCGTTGTTCGTATACCACGTAATTTCTACATGGATGCTAAACCATACTACAAGTATGGAGATTGGTATTTAATCAGTGGCAATAAAACAATTAAGATTAGTCTGGGTAATGTTGATGATAGTGCTGCTAAAGCTGGAGATGGTAAAGGCAGCAGTTATTTATCACATACCACAGGCTATTTTAATTACCCAACAGCTCCAAGTGATTTAAGAGCTGTTTATGTAAATGACACAACAGAGAGATTAGAATGGAGGTAGGTAATATTGAAGTATTATATCTATCAAGGGCTAGGTGATAGTGGAGAATTAACCAAGATTGCCGAAGTAACTGATGTAAAAACGTATACCGCAACAGGGCTTGAAGCTAACACGAAATATCGTTTTGCAGTATCTGCATATAATGGCTTACGTGAAAGTGCTAAGTCTAACATTATTACAGTTACAACAGCACAAATTCCAGTACAATCTATCACACTAGCTATTAGCAAAACATCATTTGAAGTTGGAGAAACTGCTAAGATAACTGTTACAGTAACACCGCCTAACCAAACTAGCGGTACACCTACTTTAGCAAGTACTAACACTAAGGTAGCTACTGTAGACAATAGCGGTAATCTTAGAGCAGTCGCAGTAGGTACAACGACAATTACAGCCACACTAGGCGGCAAGACTTCAAACATGTTGACTATCCAAGTTTACGAAGCATTAGTTAGTGTAAGCAATTTGACTTCAAGTAATGTAACTGCAAATTCAGTTACTTTGAGTTGGACGTGATATGAATGAGTTATCGGATATATAACGGAACGCAGTTACTTGGAGATGTAAATAATAAGTCAACTGGAATTAACGGACTGTTACCTGCCATAAGTTATCAATTAGGGATAACTAATTATAATGGAAATCGTGAAAGTTCAAAAGCGACTATCAATGTTAAAACTAGGGGAATTAGGTTAATTATTCCAACTAGTTTAACAGTTAATTCAATAATTACGCTTAATTACCAAGAATATAGTTTAGGTTTAGTGCCAATTGGAACAGAGCCAGCCGGTATGTTTGGCGGTGGAAACAAACGCAATATCCAAGCTAAGGTTATTAGCGTGGATGATGGCAAAAGTACGGTTGAATTACTAGAACCGTTGGAAAGTAGCTCAACTGTTAGTATCGGTGGAACGAATTTATTGAAAGGAACAAGTCGTGATTTACAACAAAAGAGTACTACTAATGACTGGGTAAGATTACCTTACAATACTGATTTCTTTAGGAGCATATATCCGTTAGATAATTTCACAGCAAAGGTTTGGATAGAAAAACCTAACAAGGATAGTTGGTTGCAAGCATGGGTTGGTGGCAACGGGCTATTTAAAGGCAATGTAATTAAAGCTGGACAAAGTGGATATAGTGAAGTTCATGGAACTCTCAACAAAGATATTACTGGTGCTAACTTGGTTATTGGTGCTGGTGATGGGCTATCTGTTTCATTGAGCTGGAAAGAATTAAAGCTAGAGAAAGGCAACGTAGCAACAGATTGGTCGCCAGCACCAGAAGATACACAATATATCGTAGACAACACACAAATGAATAGATTACAAGATGGTAGCTTTGCAGCCTTTAATGGTTACAGGGCTATTTATTTTAATTTATTTTAGACAATAAAGAAAGAAGGAACAATAATGGCAATAGAATTTAATCCAATTTTTTTCTGGTTTGCAAAATGGCCCGGGAAGGATTAAAGGAAATT
>ERZ1034915.852-NODE-852-length-19091-cov-33.415108_pt1 | contig 19091 bp, 12 predicted proteins | sample MGYA00520592_ERZ1034915 | MGnify/ENA primary metagenome ERZ1034915 (study PRJEB33766, sample SAMN09781787) | gut metagenome | biome: gut microbiome | host: Homo sapiens | place: Madagascar | study: EMG produced TPA metagenomics assembly of the PRJNA485056 data... | reverse complement strand
GAGTTCTTCCGCCGCGGCATCCCCGTGTGCATGGGCACCGACGCCTACACCCACGACATGCTCGAGAGCCTCAAGGTCTTCCTGATCATCCAGCGCCACAACACCGCCATGCCCAACGTGGGCTGGTGCGAGGCAATGACCATGCTGTTCGAGAACAACGCCAAGATGGCGAGCAAGTACTTCGATCGCAAGCTCGGTGTGCTGGATGCCGGCGCTGCCGCCGACGTCATCGTTATGGACTACAAGCCCTTTACGCCGCTGAGCGAGGAGAACATCGACGGCCACATGCTCTTTGGCATGATGGGCAAAAACTGCCGCACCACCATCATCAACGGCAAAGTCCTGTACAAGGACCGCGAGTTCGTCGGTATCGACGAGGACAAGATCAACGCGTGGACCATGGCCGAGTCTAAGAAGCTTTGGGGCACGCTCAACGAGCGCACCTACTAATTCACAAGTAGATTCACGCGCGTCGAATGTTTCGCCATATTCGACGCGCGTAGAGGCGGCCTCCGCGGGGTCGCCGGCGCTGTGCTAGCGCTACACCGTATTTCGCCCGCCGCGCGGTCTCGTCGGGCGTTACAGAGAGGAGCTCACTATGAGCGACATCATGAGGCCGATCCCGTTTTCGCAGCTGATGAACTGGATCATCGAGGAGCACAAGACTCAGGGCGCCGTCTTTGGCGTGCGCAAGATGGTCACGGCCAACCAGGAGGGCGCGCTTCCCATTTTTGACGAGCGCATCGAGACTCCGTTTGGCCCGGCCGCCGGTCCCAACACGCAGCTTGCCCAGAACATCGTGGCATCCTACGTGGCCGGCTCGCGCTTCTTTGAGCTCAAGACCGTCCAGGTTATGGACGGCGAGGAGCTCTCCAAGTGCGTCAACAAGCCCTGCATCGTGGCTCAGGACGAGTGCTACAACTGCGAATGGTCGACCGAGCTCGAGGTTCCGCAGGCCTTTGCCGAGTACGTGAAGGCATGGTTTGCCTGCCACCTGATCGCTCGCGAGTACGGTCTGGGCAGCCCGGACGGCTTTGTCTTCAACATGTCGGTGGGCTATGACCTCGAGGGCATCAAGAGCCCCAAGGTCGATGCCTACATCGAGGGTATGAAGGACGCCAGCGGCTCCGAGGTCTGGAACGAGTGCCGCGAGTGGGCCCTTGCCAACCTGGACAAGTTTGAGCATGTCGACGCCGCGTTTGTCGAGTCCATTCCGGCACGCGTCTCCAACTCCATCACCGAGTCCACCCTGCATGGCTGCCCGCCGGCCGAGATCGAGCGCATCGCGACCTACCTCATCACCGAGAAGGGCCTCAACACCTACATCAAGTGCAACCCCACGCTGCTGGGCTACGAGTTTGCACGCCAGCGCCTCAACGAGCTGGGCTTTGACTACATCGTCTTTGATGACACGCACTTCCGTGAGGACCTGCAGTGGGTCGACGCCGTGCCTATGTTTGAGCGCCTGATTGCCCTGTGCGCCGAGCGCGGTCTGGAGTTTGGCGTTAAGCTGACCAACACCTTCCCCGTCGACGTGACGAGGAACGAGCTACCCTCCACCGAGATGTACATGTCGGGCCGTTCGCTGTTCTCGCTGACCATCGAGGCTGCCCGCCGCATTACCGAGCAGTTCGATGGCAAGCTGCGCATCAGCTACTCCGGCGGTGCCACGGTCTACAACATCCGCGCCCTGTATGATGCCGGTATTTGGCCCGTTACCCTGGCGACCGACGTGCTCAAGCCCGGTGGATACGAGCGCTTTAGCCAGATGGCCGGCGAGTTTACCGACCTGGATGGCAAGCCGTTCGCGGGCGTCTCGCTCGAGGCCGTGACTGCGATCCAGACCGACTCGCTCACCAACCCGCTCTACAAGAAGCCGCTGCGCCCGCTGCCCGATTGCAAGGTCGCCGGCAAGAGCCCGCTCAATGACTGCTTTACCACGCCGTGCCGCACGAGCTGCCCCATCCAGCAGGACATTCCCGCCTATCTGGCGGCTGTCGATGAGGGCCGCTTTGAGGACGCGCTCAACATCATCATCGAGCGCAACGCCCTGCCGTTCATCACCGGCACCATCTGCCCGCATCCCTGCGGTCGTGCCTGCGAGCGCGCGTTCTACGAGCCCGAGGGCGCCCAGATTCGCGCCAGCAAGCTCAAGGCTGCCCGCGAGGCCATGACCGCCGTGCTGCCCAAGCTGCGCGCTCAGGCCATTGCCAACGACGGCGAGCGCAACGTTGCCGTTATCGGCGGCGGCCCGGCCGGTCTGGCGACGGCGTTCTTCCTGACGCGCGCCGGCGTGCCCGTCACCATCTTCGAGGCCCGCGACTCCCTCGGCGGCGTGGTCCGTCACGTCATCCCCGAGTTCCGTATTGCCAGCGATGATATCTCCCACGATGCCGAGCTCTGCCTTGCCTTTGGCGCCAAGGTGCAGCTCAACGCCCGCGTGGAGTCCATCGATGAGCTCAAGGCCCAGGGCTTTACCGACGTGGTCGTGGCCACCGGTGCCTGGATGCCCGGCTCTGCGGGCCTGGGCGAGGGCGCCGAGCTCGACGTGCTGGAGTTCCTCGAGGCCGCCAAGAAGGGTGAGAAACTCGAGCTGGGCGAGGATGTTGTGGTCATCGGCGCCGGCAACACCGCCATGGACGCCGCCCGCATGGCCAAGCGCCTGGCCGGCGTGAAGAACGTGCGCCTGGTCTACCGCCGCACCAAGAAGCAGATGCCCGCCGACGAGGAAGAGCTCGATCTTGCTCTTGCCGAAGGTGTTGAGTTCTGCGAGCTGCTGGCGCCCAAGGCACTCAACGGCGCGGTGCTGACCTGCGATGTCATGGAGCTTGGCGAGCCGGATGCAAGCGGCCGTCGCAGCCCCGTCGCCACGGGCGAGACCGTCGAGCTGCCCGCCACCACGGTGATCTGCGCCGTGGGCGAGGGTATCGACGCCAGCCTGTACGACGCCGCGGGCGTTGAGCACGACCGTCGCGGCCGCCTTGCCGCCACCTCCACCGGTGTCGACGGCGTCTGGGCTGCCGGTGACTGCCGCCGCGGCCCCGCCACCGTGGTCGAGGCCATCGCCGACGCCGCCGAGGTCGCTCGCGCCATCGCCGGTGTCGACTTTAACAAGTACGCCGACTGCAACGCTCAGGCCGGTCGCGAGGACACCTGCTACGAGCGCAAGGGGTCGCTGTGCCGCGACAAGCGCAATTGCACCAAGACCCGCTGCCTGGGCTGCGGCTCGGTGTGCGAGGTCTGCTGCGACGTGTGCCCCAACCGCGCCAACGTGGCAATTAAGGTGCCGGGCCTGGCCAAGCATCAGGTCGTCCATGTCGACGGCATGTGTAACGAGTGCGGCAACTGCGCCGTGTTCTGCCCCTACCAGGAGGGTCGTCCCTACAAGGACAAGCTCACCCTGTTCTGGAGCGAGGAGGACATGGAGAACTCCGAGAACGAGGGCTTCCTGGCCGTGGACGAGGACCACTTTAAGGTTCGCGTCGCCGGCACGGTTCGCACCGTCTCGGTCGATGCCGTCAACACCGGTCTGCCTGAGGCCGTCCGCCTGACCATCAAGGCCGTGCGCGACAGCTATCCGTATCTCCTTAAGAAATAGGCGAGTCTCTTATGGCCAAATCCATTCAACATAACGTGGCCTACGTTGCCTGCGGAAGCGGTTGCGCCTCCGCAGGCGGCGACGCCCGCTGCAGCGAAGGCTGCATTGGCTGTGGCGCCTGTGTCACGGCCTGCCCCCACGGCGCCATTGCGCTGGTCGATGGCATCGCCCGCGTGGATCGCTCCAAGTGCACGGGCTGTGGTCTGTGCGGCATGGCGTGTCCACAGCGCGTGATTGCCTTCGTTCCCGGCTACCAGAACATCCTGGTGCGCTGCAACAACACCGATAAGGGCGCCATTGCCCGCAAGATCTGCGACACGAGCTGCATCGGTTGCGGCATGTGCGCTAAAAAGTGCCCCGCCGGCGCTATCCGCATCGAGGACAACTGCGCCCATATCGATGGCGCGGATTGCCTGTCCTGCGGCATGTGCGCCGTCGTCTGCCCGCATGGCGCCATCCACGACCGTACCGGCATCGCCGCCGGCGTGTAGAAGGGAATCACCATGGCACAGGAATTCACTTTTACCGTTAACGGCGTCCAGCACACGACGACCCAAAACAAGCCGCTGCTGCGCTACCTGCGCGACGACCTGCACATTCACTCCGCCAAGGACGGCTGCTCCGAGGGCGCGTGCGGTACCTGCACCATCCATGTGGACGGTGCGGCCGTCAAGGCTTGCGTGCTGACCACCGCTCTTGCCGCCGGCCGCAACATCGTGACTGTTGAGGGCCTGCCCGAGGATGTGCGCGAGGCCTTTGTGTACGCCTTTGGCGCCGTGGGCGCCGTGCAGTGCGGTTTTTGCATCCCCGGTATGGTCATGGCGGGCGCTGCGCTCATCGCCGAGGATCCCGAGCCCACCGAGGAGCAGATCAAGTACGCCATCCGCGGCAACGTCTGTCGCTGCACCGGCTACAAAAAGATTATCGAGGGCATTGCGCTGGCCGCTGCGGTACTCCGCGGCGAAAAGCAGATCGACGAGGATCTGGAGCGCGGCGATGACTACGGCGTGGGCAAGCGCGCCTTCCGCATCGACGTGCGCAAGAAGGTGCTCGGCGAGGGCAAGTACCCCGACGACATCGACGAGCTCGACCAGCCGGGCCTGACCTATGCCAGCGCCGTGCGCTCCAAGTATCCGCGCGCCCGCGTGCTCTCCATCGACACCTCCAAGGCCGAGGTCCTGCCCGGTGTGGTGGGCATTCTGCGCGCCGAGGACGTGCCGGTCAACCAGGTCGGCCACCTCATCCAGGACTGGGACGTCATGATCGCCCAGGGCGATATCACCCGCTGCGTGGGCGACGCCATCGTGCTGGTGGTCGCCGAGGACGAGGCGACGCTCGAGAAGGCCAAGAAGCTCGTAAAGATCGATTACGAGCCGCTGGAGCCCGTGCGTAACATTGTCGAGGCCAGGGCTGCCGACGCCCCGCGCCTGCACGACAGCTTCTTTGCCTTTGGCAACACGGTAGAGCTCAAGGACAACGTGTGCCAGAGCCGCCATGTGACGCGCGGTGACGCCGCCAAGGCGCTGGCAGAGAGCACGTTTACCGTGACGCAGCGCTTTACCACGCCCTTTACCGAGCATGCCTTCTTGGAGCCCGAGTGCGCCGTCGCCTTCCCGTACAAGAACGGCGTCAAGGTGCAGTCGACCGACCAGGGTGCCTACGATACGCGCAAAGAGTGCGCCCACATGTTTGGCTGGGATAGCGAACCCGAGCGTGTGGTCGTCGAGACCATGCTCGTGGGTGGCGGCTTTGGCGGCAAGGAGGACGTTTCGGTCCAGCACCTGGCCGCGCTCGCCGCATATAAGTTCCAGCGTCCTGTGAAGTGCAAGCTCACGCGTGCCGAGTCGCTCGCTTTCCATCCCAAGCGTCATGCGATGGACGGCACCTTTACGCTGGGCTGCGACGCCGAGGGCAACTTTACCGGCCTGGATTGCGAGATCAACTTTGATACCGGCGCCTACGCTTCGCTGTGCGGCCCGGTGCTCGAGCGCGCCTGCACGCATGCCGTCGGCCCCTACAAGTACCAGAACACCGACATCCGCGGCTTCGGCTACTACACTAACAACCCGCCTGCCGGCGCGTACCGCGGCTTTGGCGTTTGCCAGTCCGAGTTTGCGCTCGAGAGCCTCATCGACCTGCTGGCCGAGAAGGTCGGTTTGGATCCGTGGGAGATTCGCTACCGCAACGCCATCGAGCCGGGCGAGGTTTTGCCCAACGGCCAGATCGCCGATTGCTCCACGGCGCTTAAGGAGACGCTGCTCGAGGTCAAGGATGCCTATTACGCGCATCCCGGACACGCCGGCATCGCTTGCGCCATGAAGAACGCCGGCGTGGGCGTGGGTCTGCCCGATGCCGGCCGCTGCAAGATTCGCGTCGAGGACGGCGTGGCCGTGGTCTATGCCGCCACGTCCGACATCGGCCAGGGCTGCAACACGGTCTTTTTGCAGGACGTTGCCGAGGCCTGCGGTCTGCCGCTGAGCTGCATCGCCAACGGCGAGTGCTCTACCGAGAACGCTCCCGACTCCGGCACCACGTCTGGCTCGCGTCAGACGGTTGTGACCGGCGAGGCCGTGCGCGGCGCCGCCTTCTTGCTGCGCGATGCCATGGTTGGCATCGAGGCCGGCAAGCCTGCGCCTACCGCCCCGGTGAGCGCCCATGGCGACGGCGTCAAGATCGAGTACGACGACGGCCGCGCCTATCAGCTGCGCACGCAGGAACTCGTCGCCGGCCAGGGTATGCATCCTCAGGATCCCGCGGCCGCCATCAAGGCACTCGAGGGATGCGAGTTTGGCTACGTGTACCTGGAGCCGACCGACAAACTGGGTGCGGATGTTCCCAACCCCAAGAGTCACATCTGCTACGGCTTTGCCACGCATGTGGTCATTTTGGATGATGACGGTCGCGTGAGCGAGGTCTATGCCGCGCACGATTCCGGCAAGGTGGTCAACCCCATCTCCATCCAGGGTCAGATCGAAGGCGGCGTGCTCATGGGTATGGGCTATGCGCTTACTGAGGACTGGCCGCTCAAGGACTGCGTACCCCAGGCAAGGTACGGTACGCTCGGGTTGTTCCGTGCCCCCGAGATTCCGGATATCCACGCCATTTACGTGGAGAAGGACGAGCTGTTGCCCGTGGCATACGGCGGTAAGGGCATCGGCGAGATTGCAACGATCCCCACGGCGCCCGCCGTGCAGAACGCCTATCGCGCATTCGACGGCAAGCTGCGTCCGGATCTGCCCATGGTGGATACGCCGTACAGCCGCGCTCGTCACCGCGGGTAGAGTAGAGCGCGGACGACCATTGCTGACTGCCGTCTGCGCTCGCCATCAACTGCATATGCTGCATCTTTGGCCCCAGCTCCATCGCGAGCCGGGGCCTTTTGCTTGGAGCGGAAAGCTTGTCCCGAAATGAGCGCTCAGAATGGGATGCAGTTTCCCCTTGGAGCCCTCGGCGGAAATTACATCCCAGAATCGATGCTCAGAATGGGATGCGCTTTCCGGTAGAGCCTCTGGCGGAAAGCGCATCCCGGAATTCGGCTCCAGAGTGGGACACACTTTCCGGTTGGAGCTTCAACCGGAAAGTGTGTCCCGGTTTGGCAGGCAGACGGGCATAAGCTCAACAGCTCCTACAACTCCACCTCGTTGAGCCATGTCGGCAGCGCGGTCTGCCGGATGCCTGCCGTCTGCAGCTTTTTCGCGAGCAGTCCTGCCGAGCGGACTTCGCTCATGGTAAAGCGCAGCAGAGGGTGACCGTAGAGCGATAGGTGCGCCTCGCGCTGTCGTTCGGCAACGAGCGCCTCGGCGGTGGTGCGTCCGGCCAGCATGGTCTGGTCGGTATATTTGATGAGCCCGTCGAGCTCGCCCAGCGTGAGTTCCCGCGCCTGGCGCTCCCAGGCAAAGTCCGTTCGTATGGGCTTGGCCGAATCGAAGGGGTCCGTCAGCTCGTATTGAAGCCAGTCGGGCGCAAAGCCCGTCTCGATCATGACGGCTCGGGCGACCGATTCCCCGCCGCTCTCGGCGCGGGCGTCGGCATATCGAAGCGTTGTGAGGGCGGTGCGAATCGCGCGACCATTGCGGGCAGTCGCTCGTTGCTCAACGGCCTCCATCAGCTGTTCCGGCGCAAGGCCGAGCTTTGAGATCGCCGAATCGGCAATGGGCATGCCGTCGGCAAAACCAGTTTGCAGCAGGCAATCTGTGGCCGTTTGGATGGGCGGCGTTACTGATGTGCCGGATAGACGGATTGCTCCGGCCGGCTCGATCTGATGCCGCTGAATATGCGCGCCCGGGCGAGCCGACGGCTTTGTCGAGCTACAGACATGCACAACGTTCAGATGTCGCCACGAGACCTCGAGCCCCAGCAGGCAGGCGGCCGAAAACGAGCAGAACGTCCAATCGGGGTGGATGATCGCAAGGGCGCGAATAATCTCGCAATGACGCTGTGCCCGGTTGAGTTCATCCCAGCGCATTTTGCGCGCGAACAGTCCCGGCATGGGCGAGACGACCGCGCGGCCGATGCGCCGAAGGAGCGCTTTTCGGATTGCCGTGCTCGGGGGAATCAGACAGCGCCCCTCTTGTTCGGCTTGAGTGAGCAGTTGGTCGATGAGTTGGTCATTGCAATGGGTCATGAGCTACCGCCTCCTTTTGGGTAGCAAAAAACGTATCAGCCGCAACTTGCCGCCCAACTGACCAAAAGCTGACCAAAATCTAACCATGCAGGTAGATGGCCTGTTTTCGGCGACATTTTTACATCCGAATCGGTGGGCGGTGATCGGCTCCCGTGAACGGCAACAAGTTATGAAGACCTGGTAAGTTTAGGGACGTGTACTTTTTCGAAAAACGGCAGTCTCTCCGCGGAAAGTGCATCCCAGAATTAAGCCTCGGAACGGGATGCATTTTCCAGTAGATGCTTCAGTGGAAAGTTCATCCCAGAATTCAGGCTCAGAACGGGACGCGCTTTCCGGATGGCATGCTTGGCGGAAACTACGGCCCAGTTTTTGGCTCCAGAACGGGATACATTTTCCGGAACGGTCCACGTGCGGGGGTGCACCGCCCCTTTTCGTGCTCCGCTTGTCGAATTACGTTATAGCTAGACATATTATAGGAAGGTATAATATAGCTAGCTATAACGTAAAGGAAGGATGGCCCTATGTTTATCGGAAGAACAGTGGAAATGTCCGAGCTCAATCGACTGTATGGCACGGGCTCCTTTGAAATGCCTGTGATTTACGGCCGCCGTCGTGTGGGTAAAACGCGCCTTATCACAGAGTTCATCCAAGGCAAGAAGGCTATTTACTTTCAAGCTCGTCGCACCAATGCGGAGGCAAACCTGCACGGCTTTAGCCAGGCGATACTTGCAGGCTCGGTTGGTGCTGCAGGCGTGTCGTTTCGTAGTTTTGACGAAGCGTTCGATGCATTGGCCACCATGGCTCGCACGGAACGTTTGGTTGTCGTGATTGACGAGTATCCCTATCTCGCCCAATCGAATCCCGAAATCAGCTCGTTGCTGCAAGACAAGATCGACCACTTATACAAAGAGACCAGGCTAATGCTGATCCTATGCGGCTCGTCTCTTTCGTTTATGGAGGAACAGGTGTTGGGCTACGAGAGCCCACTATACGGTAGGCGTACGGCCCAGTTTAAGATCATGCCGCTCGATTTTACGACGACCCTCGGGTTGTGGCAGAGCATGGGTCGCGAAGACGCTGCAGTTTGCTATGGCATGACGGGTGGCATTCCTGCATATATCGAGAAAGTCGATCCTGCCGCACCGCTCAAGGACAACATCAAACGTCTTTTTCTTACTCCTACGGGCTATCTCTTTGAGGAGCCGAGTAACCTGCTATTGCAAGAGTGCCGCAATCCCGAGCAATATGATGCGATCGTGCAAGCAATTGCTCAGGGGCGCTCGAAGATCTCAGAGATTGCGAGTTCTACGGGAATCCCTGCGAGCAACGTAAAGAGCTATGTGGATAAGCTGGCGTCGCTTGGGATTGTCGAGCGCGAGCTGCCCCTAAACGAGACGAGCAATAAGCGAGCCGTGTATCTGCTGAGCGACCAGATGTTTAGGTTCTGGTACAAGTTTGTGCCGCAGAACATCGGGCTGATTCAAAATGATATGGCCGAGATGGCGTATAAGCGCATTGAGCCGCACGTATCGGATTACATGGGTACGGTCTTTGAGCTTATATGCAGACAATACGTGTACGAACTCGCGCGCGCGGGCCAGCTCGATGTGGTTCCGGCGAGCGTCGGGCGCTGGTGGGGGACGGACAATCGCACGCATACGCAGGAAGAAATCGACTTGATTGTTGACGATGGCGAGGGCACTGCACTGTTTGCGGAGTGCAAATGGCGCAATGAACCGGCGGGCGAAGACGTGCTGCAAAAGCTCGTTCATCGAAGCGAGCTCTTTAGACGGCAACGAAAAAGCTATGCGCTTTTTTCAAAAAGCGGCTTTACGCAGGGATGTCGGGATGCCGCGGAGAGTAGGGGAGACGTCAAGCTGATCTCGTTTGCCGAGATGTGAGGGGCCACCCTGTGTTTGTGTCTGCACAGGCGGTTACGCTTACTGCGACGAAGCCGTTCGAGAAACGAGCGGCAGGCAACGGAGAGAGGCCCTAACCATGTCAGCTGAAAAGACGCCGTGTATCTCGGCTATCGATACGACGAACTTTGCGCGCCAGATCGTGCTGGACTTTGAGTTTGCGCCGGTGTCAAAGCAACGCCAGCGCCGTGGGCTGCGCAATGAGATTATCGAGGTCGGCGCCGTCAAGCTCGATTACCACGGCAACGTTATGGGCGAGTTCTCGCAGTTTGTGCAGACGGAATTTACCGAAGGCGTTGCGTTCTCCGTCTGCGAGCTTACGGGGATATCGGCCGTGGACACCGCGATGGCCGATCCGCTCTATGTGGTGATCAAAAGGCTCAGCGATTGCATCGGTCGCTACTCCGTCCAAGTGGTTTGCTGGAGCGGGACGGACCGTCGACAGCTTTTGACCGAGTGCCAGGCAAAGCACATCGACCTTTCCGCATTTCCTGCGGACTGGGCCGACCTGCAGGTGTTTTACACCTCGATCATGGACGTTGGCAGCCACGGGTGTGTTTCGTTGGGCGAACGCGTCCTGAAGTTTCTGACCAGGAGCATTTGCGGTATGGGCAAATTCGACAACGCGAGTGCATTGGGGCGTGTCGGAAAAGCACGGTCCCGCGGTATGGCTTGGCGGTAATTCTGGCAGGGTTTTCAAGAACGTTGCCAATGCTCTCAAGTGCTGTGCCGAAGTGCGTGACCTACTCTCGCACCAGGAGAGCGTCTTGCAGCCTTGGGGTACTTGGTGCCGCAAAGGTCTCGGCTGCTACCGGTGATGTCGGCCGTAGGTGAATGTGTGTGTCTGGGCGGTGAGCCCTGTGGGACGGCTAAGCAATCTGGAAATCGTTTGTTTGCCGTTATTATTTGGACGAATTCGCTGCCAAGATCGTTCAGCTTTATACTTAATTACTTATGTCAATTGCTTTATTTTTATCGTTTGTCTAGCGACAAAGAGAGAGGTTGAGATTCATTTTGCTCGGAAAACGCACTGATGCTGACGCAATCCCCGCTGTCGACCTTTTCTCTGGTTGTGGCGGAATGTCTCTTGGGTTCGAATCTGCTGGATTCGATGTTCGTGCCGCGTTTGATAAATGGCACCCCGCAATCGAGGTATATCGAAAAAACTTTAATCATCCAGCCTTCGAGCAAGATCTATCTGATGTTAAGGGGTCTGTTGATGCTATAGAGGCTTATTCGCCGACAGTTATCTTTGGCGGGCCTCCATGCCAGGATTTCTCTACGGCTGGCTTTCAAGATGAGTCCAGAGGACGCGCTGCACTTTCGATTTCTTTTGCTGAAATCGTTACTACGATTAAGCCCCAATGGTTTGTCATGGAAAATGTTGCCACGATTCGCAACACGAATGCATTTAAGGCTATCTGTGAGCTTTATAGAAAGAGCGGGTATGGCCTTACTTGCAAGGTGCTGAATGCTGCTTACTGCGGGGTTCCTCAGTCTCGAAAGCGCATGTTTATTATCGGCGGTTTAGGCGAGGAAGACGGGTTCTTAGAGGATTCTCTTCAATCTGGTCTCGCTGATAAGCCCATGAGCATTCGTGATTATCTTGGCGACAAGTTAGGCATTGATCACTATTTTCGTGTCCCTACCAATTACAACAGGAGGGGTGTGTTCAGCGTTGACGAACCGTCTATGACGATTCGTGCTGTGGACCGTCCAATTCCACCTGGATACAAAGGGAATCCGAAAGATTCCGCTCCTGTTGACGAGGTGCGTTGTCTAACTCCGAAAGAAAGAAGCTACATTCAAACTTTCCCGGAGAGTTTTGATTTCTTTGGAGGAAAGTCGGATGTTAATACGATGATTGGTAATGCGGTGCCAGTTAACCTTGCGAAATATGTCGCCTCCGCTTTGGCTTGCTATATTTTCGAGCGTAGTGGTGAGTAAACAATGAAAGCAGTAGATATTTTTTCGGGGTGCGGTGGCATGTCGCTTGGCTTTGAACAAGCTGGTGTCGATGTTGCTGCTGCTTTTGACAAATGGGCCCCTGCTGTTGAAATCTATCGCGCAAACTTCAATCATCCGATTTACGAAAAAGATTTATGCGATAAAGACAGTGTTGATCAAATCAAGGACATGACACCCGATTTGATCATGGGGGGTCCGCCATGTCAGGACTACTCCATTGCTGGGAAGCGAGAGCAGGGAGACAGGGCAAACCTTACCATTCGCTTTGCTGATATTGTTGTTGGTGTTAGGCCTAAATGGGTTGTTTTCGAAAATGTTTACAACATTGAGAGATTTGGCACTTTGCCGACAATGAAGGAAAAGCTAAAGAAAGCTGGATATGGACTTACCTGTGCGGTCCTCGATGCAAGCCGCTGTGGGGTTCCACAGGCGCGAAAGCGCTTTATCCTTGTGGGACGATTGGGGTCCGAGGATGGCTTCTTCGACAAAGCTCTGAACACAGGGCTCGCGGATAAGCAAATGACGGTTCGCGACTACCTTGGTGACAGGCTCGGCACGCAGTACTACTATATGCATCCGCGTAGTTACGCTCGACGTGCCGTCTTCTCAATTGACGAGCCGTCGGCGACTATTAGGGGCATCAACAGGCCAATTCCTTCAAATTACAAAAGGCATCATGCGGATGCTGCTTCCATAAGCGATGGCGTTCGCGCGCTAACAACGAAAGAGCGTAGTTATCTGCAATCTTTCCCTGAGGACTTTCAATTTCCAGGCGCAAAGACCAACGTCGAGCTTGCAATTGGCAACGCTGTACCCCCTGCGCTTGCTAAATATATCGCTAGCCGTATAGTCGCTTTTGAGAAGAAAGAGACTGGAGAATAAGGAGTAACCATGCCCTATTTCAAGAGAATCGATAGTTTTGGTACCTACGAGGGGCATGACTCTGACTTCCATTATGACTACAACGCAAACAGCGGCGGTGGACAGGCGTTTTTAGGCGGCAGCTTCGAAGACAGTGAAGGGACGCTTCATTCGGCTAAAGACCTCGAGGGAAAGAGTGCTTCCTTCGTTTTCAGATACCATGGAGATGATGGCGCGGAGCATCTTATTGATCTTGGTACAGACCTGTCAGCTCAGATGGAAGTGGCTCCTCGTAGCGCTGGCAATTCGAATATGAAACTCGCACTTGAACACAAGACGAGGCCCAGTCTTCTCTTTCCTGCTTTGTTGATGCTCCCCAGAACTTGCGGCAGAAATATGGCAGATTCGCTAAGCAGATCAACGCTGACGCTGGATAACTATTGGCTTCGTTCGATGTGGCTTGATGTGGAGACAATTGAGGGAGATGCCGTTCGCTTTGCTCCAAGGGATTACGTCTTTGAAGGTGGATCTTCTAAAAAGAAGGGCGTGTCTGACGGGAAGACTGTCATTGGAGAGCCGCGTTTCTTTTTGCTTGATCACGAACATCGTTCAAATGACATAGTCCACATTGCAGAGCATCCCGCGGTATTTCCTAGCGACATCGCCGAAATCCTGCGCTTTTTCGGTCGTTTGCTGCTTGGCAAAGAGGTCTATTCTTACGACAAGTGCAGCTCAATGACTCAAGAGCTTATGTCATTAATGGCAAGCTATTGGCCAGAACAATACTCGGGGGTTTCGGATCCACTCCCTCTCTTGATGAGGATGTCCAATTGCCCAGAGGGCGGTGTCCACGAGAGGGGTGGTAGGCATCCAATTTCTGAACCGCGCAATCTTATCTATTTCGGAGCGCCCGGTACGGGTAAATCCTATGAGTTAAACAAGAAGGCCGGAGACTGCTTTTCTGAAAGTAATGTCAGTCGCGTAACGTTCTATCCTGACTATACATACTCGCAGTTCGTTGGATGCTTCAAGCCGGTTACTAGGTATAAAGACAGTTCCGACAAGCCTGCCAGTGAGCCGGAGGCATACATCTCTTACGAGTTCGTGCCCGGTCCGTTTTTGCAGGCATACGTCAGAGCTGTTCAGAACCCTGATGAGGACTTCCTTCTTATTGTTGAGGAAATCAACCGAGCCAATCCTGCTGCTGTGTTTGGCGATGTGTTTCAGCTGCTCGACCGCGATGCCGATGGGCGAAGCGAATACGAGATCGCAGTGCCGAGGGAGATGCGCGATTACTTTTCAGTCTTCCTTCCCGAATACGCCACAAAGGCTCATATCTCAGACCCCTCCAAGCTCCTCGGTGAACAACATCGCCTTTCGGCGGAGGCCAAGCGACTCTCGTTGCCGCCGAACATGTACATCTGGGCGACTATGAACAGCGCCGACCAGGGTGTATTTCCCATGGACACCGCTTTCAAGCGTCGCTGGGACTTCCGTTACATGGGAATCGATGAAGGCGAGAATGCTGATGTTGGTGGCAAGGCCTTGAGCGAAATCAAGGTTCTCTGCGGTAAGCGTACTGTCGTGTGGAACAGATTGAGGCGCGCCATCAACGAATTCATGGCAAGCGATGATCTGAGAATCAACGAGGACAAGCTGCTCGGGCCGTTCTTTATTGCGCCCTCAGCTCTTACGCCTGAGCGCTTCCCTTGTGTTTTCAAGGACAAAGTATTGCTCTATCTCTACGAGGACGCCGGCAAGACCAAGCGGACGAAGATGTTCAAGAGGGAGTTCAACACCTACGCAAAGGTATGCGAGGCGTTTGACAGAATCGGCGTGGGCATTTTCGGCAACGGCTTCGATGAGCATCTAGTTTACGGTCAAACCGATGATGCTGACGATGTCGATGCCGGGGAGTAATCTGCGATGCGCCAAGCATATGTACGCGAGCTAAAACCGTATTCCGTAACGGCGCTCGCTGGCGAGTTCGGCATGGAGCCGGGGCAAGCTCTCCTAGTGATTGGGGGGCTGATGACCCGCGGTATCGTGAGATATCGCACCGACAAGTCCGCTAAGGATACGGATGCCTTTGACGAGAACGGCGCCAAGGACGATGAGCGTTACCAGTTCAACTTCGTTGGAATAGTCATGGTCGCGGGCATTGTGATAATCGCGTACCCAAAGTACTTCAAGGAGGTGGTGCCCTCGCGCGACGAACTGCGCCAGGTCATGCGTCTGCTCAAGCGCGACGCCGGGAGAGCCATCGTGCCCACGCTTTCGGACGATGGCGAGCAGACTGATGACAGGCTCCCGGTGATGTTGGCACTGTTGGAGCTCTATGCTGAGTACGGGGTGTATTCGAACTATATCGAGGGTCGCGAGCTTAACGGCTCCGGCACCATCGATTGGGGCCGAACAATTAGCAACCATCTTCCTTTGCTTTCTGGCGGCCGTCCGATCTATGTCGAATACGAGACCCGCAAGACGCTGCGCGATGAATCCGACTTCATCACTCGTCTACACCGCGCAGTGCTGACTGAATGTTCAAGGCAGCTCTTCGATGCTCGCGTCGGAGACCTGCTATCCCTTGACGAAGTGGAGCTTTCAGTTGAAGAGGTGAGCGATTTCGGCGATTCCGAGGCGCTTAAGTGGCGTCTCGAACGCGAGCACGGTTCGCAGTTCGTCGATTGGAAAGTCGCCGTGCTCGACCTCCTGTGGCGCTACCTGTTGAATCGCGAAAGCACGACGGAACATGATGAGATTCGCGCGCTGGGCTCATCAAGCTTCTTCCATCTGTGGGAGATGGCATGCAAAACGGCGTTTGGGGACGAGCTCGATTCGAAGCTCGGGAAACTCGGCTTTCCACTTACGGGCGAGTGGATTGAGCGCAAGCGAGACACGCTCCTGGGCATCATCGAGTCTCCGAAGTGGGAACGGCGACGGGACGAGCGCTACGTCGAGTGCGATCCTGTCGCGACGCTTATCCCCGACACCATCGCTTTCGCCACGGACGAAGATGGACGCCGCGTGTTCGCAATTTACGACGCGAAGTACTACGTCCCGGAGGTCGCTAGAAAAATTGAGAAGCAGCCCGGACTCGAGTCGGTGACGAAGCAGTTTCTCTACCAATCGGCGTACAAGGACTTTGTTCTTGACCACGGTTTCGACTACGTGGTTAACGCGTTTTTGGTGCCAAGCGCAGAGAGCGAACTTAAAGAGCTGGCGAGGGTTTCGTTTCCTAAAGTCATGGGCGAGGTGGAGCCGCCGTTTAGCAATTACATCCACATGTGGGCGTTGCCTGCCAGCGCGGTGTTTGAGGCGTATCTGCGAGGCGAGAGGATTGACACGGAATCCATGAAGAAGATTTGGGAGAACGGAGAATAGTTGGCAGAGCTGAAAGACGATTTCGACTTCAATACACTTGATCCTGACAGGTGGGAGAACCTTTGTTTTGCGCTTGTCCATGCTAAGAATTCTCTTGTTCGCACGGTTAATGGGCATGGCGGAGATGAAGGAATCGATGCTTATGTAGGTTCGTTTGGGGAACCCATCGAGATCTACCAATTCAAGTTCTTCAAAAATTCGTTCGGCAAATCCCAGGTTAAACAAGTCAAAGATTCGCTTAATGCCGCCCTTGCCAAACGCCGTGGATTCAAGTGGATTCTGATGTGCTCAAAGGATCCGACTCCTGCCGCCATGAGGGCGCTTGACGAATTGAGGGGTGAGCATTCGGATATGGCTATCGAATACCATTTCGCTTCCGAAATCGCGGCAATGCTTATCGAATGCCCTAGGGTGCGCAAGGAGTTTTACCCGAATACGCAGGATCAGCTCGAAGCGATTGCGCTGCAAAGCGGGAATAGACCGATTGACATGATTCGAAACGGGGCAAAACGTCTCAACGATGTCACTTGCGATGATAGGCTCCAAACGACCGTTGTCACAAACGGCAATACAACAACGATGATTTACACTGCTAAACCTGGTGTAACCGAAGAGATCCCCCTGTTCAACGTGAAGGCAAAGAGCAAGGAGGGGTTTGCCGCGCTCTTGGCGTTGCAGCGCGAAGGAAAACCATTCACGCTCTCATCTAAGGACATCGAGCTCGAACCGTTAATTTCGCTTCCTGATGACGAGGGCGGATGCGTCTCTGTTTCCGCTTTTTCAACGCCTGATGAACATCCCGACACGCTGCTCCTCTATGCGGGCGATGCCAATGCCGGCGCACCCTCCCTCTATGTGACCTTAAAGACGGTGAGGCTTGGAACAGAGGTTGGTCTAAGGTCAAATGCGGATCAGGAAGATTGCCCCATCAAGATTGAGTTTGAGTACCCCGTTTCTGTTGATGATGAAGCCACGATGGCTTCGACTATTCATATTGGCATTACGTCTAGGTTCGAAGGACGTACGGTAAAGACTGCCCTTAAAGGCGCGCGATTTCTTGCGGAGCTTGCAAAGAGCAGGCAACTTGGTTTTTGTAGCCTGTATGGCGACCCAAGTGATACTTCGTACTGCACGTTGGCCGTTCTAGACGTTGGCGATACATGGGAAAGCTGGGTTGCCTTCTTTGAAACGCTTCTGCGGGTCTGCCAGTTCTTTGGCATAGATCCAGTTTTAGACGGCTCTATCCACACTGAGGGGTTCCTTGAAGGACTTGCCTACTTCGCAAGAAAGCTCGATAGGAGGAATCAAAGCTGGTCGGGTACACTGTCATTGACGTTAGTCGATTACGGGAAGGACACGCTGCGCCAGCTCGACGAAGAATGCTCTTTCGTAATCGAAGAGACCCCATTCATAGATATATGTGGCATTCATTGCGAAGCATGCGTCCGTTACGTATCAAAAGGTAAGTCGAAAACCTCGGAGAAATCCAATGGTCTTGCCTGGGACATCGTTGGCGAACATACCGTCTATATGGAAAAGGTTCTTCCGGGGTGATCTTTGCAATCATCCCTTTGTGACACGTCCGCGCTCTGAGCCACAACGGCGGTACCTTCAAGGTTCTCTTGCAAATTGATTTATTCGGCCCTGTCCTCGTCATGCTCTAGTCTCCTACCGTCTTGTTCGGCCTGTCCATCTCCTCCAGCTTCGACATATCAAGGTGTCTCCTCTTGCCCCACTCGTGATCCACTCCGCCACCTCCTTGGCCTTTTTGGCGCATGCCTCGCGCGATTCCTGCGCGTGGATCGCCTTCAGCATGCGCGCCGCAGCCTTCCGCCTGGTCATGGGCATCCGCCCCAGTGCGTTGCGGTAGAAATGCACCGTGCTGCGCTGGTAGCGTGCCCCCCGGGGAACACCTCCTCGAGCGCACCGAGCATCCCCGCGCACTTGTCGCCGGTGACGAGCCGCCCGCCGGAGCTCGGGCGCCTACTCGTCGAGCAGTGCATCGGGTGTCTCCTCGACGGTCTTCCTCATCAGATTCTCTATGTCATTGCGCAGCGATTCCTCGTCGACCGATGCGATGTTCGCGGTTGCGGCCCATGCCACCTTTGTCGGTGATTCGCTGTTTGGTCGCTAGAAATCACATGACGGGGCGCGGGCCGTGTTCCGCTATGCGGTTGTCAATTTGCGAAAGAAATAATGCGTCACCGCTTTCGTCTACACCCCTGCAATCCCGCGCGCGGCACTCAACAGCTCGTACTCCCTCTGGCTCCACTGGTGCAGTTTCGCCGCGTCGACGGCATCTCGGCACAGGTCCAGGAACACTTCGGCTCCCTCACAGAAGCACTCACGCGCAAAGTCACCCGAGCCGCTTGCGATGCATGTGCCGTCTGCAAACAGCTTCCAACTCGACGGCTCGCGCGAATCGTCTCCAAGCAGCTTGATCTGCAGCACATGCGGATTGCCGGCAGCACAGAGCTCTTCCTCGAGCTTCTGTACCGTAAAGCGCATCTGGTGGGAGAGGCTGCTCTTGACCATGGCCGAGGCATAGCCGTTCGGCTTGTCCAGAAGATGCATGTGATTCGGTTTGACGAACAGATTGTGGAAGTTGCGCTCACTGCGCACGGAGAAATTGTCCATACGGACTCCTTTCATCGATGTTGGCAGGGCCACCGTGCCTCTTGGCCGGTTGGCGTCGGGATCGTGGAGCCAACTCTCTACCCCGACTCTGGATAAAACG
>ERZ1034915.850-NODE-850-length-19122-cov-30.894425_pt1 | contig 19122 bp, 13 predicted proteins | sample MGYA00520592_ERZ1034915 | MGnify/ENA primary metagenome ERZ1034915 (study PRJEB33766, sample SAMN09781787) | gut metagenome | biome: gut microbiome | host: Homo sapiens | place: Madagascar | study: EMG produced TPA metagenomics assembly of the PRJNA485056 data... | reverse complement strand
AACCCTGGACCTTGGGATTAAGAGTCCCCTGCTCTACCAACTGAGCTAACGACCCGATATCAACACGAAGCAAGAACTGGGGTGGGTAAAGGGACTCGAACCCTCGACCTACGGGACCACAACCCGTCGCTCTAGCCAACTGAGCTACACCCACCGTGCCCTGTGCGCTTCGCGCTCGACTATTATTGCAAGGAACGCCACGCGATGCAAGCCCCAATTTTCAAGAATTTTGAAAAGAGTTTTTCGGATCCATTTCGAGCATTTCCCACCGGTTTCATAGGAGTAAACTTGCCCCACTGCAAATGCTCGAAAGGACAAGCATGAAAGAACTCTCCAACCGCACGGCAACGTTTACCGATTCGGTCATCCGCCGCATGACGCGCATCTCCAATAAGTATGGCGCCGTCAACCTGTCGCAGGGCTTCCCCGACTTTGATCCCCCGGCGCAGCTGCTCGATAGCCTCAGCACCATCGCCACCGACCCCAAGCCGCTCTACCACCAGTACTCCATCACCTGGGGCTCCCAGGCCATGCGCGAGGCGCTTGCCGCCAAGCAGGAGCACTTTATGGGCATGCCGATCAACCCCAACGAAAATATCGTAGTCACCTGCGGCTCCACCGAGGCCATGATGGCCGCCATGATGACGGTCGCGAACCCCGGCGACAAGGTCGTCATTTTCTCGCCGTTCTACGAGAACTACGGCGCCGACACGATCCTTTCGGGGGCCGAGCCCATCTATGTGCCACTCAACCCGCCCACCTTTGACTTCGACCGTGAGGTCCTGGAGGCGGCCTTCCGCGACAACGATCCCAAGGCGATCGTCCTGTGCAACCCGTCCAACCCCTGCGGCAAGGTCTTTACCCGCGAGGAGCTCACCTTTATCGCCGACCTGTGCAAAAAGTACGACGCCTACTGCATTACCGACGAGGTCTACGAGCACATCGTCTACGCGCCCCACGAGCACGTGTACATGGCCACGCTGCCCGGCATGTTTGAGCGCACCATCAGCTGCAGCTCGCTGTCCAAGACCTACTCCATCACCGGCTGGCGCCTAGGCTACACCATCGCTCCCGCCGAAATCACCGAGCGCATCAAGAAGGTCCACGACTTCCTCACCGTAGGCGCCGCCGCTCCCCTGCAAGAGGCCGTCGTCACCGCCCTCAACTTCGACGACAGCTATTACCAGGAGGTCCTCGACCTCTACACCGCCAAGCGCGACCTGTTCTGCCAGGGGCTCGATAGCATCGGTCTTGAGCATAACGTGCCGCAGGGCGCCTACTACGTGATGATGGATATCTCGGAGTTTGGCTACGACAGCGACCTCGACTTCTGCGAGGACCTCGCGTCCAAGGTGGGCGTGGGCGCCGTTCCGGGCTCGAGCTTCTTCCGCGAGCCCGTCAACCATCTGATTCGTTTCCACTTTGCCAAGCGAGACGAGACGCTCAACGCTGCGCTTGAGAACCTCAAGTCGCTACGTGATAAAATCAACCCGCGCGGGTAAGGACGGCCCGGCAACTAAAGTAACCAAAGAAGCCCCGCATCGCCCGCCGCGTTGCGGGGCTTCTTTTTATAGCGCTTTCTCAATTTGTTTAGAGCGCTATACTTTAGTCACGGAGCAACTCGTCCCAGAGAGGAATACTATGGCAGAGCAGCAGCTTATCGGAGCGCTCGAGGCCGGTGGCACAAAGATGGTGTGCGCCACGGGCTATGCGGACGGCACGGTCCTGGAGCGCGAGCAGATTGCGACCACAACCCCGCAGGAGACCGTTGAGGCCGTCAACGCATGGTTTGCAGACAAAGGCATCGCCGCCCTGGGCATCGGAGCTTTTGGCCCCACCGCAGTCAACCCCGCCTCGCCCCAGTACGGCAAGATCTTGGAGACCCCCAAGACGGCATGGCGCTACTTTGACCTGCTGGGCACCATTCAAAACGAGCTCGACATTCCCTGCGGCTACGATACCGACGTCAACGTCGCCTGCTTGGGCGAGGTCACCTTTGGTTGCGCCCAAGGCCTCACGGACGTGGTGTATCTGACCATCGGCACCGGCGTGGGCGCCGGCGTGCTTTCGGGCGGCCAGCTCGTGCACGGCATGATGCACCCCGAGGCCGGTCACATCCTGGTCACGCGCGACCCGCGCGACACCATTGGCGAGCACAGCGGCTGCCCCTTCCACGACAACTGCCTCGAGGGCCTCATCGCTGGCCCCGGCGTTAAAAAGCGCTGGGGTGGCAAGAGCGCCGGAGAGATGGCCGATGACCCGGAGGCCATGGACCTGCTCGCCGGCTATCTGGCGCAGACGCTCATGACCTACATCCTGTGCTACGCACCGCAAAAGATCGTCATCGGCGGCGGCGTGGCCGACCACACCCCCATCGTGCCGCTCGCGCGCAAGAAGTGCGCCGAGATGCTCAACGGCTACATCGTCACGCCCGAGATGGCCGACATTGATAGCTATATCGTCAACAACAGCCTCGAGGGCAAACAGGGCATTATGGGCTGCTTGGCCCTGGGCGCTCAGGCGCTTCAGTAGCAGACGCACCCACAGGGCGTGGCGCGCCCGGCAAATCCGACCTACGGAACGACGCCACCACGCCTCATATAAGCCCTCAAATATAAAAGGCCGCCTAGGACCAAACAATACGTCCTAGGCGGCTTTTTTGGCGCGCATCAGCGGCCGTAAGAGATATCGGAGCACAACGCCCGTTGCCGCTCCACAGCAGTCGATCATCACATCGGTGATCATGCCGGCGCGTCCCGGCACAAAGAGCTGAATTGTCTCGTCGATCGAGGGAGTCAGCAGCAGGAACACCGCCGTGGGCAGCAGCACGTCAAAGGTGCGCCGGCCCTCAAAATCAAAGGCGTGCGTTGCCAGGATACCGAGCACCATATACTCGGTAAAATGCGCGCATTTGCGAACAACAAAGTTGGTCACCCATTCATATGGAAGTCCCAGGCTGTGCAGGAAACCGCGGATAGCTTCCATGACCGTTAGGCTCAGCGAGCCCGACCCCGAGCCGGGAACCAGCGAATTGCCCCAGATCAAGAGCGCCATCAGGCAGGTCACGACCGCCCATTTTCGATTGATCTTAACCATGCAGAAGTTATGCCTCCGCGCGGAGCGGCGCGAAGCTGGCGGTACCGCCCTCGATAACGCTCAGATAGGCACGGCCCGTACGCTTGGCGGTAGAGGACTGCAGGCGCTCGATCTCTTCCTCGAGGATCTGATTGACGCGCTCGTGACGACGATTTTCCATAATGCCGGCGGCAATAGCCTCGGCTCGCTCGATGCTCTCGCGCGAGATGCGGGCAGTATCCTCGGGGAACACAGCGCTGTGACGGCCGACATAGGCGGGGGCGGCAGGCTGAGGGGCAGCGACGGGAGCGGGAGCTGCAACAGGAGCGGGCTCGTCAATCTCATCCAGAATCGCGGTGGCGGCGGCCCACATGTCCTCGTGGCCCGAGTAATCGGCCATAGGGACATCAACCTCGAGCGAAGCGTCCGGAAGGTCGCCGGTGTCGATGCGATCTTGGGCATCAATCGATGCGGTGATGGCTGCAGGCTCATCGAGGTCATCGAGATCGATGTCCGCGACACCGGAGATGATAGGCATGCTGGCGAGGTTTGCGTTGTACGGCGCAGCCTCAGCCGCCTGCTGCTGGGCAGGAGCGCCCCAAAGCGAGCTTTCGGCGGCGCGGCGGGCGGCAACGGCCTCCTCGTCCGCGGTCATGGCTTCATCAACGTACGAATTATCGGCAGAAGCGTTCGCGTCCGCCGAGGTAGCGCTGTAGGCGGTATTGGCTGCCGCGTTGGCGACGAGTGCCACGAAAGCCGCCGTGCTGCCCGCAGGGGCGGCCTGGGAGCCAGACACGGCGCGTGCCGCGGCGGCGATGTCGTCGCGATTGAAGGAGCCGGACTGCCCGCCGTTGGTGAGCTCGTCGATGGCGACTTGATAGACGTCGCGCGAGTGTGCAGGGTCGCAGCTCACCGGCGAATCGTCGTCGAGCATACTGTCGATCATAGACCAAGCCTCGTCCTCGTCCATAGCATCTGCGGCTCGAGCGATGGTAGGGACACCATCATCGGCATGACGGCGCTGGAACGCACCGGTCAGGCCGGAAAGGAATGCCGAGGTAGACTGCTCCGACTGAGCCTGAAAAGCAGAAGCCGCAGCGTATGGAGTCGCATCCTGCTGCTGAGCTGGAATCGAGGCGGTCTTGAACTCGCTTTGATGCTGATTGAGATTGGCGGCACCGCCCATGGCATCGGGCTGGAACAGATGCTCTTCACGCTGCGCACGATACTCGGAGATACCCAGCGAGGCGGCATAGATACCCACGCCCGCCACCGCGCCCACGGCGAAGGGAACCGCACCCGCCACGACCGTCTCGTTCACCGACGAAAACGGCAGCGTCGCGGCATACATAACCACGGGAGCGGCAAGGCCGATCCCGCACGAAAGTCCGGCAAGGACTGCTCGTTGTGTTGCATCAGAAGAAGCCATGAGCTCTCCCCATCTTCCAGCACCCAAATCGCATCATTCAGTTGGCTGCGCGAGAGAAGATGAAGCGGGGCTATGCCCCAAAGCAACGGTATATGGTTCGTTTCATCTGCGTTTTCCGTCGCGAAGCTTAAAAGCTATTATGCGAAACCGCCCTGCCGATTGCAAGCGACGATGTCGGATTGAAACGGGAAACCTGCTGCTCGTCGGTCTTACGGTCAAAAATAAGCGCGGAGCGGCGCTATGGAAAAGGGCCGAGGCTCAAAGCCCCGACCCTTTATCGCATTGATGATTATCGCTGCGCGTAGATGACAACCTAGAACGTCTGCTCGTAGTCGCTGTGTTTTTTGGCCGAACGCACCAGGAACTCCTGGTTGGTGTTGGTGCCCTTAAGACCCTTGATAAACGATGCGGCCGCGCGCTCGGTGTTGTTCATGCCTGCAAGAATGCGACGCAGACCAAAGACAAACGGACGCATCTGCTCGTCGACCAACAGATCCTCGTTACGCGTACCGGAGGCAACGGGGTCGATAGCCGGGAAGATGCGGCGGTCGGCCAGGTCGCGGTCGAGCTTAAGCTCCATGTTGCCGGTGCCCTTGAACTCCTCAAAGATGACCTCGTCCATCTTGGAACCGGTGTCGATGAGGGCAGAGGCCAGGATGGTGAGCGAGCCACCGTTCTCGATATTGCGGGCTGCGCCCAGGAAGCGCTTGGGCGGATACAGGGCCGCCGAATCGACGCCGCCCGAAAGGATGCGGCCTGAGGCGGGCGCCGCCAAGTTGTAGGCGCGGGCAAGACGCGTGATGGAGTCGAGCACCACCACGACGTCGCCACCCAGCTCTACGATGCGCTTGGCGCGCTCGATGACGAGCTCTGCCACGCGAGTGTGGTTGTCGGCAGGCATATCGAAGGTCGACGCAACAACCTCACCCTTGATGGAACGCTGCATATCAGTGACCTCTTCGGGGCGCTCGTCGACGAGCAGGCAGATGAGGTGCACCTCGGGGTTGTTAATCGAGATAGACTGGCAGATCTTCTTGAGGATCGTGGTCTTGCCGGCCTTGGGCGGGGACACGATCAGGCCGCGCTGGCCCTTGCCGATCGGCGACACGATGTCGATGGCGCGACCGGTAATAGAGTCCTTGCCGTGCTCCATGCGCAGCGGCTCGTTGGGATAGACCGGGGTGAGGTCGCCGAACTTGGGACGGTTGCGAATCTGCTCGGGGTCCAGACCGTTGACGGTCGTGATTTTGGCGAGGCCGGCGCGCTTGTCGCCGCCGCGCGAAGGACGCAGCGAGCCCTCGATGACGTCGCCCGTGCGCAGGCGCGCGGAGCGGATGAGGTAGGCGGGCACGAAGGCGTCGTCGTTGGACTTCATGTAGCCATGGGCGTGGATGATGCCGGAGCTGTCCGGGCGAATCTGCAGAATGCCCTTGATGTCGCGGAAGCCCTCGGCCTTCGCGGCGGTGACGTAGATCTCCTCGACGAGCTCGGCTTTCTTCTTGCCGGTCGTCTCGATCTCGAACTCCTTGGCCTTCTCGCGAAGTTCGGCGACCTTCATGGCAGCGAGCTCCTCGCGCGAAAGCGTGGGCTCGGTGGGAGCGGCATTACGCTCCTTGTTGCGTTGCTTGCGATCGCGCTGGCGGTTGCGACGGTCGTTGTTGCGCTCGTCCTTGCGCTCGTTGCGCTCCTCGTTGCGCTTGTGCTGGCGACGGTTGGGGCGAGCGTTGTCATCGGCCTCAGCGGGCGCGGCGCCATCGGTTGCGGCGGCGTCGGCATTGGCCGCAGCGGCGTCATTGGCCTCGGCGCCGGAATCGACCTGCGCTTCGACATCAGCCTGCTGCTCGGCGGCCTTGGCCTTAACGGACTTCTTGCGACCGCGCTTAGGCTTCTCGGATGCAGGCTGTTCGACGTCCTGGGGCTCGACGGCATTAGTCGATGCATCGGCGGTCGTCTCGGCGGAATCCTCGGACGCACCCTTCTTGGCAGCCTTAGCCTTGGACGTGCGCTTAGCAGCAGTGCGACGGCTGCGACCGGGACGGACGTCGGCGGGCTCGGCATCGGCAGAAACGGCCTCGGAAGTCGTGGCATCCTGGACGGGTGCATCGGCAGCAGTTGAGGACTTGGCAGTCGCCGCAGCATCCCGAGCGGCAGCGGCTGCGGCTGCGGCCTTCTCGGCCTCGACAAAGGCCTTGGGCTTGCGACCGCGACGGTGCGGGCGCAAAGCCGGATCGACAACGGGAACTTCGCTGGCCTCGACAGGCGCAGCGGGCTCAACAGGCGATGTGCCCTCCCCTGCCGCGGAACGGACCGAAGCCTCAGTGGGCTCGGGGGTTACCTGTTCAGCAACCTGCTCGGCCTTAGCAGCCGTGCGACGGCGTGTGCGCGGTGCCGGCTTCTCGGTCGGCTGGTCGGCGGCAAGGACCTCGGTGGCGGCAGGGGTCTCGAGTACAGACGGAGCTGCAAGCTCGGTCAGAGCCGCGGCCTCGCGCTCGGCAGCACGACGGCGGGCGCGCACCACCTGAGCCTCGCTAATCTGCGCCAACGCACGTGCCTGCGCGACCTCATCGGAAATCGGCGCCGAGGAGTCAGCCGCAACGGTGTGCTTGGCGCGCGTCGTGCGCGTGGTACGGCGCTTGGGTTTGGTGACCTCCTCGCCGTCAGCGGCAGGCTTGGCCGTGCGGCGCGGGCGCTTGGGCTTTGCCGGAGCAGCCTCCTCACCAGTTGCAGGCACGGCCTTCTCAGCCGCTACAGGCATAGGCGTCGAAGCAGCCTTAGGCGTCTCAGGAGCCGAGGCTTGAGCGGGCGCCGCGACCTGGTCCGACGCAACCGGTGCAGCGGGAGCGGCCTGCGTCGTCGTTATTTCGTTTTCTTGCTGTTGATCAGACACAGTGTTTGCTCAACTTTCTTTTCAAGCCCTGTGATCACATGCTCCCTGCATAAACCTTCAGGGCGGCTAAACAGTCTAGTTCCGTTCAAAACGACGGACATCATTGATCTGTATCGAGATGATTGCGTCAACTACGCAGCGTTAGTGTAACACAACCGCCGCCACCTGCAACTTAGTCATTGGGGACGTTCTTAAACGACTAGTCAAAAGGGACACTCTTTGTTTGCCACCCACAAATCTGACTGCCTCCGCCAAAACTATGGCGGTTTACTACGATGAATCGCTCAACCGCGACCACTCCGAAACTTGTTGAACTAAAACCGCAGGTAGATGCCTTGCACTTTTTAGCAAAACGCCGGCGTGGTTAGAATTCCTCAATTCATCGTAGTAAACCGGCATAGTTTCGTATTTCCAGCAGTTCCAAATTCATCAATACGTCGGCGTTTGCGAAAAAAGCCCGACCTCCGTAGGAGATCGGGCTTATAGGGCTCAGTTAAACCAAACCTACACGGTCAAATGACCCGCAGATTACATCTGCTCGGGCGCGGAAACGCCAACGAGGGTAAGCACCAGGGCGAGCGTCACGCGGACAGCGTCGCAAGCTGCCAGACGGGCGCGCGAAAGCTCGGGGTCGACGGGACGGCCCTCGCTCGGCAGAACCTGGCAGGCAGCGTAGAAGCTGTGGAAGTCGCCGGCGAGCTCCTCGGCAAAGTGGGTCAGACGGAACGGAGCGCGATCGCGAGCACAGCTGGCGATCAGGTCGGTGAGCTCGTTGAGCTTGCGCGAAAGGGCGAGCTCGGTCGGGTCGGTCAGCAGCGAGTAATCGACGTTCTCACCGATGGCCTTGGCGGCAACGGCCTTCATGCCCATCTCGTCGGCCTGCTCGGCGGTAACGTCGGCGGCACGGCGCAGGATGGAGCACACGCGGGCGTGGGCATACTGCACGTAATAGACCGGGTTGGAGTTGTCGCGCTTCTTAACGGCCTCGATGTCGAAGTCGACCATCTGGTTGGAGCTCTTGGAGATGAGCGTGTAGCGAGCGGCATCGGAGCCGACCTCGTCGACGAGCTCCTGCAGGGTCACCATGGTGCCCTTGCGCTTGGACATGCGGACGGGCTTGCCGTTGCGCAGCAGGTTGACGAGCTGGCCCAGCAGAACCTCAAACTTGCCGGGATAGCCAAGAGCGTCGCAGACGCAGCGGACGCGCTCGATGTAGCCGTGGTGGTCGGCGCCCCAGATGTCGATGACGTGGTCGACGCGCTGGAACTTATCCCAGTGATAGGCAACGTCGGAGGCGAAGTAGGTGTACTCGCCATCGGACTTGATCAGGACGCGGTCCTTGTCGTCGCCCAGGTCGGTGGAACGGAACCACAGGGCGCCGTCCTTGGTGTAGAGGTAGCCCATCTTGTCGAGCTTCTCAAAAGCGCGGTCGACGGCGGAGGTGCCGGCGGTCTCGCCCTCGGTGTCCTTCACATACAGCGAGCGCTCGGAGTACCAACGGTCAAAGTCGCAGTTGACGGCGTGGCAGAGGTCGCGCATGTTGTCGACCATCTTCACGTAGCCGCGCTCACGGAAGCTCTCCATACGCTCCTGCGGATCGGCGTCGACCCACTTGTCGCCGTCGGTGCGCCAGAACTCGGCGGCCTCGTCGATGATGTAGTCGCCGCCGTAAGAGTCCTTGCCCAAGGTCTCGGCAAAGTTGTCCTGATACGGATGGGTCTCGGGGTGCTCGTCGTTCTCGTCGGCAACAAAGGCGTCGCGGTCGGCGATCAGCAGCTTGTGAGCCTCGTCGATATCAACGCCCTGCTTGGCGATGATGTCGGCAAGCTGCATATAGCGCGTGCTGATGGAGTTACCGAAGGTGTTCATCTGAGAGCCGTGGTCATTGATGTAGAACTCACGCTGGATCTCATAGCCGGCGTGGTCCATAACGCGGCAGAGCGAATCGCCCAGCGCGGCCCAGCGGCCGTGGCCGATGTGCATGGGGCCGACGGGATTGGCGGAAACGAACTCGACCTGGGTCTTCAGGCCGCCGCCGACGTTGGACTTAGCGAAATCCATACCCTTCTCGCGAGCCTCGCCAAAAATGGCATTCTTGACGGCAACGGAGAGGTAGAAGTTGATGAAACCGGGGCCTGCGATCTCAACCTTCTCGATCGCGGGATCCTCGGGCATATGGGCAACGATGGCCTCGGCGATCTTGCGCGGGGCGCAGTGGGCCAGCTTGGCGGACTTCAGGGCCATGGTAGAGGTCCACTCGCCATGAGAAGTGTCGGCCGGTCGCTCGATAGCGCAATCGTCAAGTTCAAATGCGGAAAGGTCGCCGGCCTCCTGGGCCGCAGCAAGCGCAGCGCGTACCAGCTCTTCAATCTTCTCGGGCATAGATCCTCCTTGTGTTAAAGCCCCCGAGCTCTTGGTCACTCGTAGGGCAAAAGCCAGAGTTTGTAGCACTCTATCACAAGCGACGGGCACTGTCGCAGGGTAAAGCCAATCGAAATTGCATATGCACAAAATTGACTACAGCTTGTATGGAGTCACTCAAAGATGCCGGTCTGCCTGCAGATTATGCACGCGTTGAAAATGCATAAAGGTGTGAATGAGCTGTGTCTTTTATCGAATACTCTTACCTATCGAAGTTGTGTGCTTTTCCTGCATAAAGTAAGGGTTTCCGCACGTCAGCGTGGTATTCTAGACATACGCAAATTCGTATAAGTTGGAGGTAGCATGTTCTCAATCGGTCAACACGTCATTCATCCGGGTCAGGGAGTCTGCACCGTCGTCGGTTTTAGGGACGACACGCCGCAGCCCATGCTGTTGCTCGAGACCAAGCAGGGACATGCGCAGACGATCCTCATGTACCCCGTGGCGCAGGCCGATCGTTTGCATGCCGCCATCTCCCAGCAAGATGCCGAGCACCTGCTGAGCCACTATGACGAGCTGGAGTGCGACACCTTTACCGAGCGTAACAGCTCGCTTGAGGAGACGCACTTTAAGCAGCAGCTCAAGCTGGGCGCGCCCGAGACGGTCCGCGTGGCAAAGACCATGATGCACCGCATTCGCCAGGCCGAGGAAGCCGATAAAAAGCCCAGCTCTTACTATATGCGTGTACTCAAGGAAGCCAAGCGCCGCTCCATCGAGGAGTTCGCCGTGGCATTGGGCGTCACCGAGGAGGCCGCCGAAGCCCGCCTAGCCCAAGCCGCCCTCAACTAACCTGCCAAAAAGGGACAGGTTTATTTTGGCAGGTTTTATCTGGCCAAACGTCAACAAACAATCAATAAATGGCCGGGTGCTCCGTTTTGTTTGTGAGCGCCCGGCCATTTTTCTATCGCCGCGGAAATGCGTGAAGCCTATTTGCGATGAAATCAAGCGAGGGCCGTCCAGATCGACGCAACCAACGCCCGCATCCACAACAAGCGTGTCCGTCTTGCTCAATTACCATTAAAAAGCATCAATTTGAAAACGCAATAACATTTCGGCAGGTAGCAGCTATAGTCGGTGAAGTGAATCTCAACAACCGAAGCCTCCGAATGAGGTATCTTCAGCCCATCTAAGCTAAAGGAGGGGCCATGCCGAGAAAACCTCGTTCAAAGTCACCAACCGGTTATTTCCACGTCACGTTGCGTGGAAACGGAGGGCAATTGCTGTTTGACGATACCGAGGACCGAATCGCCATGCTTCAGATCCTCGATGCGATCCTCCCCAAACACAATATCGAGCTTATCGCTTGGTGCCTTATGGGAAACCACATTCATCTGCTCATCGACGATCCGGACGACCGCAAGAGCGACGCGATGCACGCGGTAGCCGTATCGTATGCGGGCAGGTACAATGCGCGGACGGGGCATATCGGCCACGTGTTTCAGGAGCGGTTTTGGGATTCGCCCATTAAGTCGGAAGTATATTTATTCGAGGCAATTCGATACATTCATCTTAATCCACAAAAAGCAGGACTGGCGGCATACGACGAATATCCCTGGAGCAGCCATCGCGAGTATCTAATGAGTGCCAGGTCACGGCCGCATGTCACCGGAAGCGTTGTCGATGTTTTATTCGCAGCACCTCGCTCATACCTTCAGCTCATGGAAAGTACGCCGTCGCTTCCCTATCGCCCCAGCGCAACAGCCAAGGTTCGCGAGGAAGATCTATGCGAATTTGGCACGGCAATCGTGCAGAGTGTCGCAGGATGTGCTCCGACGGAACTCAAATCCGTCTCCAAGCCACTTCGCAACGAAGCGATACTGGCCCTTCGAAAAGAAGGGCTGACGATCAAACAGGTTCAGTTATTAACCGGGTTGGGAACGTGGATTATAAAGAATGCCTCATAGTCACCTGCCGGCAACGACTGAATTGTCCCGAGGCGTCACAAGAAAACGGAAACGCCTCCGCAGCTAAGAACTACAACGGAAGCGTTTTCCCAGATAAAACCTACCAAAATAAACCTGTCCCTTTTTGGCAGGTTAGGCCTGGAAGGTGTCGCGATCGGGCGCGAAGGACTGCATGGCCGCGATGGTGCGGTCGAAGAGCTCGGGAAGCTCCCAGCCCAGCATCTCGGCGCCCTGCGAAATCACGTCGCGCGAGCAGCCGGCGGCAAATCGCTTGTCCTTGAACTTCTTCTTGAGCGACTTGGTCGTAAAGTCCATGACGCTCTTGCTCGGGCGCATGATGACGGCGGCACCAATCAGGCCGGTGAGCTCATCGCAGGCAAACAGGATCTTTTCCATCTGCAGCTCGGGCTTGGGCAGCGAAGAGTTGAAATCGGACGTGTGCGTCTGGATGGCGCGGATAAGCTCGGGCGATGCGCCCTCGCCCTCGAGAATCTTGGCGGCATAGATGGTGTGGTTCATGGGGTCGTCCTCATGCTCCTCCCAATCCAAGTCGTGCAGCAGACCGACGATGCCCCAAAACTCCTCGTTCTCGGGGTCGAACTCGCGCGCAAAGTAGCGCATGGTGCCCTCGACCGTCTCGCCGTGGGTAATGTGGAACGGGTCCTTGTTGTGCTCGTTGAGCAATTCGAACGCACGGTCGCGGGTGATTCCGGCGGAAAGCGTCTGGGACATGGCAATACCTCCAGGTGAGTCAGTGCTAGGGCACGGTGTCATTATCGTATATCGCCGCAACTCAAGCCGAAAGGCAGAAAAGGTATGCGGAGAAAAAAGCCGGGCGAACGTGTCGCCCGGCAAAACCGCAGATAAAACCTGTCAAAATAAACCTGTCCCTTTTTGGTAAAGGTCACCTTTGTGGCGGTTTTTGTTTGCGCGGGTGTTAGGGGCGGACCTGGCCGGTGCCTCGGAGCTTGTATTTGTAGGTGGTGAGGGCCTCGGCGGCAAAGGGGCCGCGGGCGTGGAGCTTTTGGGTCGAGATGCCGATCTCGGCGCCCAGGCCAAACTCGCCGCCGTCAGTGAAGCGAGTGCTGGCGTTGGAGTACACGGCCGAGGCATCGACCGCATCCAGGAAGCGCTCGCAAGCATCCGTGTCCTCGGCAACGATGGCCTCGGAGTGCATCGTGCCGTAGCGATTGATGTGTGCGATGGCCTCGTCCTCGTTTGCCACGACCTTCACGCTCATCTCGAGCGCCAGATACTCGCGACCCCAGTCCTCCTCAGTCGCGGCAACGTAGTCATCGCCCTCGGCAAGCCCGGCGTCGGCGCATGCGGCGCACGTGGCCTCGTCGCCGTGAATGAGCACGCCGTGGTCATGCAGCACGGCCACGACCGCGGGCAAAAACGCATCGGCCACGGCACGGTCGACCAGCAGCGACTCGGCGGCATTGCACACGCCCACGCGCTGCGTCTTAGCGTTGACGATAATATTGAGCGCTTTATCGAAGTCGGCGGATTCATGCACGTAGATGTGGCAGTTACCCGTGCCCGTCTCGATCACCGGAACGAGCGACTCGCGCACGCAGCGCTGGATCAGGCCCGCACCGCCACGCGGAATGAGCACATCGACGACGCCGCGGAGCTTCATGAGCTCGCCGGTGGCCTCGCGGTCGGTAGACTCGATCATCGACACGGCCTCGCGCGGGAAGCCCTTGGCCTCGAGCGCATCGGCCAGCAGTTCGGCAATCATGGCACACGAGTGATAGGCCAGCGAGCCGCCGCGCAGAATGCAGGCGTTGCCGGTGCGGATGCAGATGCCCGCGGCGTCGGCCGTCACGTTGGGGCGCGCCTCGTACACCATGGCGACCAGGCCCAACGGCACGCTCACGCGGGTGAGGTCCACGCCGCTTGCGAGCACGCGGTGGTCGAGCACGCGGCCGACAGGATCGGACAGCTCGGCGAGCTTCTCCAGGCCGGCGGCCATACCCTCAACGCGCTCGGGCGTCAGCAGCAGACGGTCGAGGAGCCCCGCCGAGGTCCCCGCATCGCGCGCGGCGGACATATCGAGCTCGTTGGCGGCGACGATGGAGTCGACACCGTTGCGCAGTGCTGCGGCCATGGCGCGCACGGCCTCCTGGCGCTGCTCGTCGCTCGCCGTGGCAAGCGAGGCCGACGCTGCCTTAGCGGCAACGGCAAGATCGTGGACATACGTGGCTATATCGACCGACATGGGCGGCCCTTTCTCCTAGAAGTTTGCAACCATGGTAGCCGATTTGCGCATGGCCTCGCCCGCGGCGGTAGAATTGGTCAACCCGAAACACCGCAACGAACGGAAGACTCACATGGCCCTCATCACTTCGTACCACGTCCCCGGCCTGTATGTCGAGGACCACAGCATCGACGTCCCCCTCGACTGGCGCGGCCTGGAGCCGATGCTCCTGGCCGTCGGCAGCACCATGCGCCGCGGCGCTATACCGACACCCATCGCCGGCGCGCCCGAGAGCATCAAGCTCTTCTACCGCGTGGTTTGCGCACCCGACCGCATCAACGACGACCTGCCGCTCCTTCTCTTTTTGCAGGGTGGCCCCGGTGGCGAGAGCCCGCGTCCGCTGTCGCCCACAAGCGATGGCTGGATCGAAGAGGCCGTCAAGCATTTCCGCGTCGTGCTGCCCGACCAGCGCGGTACCGGGCGCAGCAGCTGTGTAGACGGGCGCACGATTGCCGCACTGGGCGAGCGCGCCGAGGCGGCCGGCTCCGATGCTGCCCGCTCGCAGGCGGACTTCCTCAAGCGCCACCTCGCCAGCTCCATCGTGCGCGATTTTGAGTACCTGCGCCTGGTGGGCTTTGGCGGCAGGCCCTGGGTCACGCTCGGGCAGAGCTACGGCGGCTTTTTGACGTTGAGCTATCTGTCGCTCTTCCCCGAGGGCGTGGCGGCAAGCTTTACCTGCGGCGGCATTCCGCACGTGCCGGCGAGCGCCAGCGAGGTCTACGCGCACACCTTCCCGCGCATGGCCGCCAAGACGCAGCAGTATTACGACCGTTACCCCGCCGATGTCGAGCGCGTGGCGACCCTGGCAGATGCCCTCGAGGAGCAAAAGCCCGTGTTGCTCGACGGCTCGCCGATGACGGTCGAGCGCCTACAGCTCATGGGCAGCGACTTTGGCATGAAGCCGAGCTTTGAGCGCATGCATTGGATTATCGATCACGCGTTTGTTACAGGCGACGGTACGCTGAGCTGCGGCTCCTCGGTATCCGACAGCTTTTTGATGCGCGCCTTCGAGCGCACCAACACGCGCACGAATCCGCTGTACTGGACGCTTCAGGAGTTCATCTACGCCGACGGCGACACCATGCCCATTCGCTGGGCCGCAGCTGAAGAGAAGGCACACCACGCCGAGTTCGACACCCTCGCGCGCCCGCTCATGTTTACCGGCGAGGCCATGTTCCCGTGGATGTTCGAGCAGATGCCCGAGCTCAAGCCCTTCAAGCCCGCCATGGACCTGCTGATGGAAGACACCAGCTGGGACAAGATCTATGACCCGCAGCGCCTGGCCTGCAACGAGGTGCCGCTCCAGGCCGCGGTGTACTTCGATGACATGTACGTCGATTCGAGTCTGCAGCTCGACACGCTCAGCCGTGTGGGCAACTCGCACGCCTGGGTAACCAACGAGTTCGAGCACGACGGCCTGCACGGCAGTGTGGTATTCAAGCACCTCTTCGACGAGTCCCTCAACCGCGGAGACCTGCGCCGAATCTTCTAGCAAAGGAGTGTCCCCACCTGCCGGCACAATAGAAACGTCCCCAAGTGCCGGAAAAGGAGAGGCAGCACTGCTGGCAAAACGAGCCGCAGCGCTGCCTCTCTTTATGCAAACACTATCAAGTTGTCCCTATGGATTGCGGGCTTCTCGGCTAGGTCTGCCAGTAGACGGTTGCCGGCAATCTGGTCCTGGCGGCGGCCGGCGGCAAGCTCCAGCACGTCCGAATCGGCCTCGGCGATACCGCGGGCGACAACCATGCCGCTCGGGTCGCACACGTCGAGCACATCGCCCTCGGCAAACTGGCCATCGACCTCGCGAATACCCACCGCGAGCAGCGACGATCCGCGGCTGACCAGCGCCTTCGCGGCGCCGTCATCGACCGTCACCGAGCCGTGCGCCTTGTCACCCAGTGCGATCCACAGCTTGCGGGGCGCGATGTCCAGGCGCTCAGCCGGCGGATCGAACAGCGTACCCACGCTCTCGCCGCGGGCCAGGCGCACGAGCGCATCGGGCTCCTCGCCCGAGCAAATCACGCTTTGAATGCCCGCCGTCATGAGAATGCGGCTCGCGCGAATCTTGGTGATCATGCCGCCCGTGCCCACCGATGTGGAAGAATCGCCCGCCGAGGCGATAATCTTGGCATCGATCTTATGCACGACCGGGATAAACTCGGCCGCCGGATCCTCATGCGGATTGGCGGTGTAAAGGCCGTCGATGTCCGAGAGCGTCACGCACAGATCGGCAGAAACCAGGCAGCTCACGAGGGCCGCAAGCGTATCGTTGTCGCCGAACTTGATCTCGTCGACGGTAACGGTATCGTTCTCGTTGACGACCGGCACCACGCCCAGCTCCACGAGGCGCAGCAGGGCGTCGCGCGCGTGCAGATAGGACGTGCGGCGCGCCGTGTCGTGACGCGTGAGCAGCACGAGCGAGGTGAGCAGGTCGCGCGCATGGAACTCCTCGTCGTAGGCCGACGAGATGATGCACTGACCGGCCGAGGCGCAGGCCTGCAGGCTCGGCAGGTCGCCGACCGGCTTACGGTCGAAGCCCAGCACGGGATAGCCGCAGGCAATGGCGCCCGAGCTCACCACGATCAGGCGCCAGCCAAGCTCGCGCAGCGCTGCGGCCTGGTCGGCAAGCCCGCCGATAAAGGCGCGGTTGACCTTGCCGTCGGCGCCCACCACCGTGGACGAACCGATCTTTACCACCATCGTTTTATAAGAAGTCGTCATACGTCAAACCAATCAACTGTTCAGCGAACGGCCGAGCCGGCGGCCAGGGAAGCGTGACTCGCCCCTACCGCCCAAGGAATTAGTGAGCCCAGGGAAAGGCAGAGGCCGCGGCCATGTTCTTACGCACGAGCTCGTCGCGCACCTGAGCCAGGCCCTGCTCCATACCCACCACATAGGTCTGCGGGTACAGGAAGCGCTTGAAAGCTGCGTCCAGATGGTCGAGCGCCCAAGCACAGCGCTCGCGCGCGTCCTGGATGCTCTCACGCGGAGCCACCGCACTGCCATCGCGCACGATCGGCACCAGCAGCTCGCGATACTCGAGTTCGGACACGTCGGTCACCAGGGCGGCATCGTTCACGGCCACAAGGGTATTGCCGCGCGCGGCGCCCTCCCCCGCCAGATGGTCCTCGTCGTAGATCATGTCGCAGACCGGGCCGCCAAAGCCGTCGTAATAACGGCGCACGCGTTGCACACCCGGGATCGTGCGCTTGTATGGCTGCTCAGAGAGCTTGACCACCGGCGTCCATGGATCTGCCTCGCTCGCACGGCGGGCGGAAAGCTTGTACACGCCGCCCAGCGCCGGCTGGTCATAGCAGGTCGCAAGCTTGGTACCAACGCCAAAGCTGTCGATGGGCGCGCCCTGGTCGAGCAGCGACTGAATCGTGTACTCATCCAAATCGTTAGAAACCGAGATCCCCACATAGGGCAGGCCCTCGGCATCAAAACGGCCGCGCACATACTTGGAGAGCTTGGCGAGATCGCCGGAGTCGATGCGAATGGCCGACAGGCGCTCGCCCACCGCTTCCATCTCCTTGGCAACCGTAATGGCATGTTCACAGCCCTCGCGCACGTCATAGGTGTCGATGAGCAGCGTACAGTTCTTGGGGCTCGACTTGGCAAAGGCGCGGAAGGCCTCGAGCTCGGAATCGAAGCTCATCACCCAGCTGTGCGCATGCGTGCCAAAGACGGGAATACCGTAGCGGCGGCCGGCGAGCACATTGGACGTAGAGGAGCAGCCGGCAACGTAGCTCGCGCGCGCGACGGCCAAGCCGCCATCGGGACCCTGAGCGCGGCGCAGGCCAAACTCGGCAACGGGACGGCCGTCCGCCGCCAGCACCACGCGCGCCGTCTTGGTGGCGACAAGCGTCTGGAACCCAACGATGTTGAGCAGCGCCGTCTCAAGCAGCTGGCACTCCAGCGCGGGGCCGGTGACGCGAACCATGGGCTCGCGCGGAAAGACGAGCTCGCCCTCGGGCACGGCGTCGATGTTTACATGCGCACGAAAATCGCGCAGGTAGTCGAGGAATCCAGGCTTGAACATCGCGCCGCCGGCCGGGGCCTGGAGCGAGGCGAGGTAGTCGATGTCCTCGGGCGTAAAGCGCAGATTCTCGACCAGCTCGGGCAGTTCGGCGGTGCCGCACATGACGGCATAGGCGCTGCCAAAAGGATGGTCGCGGTAAAACGCGGTAAAACAACCCTGCTCATTGGCCTTGCCGCTCTCCCACAGGCCCTGGGCCATAGTGAGCTCGTACAGATCGGTGAGCATTGCAATGTCGGTGGGATGCGAGATGTCGGTCAAAGCCATGGGGCGACCTTTCGGATGCGTTGTGCAGAGGCTGAGGGTTGGAAAAGGGCAGAGTGTTCGGGCATGGCACCCAGCGCGAATGGGCTAGAGCAGGCCCATGCTGGTCAGGATCGTGTAGCCCATAAAGATGACAAACGCGATGAGGGCAAGAACAATGATGATTTTTTGAGCCGGCGCCATGCCAGGGATCTCGTTCTCGCCCGTAGGCTCCTTGGAGGTAACCATGCGCTGGGCAAAGGTCATCTCGTCACGGCTCGGCTTGGGCTCGACGGACTTGGAACGAGCGACCTTTTTAGGCTGAGGTTTAGGTGCGGTGGGCGCGGGCTTCGCGGCGGCGGGCTTGGGCGCGGGGGCGACGTTCGCGGCGGCCTCCTCGGCCTTCGCACGCTCGGCACGCAGGGCGGCCAGCTCCTCACGCTCGCGGCGTGCCTCTTCCTGGGCCTCGCGACGAGCTTTCTCGGCGCGGAGCTCTTCCAACTCGGCGCGTTCCTCGGCAGACAGTGGTTGGGACTCAAGCTTGGCCATGGTACAGCCCTTTCTTTTAAAAAAAGCCGCCGACACAATGTCAGCGGCTTATCAAATCCAAGGGTGGAGACGAAGGGAGTCGAACCCTCGGCCTCTGCCATGCGACGGCAGCGCTCTCCCAACTGAGCTACGTCCCCAAGACAAGTTGATATTTTACCTACGGCTCGCCAACTGTCAACGCCCAATACCCAGTCTTTTTGGGACGCGGCTATTTTGACAACTTTTCGAGCAGGCGATCCTCTCGATGATTTTTTAATCCCCATTACAGTTTGAGTCGTCCGAAAGGGCGGCTCTTTTCCGTTGCATGGCTAT
>ERZ1034915.845-NODE-845-length-19149-cov-5.137059_pt1 | contig 19149 bp, 13 predicted proteins | sample MGYA00520592_ERZ1034915 | MGnify/ENA primary metagenome ERZ1034915 (study PRJEB33766, sample SAMN09781787) | gut metagenome | biome: gut microbiome | host: Homo sapiens | place: Madagascar | study: EMG produced TPA metagenomics assembly of the PRJNA485056 data set... | reverse complement strand
CCCGCGCCAAGGTTGCCGTTGACCAGGGTGATCACCATCTGCACGATCAGCGGCAGCAGCGCCAAGGTCACCACGAAGTTCTTCGAGTAGTTGTGCCGGAACATGTAGATGCACGCCACGGCCGCGCCCAGCACAATGGACGCCGCGCAGCACATGAGGAAGTCGACAGTGGAAACGCTTGCCATCAGGGAATCGGTCGTTCCGAAGACCGAGGCCAAAGCTGCATCAAGCACAGCAGTTCTCCTTTCGGGTTGGGGTTACGCAAGAATGCGGAAGTTGCGCACGGTGCGAGCGGAAGGGCTTGCGGGCACGCCGCAAGCGATGTGCAAAGGGCTATGCAATCGCCGCGGCCGCGCTGTTGCAATTGACAGCCGCACGCTCAACGGCCTCGTAGGCGGCGCCGTACTTGCTGAACGAAGACGGGAACGCCGCACAGCCGTTCAGCGCCTCGACCAGCCACGATGGGAACGCCGCGCCCGTTTTCACTTCCATGATCACCTCGCCGAGGCCCAGCAGCGGGTGATACGACTCATCGAAGTGCTTTCCGGAAGCCATGGCATCGCGATACGACACGCCCGAATCGAACGTGATGCGCAGCCCCTCGGCATCGGCACCCGACAGCGGCGCGTACGCCGTGCGCTCGCACACGATGTACATGGACGGACGCAGGTTGCGGTAGCGCTCCACGAACGAGTCGATCTCGCGCGCTATCTGGAAGCTGCGCGGCGCCAAGGCTTCAACCTGCTGCAACGGATCCGCCAGCGGGTTCATTGCGCACGCGTTCTCGTACGGCACGCCTCCCATCAGGTACGACAGCGCCGCCGCCTGCGAGCAGCCCACGCGACGCTTGTACACGATGCCGTCGTACTTCTTCTTGATTTCCACGTACACGCGCTCGGATTGCAGCGGCGTGCCGTACGAGCGCACGCGCAGCTTCTCCTTGTAGAGCGGTTTTTCCAGGCTCCGCGCAATCAGTTCGCGGCTTGGCGTGTCGAAGTACAGGCTGGTGATGCGCGTGCGGCCGTATTCGTCGGCGGCCATACGGCCAGCCAGCGCATCGAGCACGCAACGATGCTGCTCCGCGTTTAAGCGGTATTTGACCTCTTTGCGTTCAAAGGTGTCGGTGAATGAAGCCATCGTTGTTCCTTCCGGCGGGCGGTGCGCCCAATCGCAGGGGCAAGTTCGAGGCTTGATACTACCCAGGTGTCCTTAAAGTTGCCTGAAACCTGGAAGGACGGCAACCTACGCACTTCGCAAAGGCTTGAAACGCCAACTGCGAATGAACGCCCAGCAGAAGGCGCGCGAAGTGCGTAGCCCCCGAGCGCGCGATGCAAGCGCGCCCCGGAATCCCCGCTGCGGAGCGCATCGCACAGCCCCGGCATTTCGGCCTGCGCGCAGCAAAAAGCCCGCGAGGTTCGCGGGCTTTCGGGTTGCTTGCTATTCGGTTCGCTGCGGGCTGCGGTTCGCTCTACGAGCTACGGCACTGGTTGCGGTTCGTTATCCGCAAGCGGTTCGCTATTCGGGCTTTTTCGCCACGTGAACTGCGGCGATGCCGCCGGTGTAGTTCTTCCAGGTCACATCGGTGAAGCCAGCTTGCTCCATCATGCGCGCCAGCCCCTGCTGATTCGGGAACGCCTTGATGGACTTCGCCAAGTACACGAACCCGTCGCGGTCGCCGGTGATAAGGCCGCCCCAGAACGGAATAAGGTGCTTCAGGTAGAAGTTGTACAGCGCGCGCCACACCGCGTTCGGCGGCGTGCTGAATTCCAGGCACACCAGGCTGCCGCCGGGCTTGAGCACGCGGAACATTTCAGCCAGCGCGCGCGGGCGGTCGGGCATGTTGCGGATGCCGTACGCCATGGTGATGGCATCGTAGCTGGCGTCGGCGTACGGGATGTTTTGCGCGTCCACCACCTCGAAGTCCACGGGTACGCCGTCGGAAGCGCCGTCGGAATAGTGCGCACGGGCCACGTCGAGCATCTCGTTCACCAGGTCGGTGCACTGGATGTGGCGCGGGTGCTTGGCGCGCGCCACGGTGAAGCTGACGTCGCCCGTGCCGCCGGCGATGTCCAACACGTCATCGTTTGCGCTGATGGGAGCCTGTTTCATCATACCGGCCAGCCACAGCTTGTACGCGCCGAAGCTGGAGATGGCATTGAAGCGCTCATACTTTTTCGCGATGGTGGAGAAGATGTCCTTCACGCGTTCGGACGAAATCTCGGCCGGCGCTTCCTTGCCGGTGGCGGTATCGATGGCCATGCGGTTGTGCTCCTTGCGTATCGTGCGGCGCCCGGCAAGTCCGGGCAGTTTCGTAGGGCGCCGCCTACGGGCGCCGTCGAGTTCTGCGTTGCAGGCGCCGCTGTGCGCGACCGCCCCGCAAACGCCCTCGTGAGTTTCAGCATCTTAGTATAGCCGTTCGACCCGAGCACCCCACGCTGGCAAGCCCAAGCACACGGAAACGGCCTTGATTCCCCGCCGCCGCGGCGCGCGCCGAGGATGACGGTGGGCAGCTATCGTGGTATCGCCGAGTTCGCGCCTTTCGAGGAGACGATGGGCAGCAGCAGGGATGGCTGCGGGCAAATTCGGCAGCGGCAAGCGCGATCGGGCAAGCGGTGGCAAGAATCGACGATTTCTGTAGCTCAATGGCTTCGGGATTCGGCCTGTGGCAAGAATATGGGATTGCTGTAGCGTCGAACGCCCTCAGGAGATACAGGAACCCCGCATTCTTGCCAATCCGCCGCGTCAGAACGAGAGCCTCGCGAGAATGCACCCGCAGAGCGGGGTCGAGGGTTGCCGGATGGCAAGAATCTGGTGTTCCTGTATCTCTGCGCGCCTAATTCAGTGCAGCTGGCAAGAATTCGGGAATCCCGTAGCGCGCCGAGGGCACTTAGACGCCGAATTGGCAAGAAATCGGGATTCCTGTATCTGAAGAGAGGGTTTCTCCATACAGAAAGCTGCTTTTCTTGCCATCAAGCGAAGAAAACGGCCCCGCAGATACAGAAACGTCAGATTCTTGCCAGCAGATAGACGGCGCTACAGAGGGAGGGTATCCGAAAGGGTATCCTCAGAGCGGCGCGATGGGAAGGTGCATCCGGAACGGCGCCTTCGAGGCAACACGCCTTCGAGGCGGCGTGACGGGAAGGCGTACCCCGGGCGAAGCCGCATAAGCGGCGCCCCGGGTAGTGCGTTCGGAGCAGCGGCACAGGAAAGCGCACACGCGAACGATGTCGCCGAGAAATGAGTTCGAGACCGTGCGTCTCGGCGATGCGAGACGACGCGTCGAGAGACGGCAATCCGGGACGACGATACGAGACGGTACGTCGGGGCGACGCATCCGGGGCGATGCGTTCGGAGCTGCGCGCTCGGCGGGGCAATGCGGCGGGAGGGCGCATTCGAGACGATGCGTCAGGGTGGCTGCGAGCAGCCGGTGCGGCAACATCGGGGAGCAGCGCCGGTGCGCCCGCCGGCGGATGTGCTGGCGGGCGGGCGTTTGCTAGTAGGGTTCCTCCAGGTTGGCGTGGGCTTGGGCGTCGGTTTCCAGGCCGTAGAACTTGCCCTGGCGGAAGCGGTCGAGCGCCACGAGCGCGATCATGCCGGCGTTGTCGCCGCAGGCGGAAAGCGGGGGCATGACCAGGCGCACGTGCAATTTCGCGCACAGCTTCTCGTACGCGGCGCGCAGCACGGGGTTCGCAGCCACGCCGCCCCCCAGGCAAAACGTCGGCGCACCTGTTTGACGCAGCGCCATCTCGGCCTTCTTCACCTGCACGTCCACCACAGCCGCCTCGAAGCTGGCGCAGATGTCGGGCATGTTCAGCGGTCTGCCGGCGGCGCGCTCGTTGTTGATGTACGTGACCACGGCGGTTTTCAGGCCCGACAGGCTGAAGCGCATGTCGCCGGAATGCATCATCGCGCGCGGAAACGCGATGGCCTTCGGATTGCCCTTCGCGCCCTGCGCCGACACCACCGGCCCGCCCGGGTAACCCAGGCCCAGCGCCTTGGCAACCTTGTCGAACGCCTCGCCCACCGCGTCGTCGATGGTGGCGCCCAGCACACGGTAATCGCCCCAGTCGCGCATGTGCACCAGCATGGTGTTTCCACCGCTGACCAGGGAAACCACCGCCGGCGGAGCGAAATCGGGCGCGCCGATCTTGTTCGCGTACAGGTGGCCTTCCAGATGGTTCACGCCCACCAGCGGCTTGTCGGCCGCCCAAGCCGCGCCTTTGGCGAACGCCACGCCCACCACGAGCGCGCCCACAAGGCCCGGCGCGTACGTCACGCCCACGCCGTCAATGTCTGCCCAGGTCAAGCGCGGCATACCCAGGCGTTGCGCCGCCACGTCGAGGCATTCGTCGCACACGCCGCAGATGGCCTCGATGTGCTTGCGGCTGGCAATTTCGGGCACAACGCCGCCAAAGCGGGAATGGAAGTCGATCTGGCTGGCCACCACATCGGACAGCAGGTTGCCCTCGCCATCGACGATGGCCGCCGCCGTTTCGTCGCACGAGCTTTCGATGGCCAGCACAAGCGGGCGCACCGGCTTGGCCGCAGGCTCGGCGGCAACTTGGGCGTTGTGCGCCTCATCCACGCGCAGATGCATGCCCGCGACATCGACCTGGTGAGGCGCGGAAACGCCCCGGCCTCCGCTCGCAGGTTCGGAAGAGTCAGCGAGGGCGCCTGTGGTGCAGTCCGTGGGGCAGACGGAGGCGCCGTGTTCTTCGGCACGCAAGCCTTCGGTTTCGCCGCGGGATGCGCTGCCGCAGGTGGCCGCCGCGTCGCCGCCTTCGCGCACGGCACGCAGCGCGCGGTCGCTTGCGGCTGCCGAAACGGTGGACCCGCCGATCACGCCTTGCAGCGGGCCTTCCATGATGACGGCGTCCTCACGATCGGAATAGTAGCGCGGACGCTTGCCGATCGAATGCATGCCCAACGATTCGTAGAATGCCTGCGCACCCGCGTTCGAAGCGCGCACTTCAAGCGAGCACGTGGTGGCGCCCAGGTCACGAGCGTCGGAAGCCACGCGCGAGATAAGCGTGCGCGCAATACCGCGACGACGCCACGCCGGATCAGTGCCGATCTTGAGGATTTGTACCTGCCCGTCCACGATCATGCCGCCCGCATAGCCAACAAGCTGCAGCCCGTCGCCCGCAGCAGCAAGCGAAGGTGTCGGCGCCGCACCATCGCCATCAGGGGAAACGCCATCGGATACGCCGGAAGCGCCAGCCTGCGCCGGGCGCGCGATCGCAGACGAGGAAAGCGCCCCGTCAGCACCTTCGCCTTCGCCAGCCTGCGCCGGCGCGTATGCCGCCCACCACGTGCGGTCGGGGCGCGGAAGTTCGTCGGCAACCAGCGCCGCGTTCCACGCATCCGAACCCATGACCTGCGCCTCCATGGCCGCAACCGCTTCGGCATGCGCCGCGTCGAGCGGCTTGTACGTGATGCCGTGCTCATCGGCGCGCGCGTTGAGCACGGCCGTGTCGTGCATGGTGGCGCGCTGATCGCGGCGCGGCGCCACGTCCTGCACGCCCGTGGCCAGGTTCTTCGGGTCGTTTTTCGCCAGGCGAATGCGCTCGTTTTCCTCGGCGTCGGACAGACGCGTGTACACCGGCAGCAGAAAACCCGGGTTGTGACGCGCCGCGTCGAACGGGTCGGCCCCGCCCGCGCGCCATGCTGCCTGCAGCGCCAGCAGCAGCCCGGTGCCCGTGGGCGCCCACAGCTCCTCGGGCAGCAACGCGCCCGCCGGCGCGAACAGCTCCGCGTACTTCTTCAGCCCGTCGCCCGTAAGCGAAAGCGTGCCCGCCGCAGTGCCATCGGCACCGGCAGCGCCGCCTTCGCCAGCTAGATCCTCGGCTGCCACCTGGGCTTTCACCACGCGGTCGGCTTCCAGGCGCTGCACGCCCGCATCATCAAGCGTATAGCGAACGGGATACACCTCGCGACGCATGGCGTCGGCCACCACGGCCAGGGCACCGCGCGTGCCCGCGGCCCACGCGTGCCACGCCACCGCGTCAAGCGACGACACGCCCACCAGCGCCACGCCAAGCGCCTGCGCGATGCCCTTCGCCGTGGCCATGGCAATGCGCACGCCCGTGAACGACCCCGGACCGCGCCCCACGCACACGCACGCAAGCTGCCCACGGCTGATGCCGGCGTCTCGCAGCAGGGCGTCCACGCGCGGCAGCAGCTGCGTGTTCGACGCTCGGCGGGCCTCAACTTCCAGCGTTGCCACCGGCTCGACCGCGCGCTCGCGCGCATCCAGCCGCCCCAGGCCCATGGCGATAACCTCGTTCGCCGTATCGAACGCCAGCACATATGCAGCTTCAGGCACAGCACTCCCCTTGCTTCTTGATTTCAGTTACAAACAGCGGGCGGCCGAACACGTAACCGCCCGCTTCCTTAACATGCAGCCAACCGCCGGCGCCTTGCAGCGGCGCAGCACGCCGATTACGCGCAAGCAGCTTTCGCAGACGCAAGACCGCCCGCGCTCAACTCCACGCAGCCGGAAAGCGCCGGCAGCAAAGGCTACGCAACCCGCACGCCAGCAAAACACCTGCCAGCGCGCCTTACGCGTCCGCCGACGCGCGACCCGCATCCCCATCGGCACCGGAAGCCGTTTCACCTGCGGAAACGCCAGCATCTTCAACGCGAATCGGCGGGATGGACCCCGTGGTCATGGGCGCACCGCCCGGCAAGATGAACCCGCCGGCGTTCGCCGTGGTCTTCGACAGGCGCGCCTTCGAGTCGTTCGCCCACACGGTCAGAAGCTGGCGCGCGCGGTTGCCCAGCGCGTGCGCGATGATGCGGCGACCGCCCTCAGGCGTCACCAGGATGCGCACCTCAAGGTAGCCGTACGGCAGCGCGCCGGGGAACTTCTCGCCCCACTCGATGAACGACACGCCATCGGCGTCGATGACGTCGTAGTACCCCGTGTTCTCCAGCTCGTCCGCATCGTCAAGGCGATACAGGTCGAAGTGGTACAACGGGATGCGCCCGTCGTGGTATTCCAGCAGGATGTTGAACGTGGGGCTGGTCACCTGCGCGGAAACGCCCAGGCCAGCCGCCACACCTTGCACAAATTGGGTTTTGCCGGCGCCCAAATCGCCCGAAAGCACGACGACGTCGCCCGGATGCAGGTACGGCGCCAGCGTTTCAGCCAGCTGCTTCGTGCTTTCCGTCGAGTCGGTTTTACGTGCGTATGTCAGTCCGTTAGCCATAATGCAGCCATGATACGACAACGCGCCACAACTTGCACCCCTGCCACGAAAACGGCGAACAAGCAGGGAAAAGAAGCGGCGGATGGGACAGACCACACCGCAAAAACGGGGAGGAGCCGCTGCCCCTCCCCGTTGAAATCGTGAAACCTGTTACGGAATCTGTTACGGAGCCCGACAAACGACCTGCCCCTTTGTCATGCCCTCGGAACCCGACAAACGACCTGTCCCCTTGTCGGGTTTATTTCACCTGCGCGGCCTTCAGCTGGGCTTCCGCTGCTGCCACGGTGTGCTCCATGGTAAGGCTGGTGGTGACGGTTCCCACGCCGCCGGGCACGGGCGTGATGGCGTCCACGATGGGCTCGACCACCTCGAAGTCCACGTCGCCGCACAGCTTGCCGTACGCATCGAAGTTGATGCCCACGTCAAGCACCGTCTGACCTGCGCGGAAGTACTCGCGGCCATACGCGCGGGCCCGGCCCGTGGCGCAGATGACGATGTCGGCCGAGCGCGAAATCTCGGGCAGGTTTTCGGTGCGGCTGTGGCAGATGGTGACGCTGGCGTTGCGGCGCAGCAGCATCATGGACACCGGCTTGCCCACCACCAGGCTGCGGCCGATCACCACCACATGCTTGCCGGCGATGGGCACCTGGTAATGCTCGAGAATTTTCACGCACGCCGCCGCCGTGCACGGAGGGAACCCGTCGGGCGCGTCGGTGAACACGGCCGCCAGCGACGCCAGCGAAATGCCGTCGACGTCTTTCGCCGCGGCTAGCGTGTTGCACATGGCCTTCTCGTCCATGAACGTGGGCAGCGGGCGGAACATCAGGCAGCCGTGCACTGTCTTGTCGTAGTTGATGGACTGCAGCGTGGCTTTAAGCGCCGCCTCGGGGGCGAACTCGTCCAGCACGTACGGCTTCGTGTTGATGCCCAGCCCAGCGGCGCGTTTCACCGCCGTTCGCTCGTAGGACAGATCGTCGGGGCGCTGCCCCAGGCGCACCAGCGCCAGCGTGGGCACAACGCCCTGCTCGCCCAGCGCCGCGATGCGCGCACGCATGTCCTCCGCCATGCTGTCGACGACGGGTTTTCCTTTTAGCAACGTTGCCATACGTCCAGGTCTTCCTTACGAAATAGCGTCTTTCACGAACGCGAACACCTCGTCGCAACGCTCGCGCGTCTTCGCGACCAGGCGATCCGCCTCCTTGCGATAGCCCTCGGCCCGCGCATTGTCGGCCATAGAGGCCACGTTGATGTACACGTTCAAGCTGGCGCCGTCCACCGCCGCCCGCGCGAACGCCGCAGCCACGCCCGCATCGCTGCGCGCCATGCGGCTGCCGTTGTACGCCAGAAACTCGGTGTGGTCCACCACGGCCGCGGCCGTGCGCATGATGCCAAGCGGCACCTCGCACGCGCCCACCAACGCAGCTTGGATGGCCGCCTCTTTCGCAGCCTGCTGCTCGGGCGTGTCCTTCGGCATACGATAGGCCGCCGCCAGCGGGCCGAACGCCTGCGCATCCTCGCCCACCAGCTCAAGCAGGCGGCGACGCAGCGCCGCAAGCTTCTCAAGGCGCATGTACACCTCGGGCTCCACCTGCGCAAACGACTTCTTTCCAACCGTCAAGTTGCCCACCATGGAGGCAAGCGCGGAAGCCAGCGCCCCGCAATACGCGGAAGCCCCGCCACCGCCCGGCGTAGGAGCCGCCGAAGCAAGTTCTTCAACGAACGAAGTGTCCATGCATCCCCTTTCGATATCCCCATCGTAGTGTCCCGCGAGTGCCCGAGGGCCGTTTTCGGTCGAGCTTTCGCTCGACCCTACAGACGGCTTCCGGAAATGTCTCCGCAAGCCGCACGCGAATGGTTTCCGGAAACGTCTCCGCAAGTCATACGCGAGTGGCTTCCGAAAACAATCCCGCAGGTCAACCTCTTTCTTCCGCCAAAGCAGTCTGAAAGATCGACCTAAGGCCCGGCAACCACCACGAGCAAGTTAGCCAAGGCGGAGGTCGGGCGATGCCCACAAAGCGAGTTCCGCACGAGCCAAAAGCCCCAGTGGGGCTTTTGTGCGAGCAGGACTGTCTGAGCGACTGGGCGTCGCCCGACCTCCGCCGCCGGGATTAGAACAAACCGGTAATCTTGCCGGTTTCGTCTACGTCAATCTTGAAGGCTGCGGGGCTTTTGCCCAGGCCCGGCATGGTCATGATGTTGCCCGTCAGCGCCACCACGAAGCCGGCGCCGGCGCTGACCTTGACGTCGCGCACGGTGATGCGGAAGCCGCGCGGCGCGCCAAGCTTCGTCTGGTCGTCGCTGAAGCTGTACTGCGTCTTCGCCATGCACACCGGCATGTCGCCAAAGCCCAGCTTCTCCAGTTTCGCCAGCTCCTTGGCAGCCTTCGCCTCGAAGTCGACGCCGTCGGCGCGGTAGACGCGCTTCGCGATGGCCTCGATCTTCTCGCGCAGGCTCAGCTCGCCGTCGTACGCGAACTCGAACGTGTCGGCGCTGCGGCCGGCCTCGTCGCCCTGCTCGCACAGGCGCACCACCTCGTCGGCCAGCGCCAGGCCGCCTTCGCCGCCCTTCGCCCACACCTCGGACAGCGCCACGTTCACGCCCAGCTCGCGGCACTTGTCCTCGACCAGCTTCAGCTCGGCCTCGGTGTCGGTGGGGAAACGGTTGATGGCAACCACGCACGGCAGCTTATACACGTTCGTGATGTTCTCCACGTGCTGCAGCAAGTTGGGCAGGCCCGCCTCAAGTGCCTCGAGGTTTTCCTCGCCCAGCTGGTCTTTCGCTACGCCGCCGTGGTTCTTCAGCGCGCGCACGGTGGCCACAACCACCACGGCGTCGGGCTTGAGCCCCGTCAGGCGGCACTTGATGTCCAGGAACTTCTCGGCGCCCAGGTCAGCACCGAAACCAGCCTCGGTGATGGCGTAGTCGCCCAGCGCCAACGCCATGCGCGTGGCCATGATGGAGTTGCAGCCGTGCGCGATGTTGGCGAACGGGCCGCCGTGCACGAACGCCGGCGTGCCTTCAAGCGTTTGCACCAGGTTCGGCTTCAGCGCGTCTTTCAGCAGCGCGGCCATGGCACCCTCGGCGTGCAGGTCGTGCGCGGTGACGGGCTGGTCGTCGTAAGTGTAGCCCACCACGATGCGGCCGAGGCGTTCCTTCAGGTCGGTGATGGAAGTGGCCAGGCAGAAGATGGCCATAACCTCGCTGGCCACGGTGATGTCGAAGCCGTCCTCGCGCGGCACACCGTTGGCCTTGCCGCCCAGGCCGCACACGATGTTGCGCAGCTGGCGGTCGTTCATGTCCACGACGCGCTTCCACGTGATCTTGCGCACGTCGATGTTCAGCTGGTTGCCGTTGTGGATGTGCGCGTCAAGCAGCGCCGCCAGCAAGTTGTTGGCCGCACCGATGGCGTGGAAGTCGCCCGTGAAGTGCAAGTTGATGTCTTCCATGGGGATGACCTGGGCATATCCGCCGCCCGCAGCGCCGCCTTTGATGCCGAACACGGGGCCCAGGCTGGGCTCGCGCAGCGCCACCACGGGGTTTTTGCCTTGACGGTTCAGCGCATCGGCCAAACCGACGGTGGTGGTGGTTTTGCCTTCGCCGGCCGCCGTGGGGTTGATGGCCGTCACCAGCACCAGCTTGCCCGGCGTGTGCTGCTGGTCGCGCAGCAGGTTGTAGTCGACTTTCGCCTTCGTGGTTCCGTACTGCTCCAGGTATTGCTCGGGCACGCCCACCTTCTCAGCGATGGCGCTGATGGGTTGCGGGGTTGCAGCCTGGGCGATTTCGATGTCGGTCAACACGTCGGGCCCTCTCTCTCGTCTGGTTGAGGCACCTCGGCGCCACGCGCGCGGGGTGCGTTGGTCGTGAGGGACATTCTAGCCGGAATGTGGCGCGACGCGACGCACGCAGGCGCCAGGAAACATAGATTTCAAGGCAGCGGTCAAAAATGCGGCTAACGCGGCCGCAATTTCACACCGTGCACAAAAAACGGCCCGGTTTCCCGGGCCGTTTGGGGCTTCGCGTTCGCTATTCGTTCGGACGGCCGTACAGGCCCGTTTCATCGTGTGCGATGTAGTTGTCGTACACCAGGCGAAGGCCCTCGAGCGTAAGGTCCTGGTTCACCTCGTTGATGGTGCGCGACAGCGGCGACACGCGCGGGGCAAGCCCGCCGGTGCCGATGACGGCCGTTTTGTAGCCCAGCTGGTCGAAAATGCGGTTGACCAGGCCATCCACGCGATCGGCCTCGCCGTAGACGATGCCCACCTGCATGGCCTGCTGCGTGTTGCGGCCAATGGACACGTGCGGGTTCACCAGTTCGATGGCGCCCAGCTTCGTTGCGTGGCTGAACAGGGCCGACGAGCTGGTTTCCACGCCCGGGGCAATCACACCGCCCACGAAGCTGCCCGTGCGGTCGATGACTTCCATATTAGTAGCGGTGCCGAAGTCCACCACAATGACCGGCGCGCCGTACAGGCTGCGCGCGGCCACGGCATCGGCCACGCGGTCGGCACCGATCTCGCGCGGATTCGGGTAGCCCGAAGCGTCGAACAGGTCGCCCGCCGTTTCGGCCGAGCACACCACGGCGCGATGCCCCAGCATCTGCTTAGCCGCCGTGCACCACGCATCGGTCAGCGCCGGCACCACCGACGCCAGGCACATGCCGCCGATGTCCTGGAACGAAAGGCCCTCGGAATTCAGCAGCGGAATCAGCTTCACGCGCAGCTCATCGCACGTGTGGTGCTTGTTCGTGGCCACGCGCCAGCGGTGGCTCAGCTTCTTCCCCTCGTACACGCCCACCACGGTTTGCGTGTTGCCAACGTCGATTGCCAAAAGCATTCTTTCGCCCACTCTCTCACGTACTGCCCAAAACGCCGCGCCGCACAGGTTTTGCCCGCGCCGCATGCGGCGCCCATCTCCCTCAAGCCGGCGCGCGCCGGCCCCTTCGGGCTTTTTCGCGCGCACAAGTATAGCAGTACCGCCACCCCTATCAGCCCCGATGTTGGCAAGTAACGTGTTTTTGACGGGAAGCGAACGTGGGCGGCAATGCGAGTATAGTTATGTCGCAAGAATGTTACGGCAGCGCGGGGCACACCCCCTGCGCTGCCGGGAAGCGCCGCGGCAACACGTGCGGCGCGCGATACGAAAGAGGCCCATCATGAACGAATCGCCTTCACGCATCTTGGTTGTCGACGACGAGCCGTCGATCACCGAGTTCGTCGGATACGCCCTGAAGAAGGAAGGGTTCGCGCCCGACGTCGTTGACAACGGCGAAGACGCGCTGGCCATGGCGCAGAAGAACGACTACGACCTGTTCGTGCTTGACATCATGCTGCCCGGCATGGACGGCTACGAACTGTGCCGCCGCCTGCGCGCGAAAACGTCGGCGCCCGTGCTGTTCCTTTCGGCGCGCGACACCGAGCTTGACAAGGTGGTGGGCCTGGAAATCGGCGGCGACGACTACCTGGCAAAACCGTTCGGCGTACGCGAGCTTATCGCCCGCGTCCGCGCGCTTTTGCGCCGCAGCCAGGGCAACGAGATGGTGGGCGCCAACAACCACGCCATCACCGCCAGCGGCATCACGCTTGACGAGGATGCGCACACCGCCACGGGCCCTGCCGGCAACATCGACTTGACGCCGCGCGAGTTCGAGCTGATGGCGTGTCTGATGAAGAACGCCGGCAAAGTGGTTTCGCGCGAGGAGCTTTTGCGCGACGCGTGGGGCTGGGAATACCTCACGGAAACGAAAACCGTGGACACGCACATCAAACGCCTGCGTGATAAGATTGAGCAGGCCGGATACGATCCCGGCCTTGTGGAAACGGTTCGCGGTTACGGATACAGGTTCAAGCTATAAAACGGCTGCAAACATATTTCGCGCTTCTGGCAACGCTGCTCAGCTTGCTTGCGGCCGCCGTTGCCTTGGTGGCGTGCATGCTGCTGTTCGACGCGTCCATCCTGTCGTTTTTGGTGCTGGTGCCCATCAGCGTGGTGGTGTTTTGCTTAAGCCTGCTCATCGGGCATTTCCTGTCCGAACCGCTCAGCGATTTGGCGAAGAAGACGGCCGCGTACCGCAACGGCGCCGACATCCCGTTCGAACCCGACGGGCGCATGCTTGAGGCCGACCAGCTGACGGTGGACTTCAAGCAGCTGGTGCAAACCACGAAGCAACAGCAGCACGACCTGGCCATCAAAGAGCAGCGCCAAAACGAGTTCATCAGCGACGTGGCGCACGAGCTGCGCACGCCGCTGACCGCCATCCGCGGCAACGCCGAGATGCTGACCGACCCCGACCTACCGCCGTCGCTGCACGACAAGTTCTGCGACATCATCGTGAACGAAAGCGAGCGCTTAAGCCGCCTGACGCACGACCTGCTGACGTTGCAGCGCATCGAGAATTCGCCCATCCCCGAGGAAATGCAACGCGTGAACCTGCGCGAGCTGGCCAGCAACGTGGTGGACGCGCTGCACCCCATCCTGCAAGATAGGCAGGCGAACACCCTGGTCACGGGCGAGGCGCCCGATGTGCTGGGCAACCCCGACAGCCTGCGGCAGGCCATCACGAACCTGGTGGAGAACGCCAGCCGATTCATCCAGCCCGGCGGGCACATCACCGTGGAGCTGGCCGGCGTGAACGGCAACTCCGTGGTTGCCGTGAAAGACGACGGCTGCGGCTTCGGCGACGTGGACCCCAAGCTGCTGTTCGACCGCTTCTATCGCACCGACGCCAGCCGCACGCGCGGCACGGGCGGCACGGGCCTGGGGCTTGCCATCGTGAAGTCCATCGCCGAAGCGCACGACGGCACGGTGGAAGCGCTCAACCTGCCCGAAGGCGGCGCGTGCTTCATGATCGCCATCCCATCGATTCCCGCCGACATTTCGGAGAAGAAGGTTACGCGGAAGTAGTGGGGGCAGGACGATTCGCGAAGGCAGGAACGCTTTCGCCAATTACGCACAGCGAACCACTCAGGGTTCAATCGCAAACACGCTTCGACTGCGCTGTCCGCAAAACTTGCTGGCGATGTTTTGCTGTAAGAGCTTTCGCGCGAGCGTGCGAGCTCGTAGACCAGTGCCAGCTCCTGCATGTGTAACGTCCGCGTGCAGTTTGCGGCAATCTCGCATCGCCATGAGCGGAATCGGGCCAGAATGCGGCCGCCTCTCGCGGTTCTTGCTTCACTTGTGCACTAATTCCGGTGCGCTTTTCTAGGAGACGTGAGGATTCGCGGGCGCCCTGCGGGCCGGTGCTATACTCGGGTGCGTTTGACACTGCATCATTTTCGGGGCGCTTCGCCTCGCATTCCCTAAGGAGCATCATGGGTTGCACCATCATCGGCTGCGGCAAGAAGCTGCCGAAGCTTGACGTTGCCAACGACGAGCTGTCGAAGCTGGTCGACACCAGCGACGAATGGATTTCCACGCGCACGGGCATTCGCTCGCGTCGCGTGTGCGTGAACGAAACGAACGTCGACCTGGCCGAATGCGCTGCACGGCAAGCGCTTGGCTGGGAAGAGGACGGCTGGGCCGCACGCCGCATTGCGCCCGAAGAAATCGACCTGGTCATCTTCTCCACCGTCACGCCCGACGCGCTGCTGCCCACCGGCGCCGCCGCCATCCGTCGGCGCTTGGGGCTGGTCAACGCTGCAGCACTGGACATGAACGCCGCGTGCACCGGCTTCATTTACGGGCTGACCATCGCCGAGTCCATGATGGCTGCGGCCGCCCCAGGGGCGCCGGGCGCTGCTGGGCGCAACCCCATTCGCCGCGCGTTGATCATTGGCAGCGAGCGCCTTTCGCGCATCATCGACTGGAACGACCGCAACACGTGCGTGCTGTTTGGCGACGGTGCGGGCGCGGCCGTGGTTGAGTGGGACGAGACGAAGCCGGGCATCTTGTCGTGGTTCATTCGCAACGACGACGATATCGACAACGCGCTGACCTGCATGAACGCGTTTGACACGCCGCAGCCGTTCACGGAAGCGGGCATCGACCCCGCCGCGCTTGAGCTGCCCGACCCCAGCTTCGCCTCCATCCATGACGAGTACGAGCAAACCGAGCGTATTGCCGCCGGCGCGCCGCACCAAGTGCTGCACATGCACGGGCAGAAGGTGTTCAAGTTCGCCACGAAGGCCATGCCCGACGCCGTGGAAGAGGCGCTGCGCCGCGCGGGACTTGGCATCGACGACGTGAAGCTGATCGTGCCGCACCAGGCCAACGAGCGCATCATCAGGTACGCCGCCAAGCGCATGAAGCTGCCGCTTGAGCGTTTCCAGATGTCTATCGCGCACCGCGGCAACTCGTCGTCGGCGTGCATTCCCATGACGCTGTGCGATGCCTACGAGGAAGGCCGAATCCAACCCGGCGACAATGTGGTGCTCGTAGGCTTCGGCGGCGGCTTCACCAGCGGCGCCGTGCTGTTCCAAGCGTAGGGGGATTTGCGAAAGCAGGGGGGGCACCCGCAAGGGCCCCTTTTTCGCGTGCAGCAATGTTTGCGCTATCCCGTTCCGCGACATGGAGAGGGCTTTCCTGTGCCGTTTCGTGGACAAGGTGGGCGGAATCGCCCCGCGCACGCGGAGCCCCGCTCCCCTAGCGCCCAAAGTCGAGGGGTGCTCGCCTCATTCTAGCGTCGAGCGAGAGGTCGCTTCTCCCCCGTAGGGTCGAGCGAGAGCTCGACCAACAATAGAAAGCGCCGAAGGCGCGCCGCGCTTTTTCAGCGTGACACGCCTTCGGGATAATGGTGACGCGCCCTTTGGGCGCTCTTTTATTGGTGCCGAACTTTCACTCGGCGCCACGAGTTCTTACCGTAATCGCAAACCGATTTGCCGGCGAATTGTGTCTCGCAGCTTCGCCGTCCCCGCTTACGCGCGATGGCTCACCGCGGCGTTAACGGCGCGGGCGCAGATGACAGCCGCAACCAGTTTCGCCAGGTCAACCAAGATAAACGGCGCCACACCAGCTGCGAACGCCGCTGCCGGGCTCATAGCTGCCACAGCCATAAGCTGCGCCCAGCCGCACACGTAGGCCACGGCCAAGAACACCAGGCCCGTCAGGAAATCGATGGCGAACGCGCGGGCGCCCTTCGCCTGCCCATCGCGCGCGAGCACGGCCTTCAGCGCGAAGCGCACGGCAACCGCCAGGCCCACGCCCAGCAGGTAGCCCCACAAGAAGCCGCCCGTGGCACCCGCCAGCACACCGATACCGCCGCGCATGCCGCTGAACACCGGCACGCCCAGCGCACCGAGCACCAGGTACACGGTAATGGCCGCCACGGCCTCTTTCGGCTGCAGCACCAGCACCATGAATGCCACGGCGAAAATCTGCAGCGTGAACGGCACGGGGCCCAGCGGCACCGTCACCCACGCTGACACGGCCGTAATGGCAACGGTCAACGCCACGAACGCGATCGAACGCGTGCGCGACCCCGCGGCCGCCTTCTTCTGAACCTGCTCCACGATTCTCCCTCTTTCCTCTTCCCGCGCTTCGGGAAGCCATCCCTGCAGCATGTGCCCCAGCAAGCAGCGCAATGCCGAACAGGCAGCACCACGCCCCGGCAGACGCGCAATGCCCAACGAGCAGCGCATATCTCAGCATAAGCGAGCACTCTTCCGAGCAGTGCAGCGATTCCGCAATCAGCGCATCATGCCGGCAAGCAATACCATGTTGCAGCGGGCGATGCGACCCGCGCATCTACCCTTTTCCTATAGGTTGCGGGGGGAATTGTAGCATGCACAAGCTGCCCGAAAACCGCACAAGCGCAAAAACGGCCCCGCAACGGCAAAAACGTTGCAGGGCCGAAACAAACTGGCGGCTTATCGCGCTACTGGACGCGCGTTAGAATTTCGCTTGGAGCTCGCCGGTTTCCAGCTTCTTCAGGCGCTTCAGCTCCAGCAGCACAAAAATCGCCGTGGTGAAGATGGCCAGGAAGTCGGCCACCGGGCAGGCGAAATACAGTGCGTCGAGCCCTGTATAACCCGGGAACCACATGGGCATGACCATAGGCAGGCCGATGTACAGCGGAATCAGGAACAGGATCTGGCGCGTCAGCGACAGGAACACCGACTTCGCCGGCTGACCCGTTGCCTGGAAGTAGTTCGAGCCCACAATCTGGAAGCCCACGAACGGAATCAGGAACAGCTGCACGCTCAGCGCGAACACCGTGAACGACTTCAAGTCGGGGTCGGTGATGCCGAAGAACCCGACGATGGGGTCGGCGAACAGATGCACCAGCGCCCACAGCACCACCGCAATGACCGTCGCGCCCGCAATACCCCAGGCCAGCGTCTTCTTCACGCGCTTGAACAGGTGCGCACCGTAGTTGAAGCCCAACAGCGGCTGGATGGCGATGGCCATGCCAATCAGCGGCAGCACCACGAACGATGCTACGCGCTGCACCACGCCGATGGACGCCAGCGCGCCCTCCGCGCCGATGGTGCTTTGCGCACCGTACGTGTTCAGCAGGTTGTTCAGCACGAAGTTCACTACGGCCATGCCGATTTGCACGGCGAAGCTAGCAAGGCCCAGCGACAGAATCAGGCGCACGGTTTCAGCATGCAGCGGCATCTTATGCAGATGCAGACGCATGGGAACGCCCTTCGTCATGCAGAAATACCACAGCACCGTGGCGCACGAAATGGCTTGGCCGCACACGGTAGCAAGCGCGCTGCCTGCAACGCCCATGCCCATAACCAGCACAAACAGTGCGTTGAACGCCGTGCACGCCACGGCGCCGATGATCATGGTACCCAGCGCGCGATTCGGGGCGCCGGCCGTGCGGATGAAGTTGTTCACGCCCATGCCGATGCACTGGAAGATGAAGCCAAGCGAGATGATGCGGATGAACTGCGTGGCGTAGCCCCAGTCCTCGGGCGTGGCTCCCGAAATGCCCAGCAGCGCGTCAAGGAACGCGGGGACGAACACGATGATGGCCACAATCACGGAGAAGATCAGGGACAACGTAACCGTGTTGCCCAGGCTGCGCTCGGCCTCTTCCGGCTTGCCCTCGCCCATGCGCAGGGCCGCCAGCGCGTTGCCGCCGTTGCCCACCAGCATGGCGATGGCCATGAACACCGTCATGATGGGCATGGCCACCGTGGCGGTGGACAGGCCGATTTCGCCCATGGCCTGGCCCAAGAAGATGGAGTCGATGACGTTGTACGCGCCGTTGACCAGCATGCCCAGGATGGAGGGAATGGCGAACTCGGTAATCAGGCGCGGGATGGACTCCGTGCCCATGCGGGTGACTCTGTTGTGCTGACCGGCCGCGCCGGACTTGCCTGGCGCGCCTTGCGGAGCGGCGGACGCGGGCGCGGCGGGGGCGCCGGCTACCGCAGATGCGGCCTTCGTTTCTTGCTCTTGCGTCATTACGTGCGTGCTGCCTTTCGAGAACCATATGCTAGCTTGATTTTTGTCAGTTCTTTATTGTACGACCGCCGCGCAGGCAAGGACACACCCGGGCACGTGACAGCGCCGGATTCCATCGTACGTGCATATAGAGGCAGATGGGGTAGAGGCTCTCTTGCTCGGGGTTCGGCTGCTGAATTGGCAGCCTGTTGAGCATGGCAAGAATCCGGGCTTTCTGAATCATTTGAGACTTTGTTGCGCCACAACGGCAAGAATACGGGGTTTCTGTAGCGTCACAGGGGCTTAGCGGCTCCATAATGGCAAGGATACAGGCTTTCTGTAGCTTCACTCACCATTTAGTGCTACAGGAATCCCGCATTCCTGCCACCACAGCTCTTTCTCGGCCCCGAAGCTACAGAAATCGACTTTTCTTGCCGTGGCAACTGGCTGTTGCCGCAACCCTGCGCCTGCCCGCTTCCGCAGTTGTCGAGATAAATCGGTTGCTCCCGTACGCACAACAGGCGACCTGTCCCCTTGCCAGAAAACTGACAAAGGGACAGGTCGCTTGTCGTGTTTTGGGGAAGGTTACGAGCGGATGTGGGCTTCG
>ERZ1034915.832-NODE-832-length-19270-cov-20.198595_pt1 | contig 19270 bp, 16 predicted proteins | sample MGYA00520592_ERZ1034915 | MGnify/ENA primary metagenome ERZ1034915 (study PRJEB33766, sample SAMN09781787) | gut metagenome | biome: gut microbiome | host: Homo sapiens | place: Madagascar | study: EMG produced TPA metagenomics assembly of the PRJNA485056 data... | reverse complement strand
TCGTTTTCTACTATTACTATATCGTGATTTCGGGGAAATGTCAACAAATTAAAATATTTACACACAAGATGCGGCAGTTCTATCTCAGCTATCCAATTTTCCAGACAGTGTCTGGAAAATTGAATTGGTCGCACTACTGCGAGCTGCTGTCCATCTCCGATAAGGAAAAGCGCAGCTTCTATGAAAAGGAAACAGTCAACGCCGGATGGTCTGTCCGTGAGATGAAGCGGCAGATTGATAGCTCTCTGTTTGAGCGTCTGCTTCTGTCCCGCGGTGATGCCAACAAAGAGCAGGTTTTGGCGCTGGCCGAAAAGGGTGTGGACTACGCCAAGCCGGAGGACATCATCAAAGACCCGTATGTGTTTGAATTTTTAGGTCTGCCGGAGGAGAAGCCGTTCCTTGAAAGCGACTTGGAAGCGGCACTGGTGCGGCAAATCGAAGATTTTCTGTTGGAACTCGGTCGGGGCTTTATGTTTGTCGGCACACAGCAGTGGGTCACTGTGAATAACACCCACTACTATGTGGACATGGTGTTCTACAACAAGATTTTGCACGCCTATGTGCTGATCGAGTTGAAAACCACCAAACTCACGCCCGAAGCTGCCGGGCAGATCAATATGTATCTGAACTACTATGCCGCAGAGGTCAACGACCCGGAAGACAATCCGCCCATCGGCATCATCCTCTGCACCGATAAGGACAGTGTAGCGGCTGAGTATGCGCTGGGCGGCTTGTCTAATCAAATTTTTGCTTCTCGGTATGTCCTGTATATGCCGAATAAGGAGCAGCTTATCAAGCAGGTGGAGGAAGTCTTAAAGCGCTGGCACTCCCATGAGGGTGACTAAGCGCGTCATCTGGCTTTGCGTGAGCTGCTAATTTCCTTGATGGCTGCATCGAGGGCAATGCCTTGCCGATTGAAATACTGCGCATATAGCTGCCGCTTTTGCCAAGGTCAAGGCTCATTTTATGTTCAGAAACATGAAGACGATGGCGCAGCTGCGTGATGCGCTTACGGACAAAACTCTCATATTCGGCTACCTGTAGCAAGCAGGTACACCCTTTCCCATTTATACTATACTATGTAAATATTGTAATATAAATTGCGGTAGAGCGTTCAGCATTGTGATATCAGTTTTTGCAGCATCGCCAATATATTGAAGATTAAATAATGAATTTTGAAAAAAGTTTTTTCAACCGCGGTGTTTCAGATAGGGAGCAGTCTGGGAAAGCGGCTGTATCCCACCCGGTCGCTGATCTCATAAATCTTCAGGTCGGTGCGGGCCAGCAGTTCCTGGGCATAGCGCAGCCGCAGGTTGTTCAGGTAGCTGATAAAGGTGCAGCCGCACCGGCGGGTGAACTGGGTGCTCAGGTACTTCTCGTTCAGGCCTACCTGGTCGGCCACGGCCTTTAAGGTCAGGTTGTGGTCGGTGAAGTTGTCCTCCAGAAAGATCTGGGCCCGGCGGATGGGGTCCGGGGTCTGGCTGCGGCTGCGGTGCTGCAGCCGTTCCCGCTCCTTGCGCAGCAGGTTGCGCAGCCAGACACTGCGCTCCCAGGGGGTACCCAGGGCTTGTACCACCGCTTCACAGCCGGCGGTGTTCTCCGCGTCCAGGCCGCATTTGCGCTGGGCCTTGGTGATCTGGGTCAGCAGCACCAGCATCAGCTGGGTCTGAGCCGGGCCGTCCAGCGGTTCCCGAGTGCGGAAAAAGGCTTCCTTCTCCGCTTCATAGTCCTCGTCCCGCTGGGCGCCCAGGGCGTTCACCAACGGCGCACACACAGGGGCTCTGTCCAGGCAGGCCCGGGCCAGGGGTTCGTACCGGCTCTGGGTGCAGACCACTCCCGGTCCTTGCAGCACCGCCAGCCGCACCATCACCCCGCACAGGGCGCAGGCGTCGGCCACCCCTGCTTCGGTGACCAGGTCGCTCACCGCCGCTGAAACGCTCAGGTTCATGTAATCCCGCCATACCGCATGGATCTGCTGCACTACCGACAGCATGGTGTTGTGGTAGCGGGCTTTGTCCCGAACCTGCCACAGCAGCTCGTACTGGCCGGGTCCGGCAGCCCGCAGGGTGGCCCGACCTGCCACCCGGGGGATCTGGCGTACCAGTTCCAGCATGGGCTTGTCCAGGCGGTTTTTCAGGTCGCCCCCGAACCGGTCGGACTGCCGGGCCATGTCGTCCATCGCAAATACCGCCACCCCGTAACTGCCCGGGGCCAGCTGGGGCCCGGCGGCGGGGGCCGCTGCGGTGCCGCCGTCGGCAAAGATGCGGCGGCGCAGCTCGGTGAGCATGGCGGTCAGGCTGGCGGTGTCCAGGTTGCCTTTCAGCAGGTAGTCATGGGCTCCCAGGCGGAAGGCCTCCTGCACCAGCTCGTATTCGTCATAGCCCGAAAGTACCACCGTCACCAGCAAAAGGGCGCTTTGCCGCAGGCGGCGGATCAACCCCAGCCCATCCAGCAGGGGCATTTTCATATCGGTGATCAGCAGGTCCACGGTGGTGCGCTGTAACAGTTCCAGCACCTGCAGCCCGTTGGTGCAGTCCCACACCAGGGTGTAGCCCAAGGCTTCCCAGTCCACCATGGTGCGCAAAGCCGCCCGCAGCAGGGCACACTCTCTATCAACAGGTTGCTTTCGCCGCCAAAATGCAGCCGCAGCCGTGCCAGCACGTTTTTCAGCCCGATGCCGTGGCCGGTATCCGCCCCCAGGGGACGGCCCCGCAGTACCGCATCCACCTGCTCCGGCGTCATGCCGCAGCCGTTGTCCTCCACTTCCAGGCAAAGGAAATCCCCCTGCCGGGCCGCCTGGATCACCAGCTGGCCCAGCTCGTCCCCCATGTCCGCAAAGCCATGGTCCAGGGCGTTCTCCACAATGGGCTGCAGGGTCAACCGGGGCAGGCGGCAGCTGCGGCAATCTTCGGCCACATCGTAGCGCACCTCAAAGCCGTCTGCATAGCGGATGCGCATGATGTACAGGTAGCTGTCCAGCATCTGCAATTCCTCGTCCACCGTGTAAAAGCTGGTGCTGCTGCGGAAAGAGCAGGATACGATATTGCCCAACGCCTGGGCCATACGGCGGGTGCCGTCGTACCCCGACATCTGGGCCATGAAGCGGATGGAGTTGAGGGTGTTCACAATGAAATGGGGGTTGATCTGACTTTGCAGGACCTGCATCTCGGCCTGATGCTTGCGCTTCTGGGCTTCCTCGTTGATGGCCAGCATGTTTTTCAGGCTCAGGACCATCTGGTTGAAGGAGGAAGTCAGCCGCTGCAGCTCCTGGTGACCCGAGGGCTGCAGCTGTACGGCCAGGTCGTTGGCGGCCACCCGGTCCATGGCCCCGGCCGGCTCCTGCACCGGCATGACGATGGCGTCCAGGAAGTACCGGGAGAACAGGAAGAAGAGCAGCAGCAGGCTGAACACCACCCCCACCAGCAGTGCGCCGATACCCAGGATGCGGTCCATGATAAGCCCTTCGTCCACAAAGGTGGCGATGCGCCAACCCGTAAAGGGCACCTGCCGCAGGATGAACAGATAGTTGCGGGTCCGCCCGTCGGGGTCCAGGGCCGCCCGCCGGTTGAAGGTGCCGTTGGGTAGCTGCGCGCCGTTCTCTCCAAGCCAGGCAAGCAGTTCTTCCCGGCCCATATCCCCGAACAGGACCTGGCCTTCCTCGTCCAGCAGCAGGGTAGTGCCCATGCCGGGGTCGGAGCGAGACCGCAGCGGCACCTCGCTTACCTGGGAGGTGGTAAAGTACGCCACCATCTCGATGCGGCCGCTGCGGTCGGTGGTATAGTTGGGAGCCATGGCCGTCACCAGCACCAGCTGACCGCCTTTCTGGGCGTTGGCGGTCAGATCGGTCTTGCTGGTGTCGTAGCCGCCTATGGTCACCCGGTTGGGATTGTCCAGGGCGGTGCGGTACCAGCCTTCGGCGCGCAGGGCGTCGTCCGGCAGGGTGATGGACTCCTTCACCGGCACGGTACCCCCGCCTTTCATGAAAAAGAGCCCGGCCAGAATGTTCTGAGACGGCACCATGGCCGTGTTGAAACTCCGTTCCAGCTCTTTAGCGGCCAGATATTGCTAGCTGCTGCCGCTGCTGGAATAGACCCGGTTGGCCACGTCCAGGAACTCGCCGTCGTTTACATAGACAAAATGGGACAGCTGCAGCGACGCGGATTTGATATCGGTGTTCAGGGTGGTGGCCACCGTTTCCTGAAACGCCGAGATGGTATCCACCGCGGAGGTGCGCATCACCTGGTACAGGATCACCGCCGCCGCGGCAAACACCACAATCAGCGGTACCACTACCAGCAGCGAAAACATGCGGTAAAAGACCTTTTTCAGTGGGTATTGGCTGTCGCTCAGTTTCACGGCCGTTCAGCTCCCTTTTGTGCACTTTGAGCCCAGTATAGCAGACCCGCCGCCCAAAGAAAAGCACCCCCGCATCCATTGAGGCAGAAAAACCGGGCGGGGCGCACGGTGTGGTGCGCCCCGCCCGGACAAAGCCCGCCCTCACAGGGGAGAGGTATGCTCGTTGCGGTATTCTTTGGGGGTGACCCCCACCAGTTTCTTGAACTGGCGGGAAAAATACTTTTCGTCCTGAAACCCCACCATCTCGGACACCTGGTACACCTTGTACTGGGGGTCGGCCAGCAGCCGCTTGGCGGTCTCGATCTGGCGGTCCAGCAGATATTTCATGAACCCTACGCCCATCTCCTCCTTGAAGCGAATGGACAGATAGTTGGGGGTGACGCAAAGTTCGGCGGCCAGGGCTGTCAGGTTGAACCGGGGGTCCCGGTAATGCTTTTCGATCAGGTCCAGGCTGGCGGCAATGAGCTTGCTTTGGGCCAGCGGTGCCTGGGCGCATTTGTGGGCACATTCCGCGGCCACGGTATCCCGCATGCAGGCGCACATGGCCTCGGTGTCGGCGCAGCGGCGCAGGGCGTGCACCGGGTCCTCCCCCTCGCCGGAAAGGATGCCCTCGGAGATGAGCAGCATCAGCAGATTGGTGCAGAACCGCTGGGCCGAGGCCAGGTGGTGGGGTTCCGCCCGGACCACCTGCTCCACGCAGGCCCACTGGGCCAGGGCTTCCTGGGTTTCCCCGTGCTTGACACAGTGCACAAAGCGGTGCCGGTCATAGCCGCCGCTGCGCAGGTCCTGCAAAAAGCTGCGGTAGGTGTGCACGGGGATGTCGGCGTCGCCGTCCTCCTCGGCCCTGCGGGGGGCAGGGCGCAGGTCCAGTTCGCCCCGCAGCTTGTGCAGCAGGGCGGTCAGGGCGTCGGTGTCCACCGGTTTCAGGATATATTCCCGCACCACATTCAGGCGCACCGCCCGCTGGGCGTAGGAAAAATCGTTGTAGCTGGAAATCAGGATCACCTGGGGAGAAAGCCCCAGTTCCAACAGGTCCTCGATCAGGTCAAAGCCGGTCTTGGAACGCATGCAGATGTCGGTGATCAGGATATCCGGCGCCCGGCGCCGGGCAATCTCCAGGGCGCTCTCGGCGCCGTCGGCTACCCCGATCACCTCCATGTCCAGGGTGGCCCAGTCCAGGTGACGGCGCAGTCCTTCCCGGATGAGCATCTCATCGTCCACGATCAAAACGGAATAGGGCATGGGTCTTTACTCCTTCAGTCTGGGGGTAGTCAGGCGGTCGGGGGCGGTATAACGGCGGGGAATGCGGATGCTCGCCGTCAGGAAGCCCCCCTCCATCCGGTATTCTAGGGCGGCTTCCCGGGCGTAGGCGATCTCCAGCCGGGTGCGGATGCTCTGGATGCCGTAGCTGCGGGCGGGGGCGCCCGCCTCCTGCCGCAGTCGCTGCTGTACCTGGGCCAGGGCGTCATCGGGGGCGTTGTTGGCCACTTCCAGCACCAGGTCCCCCGCCCGGGCAAACACCCGCACCAGCAGCAGGTTGCCCTCGGCCGGGGCGTCGGACCGGTTGAAGGCGTGCAGGATGGCGTTTTCCACCAAGGGTTGCAGCAGCATCTTGATGACGGTGTCCTGCAAAAGGGATTCGTCCACTTCCTCATGGACCTGGAACAGCCCGCAGAACCGCACTTTCTGGATGTTCAGGTAGCTGCGCATGTGGGTCAGTTCCTGTTCCACCGTCAGTTCCGGCTGGCCGTTGTTCAGCGAGGTGCGCAGCAGGGTGGACAGGCTGGTCACCAGCTGGGAGATCTGTTCCACATGGTAGTCCTTGGCCAGCCAGTTGATGGAATCCAGCGTGTTGTACAAAAAGTGGGTGTTGATCTGGCTTTGCAGGGCGTTGAGTTCGCTCTGTTTCTGGTTCAGGCGGGTGACGTAATTTTCCTCGATCAGCTGGTTGATCATCTGGATCATGTAGTTGAAACTGTCGTACAGTTCCCCCACCTCACCCTTTTCCCGGGTGTGGACGGTGATGTCCAGATCGCCGTTTTTCACGTTTTTCATGGTCTCGGACAGCTGCACCACCGGGCGCATCACCGACCCGGTGACCACAAAGGTGAGCAGCATGCCCACCAGCAGCGCCGCCCCGGCGGACAAAAGCAGGATGCTGCAGGATTGCAGGTAGGTGGTGTGCACTTCCTCCAGGGATTTCAGCCCCACCAGATAGTAGTCGGTGGTGGAAAGCCGCCGGGCAAACAGGCAGGCGTCGCCGTCTGGCTGTATATAGAAGTCGCCCGAAGCGCTCAGCTGCCGCAGGGTATCGGTATCGGGCAGGCCCCGGATGGAATAATACCCGATGAACTCTTCGGTGGCTATATTGTAGAGGGCGGCTTCCATGCCTGCCTCGTTGCGCAGATTGTGCAGAATGCTCTGGGCCAGGTGCTCATAGTTGAACTCCACCGATATGGTGCCCAGAATGTTGGAAAAATCCCGGTTGTCGTAGATGATCTTGGAGGCCCGGATGTATTCATAGTTGCCGTCGTAGTAGGTATCCCACAAAAAACGGCCGTCCAGGGACTCCAGGGTCTGGATCCATTCCGAACGGGGATCGTAAGGAGCGGGGGATTCCTCCAGCCCCAGGGTGTCGTATACGGGCAGATAGGACCCGTCCGGGGTGCGGGCGGTGATCTCGACCAGCAAGGGCAGGGTGCCCAGGGTCACGCTGTTGGAGGACAGCAGAGAGGTAAGGGCTTCGTCCCGCAACAGGGCCTGCTCGGCGTCGCCCTGGGCGGCGCCGGTGCCGTAGGCGGCCAGCAGTTCCTGCAAATGCTGGCTGGAGGCCAGATTCAGTACGTGGCTGCGGGCAAAGCCCATGGCGTCGGATAACTCGGTGGACCAGCGCTGCATTATTTGGGAAGAGGTTTCAATCAGGTTGCCTTGAACCATGCTGTAAACGGTGCGCAGCACAAACACAAAGATGACAGCGCAGAACGCCAGCAGGATGGAAAAATAAGAAAGCAGCATTTTGCGCCGCATGACGTCCCCTCCTTCAGGTCCGAATCTGACAAGGTTCGCCACCCAGTATAACATACTTCGCGGGGTGTTGCAATGAAAAAAGCACAGAAAATTGTGCAATAATATCAAAATAAACAGCAAAACAAGAAAAAGAACATGAAAAATAGCGAAAAAAGAGAAATAGTCCACCATATCGTATTTTTGTTATCTTGTAAAAAAAGCGGCACAATGGTAGACTGAAGACAACGAAAGTGCACAGCGCCTTTACGGCAGCACGAGAAGAAACGCACTTGAAAAAAGGAGCAAAGCAGTATGAAAAAAAGCAGTATGAAAAAGTCAATTGCATTGGGCCTGGCTCTGGCCATGGGCACCTCCCTGCTGACCGCTTGCGGCGGTTCGGCAACCACCAGCAGTTCCGAGCAGACATCTTCCGCCAACGCCAGTTCCGAGATCGCTTCCACCGAGACCAGCGGTGACACCATCCGCATCGGCGGCATCACGGCAGTCACCGGCGACAAGGCCGAGATGGGTGAGAGCTTCTGGCGTTCCTGGGAGCTAGCCATCGAAAAGGTCAACGAGAACGGCGGCGTCCTGGGCAAGAAGGTAGAGCTGGTCCTGGAAGACTCCAAAGGCGAACCCAAGGAAGCGGTGGAGCTGGCCAAGAAGATGGGCGATGATGAGAGTATCGTTGGCGTGCTTGGCCCCATGACCAGTTCCGAAGCCATCGCCTGTGCGCCTGTTTTTGAGGAGTACACCATGGTGGAGCTTTCCCCCTGCGCTTCCAACAACCAGTACGCCCCCATGAGTGACTACGCTTTCACGGTGGCCGGCAAGATGGAAGCCGAGCAGCCCTACCTGGTGGAGCGCGGCGCCTATGAATACCTGAACGCCAAGTCCATCGGCGTCATCTGGGTCAACGATGACTGGGGCGCTTCCGCCTTTGAGTCCACCAAGGAAGGCTGCGAGGAATACGGCATCGAGATCACCGATGACGAGAGCTTTGTTTCTGGAGAAAAGGATTTCACCGCCATCCTGACCAAGATCCGCCAGACCAACCCCGAGTATCTGATGTTGGTAACGCAGGCCGCCGACGGTGCCCTGATCCTGAAACAGCTGGAGGCCATGGGTTGGGATATCCCGGTCATCGGCGCCGGCGCCATGTACTCCGACCAGGTGATTCTCCTTGCAGGTGAAGCAGCAGAAGGTTTAGTGATTTCGGCTGGATTTTTCCTCAGCGAAGAAGATGAAATCGCGTGGGACTACGCAACTAAATTCTACGAAGGCGCCGGGTTCTATCCTACCACTCATGGCCCTCTGTCCTACGACGCTGCGCTGCTGCTCTGCGCCGCCATTGAGAAAGCCGGCACCACCGACCGTCAGGCCGTGCGCGATGCCCTGGCCGGCATCACCGACGCCGACGTGCAGGCTCTGTGGGGCGATGTGCTCCTGGCCGGTCCCTACGAGTTCACCGAGGATGAGGACATTATCCGCGCCTACTGCCTGCTGAAAATTGTCGACGGCAAGTGGACCAAAGTCAGCGACTACTCCAAGTGCAGCAAGTTTGAATGATCGCTGTGTGCTGACACGGTAAAACGGAGGCCCCGTTTTCCCTCTCTCGGGGTGAACGGGGCCTCTTTTTTTGCCCCGCATCGCAGCCTACCCAAAGGAGGTATTCCCATGTATGTGCTCCAGCAGCTTATCAACGGCCTGTCCCAGGGCAGCATCTACGCCCTGATGGCCATTGGTTATACGCTGATCGTCGGCGTCGTCGGGCTCATCACCTTTGCCTACGGCGAAATGGTCATGATCGGCGCCATGAGCGCTTATCTGTTCTACACCTATGTTACGCCCAACTTCTTCCTGGGCTTGTTGGTAGCCTTCATATCTTCCGGTATTGCCGGTATCTTCATCCACAAGATTGCCTACGAGCGCTTCCTGGACGCGCCCAAAAACATCGCCCTGCTGTGCACGGTGGGCTGCTCCCTGCTCATCAAGAACCTGGCCCAGATCGCTTTCGGCTCCCAGGGCAACGCCATGCCCCCCGCCTTTGAAACCAAGCCCTTCTATCTCTTCGGTACCGATCTGTACATTACCACCATCCACATGGTGGTAATCGCCATCGTGGTGGTGCTGGCCATCGGCCTGAGCCTGTTTTTGTACAAGACCCGCGTGGGCCTGATGCTCCGCGCCGTCAGCCAGGATAAAATGGCGGCCAGCCTGGTGGCCATCAACGTCAAGAAAGTCACCCTCATCGGCAACATCGTGGGTACCGGCCTGGGCGGCATCGCCGGTCTGCTGTACGGCACCTACCTGACCAATGTGTCCACCGTGTTCGGCACCGTGGTCGGCCTCAAGGCCATTTCCGCCTGCGTGCTGGGCGGCATGACCAACATCCCCGGCGCCGCTTTGGGTGCCCTGCTCATCGGCATTCTGGAAAACTTCGGCATCGCCCTGTTCACCTCCAGCTACCGGGATATCATCGGCTTCCTGGTGGTGTTCATCGCACTGTCGTTCCGCCCCGAGGGTCTGTTCGTGTTCGACTTTACCAAGGGCTTCAAACGGAAGGGAGGCAAATGACCTATGACCAACCTCATTACCAAGGCCAAAGACTTCTACACCGGCCATAAAAAGCTGGTGGTCGTCCTCGGCATCCTGTTCCTGATCCTGCTGCCCCAGCTCACCACCAGCAACTACGTCCGGGGCGTTCTGGCCCGCATCATCGTGTACGCCACCATCGCCAGCGGCCTGAACATCATCAACGGCTATTCCGGCCAGAGCTGCCTGGGCATCGTGGGCTTTACCTGCATCGGCGCCTACAGCGGCGCCCTGATGAGCACCGAACTGGGCATGACTTTCCTGCCCAGCCTGCTGTGCACCATTGTTCTGTGCGCCATTGCCGGTTTCATCGTATCCATCCCCACCCTCAAACTCAACGGCATGTTCCTGTCCATCATCACCCTGGGCTTCTCGGAAATGATGCGCCTGACCGCCCTCAACTGGCAGGACCTGACCAACGGCCCCCTGGGCATCAAAGGCATCCCCACCATTACCATCTTCGGCTTCAAGGTGGAATCCGGCGCTCCCTTCTACTACCTGGCGCTGGTGGTGCTGCTGCTGGTGGTGTTCATTCTCAACCGGCTGCTCAACTCCCGCATCGGCCGTGCCTGGATCTCCATCCGTGAGGACCAGGACGCCGCCCGTTCCCTGGGTGTCAAGGTTTCCCACTACCGCTGCATCAACTTTATGACTGGTGCCATCATCTGCGGCACCATGGGCGTGTTCCTGGGCCACTACTACCGCTACGTCAGCCCCGACATGTTCACCCTGGACGAAGGTTTCAGCGTGCTGTCCATGTGCGTGGTGGGCGGTTCCGGCACCCTGCTGGGCCCCATCGTGGGCGCGTTCGTCATCAACGGCATCACCGAGGGCTTTCGCTTCGCCTCCGAATGGCGTATGGTCATGTACGCCCTGCTCATCATCGTGATGATGTGGGTACGGCCCCAGGGCCTGTTCGGCGCCAAGGACAGCGTCATCGCGGGCAATATCTCCCTCCCGCTGCCGGCGTTCTTGCGCAAAAAGGAAAAGCCCCAGTCAAAGGAGGCGCAGTGATATGGCAGTCATTCTGGAAAGCAAGGCCGTCTGCAAATACTTCGGCGGCCTGAAAGCCGTCAACAACGTGGACATGAAGGTTGAACAGGGCCAGATCTTCGGCATCATCGGCCCCAACGGCGCCGGCAAGACCACCTTTTTCAATCTCTGCTCCGGCACTTACAAGGTGACCTCCGGCCAGATCCTGTTTGACGGGCGGGACATCACCAACCTCCCCCCCGAGGAAGTGGCCAAGCTGGGCATCGTGCGTACCTTCCAGAACATCAAGCTGTTCAAGTACCTTTCGGTGCTGGAAAACGTGAAGGTGGGCTGCCACATCCATACCAGGACCAATGTGCTGGACGCCTTGCTGCACACCCCCCGCTACCGCCAGGACGAGGAATATGCCACCCAGCAGGCCGCCAAGGTGCTGGAGGAAGTGGGCCTGACCGAATACAAGGACTGGAAAGCGGGCAACCTGCCCTACGGCCTGCAGCGCAAGGTGGAGATCGCCCGGGCGCTGGCCGCCAACCCCAAGATCCTGCTGCTGGACGAACCGGCCGCCGGCATGAACCCGGCCGAGACCTGGAGCCTGCTGGAATTTATCCAGCGCATCAACAAGAGCGGCCACACCATCGTGGTCATCGAGCATGATATGAAGTTCGTCATGAACCTGTGCGATTACATCATGGTCCTCAGCTTCGGCGAAAAAATCTGCGAAGGCACCCCTGACGTGGTGAAAAACGACAAGAAGGTGCAGGAAGCGTACTTTGGACGGGGTACCATCCAGAAGTCCAACGAGCGCTGAGAGAGGAGAGAACGACAATGTCCGAAACGATGCTCAAGATCGACAATCTGGTGGTGGACTACGGCCATGTCCATGCCATCCGGGATATCAGCCTGGAAGTGGACCGCAACGAGATCGTCTGCCTGATCGGTTCCAACGGTGCGGGCAAGACCTCTACCCTGAGCGCCATCAGCAACATTACCAAAAAGACCTCCGGCCGCATCACCTTCAAGGGGCAGGACATCACCCACATGAACGCCCCCGATATCGTGCGGCTGGGCATCAGCCATGTGCCCGAAGGACGCCACGTTTTCCCCAAGATGACCGTGGGCGAAAACCTGATCCTGGGCACTATGGCCCTGCGCAAGGTTTCCCGCAAGTACATCGACGAGCGGCGGGAGCAGATGTATGACCTGTTCCCCCGGCTGAAAGAACGCATCAACCAGAACGCGGGCACCATGTCCGGCGGCGAGCAGCAGATGCTGGCCATCGCCCGGGGCCTGATGTACGACCCCGAACTCATCATGCTGGACGAACCCTCCCTGGGCCTGGCGCCCATCGTGGTGGAGGAGATCTTTGAACTGATCTGCACCATCCAGAAACAGGGCAAGACGGTACTGCTCATCGAGCAGAACGCCAACATGGCCCTGCAGATCGCCGACCGCGCCTATCTGCTGGAAAACGGCGTCATCGTCAAGAGCGGCACCGGCAAGGAACTGCACAGCGACGACAGCATCCGCAAGGCATACCTGGGCGGTTGAGAAAGGCGGCGTACCATGGACGCAACACAGTACAAACAGGCGATTTTGCAAACGCTGGACGCCATCGGCGGCGAGGTCACGGCCTGCGCCGATGCCATCCACGGCTATGCGGAACTGAGCGGTGAGGAACACCGTTCCGCCGCCGCCCTGGAAGAGTTGCTGGAACACCACGGCTTTGCGGTGGAACGGGGCCTCAAGGACCTGCCCACGGCCTTCCGGGCGGTGTACGGCAGCGGGCCGGTGCGCATCGGCTTTATGTGTGAGTACGACGCTCTGGCCGGTCTGCAGCAGGACGATGTGCCCTGCCAGCAGGGCAACGGCACCCCCGGCCACGGTTGCGGCCACAACCTGCTGGGGGCGGGCAGCGCCGCCGCGGGCATCGCTCTGGCCCGGCTGGTAGACCAGGGCTTGCCCGCCACCGTGGTAGTCTACGGCACCCCCGCCGAGGAGACCCTGGCCGGCAAGACCATTATGGTGAACAACGGCTGTTTCCGGGATGTGGATGTGGTGCTGGGCTGGCACCCCCACAACCACAGCGAACCGGGCGAGATCAAGCACAAGGCGGCCGCCGCCTTTACCATGGCCTTCCACGGGCGGGCGGCCCACGCCTGCAACTGCCCCGAAAACGGGCGCAGCGCCCTGGATGCCGCCGAACTTACCAACATCGGCGTCAACTATCTGCGGGAACATGTGGACCGGGACTGCTATATGCACTACTGCTACCTCAACGGCGGCGAGCGGCCCAACATCGTGCCAGATTACGCCAAGCTGTGGTACATGGTGCGGGCCTATACCTATGCCCAGATGAAAGAGGTGGAACAACGGGTCAAGCGCATCGCAGAGGGGGCGTGCCTGATGACCGATACAACCGTGGAATTTGAGACTCTGGGCGATACCCACGACAACCGGCTGAACTTTACCCTCAGCCGCATCGTGTGGGAGGCCATGGAGGCGGTGGGCGCGCCCTGCTTTACCGAGGAAGAGACCGCCTACGCCCGGCAGATTGCCCAACATGCGGGGGTGCCCGGCTTTACCGGCGATTTTGACACCCGCATCGTTTCGGCGGACCGCACCATCAAGATTGACAACGGTTCCACCGACCTGGCGGATGTCAGCCAGGTGGTGCCCACCATCAATATGTTTGCCGCCTGCTTTGCGGCCAACACCCCCATGCACACCTGGGCGGTAACGGCCCAGGCCTGCCGTCCGTCGGCCCATCGGGGCATGCGGTTCGCGGCGGCGTCCCTGGCACTGGCCGGGGCGCGGCTGGCGTCGGACCCCGAAAGCCTGGCCGCGGTGCGGGCGGAATTTGAAAAGGAGAGGTGACACTGGCTATGACCTGTCAGCAACGGATCGAAACCTGGCTGGAAGAACACGGCCCGGAATTTGCCGCCTGTGCCGATACCATCCACGGTATGGCGGAACTCAGCGGCGAGGAACACCGTTCCGCCGCCGTGCTGGAGGACCTGTTGGAACGGCACGGCTTTACGGTGGAACGGGGGCTGAAAGACCAGCCCACGGCCTTCCGGGCAGTGTATGGCAACGGGCCGGTGCGCATCGGCTTTATGTGCGAATATGACGCCCTGGCCAGCCTGCAGCAGGACGATGTACCCTATCAGCAGGGCAACGGCGGTCCCGGCCACGGCTGCGGCCACAACCTGCTGGGCGCGGGCAGCGCCGCCGCAGGCATCGCCCTGGCCCAGCTGGTGGATGAAGGCCTGCCCGCCACGGTGGTGGTCTACGGCACCCCCGCCGAGGAGACCCTGGCCGGCAAGACCATCATGATCGAGAACGGCTATTTCCGGGATGTGGATGTCTGCCTGGCCTGGCACCCCCTGGACCACAATGACCCCGGCGAGGTAAAGTTCAAGGCCGCCGAGGCTCTGACCTTCACCTTCCACGGGCGGGCGGCCCACGCCTGCAACTGCCCCGAAAACGGGCGCAGCGCCCTGGATGCCGCCGAACTTACCAACATCGGCGTCAACTACCTGCGGGAACATGTGGACAAAGACTGCTACATGCACTATTGCTATACCCACGGGGGCGAGCGGCCCAATATCGTGCCGGATTACGCCCAGCTGTGGTATATGGTGCGGGCCTACACCTTTGCCCAGATGAAGGAACTGGAAGCCCGGGTACGCCGGGTGGCCGAAGGTGCCTGTCTGATGACCGACACCACGGTGGAAGTGAAGATCCTGGGTGAAAACCACGACAGCAAGCTGAATTTCACCCTGGCGGCCCTGGCCCACGACTGCATGGAAGCCATCGGCGCGCCCCGCTTTACCGAAGAGGAAAAAGCCTACGCCCGCCAGGTGGCCCAGGCTGTGGGCCTGCCCGGGGTGGAAGGGGAACTGGACGAGAGCATCCTGCCGGTGGACGGCACCATCAAGAAGGACAACGGTTCCAGCGATGTGGCGGACGTAAGCCAGATCGTGCCGGTGGTCAACATCAACACCGCCTGCTACGGTCGCAAAACGCCCAACCACAGTTGGGCGGTCACGGTGCAGGCCGACAAACCGGCGGCCCACCGGGGCATGCTGTTCGCGGCCAAGACCCTGGCCCTGATGGGCACCCGGCTGGCCACCGAACCGACGCTGCTGGCGGCGGTCCGGGCGGAATTTGAACAAGCGGAGTAAACGGAAATGCTACAAGAACAAGTATATACCGTATACGGCGAGCTGCTGCGGGGGGAACTGATCACCGCCATGGGCTGTACCGAGCCCATCGCCATCGCCTATGCGGGCGCTTTGGCCCGCCAGATCCTGGGCCGGGAGCCGGATACCCTGCAGCTGGCCTGCAGCGGCAATATCGTCAAGAACGTCAAGGGCGTCACGGTCCCCAATTCCGGCGGACGCCGCGGCATTGAGATCGCCGCCCTGCTGGGCGTCTGCGGGGGCGATGCCACCCGCCGTCTGGCGGTGCTGGAAAGCGTCACCGATGCCACTCGTGCCCGGGCGGTGGAACTGCTGGAAGCGGGTATCTGCACCACCAGCCTTATCGAAGGCACCGACAACCTGGTAGTCCAGGTGACGGCCCGGGCGGGGGCGGACGAAGCCTTTGTGGAGATCCGTACCACCCACACCAATGTGACCCGCATGGAGCACAACGGCGAAAATCTGATGGAAGGGGAGTGCGCCCGGCAGGTGTGCGCCCCTGCACCGGACAAAAGCCTTTTGAATGTGCGGGACATCCTTACCTATGGCGAAACGGTGGACCTGGACACCATCCGGGATGTGTTGGAAAACCAGATCACCTGTAACCGGGCCATCTCGGACACCGGCCTGGCCGGGCACTACGGCGCCGAGGTGGGCGCCACCCTGCGGGGCATGTTCCAGGAAGGCCCCTTTGAGATGCGGGCCGCCGCCGCGGCTGCCGCGGGCAGTGATGCCCGTATGAACGGCTGCCCCCTGCCGGTGGTCATCAACTCGGGCAGTGGCAACCAGGGGCTTACCATCACCATGCCGGTGCTGCTCTACGCCGAGGAAAACCAGGTGGACCACGACAGCCTGCTGCGGGCCCTGGCCATCGCCAACCTGATGAGCATTCACCAGAAACGGTTCATCGGCAGCCTGTCCGCCTACTGCGGTGCCACCAGCGCTGCCTGCGCGGCAGCGGTGGGCATCTGCTGGCTCCAGGGCGGCAGCTATGAGCAGATCTGCGGCGTTATCACCAACACTCTGGCCACTCTGGGCGGCATGTGGTGCGATGGCGCCAAGTCCAGCTGCGCCTCCAAGATCGCGGCGGCGGTGTACACCGGCCTGCTCAGCGTACGCATGAGCATGAACGGCCACCGCTTTGAACAGGGCGAGGGCATCGTCACCGCCAGCGTGGAAAAAACGATCCAGGACGTGGGCCACATCGCCCGGGAAGGCATGCGGGAAGCGGACCTGGAGATCCTGCGCCTGATGCTGAAAAACTGATACTTTGCCATTACCAGCAAAATGCCGAAACCGCGGCTGCTCTTTTTTAGAGCAGCCGCGGTTTTTTGACAGGAAAAATACCTGCCGCCCAAGGGCGAAGGGCCCCGGCCGTTTATACAATATGCCGGGTTTCGTTGCGGTAGTGGTTGGGGGTCACCTGCATGCGCCGTTTGAAGAAGGAACAGAAGTGGCTTTCATCGTAGAATTTCAACAGTTCCGCGATCTGGCGGATGGGTAGGTCGGTGTTTTGCAGCAGCAGGAAGGCTTTGTTCAGCTTCATCTTCTGGCAGTATTCCATGGCGCCGCACTCAAACTCGGTGCGCACCATCCGTTCCAGATGGGTCGTGCTCAGGTTCATCTTTTTGCACATCTGGTCCAGGGTCAGATCGTACCCTTTGCCGTCGGAGAACATATCCAGGAATTTTTCCCGGAAGGAATCGTTGTACCCTTACCTCTACCACCTCAGTGACCACTTATGACGCAAGAAAACGTCCAAAATTGCTCCGAAAGCGAACACTATTCGGAGCATCTTGGGCGTTTTAGTTTTCCCTAAAAGCAGCTCATCGTATATACATCAAGCAGGCCTTTTGTATGGCTTATACATAGAAGCGTCTGAGAATGTTCATCGTTGATTTCTTGATTTAGCTATGTTACTATTAAATTAAAAAGTGGAGGCAACAATGGAACGAGAACAGCTTGAACTATACACAGAGCAGTGGTTAAGCGCTACCAATACTATTTCGGATAACGAATATAATATAGAAGCCAACGAATATTTGCGGACGCAACATAGCTATAAGCTATACAAATACCAAAACCCTTTTGTAAGTGAAGTGTCTTTGTGTCGTTTTTTGGAAACACTAACCAATCATACGTTGGGGTTGAGCGCGCCTTCGACTTTTAATGACCCTTTTGATTGCCAGTATGCTATACCGAGTGGGTATGCTAACGCACCGCGCGCTCAAGAAGCTATAAAAAGCACGAATGATGCTTTCTTTCGCGTGGGCTGCCTGACCGAAGCCTTTGATGACCGATTGATGTGGTCGCACTACGGCGATTCCTATCGAGGCGTATGTGTTGAGTATGACGTGTCGGACTTTTCAACTGTTCAAGCGGAATGCCACTTTGCTCCTGTTATATACGGAAAAGAGCGCCCAAAGATTTTACAACGCATCATTTCTGGTCAAAATAAAGTATCTCCACTGACACCAGAGGAAAAACTTTCAATGACACGAGCTTTATTTACCAAAGATGATGCTTGGAAATATGAGCGAGAGTGGCGAATCGTAAAGATGAACCAGTTTTCTAAAAGCCCAAAACACTTCCCACTTACTATGCCAATTACCGCAGTATACTTAGGCCCTGCCTGTTCCGGAAACTTAACAAGTAGAAACATCAATCAAGATGACTTCAAGAAATATGTAACAGCTATTCTCGATATATGTGAGAAAAACAGAATCACGCTTCAAACGCTAAAGTTGCATCCGACATATTATCGGCTTGAGTTGGGTCAACGGCTTGTATAAGGTCATGTACTCTGAAAGTGCCATAAACAGCGTCCTTTTCCCTCGCGGCGATAAGGAATACCCCTACCGCCCCAGAGGCCGCTCATAACGCAAGAAAACGTCCAAAATCGCCCCGAAAGCGAACACTATTTCGGAGCATCTTGGGCGTTTTTTATTTTCCCCCCAAAAACAGCCCATTGCATACGGGCAAGGAGGTGGTGGGTATGCCCCGTATGCCGAAGTACCTCAAGAGAGAGTGGGCACTCTTTCTTGATGAACGTGGTCGGAAGAAGTACAACGAGCTTTGCAGGAAATGCCAAAGGAGCTGCAAGCAGAGCTTCCGTGCTACGGTTTTGTCTTGCCCGAATTATCAATCAAAAAGGAGTACAAAGAAATGAGCGAAAATCCGACAACCCCTGCATCCAAGCTGGTGCTGGTAAAGGCCAGCGACATCAAGCCCAAGGAAGTACGCTGGCTGTGGTATCCGTACATTCGCGCTCCTGTTCCCGTCTGCGGCGGCGTGGTCTGGGATGCAGCGGCATCCTGTTTTCCCGGTCAATACGGTTGGATTCGCGTGTGCGTTGAATACGCTTGATTGCTCCCTCTGCAATCTTGTCCTCTTTGCGGAGCTCTGCAATCTTGCAGGTCAGCGCCATGCGTTGGTCAGCCAACTCCGGCGGTGCATCCTTACGGCGCATCTGCTTGACGATTTCCGCCCGCTGCGCGGCAAGGGTTTTCATCCGCTGGGACAAGCCCTTGCGGTAGTCTACAATTGCCTGTAAAGATGGGAACTTGTGGTCGTGAACAAAGGCGTGTTCTGCAAGGATGCGGTACAGGTATGGGCATCTGAAAAAACACATCATCTTTGATGGAAAAACGGTCTGACCTTGCACCGGAGTCACCATTGAAATTCATAAAGGAATACCAATAGCCGCACTTAAAGAAGTGTTCCAAATAAGTAGTATCAATATCATGCGGGCGAAAGACCGTGTATAACGGCGACATTACGCCTGTACGCCCAAGTTTATTGCGATTTATCGGCCCCACAGGTGCAGAAGTTGAAATGCGAGGGTTGTAAACAAAATCTTCATTTCGGACAATGTAGTAGCCATCTAAACTACCTAACTTTGATATGTCGTGGTCAAAGAAATCTCTTTGGCTGATGATTCCAAATTCCGCCGAGTTTGTAAGCGTCTCTACATATTGTAGTCCGGTATTTTTCTCGGTAACCTTACCTGCAATTTCGGATAACTTCCGCTGTTCCCAAGCAAAAGTAAAAGGGCCTCGGATTTTGAACTGCACCCCATTTGTTAGACAGTATGATATAATGTCTAACAGGTGGGGTGA
>ERZ1034915.831-NODE-831-length-19301-cov-4.432505_pt1 | contig 19301 bp, 19 predicted proteins | sample MGYA00520592_ERZ1034915 | MGnify/ENA primary metagenome ERZ1034915 (study PRJEB33766, sample SAMN09781787) | gut metagenome | biome: gut microbiome | host: Homo sapiens | place: Madagascar | study: EMG produced TPA metagenomics assembly of the PRJNA485056 data set... | reverse complement strand
GTTAAATAAAAAGAAAACTATCTCAAGTTAAGTTTTGGGATAGTTTTTTGTATTTTATCAAAAAAACTGATACTTTCCTTAAATTTGTTTTTTATACTAAGGATGAAAAGAAAGGAGAGTTATTATGAAACGTTTAAGTCTATCAGGTTTCCAACTTAAATATATAGCCCTAATTACTATGGTATTCGACCATATTCATTATTTTTTTGACTATACTGGGAAAATACCCATTTGGTTTGCTATGATTGGGAGATTAGCGGCCCCCTTATTTCTATTTGCTGTGATTGAAGGTTTCGTCCATACACACAATCGAAAAAAATACTTCCTAAGGATTTATGCTTTAGCTATTTTGATGGGATTGATTCAATTTGGATTCTATAATTTTCTACATCCTCTAGTCAGACCAGATGGCTTCTTTCCACAAAATATGATGCTGTCGTCATTTGCAATTTTGCTGGTTGCTCTTCAAGGCATTGCTTGGATCCAAGAAAAGAAATACCTTAAAGGGATACCAACTTTACTTTTTCCATTGTTACTTCCATGGTTAATGATGCCTTTTTATTTGTCAGCTCAAGACAAACCAATCTTTATGTTCTTCCTAAATTTACTTAATTTTACAGTGTTGCCAACTCATACATCTATCAGTGATGGAGGAACGTGGTCACTTTTGATTGGTATCGCTATGTACCTTTGTTATAATAGTCTTAAGAAAGAGGTACTTGCATTTGTGGGTGTTAGTCTCGTTTGGCTACTAATAGTGTTTGTTTTAATGATGCCTTCTTTTCACGATTTAATGTTCAAATACTTTGAATGGATGGAAATATTTGCTGCTCCTTTAATGCTTTCTTATAACGGTAAAAGAGGGAGAGGGTCAAAATATTTGTTCTATGTCTTTTACCCTACTCATATTTATCTACTCTACGCCTTGTCAGTTCTCTTCTATAGGTGATATGATAAGGGAAACTTTGAAGGAAAGGAAAGGCTATGGCTCGAATACTTGTTGTTGATGATCAGGAAGATATTGTTCAATTGGTTGTAAAGGCTTTAGAGCTTCAAAATCATAAGGTGACGGGGCTTACAAGTATTTTAGATTTGGATAAGAACTCGTTGCCACGCTTTGACTTGATTTTGCTGGATATCATGATGCCTGATGTTGATGGTCTCCAGTTTTGTCATGAGATTCGGAATCAGGTGGATTGCCCCATCCTCTTTATTACAGCCAAAACGCAAGAGGCTGATATTGTCCAAGGCTTGACTTATGGTGCTGATGATTATATTTGCAAGCCATTTGGGGTTAAAGAACTTCAAGCGCGTGTGGCTGCTCACTTGAGACGTGAACATCGTGAGCGCCACCATAAGTTATTAATTGGAAATATTCAGTTTGATTTGTCTGCTCAGGAGCTTTATGTTGAGAATCAGTTGTTAGATTTGACTAAGTCAGAATATGGTATTTGTCAGTTTCTGGCTGAAAATAAGGGCCAAGTCTTTTCCAAAGAACAAATCTACACGCATTTGTATGGATATGAGGATAAAGGGAGTCCGACAGCAGTGGCCGAACATATCAAAAATATCCGTGCAAAGCTCAAAAATGTTGGGCAAAATCCTATTGAAACAGTCTGGGGGATTGGTTACAAGTGGCACTAATTAAAAAACGAGAACACTCTCTAAGAACAATCTTGTTATCTTATGTCGTCAGTCTTACAGTTCTATCAGCAATCAGTAGCCTGCTTATTTTGTCTTTGTTCAGCTTGTCTTATCGTTTTGGGGTTGTCATTCCAGCAAATCAAGTAGAAAGTGATTTGCATGCTGTCAGGAATGAAATTGAAACTTCTAAGGTCTTTAATCCAGATGTCTTGCCCGATGGTACTCGCTATGTCTTTTTGACTAGAGATTTTAAGCTTAAGAAGTCTAACATGCCAGTTAACTTGCAAGAAGAGTCCTTACTAAATTACCAATTCAAGAATGCTCACGGTGGAATATACGGCTATTTTCAGTCTTTTGAACGGTCAGATGGCATAGTCATTGTCAATTATCAACTATCACCTCGGTACCGTAATGACTGGATGAACCAGCATTTTCCCAATGCTGATCTATTGATGATTGGCTCAATGATGGTGTCTATCCTACTCATATTTATTACTTTAACTTTTTACTATGCTAGTAAATTGAGTCGAGAGTTAAGCACAATATTGAAGGCAACAGAGAAAATAGCAGAGCAAGATTTGGATTTTCAAACTTCTCAGTCTACAATTAAGGAATTTAATCAAGTGTTAAGTGGTTTGGATCATATGCGAGTAGCACTTCGTGAGTCTTTGATGGAAAATTGGAAGGCAGAGCAAGATAAACAAAATCAGATTTCTGCTTTGACACATGATTTAAAGACACCGCTGACAGTCGCCCGTGGGAATGCGGAACTCTTAGCTATGACCTCCTTAGATGCAGAACAGACGGATTTGTTAGAGCATTTTCAAAAAGGGATTGCACAGGTTGATGCTTATGTGAAAGAGTTGTCTGAACTCAACAAAACGAGTTTGAAGAAAACCTTGACGCTTGAAGAAGTTCCAGTTAAGGAATTTGTTGAAGACATTTACGATCAAACCTTGTCATTAGCACAAACGAAACAAATTAAATTGGTATTTGACAAGAAGGAAATTGAGAAAGAAACCATAGGCAATTGGGACAGGTCCTTGTTGAATCGAGCTTTTATGAATATCGTTTCGAATGCGGTAGAGCATACACCAAGTGGTAGTCAGTTGCTCTTAACTGCTAGGGTAGAAGATGATGAATTCAAGTTTGTCTGTCTTGATTCTGGTCCTGGATTTTCTCTTGAATCACTTGAAAAGGCCACTCAGCTCTTTTATCAAGAGGATAAAAGTAGACAGAGCCGCAATCATAGTGGCCTTGGGCTGACTATTGCTAATGATATTATTCGCTTACACCATGGTAGTCTTTCTCTTTCAAATGACAATGGCACGGGTGGTGCTAGAGTGACTATCATTTTACCCCTTTAAATACAGATGACTCCTAGTCGCCAGATGAGGAGTTTTTTGCTATACTACTAAGAGTAAAAATGAAGAAAGATTTGTGGGGGCAGGATTTCATCTTGTTCCCGAAGAGGTATTAGTGTCATGTCTCAATCAAAAGCAGATTATATTAACGTGATTGGAGCTGGTTTGGCCGGATCCGAGGCGGCTTATCAGATTGCCAAACGTGGTATTCCAGTAAAACTTTATGAAATGCGTGGAGTCAAAGCAACACCACAGCATAAGACAACCAATTTTGCAGAATTAGTTTGCTCTAACTCTTTCCGTGGTGATAGCTTGACCAATGCTGTAGGGCTTCTTAAGGAAGAAATGCGTCGCTTGGACTCTATCATTATGCGAAATGGAGAAACTCACCGTGTGCCAGCTGGTGGTGCTATGGCAGTTGACCGTGAAGGTTATGCAGAAGCAGTGACAGCAGAAATTGAAAATCATCCATTAATTGAAGTTATCCGTGAAGAAATCACAGAGATTCCTGATGATACCATTACAGTTATTGCTTCAGGTCCTTTGACTTCTGATGCTTTAGCTGAAAAAATTCACAAGCTTAACGGTGGAGATGGGTTTTATTTCTATGATGCCGCTGCACCAATCGTTGATAAAGCGACTATCGACATGAACAAGGTTTACCTTAAGTCACGCTATGACAAGGGTGAAGCAGCTTATCTAAACTGTCCAATGACCAAGGAAGAGTTCATGGCTTTCCATGAGGCTTTGACAACAGCTGAAGAAGCTCCTTTAAATTCTTTCGAAAAAGAAAAGTATTTCGAAGGCTGTATGCCTATCGAGGTCATGGCTAAACGTGGTATCAAGACAATGCTCTATGGACCTATGAAACCAGTTGGCTTGGAGTATCCTGAGGATTACAAAGGGCCACGTGACGGCGATTTCAAGACACCTTATGCGGTTGTTCAGCTTCGTCAGGACAATGCGGCTGGTAGTCTCTATAACATCGTTGGTTTCCAAACCCACCTTAAATGGGGAGAGCAAAAACGTGTCTTCCAAATGATTCCAGGTCTTGAAAATGCTGAATTTGTACGTTACGGGGTTATGCACCGCAACTCTTACATGGATTCGCCAAACTTGCTCAAACAGACCTTCCAATCAAAATCAAACCCTAACTTGTTCTTTGCGGGACAAATGACTGGTGTTGAAGGCTATGTTGAATCAGCTGCCTCAGGTTTGGTTGCTGGAATCAATGCAGCCCGTCTCTTTAAAGGTGAAGAGGAACTTATCTTCCCTCATACAACAGCTATCGGAAGTCTTCCATATTATGTGACGCATGCTGAAAGCAAACATTTCCAACCAATGAATGTTAACTTTGGTATTATCAAAGAGTTGGAAGGGCCACGTATTCGTGACAAGAAAGAGCGTTACGAAAAAATTGCTGAGCGTGCTCTTAAAGATTTACAACCTTTTATTCAAGCTTAGACAAGATTAAAATCCCTTACCGAATGCGGTAAGGGATTTTTCAGATCTAAAAGTATTCAATTAACCAAAGAATTTCTTAGCGATATCTTGACCTTGTTTGATTTTAGCCCATTGTTGAGGTGTTGCCAACTCATTACCTGAGTCACATGAGGCGAAACCACATTGGTGAGAGAGGAAGAGACGGTCTTTAGGAAGGATTCGACTAGCTTTTTCAAGCAAGTCAAGAACACGTTCTTCGTCATCAAGGTCAGTCGTTTTAGAAGACAAAAGTCCTAGTACAACCTCAGATTTGCTGTCTTTGAGGGCTTCGAGAGCTTTGATATCACCAGCTGTATCGCTGTCCCATTCAAGGAAGAAACGATCATAGTGTTGCTCTGCCAAGAACTTCTTAGCAATGGCTTCGTAAGTTCCTTCAGCAGCAGAACGGCTTTCATAGTTACCACGACAGTTGTGGGTCCAAACCGTTAAACCAAGTTCGTGAGCATAGTCTACTACCTCGTTATTGATAGCTACAAACTCATCAGCCAATTCTGCCAAATCAGAATTATCTTCCGCAAAGAAACTTGCAGGGTTTGATGGGTCAAAGAGTTCCCAGAGACAGTCATCAAATTGAACGATTTTTCCACCTACTGCCTTGTATTCTTCCAAGAATTCTTTATAGGCATTAATCAAACCTTTTTTGAGGTCTTCATTTGTCTCATAGACTTGTCCTGGACCAGCCAAACGGTCAAAGATAGCAAGTTCAGTGTAGGCATGGGCAGGTCCCCAGATAGTTTGTTTGGTATCTTCATCACCAGCTTCAGCCTTAACCAATTTATAGATATCTAGGTAATGGTGGTTTTTACCTGAGAGTGGTTCAGTAATACGAATCCCAATATCTTTACGAGTCTCATATTGTCCGCCATCGTGGTCTTTAAATGTATAACCATGCTCAGCAATGTAGCGTTCAATACCTTTGAGACCCCAGACAAAGTCCAAGTGCCACATAGAACGACCAAACTCACCATCGGTAAGAATGTCAATACAGTTAGCCTTTTGGTCAGCCACAATTTGCTTAATATCTGCAGTTTCAGTTTCTTGATAACCAGGAAGGGCATCGTAGAAAGGATACTGGATGTCGTCACGGTGCTCGATTTCGTCCTTGTATTTACGGAGATCGGCAGGACGAAGGAGAGACCCACTAATTGAAATTTAGATTTTGTCATAAGATTACCTCAAAATAAGATTTTACATCTAAAATACTTTTTATTTATTTCAATTGAAAATAGTTATTTTCTTCCTGAGGGTATAGTTTAAGAATATATAAGGTTTTGGCCTGCAAAATGACACTTCCTATGGTAAAATGAAAAGAAAACAATGAAGGTTGGGAACATGCAAAAAACATTTTTTATTATTAAACCAGATGCTGTAAAACGACACTTGATTGGACAAGTGATTGATCGCATTGAACGTCGTGGCTTTATTATTGAACGAATGGAAATGCTGACACTTGACGAAGAACGTCTTAAAGAACATTATGCCCAATTAGTTGATAAACCTTTTTTCCCTGGTATTGCAGAATTCATGATGAGTGGTCCATCAGTGATTGGTATTATTTCTGGTCCAGGTGTTATCAAGTCATGGCGTGATATGATGGGAGCAACTAATCCGGGAGATGCTGCTCCTGGAACGATTCGTGGAGACTTTGCAACCGCACCAGATGGTAACATGATTCCAAATATTGTTCATGGCTCTGATTCAGAAGAATCTGCGGCTCGAGAAATTAAGATTTGGTTTGGTGAGTAGGATGAATTTAGCACAAATTCAGTCAGATCTAGCCAAGGGGGGACTGTTAATTGATGTCAGGAGTCCGGAAGAGTATGCAGAAGGACATGTTAAGGATGCCCTCTTAATACCTCACAACCAGTTTTTCTCTGCAGACATTCCAGCTGAAAAAGACGCTTCCATTTACCTCCATTGTAAAATGGGCTCTCGTGCAGAATTTGCTGCATCAGTCCTTAAAGAGCGAGGCTATACTAAGGTGACTAATCTAGGTGGCTTGGACGATATGGAAGCACTAGGTTTTGAATTTGAAGAATAATAGAAATAAGGTCACTAGTGGTGATCTTATTTGTTTTCAGAAAGCATGACAATTCATTGACAACGCTTTCATAAAGTGGTAAGATTCTAATTGAGTTAAGACAAAGCCTATGAAAATGACTTTGCCAGAACTTGACTAACTTAGCGTATTCCAATTGAGATAGGGCTTGTTATTAAGCTTGTGACTACAATTGGTAGAGGAGGATTTCGTATGTCAAAAGTTGCTATTGTTACAGGTGCAGGTCAAGGTATTGGTTTTGCGATTGCAAAACGCTTGGTTGAAGATGGTTTTAAAGTCGGGGTATTAGACTATAATGCTGAAACTGCTGAAAAAGCAGTTGCTGAATTGTCAGAAGACAAAGCATTTTTCGTTGTAGTTGATGTGTCTAAACAAGCTGAAGTAGCAGCTGCTTTCCAAAAAGTTGTTGATCACTTTGGCGACTTGAATGTTGTTGTTAATAATGCTGGTGTGGCACCAACAACACCCCTTGACACTATTACTGAAGAGCAGTTTCAACGTACATTTAACATTAATGTTGGTGGAGTTATCTGGGGTGCACAAGCTGCCCAAGCACAATTTAAAGCACTTGGTCATGGTGGTAAAATCATCAATGCAACTTCACAAGCAGGTGTCGTTGGTAACCCTAACTTAACTGTATACGGTGGAACTAAATTCGCAGTTCGTGGTATTACTCAAACTTTGGCGCGTGACTTGGCTGATTCAGGTATCACTGTAAATGCTTATGCACCAGGTATCGTTAAGACTCCAATGATGTTTGACATTGCCCACGAAGTTGGTAAAAATGCTGGTAAAGATGATGAGTGGGGTATGCAAACTTTTGCTAAAGATATTACCCTCAAACGTCTGTCTGAACCTGAAGATGTGGCAGCAGCAGTTAGCTTCCTTGCTGGACCTGACTCAAACTACATCACAGGTCAAACAATCATTGTTGATGGTGGTATGCAATTTCATTAAGATTAAAAGGGAGAGCGAGAAGCTCTCTTTTTTACTTGATAAAACATAATATTTCTGATAATATAATCGTAATTAATTATGATTTAAGAGAACTCTTCCTATGTCAGACATTTTACACTATATTGCTGAGCACCCATTTTATTGCCTTTTTCTATTAGGGATTGTTGTACTAGCCTGGGGGTTAGGGCCATTTTCAAGTAGTTCAATAGAAAATAAGCGCTCAGCAATTACTAATAAGCACTACAATGATACTTTTAAGAAATAAGAAGGACTAAATGCGGTCAGAAAGCAGATATTAGAGATAGGCAAAAGCCTGTCTTTTTTGTATAATAGAAGGTAACGATTAGTTTTTTTTATAATCACAAGTAAGAACTAGGAAAGATAAAAATGCCAAATATTGAAGAATTAAAACAACGACAGGAGAAGATCCGTAACTTCTCTATTATTGCCCATATTGACCATGGTAAATCAACCCTTGCTGACCGTATCTTGGAAAAGACTGAGACAGTGTCAAGTCGTGAGATGCAGGCGCAACTCCTTGATAGCATGGACCTCGAGCGTGAACGTGGAATCACTATTAAACTAAATGCTATTGAGCTTAACTATACAGCTAAAGATGGCGAAACATACATTTTCCACCTTATTGACACACCAGGACACGTGGACTTTACTTATGAGGTGTCACGTTCTCTTGCTGCCTGTGAGGGTGCCATCTTGGTGGTGGATGCAGCTCAAGGGATTGAAGCGCAAACACTTGCCAATGTTTACTTGGCGCTTGATAATGACTTGGAAATCTTACCTGTAATCAATAAAATTGACCTTCCAGCTGCAGATCCTGAACGTGTGCGTACAGAGGTTGAAGATGTTATCGGACTAGATGCTTCTGAAGCTGTGCTTGCATCAGCTAAGGCCGGTATTGGTATCGAAGAGATTCTCGAACAAATCGTTGAGAAAGTTCCTGCACCTCAAGGTGATGTTGAAGCCCCTCTCCAAGCCCTTATCTTTGACTCTGTTTATGATGCCTACCGTGGGGTTATCCTCCAAGTGCGTGTGGTTAACGGAATGGTTAAACCAGGCGATAAGATTCAAATGATGTCTAATGGCAAGACTTTTGATGTTACTGAGGTCGGTATCTTCACACCTAAAGCTGTTGGCCGGGACTACCTTGCGACAGGTGATGTTGGTTATGTTGCAGCCTCAATTAAGACCGTTGCTGATACTCGTGTCGGTGATACCGTAACCCTTGCGGATAATCCTGCTGCAGAGCCACTCCATGGCTATAAACAAATGAACCCAATGGTGTTTGCAGGTCTTTACCCAATTGAGTCAAATAAATATAACGACTTGCGTGAAGCCCTTGAAAAACTCCAGTTGAACGATGCCAGTCTTCAGTTTGAGCCTGAAACGTCTCAAGCCCTTGGTTTTGGTTTCCGTTGTGGTTTCTTGGGTCTTCTTCACATGGATGTTATCCAAGAACGTTTGGAACGTGAGTTTAACATCGATCTCATCATGACAGCACCATCGGTAGTTTACCATGTTAATACTACTGACGGTGAGATGCTTGAAGTGTCTAACCCATCTGAGTTCCCAGATCCTACACGCATTGATGCCATCGAAGAGCCTTATGTTAAAGCTCAAATCATGGTTCCTCAAGAATATGTTGGTGCTGTTATGGAGTTGGCACAACGTAAACGTGGTGATTTTGAGACCATGGAATATATCGATGATAATCGTGTTAATGTTATTTATCAGATTCCACTTGCCGAAATCGTCTTTGATTTCTTTGATAAATTGAAATCATCAACACGTGGTTATGCAAGCTTTGACTATGAATTGTCAGAATACCGTCGTTCGCAATTGGTGAAAATGGATATTCTCCTTAATGGTGACAAGGTCGATGCTCTTAGCTTCATTGTTCACAAGGAATTTGCCTACGAGCGTGGAAAACTTATCGTTGATAAACTTAAGAAAATCATTCCACGTCAACAATTCGAAGTGCCTATCCAAGCGGCTATCGGTCAAAAAATCGTTGCCCGTACAGATATCAAAGCCCTTCGTAAAAACGTCTTGGCTAAGTGTTATGGTGGTGACGTTTCACGTAAACGTAAACTTCTCGAAAAACAAAAAGCCGGTAAGAAACGTATGAAAGCCATCGGTTCGGTTGAAGTACCACAAGAAGCCTTCTTGTCAGTGCTTTCAATGGACGAAGATGAGAAATAAGAGTAATAGTCAGAATGTGATGTTCTGGCTATTTTTGTAAAAAAGTTATGATAAAGAAGATTTTAAAATTTCCCTTCTCAAAGCGTGGAAGGATTTATGCTGCGACTATACTAAATACTTTTCTTTTTAGGAAATGCTTATGTCAAACATAAATTTCATGAAAAAGCTGTAGAGGAATTACAGGCTGTCCTAAAAGCGGATAAGGTAACTTCCAATGAGATTTTTGGTAGTCGCCATCAGTATGTTGCCATTAGTCAGGAAGAACCCACTTACTCTATTACGATAATACTATAAAATCGGACTTTAGAGAATATAAAGAAGCTAGATAAGGATTCATGGGGCTTTTAGTCTTATCAGGAAACCCATCACAAGCATTTTTCTCAGCTTTAGGCTATAATATACAAAAAGGAATGTTGGGAGGGCCAATATGGATATCACAAGTTTTATTCCTAGTCAGCGACAGGCTATTCTGGAGCGTTTTCAGCAAGTGGAGGCCTTGGGATTAGGCGCAGTTCGTATTGAGTTGAAGGTTGCGAATCCTGTTGGCATCATCTATGAGTGTTACATTATGGCAGGGGAAAATTATTTTTCAGATCAAGCAGTGGTGTCCTTCCGTATTCTTTACGAAAAGGACCTGGATAGGATTTCTTTGGACGTGGTGGACATCCCTGGGCGATCAAGTTTGTCAAATTACCTCAAGCTATTGGGAATTTTTGAAGGCTTACAAAATTATCTCAATCGAGAATTTGCAAAGGTAAAAAATAGTTAAACACCTGATAGCAATCAGGTGTTTCTTTTTACGTTTGAAGTGCAAAATTTCACAATCTTTTTTTCACAAGATTGTCTAAAAACTGTGCTATAATGATAACAGAATTGTGAAGTGATTAAAGTTTGTGAAAAACGGAGCATACTTTAACTCTTTGTGACCTATACTTGAAAGGAAAGTGGGCTCTGTTTTTGAAGAGCCAGAAGGACTGTGTTCATGTCAGATGAAAAGCAATTGTATGGTGCGGACTTAGTGGTTGATAGTTTAATCAACCATGATGTTGATTATGTCTTTGGTATCCCTGGAGCAAAAATCGATAGGGTTTTTGATACCTTGGAAGATAAAGGACCTGAATTGATAGTTGCCCGTCATGAGCAAAATGCTGCTTTTATGGCTCAGGGTGTTGGACGAATTACAGGAAAACCTGGTGTTGTTTTGGTAACATCTGGTCCTGGTGTATCTAATTTGGCTACTGGATTGGTAACAGCTACGGATGAGGGAGACCCTGTCCTTGCTATTGGTGGTCAGGTTAAACGTTCAGATCTTTTGAAACGTGCCCACCAGTCAATGAATAATGTTGCCATGCTTGAGCCAATTACTAAGTATGCAGCTGAAGTACATGATGCTAATACCCTTTCTGAAACAGTAGCAAATGCCTATCGCCATGCTAAATCAGGGAAACCCGGTGCAAGCTTTATTTCAATTCCTCAAGATGTAACTGATGCTACAGTCAGTGTTAAGGCTATTAAGCCTATGACAGATCCAAAACTTGGTTCAGCATCTGTTTCTGATATAAACTATCTCGCACAAGCCATTAAAAATGCAGTGTTGCCAGTCTTTCTTTTGGGGAATGGTGCTTCATCAGAAGCCGTAACTTATTCTATTCGCCAAATTTTGAAGCATGTTAAATTGCCGGTTGTTGAAACTTTCCAAGGTGCTGGTATCGTGTCACGTGACCTTGAAGAAGATACTTTCTTTGGTCGTGTAGGTCTTTTCCGTAACCAACCCGGTGATATGTTGCTCAAAAAATCTGACTTGGTTATTGCCATTGGTTATGACCCAATTGAATACGAAGCACGTAATTGGAATGCAGAGATTTCAGCCCGTATCATCGTTATTGATGTTGAACCTGCTGAGGTGGATACTTACTTCCAGCCAGAACGTGAGTTGATTGGTAATGTTGAAGCTACTTTAGATTTGCTCTTGCCAGCTATTCAAGGTTATAAATTACCTGAAGGATCAGTTGAATACCTTAAAGGATTGAAGAATAACGTTGTTGAGGATGTTAAGTTTGATCGTCAGCCTGAAGAAGGAAAGGTACATCCGTTAGATTTGATTGAAGTTTTGCAAGACCAAACCAAAGATGATATGACAGTCACTGTTGATGTTGGTAGTCACTATATTTGGATGGCTCGTTACTTCAAATCATATGAACCTCGTCGTTTGCTATTCTCAAACGGGATGCAAACTCTAGGGGTTGCTCTTCCTTGGGCAATTTCTGCAGCTTTGGTTCGTCCTAATACAAAGGTCATTTCTGTTTCTGGTGATGGAGGTTTCCTCTTTTCTGGACAAGAGTTGGAAACAGCCGTTCGTTTGAAATTACCAATTGTCCATATTATCTGGAACGATGGTCATTACAATATGGTGGAATTTCAAGAAGAAATGAAGTACGGTCGTTCATCTGGGGTTGACTTTGGTCCAGTTGATTTTGTAAAATATGCTGAGAGCTTTGGAGCAAAAGGTTATCGTGCAACAAGTAAGGAAGAGTTTGCTAGCTTGCTTCAAGAGGCCTTGGCTCAAGCTGTAGATGGACCAGTCCTTATTGATGTTCCAATTGATTATAAAGATAATATTAAACTTGGCGAAACTATCTTGCCAGATGAATTTTACTAAAAAGAGGGTGTAGACATGTCTGAAGCCATAAAATTATTTCAATATAATACCTTGGGAGCCTTGATGGCTGGGCTTTATGGAGGTACTTTAACAGTTGGTGAATTGTTGGAGCATGGAGACTTGGGTCTCGGAACATTAGATTGTATCGATGGTGAGTTGATTGTTCTTGACGGTAAAGCCTATCAAGCCAAAGGGTCTGAGGGTAAGGTCGAAGTGGTAGAGGTTTCTCCTGATGAAAAAGTACCCTATGCAGCAGTTGTACCTCACCAAGCTGAAGTTATCTTCCGTCAACGTTATGAAATGACTGATAAAGAACTTGAGGATCGTATTGAATCTTATTATGATGGGGTCAATCTTTTCCGTTCTATCAAAATCAAAGGTCATTTTAAGCATATGCACGTGCGCATGATTCCAAAATCAAATCCGGATATTAAGTTTGCGGATGTTGCTACCCGCCAACCTGAGTATGAGGTGGATGATATTTCAGGTACTATTGTTGGTATCTGGACCCCAGAAATGTTCCACGGTGTGAGTGTTGCTGGTTATCACCTCCATTTTATTTCAGACGACTTGACATTTGGTGGTCACGTTATGGACTTTATCATTGAAAATGGTATTATCGAGGTTGGACCAGTTGACCAACTCGATCAACGTTTCCCAGTTCAAGACCGTCAGTATCTTTTTGCTAAATTCAATGTCGATGAAATGCGTGAAGATATTACAAAGGCTGAATAAGATTTTTTAAAGACATCAAAAATCATAGAAAGAACTTTCCTAGATAATTAGGGAAGTTTTTTTGTTTTTCGAACTACTTCTATATCGAAATACTTGACAAATGTAACGTGTATAGTTACAATGGCTTTAGAAAGTTCGACATAGAAGAAAAAGGAGACGAAATGGACAAGATGTTAGGGGGCTACCAAGCTTTACAGATTCGTTTGTTGAATGGGCGTATTTTTCAAAAACTCTTGAGCAAGGAACCAGATGCTCAATACCGTAGTGAACAAGGAAAAATCTTAACAGTGCTTTGGCAAAAAGAAGATGGTCGGGCAACGGCTACGGATATCGCCCTTGCGACGGGTCTAGCCAATAATACATTGACCAGTATGGTTAAGAAATTGGAAGAACAAGGCTTGGTTACGATTAAGCCTTGTACACAGGATAAAAGAAAAAAATATATCTCTTTGACAGATCTCGGTTGGGCTCAAAAAGAAATTGGAGATCGTGTCAGTAAAGAGTTAGGTGAGATTTTCTACCAAGGCTTTTCAAATCAAGAAATCCGAGAATTTGAAGCCTATCAAGAGCGTATTATCACAAATCTAAAAGCTAAAGAAAATGATATGTAGGGAAAGGAAGTAACAGTTATGATTGGAATAACAGGTGTAACAGGGAAATTAGGCTCTTATGTGGCTGATCTTGTCGATCAGCAAGGAATTTCTTCTATCCATCTGGCAAGAAGCCCAGAGCGTGCAAAAGTCTACGCGTCAGCGGAAATTCGTAAGACGGTGTATGCCAATACTCCAGAGGTGGTTGAGGCCTTAAAGGGAATCGATGTCTTATTGATGGTCTCTGCTCGGGAAAATCCAGAGCGTGTTGAGGAACACAAGAGTTTTTTAGATGCCGCAAAGCTTGCTGGGGTGCAACATATCGTCTATACCTCCTTTTATGGGGCAGATGAGAAGGCAACATTTACCTTGTCTCGAGATCATGCCCAGACGGAAGACTATATCAAGGAGTTGGGGTTCACCTACACTTTTTTGAGAGATAATTTTTTACTTGGACTTCTTGATAGATATTGCTCTTGAAAACGGAGAGATTCGTGGTCCAGCAGGAAATGGGAAGGTGTCAGCTGTTGCCCGTAAGGACACATCTAGGGTTGCAGCAGAAATTCTTTTAAATCCTAAGGAGTGGGAAAATCAAAGCTTGAATCTGACAGGGCCAGAGGATCTTTCCATGGAAGAAATCGTAGTGCTTCTCTCAAAGGAGACCGGTAAGGCCATCACGTATGTAGACGAATCGGTAGAAGAAGCCTATGAGTCACGAAAAAAATGGCCAGCACAAACTTGGGAGTACGATGCCTGGGTCAGCACCTATACAGCTATCAAAGTTGGGGAACAAGCTGGGGTTTCAACAGATATTGAAAAAGTCCTAGGGCATCCAGCAAATAGCCTATTGGACATTCTTAGAGACAGAAAACTTATTGAGGAAAAAAATGATTGAATACAAAAATGTAGCCTTACGCTACACTGAAAAAGATGTCCTTAGAGATGTCAATCTCCGCATTGAAAATGGAGAATTTATGGTTCTTGTGGGACCTTCAGGATCTGGTAAGACCACCATGATCAAGATGATTAACCGTCTTTTGGAGCCAACAGATGGCAATATCTATATGGATGGGAAACGCATTAAGGACTATGATGAACGGGAGTTACGTCTCAGTACCGGCTATGTCCTTCAAGCCATTGCCCTATTTCCTAACTTAACGGTTGCGGAAAATATTGCTCTCATTCCTGAGATGAAGGGCTGGAGCAAGGAGCAAATTGCCTCTAAAACCGAAGAGCTTTTAGAAAAAGTAGGTCTTCCAGCTTCTGATTACGCCGATCGCAAACCCCATGAGCTGTCTGGTGGGGAGCAACAACGGATTGGTATTGTGCGAGCTATCATTGGGGAACCAAAGATTCTATTGATGGACGAACCTTTTTCAGCCTTGGATGCCATCTCTCGCAAGCAGTTGCAGGCTCTTACAAAAGATTTACATAAAGAATTCGGCATGACGACCGTCTTCGTAACACATGATACGGACGAGGCCTTAAAATTAGGGGACCAAATTGCAGTTTTGCAGGATGGAGAAATTCGTCAGGTCGCAGAACCTGAAACAATTTTACAAGCGCCTGCGACAGAATTTGTAGCAAACTTGTTTGGAGGTAGCCTTCATGTCTAATTTGATTTCAACTTTTCAAGAACGTTTTGGGGACTGGTTAACGGCCCTCGGACAGCACTTACAATTGTCTCTTTTGACCTTAATTATTGCAATTTTCCTCTCAATTCCTTTGGCCATTTATCTTAGCACTCGCGAACGTGCCAGTAATTGGGTTTTGCAACTCGCTGGTGTCTTTCAAACCATTCCTTCCATGGCCCTTCTGGGACTCTTTATCCCTATTATGGGAATTGGAACGCTTCCTGCTTTAACAGCTCTAGTCATCTATGCGATATTCCCAATTTTGCAAAATACCATTACAGGATTGCGTGGGATTGATCCTAGTTTGGAAGAAGCTGGGGTTGCCTTTGGAATGACCAAGTGGGAGCGACTCAAGAAGTTTGAAATTCCACTGGCTATGCCTGTGGTGATGTCAGGGGTAAGGACGTCTGCGGTAATGATTATAGGGACAGCGACCTTGGCAGCCTTGATTGGGGCTGGAGGACTTGGTTCCTTTATCCTTCTAGGTATTGATCGAAGAAACTATAGTCTGATTCTGATTGGGGCCATTTCTTCAGCGCTTCTTGCTATTTTATTCAATATTGTTCTCAAATGGATGGAAAAGGCCAAGTTACGCACTATTTTTGTAGCTTTTGCTATCATGGTGATTGGTTTGGGAGCAAGTTATGTGACAAGCATGATACCTCAGAAAGAGGAAGAAAATTTAGTCATAGCTGGGAAATTGGGGCCTGAACCTGAAATTCTCATGAATATGTACAAGCTACTCATTGAGGAGAATAGTGACATGGCGGTAACGGTCAAGTCTAACTTTGGGAAGACAGATTTCCTTTATCAAGCGCTTAAAAAGGGTGATATCGATATCTATCCAGAATTTACAGGGACCATTACAAGCTCTCTCTTGCAACCAGCTCCTAAAGTCAGCAACGACTCCAAAGAGGTTTTCGAGGTTGCGAGTGATGGGATAAAGAAACAAGATGATCTAGCTTTGCTCAAACCAATGTCTTATCAAAACACCTATGCGATTGCTGTTCCGAAAAGTATTGCGAAAGAGTATCATCTGAAGACGATTTCTGATCTCAAGAAAGTCGAGGACAAGCTTAAAGCTGGTTTTACGTTGGAATTTAACGACCGTGAGGACGGAAACAAAGGACTTCAATCAGTTTATGGACTAAATCTTAATGTAGCTACCATGGAGCCAGCCCTTCGCTATGAGGCAATCCAACAAGGCAATATACAAATAACAGATGCCTATTCAACAGACCCAGAAATTGCTCAATATGATTTAGTTGTTCTAGAGGATGACCAACACCTCTTCCCACCTTACCAAGGGGCACCCCTCATGAAAGAAGCTCTTCTTAAGAAGCATCCAGAATTAGAAGGCATTCTTAATAAGCTAGCGGGTAAAATTACGGAAACTCAGATGAGTCAGATGAACTATCAAGTGGGAGTAGAAGGAAAACCTGCTGCTAAAGTCGCACGTGAGTTTTTGGTAAAACAGGGACTATTGAAGAAATGATCAAGCAAGAAAAAATACAAGAAACTCTTCTGCGACTCTGTAAGCACTATGGAGAACAAAATTGGTGGCAATCGGATAACAAGATTGAAGACTTAGTATCGACTATTCTGATCCAGCGAACAACAGAGAAGAATGCTAAGTTGGCTTTAGCTGGTCTTATGGATGTCATGACAGTAGAGGGTATCTTGGCTTTACCGCTAGAAGAGTTACAGGAACGTATTCGACCTGCCGGATTTTTTAAGCAAAAGTCTCAAACGATTAGGGAACTTCTGATCTGGTTGAGAGAAGTTGGTGGTTTTGAGGTTCTTGCCAGGATTGGAACAAAAGATTTACGAAAGCAACTTTTGGAGTTAAAAGGGATTGGACCAGAGACTGCAGATGCACTTTTACTTTATCTTTTTGATCGTCCAGTTTTTATTTCGGATGAATATGCGAGGAGACTTTTTCGACGTTTAGGATTTGGAAACTTTAAAACCTATAGTGAAATGCATGATGTATATGGTGGTGTGTTGGAAGGCTTCACTCTCAAACAATGCCAAGAGATTCATGCTGTCATTGATGAACATGGGAAAGCTTTTAGCAAAAGTAAAGGCCAGTTAGACGAAAGCTGGTTACGATAAAAAATTCTAAGACTCTTTGTCTTAGGATTTTTTTAGTTACTATTTGTCTGTTTTCTCTCCTATTTTCAGATATAATAAAGATAACACATTAAGGAGCCCCAAAGTTAATGAATCAATATACCATCCCACAATTTATTGTCGATGCTTTTACAGATACCGTTTTTAAAGGGAACCCGGCGGCTGTTTGTCTTCTAGATAAATGGTTGTCAGATAATACCTTACAGAATATTGCCAAAGAGAATAATCTTTCTGAGACAGCTTTTACGGTTAAAAATGATGATTACTATGAATTACGTTGGTTCACTCCGGGTGGAGAAATCGATTTGTGTGGTCATGCTACTTTGGCAACGGCCTTTGTTCTCTTTCAATTTAAAGAAATAGAAGCTGAAAAACTGACCTTTGCAACACAAAGTGGCGAACTTGTAGTTACTAGAAAAGCAGATTATTATGAGCTCAATTTCCCAGCATACGCTATGCATCAAGTTCCAGTCACAAGTGAGATGGAAGAAGCAATCGGTGTCCGTCCACTTGAAGCATGGCTGGGAAGAGATCTAGTTTGTGTCTTACCTCATGAAAATGATGTCATCAATGCTACTCCAGATTTTGACAGAGTCAAAGCTTTAGATGGTCTCCTCTTAAATATCACTGCCAGAGGGGAAAAATACGATACTGTCACACGTAGTTTTGCTCCAAAATTGTCAGTCAAGGAAGATCCAGTTTGTGGTTCAGGACACTGTCATGTCATTCCTTTATGGGCTAGTAAGTTGGAACAAACAGAATTTAAGGCTTTCCAAGCTTCTGAGAAAAGCGGAATTCTTATTTGTCGCTTGGAGGGAAATCGGATTTACCTTGCAGGAAAAGCTGTCCTCTATAGCCGTGGCGAGATTTATGTAACAGACTAGATGTTGTCTTGTTAAAAAAAGAAGTATAAGTAATAACGATTAAAGTCATTATAAAAACAAAAGATGTCTAGCAGAAGCTAGGCATTTTCAATTTCCGAACTTTTTCGCAGAATTTTCAGAAAAGACTTGACAATTTCGAGAATAAGCGTATGATAAGACTATGAACTTTGAAAAAATAGTAATTTTACTATATTAACTCATGTCGACTACGGTTGGTATGGTGAAGTGACTAGATGGTTCTAATAACTATACTATAGAGCGTTGCGTCCGAAAGTCATTCCTGACACGGCTCTTTAAAAACAAAAGGAGACGAAATGAATAATTATTTCCAACAGAGAATTGCAAAGATTAATTTGACGCTTTCTGAGATGGTAGGTGGTTACTATCGCATGGCTGCTGGGATGAAGAAGCTGGGGTTTGAAGGTAGCCTAAAAGCTATCTGGGATGACCTTTTTGCACATCGTAGCTTAGGTGCTTGGATTTACCTACTGGTTTTCGGAAGTTTTCCGATATGGTTGGAGCTCTTTTATGAGCACCGTATCGTAGACTGGATAGGAATGATTTGTAGTCTGACAGGGATTATCTGTGTAATCTTCGTATCTGCTGTCCAAGATCTATGATTTTTGATTTAATAAAACCAAAGGAGAAAATTATGAAAACAGAACCGATTCATCGTACCAGTATGTGGAAATTTAAATTAAGTGCTGCCACCATGACTTTGATTCCCGCTGCCGTGGGGATTAACTATGTTGCCAAAGCCTTGGCGGAGGGGTTAAAGTTGCCCGTTTGGCTGGGGTCTTTGGGAACCTTTCTTGCCAGCATGTTGGCTGGGCCGGTTGCCGGTGGCATCAGTGGCTTCATCAACAACGTGATCTATGGGCTGACCTTATCGCCAATTTCAACCGTGTATGCGATTACC
>ERZ1034915.827-NODE-827-length-19396-cov-23.651621_pt1 | contig 19396 bp, 17 predicted proteins | sample MGYA00520592_ERZ1034915 | MGnify/ENA primary metagenome ERZ1034915 (study PRJEB33766, sample SAMN09781787) | gut metagenome | biome: gut microbiome | host: Homo sapiens | place: Madagascar | study: EMG produced TPA metagenomics assembly of the PRJNA485056 data... | reverse complement strand
CTCTGCGCTTTCCGCAGCAATAATTCTGTCTGGATACGGTTCACCCCCTTCCTGTTTATTAAAACGTTCAACATCATCAAAATGATTTCTGTTTTTTCAAAAATTTCAAATAATTGCCTTTATTATGTTCTTACCAGTTCTTGCAGTCGGATGGCGACCTCAAGTCGGTGCAGGGTAACATCGGCCATGCGGCTGCCGCCGTTTTAATGGATACCTACGCCCACACACAGGACAAGCCCCGGCTGGAGCTGACCGAGAAGATCGAGGCAAACTTCTATTCCCAAAATATGTCCCCGGCAGCACCCCAACCCCGGCAAAACGAAAAGCCGGCGGCAACAAAAATCTCCGGCAAGGAGATTCTTGAAGCCATCCGGCTGATGGACGCAGACGAACGCAGAGAGTTGACGAGAGCCTTGTTCGCCTAACTTTTCTTCCTTTTATGCAAAGGAAAGCAGGCAGTGCGCATCTTGCGCAAAAAGACTTGATATTCGGGAAATGTGCAACTGGTGTGCAGAAAGTGTGCAGCCGCTTTCCTGCATAAAGAAAGAACGCAAAATCTTACGATTTTACGTTCAGAATTTGGTGCAGTAAAGCAATCCAAATCCGAACCATTTCTCTTTGATGCGACTTCTGCCGCTTCCTCAAATGTGATGGCCTGTGTATCGTTGATGATTACACCTATCTGTATTATACATCGTCTGTTTTTCCTTTGCAAACCGATTCCGAGAAAGGACACTCTATGTTGAAATTCTACCGCATCCTGCTTTTAACCCTTGCCGCAGTTTTTCTTGCAAGTACCGCTGGCATTGCCCGCTATGCCACCGACTCCTGTACGCAAAGCCGAATGTATCGGCAGCTTGCCACGCTGACAGAGAATTTCCCCGGTGACGCCGCGTCACCGGGGAATGATTTTTTGCCGCAGTATCAGGCGCTGTACACGCAAAACAGCGACCTTGCCGGGTGGATACAGATTGACGGAACCAGCATCAACTACCCGGTCATGCAGTCAAAGCATGACCCAGACTTTTACTTAAAGCACAACTTTGAAAAAGCCGACTCCCCGCACGGCTGCCCGTATGTGCAGGCAAACTGCGACCTGCAAACGCCATCCGACAACATCCTTGTGTACGGACACAACATGAAGGACGGCACCATGTTCTCGGATTTACTGCAATACAAGCGCGAATCCTTTTGGCAGCAGCACAGAATTATCCAATTTGATACCCTGACGGCGCAGGCAGAATATACCGTGATGGCGGTATTTCGGGGCGAAGCGGAGGATCTGTTTGCCTATTATCAATTTGCCGATACCGAAACACCGCAGGAATTTGCCGCCTATGTGGACGCCTGCAAGAACGCCGCATTGTACGAAACCGGCGTGACGGCTGCTTATGGGGACAAACTGATTACGCTGTCCACCTGCGGCGATTCCGGCAAAAACAGCAGGGTGGTCGTTGTGGCAAAGCGTATAACCGAACCGAGGTGAGAGTATGAGAACGCCAAAAAAGAATAAACAAAAGCCCCGCAACCGTACCCCCAAAAGTACGGCGGGGACGATACCGAAAGCCGCCCTAAAAGCGGCGTGGATATAAGGGCTGTCACAAACGATAGGAACTATTGGTCTTTGTTGACAAGAGTGTTCATTTGCTTTATTTTCCGTTTCCAGAGCAAGTACTGTGAAAGCCAAACGACAACGAATATTGCAACGAATATTGCCACATAGGAAAGAACGCCGAGGACAGTATGCTTCATCCAATTAGTAAAATAGGCAATCGGCAGCATAATAACGCTGATAATCATAAAGTAAATACCACTTTGCTTTGCAAGACTCCACGAATCAAGTTCCCAAATAATCGATGCCGCTGCAAAACCAGCGCCCATAATGGCACACAGAACGGTCTGCAAGATGACTGCATTCAGTTCGTTTCCGGTTGCGTCTATAAGTTCAGGTGTAACGGGGTAAAAGGAGCCATTCCCAATGCAGATGGAAATAATCAGAGTAATCACAAATCCAATGGCAATACCCGTAGGCAAGCCAAATAACCCACGCATTAAAATTTTCTTTTTCATTTTCCGCCTCATAACCCTAACAGTTGTTTGATTTTTGCAACATATCGCCTTGAAACATAAGTAACGGTTCCGTTCGAGAGAGAAACGCAAATCGTTCCCACAAAGCTCAAATCAAAACCCTTGACCTTTTTCAAATTGACGATTTCGCCGTTTGATATGCGCACAAAGGAACATTTTGCAAAGGCGTTGCTCTGCCTCGTATAGCCGCAGTCGGAGAAGAAACGTACTGCTTTCCGTCTCGGCATAGACCTTGCCCTCCGATGCATAGACCCGATAGATTTGGGTTGGATCAAGCATTGTTGCTTGATCATCTTTGAAGGCTGCAATCATCTGGGGCTGCTCACTTGAAAGCCTTTTTACTATTTCGTTGACTTCTTCAGTCACTTTGCTTGTGACGACGATAATCTTCGTTTCCGTGCATCCTTCGTCAATTTTGATTTCAATCTTCATCCGATTACCTCCTTTCCACGGCTATATTATAAGAAATCTGGGAGAATATTTCTATTGCTTCACGATAGGTGGTAGTTATTTGCTTATAGGTGGTAGATTAAAGCAAAGAATATAGCAAGCAACAAACATTTTCAGCGGTGCTGATATATAAATTCATGGGCGAAACCTCATGTTTCAAGGTTATAGCCTTATTATAACGATATCCTTTCATAAGTGCAAAGAAAATGCTGTATCGTCCAGAATCGGAAGATACAGCATTGTTTTTATATGTAATGGCCTCTTAGCCTAATTTGTTGTCTGGCCTTGACCGAGCGATTGCTCTGGCATGGTCTAAGGCGCAGTGGTGTGCGGGATGCTTCCCGCGTTTGTTTTGATAACGAGACTTATTATAGCGGCGACTTGTGTGTAGAATTTAAAAGCTGTTTGAACGATTTTGAAATTCAATTTGAATAATTTATGACGTGGGGTGATGCCATGAAAGATATTAAAGAAAAGCCAACCGCGCATATGCCGAGAAGCAATGCAACCGGGGAAATCCCGAAGGCTGCGCTGAAAAAGGCGTGGACGGAGGCCAAGGAGAAAAGCCGAACCATGCTGCGAGAAAGCACTTCTATGCAGGGAGACGGTGATTATACAACTGCGCAAGATACCAGCTCGGTGGTAACCGATACATCCTATTCGGTCATCAAGCAAAACACAGATTTCACCGTGCAGCAGGGGCGCAAGATTGCCCGCAAACAGATAGAGAAATACCGGGAACGCCGTTCCGCCGAGCAAACCGAAACCGCCCGCGTCCATGCCGCCAGTGAGCGCGGTGTCAGCCCCAAACAGGCCGGGCGCGGCACGCTGCCCGATGCGGCGCAACGCCCGCGCCGTGGGGCAGATTTGCCCCGCCAGCGGGCGAAAGAAAAGGTCGTCACCGCCAAAATCGCGCCGCGCGACATTCGCGGCGTGACCCAAGGCCAGCGCAAACTGCACACCGCTGTAAATGAAACTGTGCGGAGCATAACAACCCAAGCACAAATGCAGACTCGCACCCAGCAAGTGCAGCTTGCCATTCAAAAAGCTGCCGCCAACACCCGCAAGACAGTTGCGGCGGTACGCTCGGCTATCCGTCATTTTCTTGCCAGCCTGCACAGCCTTGTCATGGCCGCCGCCACCGGCATCAGCGTGGCACTCAGCATTATTATTGTCATCAGCCTTGTGGCCTTTGTGTCCGGCTCGGCCTATGGCATCTTTTTTGCCGCCAACGCGTCCAGTGCAAATACAATTACCGTGCAACAGGCGGTAGAAACACTGACAGAAGAATACCGCGACAGGCTGGAAGAAATCTCCGATACGGTACAACATGACCGCCAAGACATTACAGCCAACGATGACGTGTATTTCATTCGTTGGCAGGATGTCTTGGCGGTCTTTTCTTCGTATATTTCGGGTGATGAGCAGGGCACCCCCGTAGCGGCGCTGACGGAAAATCAAGTGGACAAACTGCGGGAAACTATGTGGGCGATGAACGCAGTGGACTATTCCACCCACCCGGAGACGACTACCATAGACACCGCCGACGAGGACGGCAACCCAACTACCACAGAAATAACCGAAACCGTCCTTGTGATAGAACTCACCCACAAAACACCCGATGAGATGGCGGCAGATTATCATTTCACCACCCGCCAAAACACCTACCTGCAACTCCTGCAAGACCCACAGTACGAAGAACTGTGGGCGGAACTGCTCGGCGGCTTTGCACAGGGCGGGGGAGAGGTCATGTCTCCTGACAGCACCCGCACGCCAACGGGCACGCTGCAATGGCCACTGCCGGTTGCGGGTACGATTACCTCGCAGTTCGGCCACCGCGTGGACCCCATCACTGGCGAAGTCAGCTCACATACTGGCACCGACATTGCTTGCGCCGAGGGCACACCCATCCTTGCCGCTGCAGACGGCATCGTCACCGTTGCCAATGGTCTTGACAGCTGGGGCGGCAGCTACGGCTATTACATCCAAATCGACCATGGCGGCGGGCTGCAAACGCTGTACGCCCACTGTTCGTCCATCTGCGTCACCACCGGCCAGCAGGTGCAGGCCGGGCAGGTCATCGGTTATGTAGGCCACACAGGGCGGGTGACGGGCAACCATCTGCATCTGGAGGTGAGAATTGACGGCAATCGTGCGGATGCAATGCAATATTTTACGCTATAAAGTTTAGGCTAATCTTTGACGGCTGTTGAGACAGTGTACAAAAACAAAATCGAAAATCGTCTGTTTTTATTTTGCAACCCTATTACGAGAAAGAGTACGCTACATGAGCATGAGGTGATGAAACACCCATGCTCAAAATGAAATGATTACGAATGTGTATATAATGTAATTACATTGTAAAATATTGTAAAAGCCCTTGATTTTGCAGTTCCTGTGTGCCATTATAGATGCCAGAAAGTATAGTGAAGGCGGCGGTTATCATGAGTACGACGATCTATCTGATCCGGCACGGGGAAACGGCAGGGAATGCAGAGGTTCGCTATATCGGTTGGACAGATATTCCATTGGATGCAAAAGGCGTTGTGCAGGCGCAGGAGCTCTGCTATAAGCTGCAGCAATATGCCATTGAGGAAATCTATGCAAGTCCCTTACAGCGAGCCATCGCTACGGCGGCGCCGATTGCAGAAGTGCTGAGAAAACAAATTCACATCGAAAACGGCCTGAAGGAGATCAACTGCGGCGCATGGGAAACGCTCACCGCGAAGCAGGTTTGTGAGAAATGGCCAAAGGAGCTGGATAACTGGGCAAACCACCCTGATAAGCTGAAAATTCCGGAGGGAGACTCCTTTGCCGATGTACAAAAGCGGATGATCTCTGCGCTGGGGGCCATTGCGCGGGCCAATCAGGGCAAAAATGTCGCGGTAGTCTCCCATATGGGAGCAATCCTGACAGTGGGGTGTTATCTGACGAATACGCCGATCCGGAATCTGTGGTCGCTCGGTCAGCCGGGCAATACGTCTATTTCCAAAATCGTCTACGATGATGATTTGAATCCGCGATTGATCGGTTGGGCGGACGAAAGCTATCTGCCAATCAGCCTACAAAGCAGTACGCAGGTTGTCGCTGGCTTTGAGGGGCCACAGCCGACAGAAAAAGCAATATGACAATAGCCATCAGGGATCTGGCAGTTGCCGAATCCCTGATGGCTATTTTTAGGTGCGCCCAGCATGGGCAACAACTAGGTTGTGCAAGACCAATACGCGCTCGCCGTATCGGCACTTAGAATTATGCGGTATTGCCTTAGATTAAAACTGGGGCTGTTGCAAAATAAAAATGCGATAGCAACTTGTACAAAGAAATAGTGCAAAAATAGAAACTCGGAACCCTTTTTGAGCCGTTTTGGCCATGAAAAGGTTCCGGGTTTTGTGCATGATTTTTTCAGAGAGCTATTTTGCAACAGCCCCTTTTTGGGGCTTATTAATTATTGGGCATCCCTTAATTGCTCTACAACGCTGCATTTCGCTGCGTTGTCATACATCATGCAAGGAATCAGCCACCCCAGCAGAAGAAATACCGGAATTGTCAGCAGGACAGGCAGAATGGTGAATCGATACTCAAAGAACCAGAACATACTGCCCAGCATTTTTCCCGCAAGAGGTCCCACCGCCAGCGACAGAATAAAGGCCGCCGCTACAGAAGACATTGCGTAAAACAACCCCTCGTAGATCAGCATGGTTTTGAGCTGCCGGTTTGTCATTCCTACAGCCTGAAGCACAGCAAATTCACGGCGGCGGGAAAGAATACCGGTCATCATGGCGTTGAAGAAATTTAAGAGTCCCACCAGCCCAATGATAGCACAGAGGATACCACCTATCAGAAGGAACATCTGCCGGAACTGAGCAAATTCAGAGCGAGCCGTGGCCTTGCTTTCATACATCAAGGGCGAAAACTCACCGGCAGTGAGCTTCGATAGATATTGCTCTGCTTCGGCCTCGTCAGCTTCGTCCGCTGTGTCGAACAGGTAGAGCATCGGAATGGCCGCACCACCGCTGTCCCTCTGTGCGGTATCCACAGACAAAACTGCCTCATATCCAATACCACCATAACGATAACTCATGGAATACGGAAGCTCTACCAAGGCGCAGACCGTGTACTCTACATCTCTGGCTCCATACAGTTTTTCCTGAAGGTACTCCTCCGGTGTATCTTCGGTGCAGAGTTCCCCGGTGCGGCTGTCGATATATTTCACATCGTCCGCATAGGTAGCGGTGATCGTGTCTCCCACCTTGGGGTAGTATTCAAGATTGGGCAGATTACCGTAGTCATCTAAGGAAACCGCAATGGCAATGGCGTTATTGTCCGGCTCCAACATGGGAGAAATATCTCCGTCGAATACTTGCAGCTTGTCAAACAGACTGTTATCCAGAGCCTCGATTCTGGTATCTCCCATCACCATATTGCCCCGGTGCTCCAGACGGCTCATATGGCTGTCCAACTGCTCGGCGCTTTCGTACCTTGCATAGTCCTGCCGCAGAGCATCCTCCGTCATCCACAGGTAGGCGGGTTTTCGCACAGCATATCCCGTGCCGGAAAGACTGGCCTTTGTGTTTGCTGCGATCTCTTCGATCTGTTCTGGCGTGATGAATTCATCTGCCGGGTTGTAACGGAAATAGTCGGGCGTGCTGACGATAAAATCGGCGCAGGTCATGGCGGATACATACTTCTCCATGCTGAAGCCGCCCACAAAGGCACACAGCGCATTGAACAGTGTCACCGACAGTGCCAGAGACACCACCACCAGCACCGTCTTTTTCTTGTTTCGTCCCAGATTGGCAAAGGCCATCTGATGGAGCTTTGCTCCCCGGGTGCTGCGCTGTTTTTTCTTGGTCTGCATTGCATCCGTATATTTGGTAGCCTCCACCGGAGAGACCTTAGCTGCCATTTTTCCGGGCTTGGAACAGGACAAGAGCACCGTCAACAAGGCGAACAGCATAGAACCAAGGAAGATCACAGGCGATGTGCTGATGGTGGTGATGCCTGCATCCAACTGGGTGGAGCGCAAGACAACAGGCACCAGAACAGCGCCGATGCCGTAGCCCAGCAGCAGCCCTGCCGGAATGCCGATCAGACAAAGCAGAAGTGCCTGCTGGCGAATGATGCGTTTGAGCTGCCGGGGCGTTGTGCCAATGGTTTTCAGAAGTCCGTAAAACCGGATATCCCCCGCAACAGAGATCTGGAAAATGTTATAGATGATAAGATACCCGGTAAAAATCACCAGCAGCAAAAAAGCTGCTATGGCGATCACAAGTTCCGGGTCGAGCTGCGACTCCAGCTGGGATGAGGTATATCCCCAGTTGACGCCGATTCGGACGCTGTTGGGATCGGTATAGCTGTCCCATGTGTAACCAAGATCGGTATCCACCTGCTCCATCTGCCCTTGAATGTTTGTGCCGGAGGCCAGCATGACATTCAAATCTGTGCGGAAAGGCTGTAAACCTGTTTTCACTGCCTGCGCTTCGATGTCATCTGCGTAATCACGGCTGATGTTGATATAATGAACAGGCATTAGTTCATCATAGTCCCAATAGCCCACCAGCGTAAAGGTATCTGTTACAGTAAAGGCGGTTTGATCCTTGTCCGTAATGGAATAGGAAACCGTGACCTCGGCGCCCAGCTCCGGCGTTACGCCAAGCAGCTGCAACGCTGCCGTATCCATGGCTACCTCTTTGCCGCTTTCGGGCATCCGTCCGGTAGTAGGGGTGGCATAGCTCCATTTAGTGCAGTTGGCATCCATGTAGCTGATCTCTGCCGGTATTTTGGCAAAGACCCCCTCCGCAGTGATACCGATTACCTTCCGTGCCCCCGTAGCCTTCACCTTTGGGTGGGCAGCGATGCGTTCCGCCTGCTCGGGGGAAACATCCTTAAAGGTGCCGTGTGCATAGCCGCCTACCTGCCGAAACTGGTAGGTTTCATAACTGGCGTTCAACGACAAGACAATGGTGAACATGGACGTAAATAGCAGCGTTGTCAGCGCAATGGCAAAAATAGCGATCAGATTGCGGCGACGGTTCGCATAAAGAGATTTTAAGCTGAGCTTTCGAATACATTTTCTGTTTTTGACATTCATCGTAGCCACCTCCCGTTAGTTCTGGGAGACGATCCGACCATCTTCGATACGGATAATGCGGTCTGCCATCTGCGCAATTTCTTCGTTGTGAGTGATCATTACGATTGTCTGGGCGAACTTTTGACTGGTGACTTTCAAAAGGCTCAATACATCCTGGCTGGTTTTGGAATCCAGATTGCCGGTGGGTTCATCTGCCAGAATGATAGCGGGTGCTGCCGCCAGCGCACGGGCAATGGCTACCCGCTGCTGTTGACCGCCTGAGAGCTGATTGGGCAGCGCATCCAGACGATCATCCAGCCCAAGTGTCTGTACAATCTGCTGTACGAAATCCTTATTGACCTTGCCACCGTCCAGCTCAATGGGTAGAACAATATTTTCATACACATTCAGCACCGGAACAAGATTATATGCTTGGAACACAAAGCCGATTTTCCTGCGGCGGAAGATGGTCAGCGCTTCCTCCTTCAGGGAGAAAATATCCTGTCCGTCCACCATGACCGTGCCGCTTGTAGGGCGATCCAGCCCGCCCAGCATGTGCAGCAGCGTGGATTTGCCGGAGCCGGATGTGCCGACAATTGCAACAAATTCGCCCTTCTTTACACTTAAATCAACTCCATCCAACGCATGAACTGCGTTATTGCCGGAGCCATAAATCTTTTTCAGGTCTTTTGCCTGTAAAACTTCCATAAATGAGTACCTCCATGAAAAAATCTGTATGTATGAAAGGAAATGATCCTTTGATACATACAGATTATCGCATAGGAATCTTTCCACATTCTTTCCGGCGGAAAATGAAATCTAACAGTTTTGATAGAATTGTTGTTATTTCGGCAGAAATATGGAAAACGTACTTCCTTTTCCCGGAACGGAAGCAACCTTGATATAACCGCCCTCGCCGGATATGATCTGTCGGGCAAGGTATAAGCCGATGCCGACCCCTTCTTGTTTCTGCACACTATTTGAGCGGTAAAAGCGAGCAAATATCTTCGCTTGCTCACTTTCCGGGATGCCTGAACCGGTATCCGATATATCGATCCTTGCAAACATTTCATAGCTTACGGCAGAAATCGTAATGGTGCCATGCTCTGTATATTTGATGGCATTGTCTACGATATTCGCCAGCGCTTCCGCTGTCCATTTGAAGTCGAATACAGCAAAAGCATCTGTATCCTGCATTTGCAAAGACAATCCTTTTTCAGAAGCCTTGGCAGTATATTGTTCTACCACACTTTCAAGCAGCGGCTGCAGCGCTGCTTGCTGAGGGGAGAGTGAAATGATCCCGTTTTCCAGTCTGGAAAGCTTTACGAGAGAATCGATCAGAAATCGCAGCTTTTCCGATTGTTTGTACAGTGCCTCCACATTTGCCTTCGCCGATGCAGGCAGAATTTCCTCCTTCAGAAGCTCGCTGTATAACAGCAGGTTTGCAATCGGCGTTTTTGTCTGGTGCGAGATGTCCGCAATCAAGGTTTTGATTTTGTCTTTTTCCTGCGCTACATTTCGAGAAGATGCTTCTGCGGCAGAAAGATAGTGTGCAAACTTTGTTTCCAAAGCAGACAGCCGGCTTTCATCAAAATTGGTTTCAGAAAAGGAGCCGGTCATGGCAGCGTCCAGCATCCTTTCGATTTCTTCCATCGTTTTTCTGGTCTTTCTCCGCTCCCATAACACAACAGCTGCCGCCGCCAGAAAACACAGCAGTATGATCACAATGCCGGTTTTATTCATCTTTTGTCACCCAGCTATAACCGATTCCATAGACGGTTTTAATGTATTTCTGTGCGCCAAGCTTATCCCTCAGACGCTTGATCGTAACAGACAAAGCATTTTCATCCACATATTCTGCGCCATCTGTCCAGATCCGGTCGACAAGGTCTCCACGGGTCATGGTTCGACCACGGTTTTCAACAAGCAGACGCAGTAATTTTTGTTCTGTTTTACTCAATTCCACTTTTGAATCTCCCACATAAAAGGTCATAGACTCAAAGTCAAAGTGAAATAGATCCATATGGAACGGCGCATTTTTATGGTTTGACGCTTGCTTTCGCAGTTGGGTATTCACCCTTGCCCGCAAAACCGAAAGAGAAAAGGGCTTGGTAATGTAATCATCAGCGCCCCTCTCCAGTCCGTCTACGATGTCCAGATCGGTGTCATTGGCAGTCAGCAGAATAACAGGAACTCCGGGCAGGTTTTCCTTGACCTCCCGAAGCAGCTCAAGCCCACTGCCATCCGGCAGATTGATATCCAGCAGAATCAGGGATACACTCCCGCAAAGCAATTGTTCTCTTGCTGCTTTTAGATCATGGCAGGATATAATCTGACGGTCATCTGCTTTCAGCGCTTTGCATAAGCCTTGATTCAAACCGATATCATCTTCAATAATCAATAATTGTTCCATGTATCTCACTCCTTCGTTATTCCAAAGGCAATTGTCGTTTCCTTTGGTGGTTTCTCATCTTCACAGTTCAGAAGATAGGATATTGTCTTATTTGCAAAGCGTTTTGTTTTCATGGTATATAAGGATTGAAAAGTAGTACTGGACTTAGCACATAGTAAGCGCAAAACAATCCCCAAGGCGGCATGAGTTACCTTGGGGGTGTTGTTATTTATCGATCCGGAGAAATCCGCGACGCACAGGAGTCTAACACATTCAAATTCTTTTTTCGCTTGTAATGATGGATTTGTGATGTGTATGCTTTCGTCTATTGTTTGATTATTTGTCCAATTCTTAGTGGCGATGCTGCACTTTCAGCCAAAACGATGTGTAACAGTTCCTACTCGATTAACTGCTTTACACTTCCGCATTCCTGTAAGGCAGGGGAATACAGGATCTGATGCGGGGGCTGTTGGGGATTGCTGATCCGCTCAAACAGAAGGTCTACAGCAGCAGAACCCATTACCTGTGGTTCCTGATCCACGCTTGTCAGGTGCAGGTATCCCGGAAGAGTCTCGTTGACCGTATCGTTGCAGATCAAGCTGATGTCATCGGGTACGAAGATGCCTGCCTGCCGGAACGCATCCTGCAGACCGGCGGCCATAGAACCATTTACACAGTATATGGCCGTATATAGCTGTTCTCTTGGGAGAGCAGCTATATGTGTGCCGATCTCATAGCCGCTCTTGTAAGTCCTATCTCCGCGATATACACAATCACAGGGCAGGGCTGCATCGCGCATGGCATCCATATAACCGCGGCAACGATTTTGGCAGGTAATGGAGCTCTCCGGGCCTGCTATATGGGCGATTTTGGTATGCCCCTTTTGCTGCAGATAGGTCGTGGCCAGATACCCGCAGCGATAATTGTCAACGGTCACAACATCCAGATCTAAGGCCTTGAGATACCGGTTTACGAGGACTACGGGCAGAGGGTAATCCTGCAGCAGGGAGATGAGGGCCGGGTTTTCCACCGCATTCAGGAGAAAAACGCCGCAATAGCCATTCCGATTGGCATATTGCAAAGCGTCCAGCTCCTGCACGCCATCGTAATCAGTAACGGAGATAAGCAGCCGCTTGCCTTTGGCCTGCAGGCTTTCATGAATGCCGTTCAAAAAAGCGACCGCGATAGGATTTGTCAGCTTACCGATAAGGGCGAGCGCCGTGTCGGAGTTCTGGACGAGAGAAGATTTACGCCGCGGGCGCTTCTGGTAACCATACGCCTCGAGGTCATGAAGGATCTTCTCTTTTGTAGCTGCTGAGACACTGCCGTCATCGTTGAGGACGCGCGAGATAGTCGCGGTGGATACACCGATCTTCTTGGAAAGCTCCGCCAGTGTCATAGGATAACTCCTCCTGATGTCGTGTATAAGATACATTGTTTCGTTATTCTCTAGTATAGGTGTGATTGCAGCGAATGTCAATTCTGAGTGGGTGTTTTGCTGAACACATTGCAGAAAAATGACAAAGGGATGCCTTTGTAAAGACTATGTTATGTTACCGCTAAATCGCGGGAAATTCTATTGCAATATTTGGAAGGGGGTGATATTATACGGGCGAAGAAAGAAATTACAGCGGAACGCCGTTATGTAATTACATTTCTTCAATGAAATAGTGAGGCAAACACGATGACGAAGGCTATGCACAGGATACAGCGGAAGAATAAATTTCTTCCATATCTTTTGGTTTTACCCTCCATGCTGCTGTTCAGCATGTTTACATTCTACCCTTTTTTAAAGACAATCGCGCTGTCTTTCTTTCTTACGGATAAGCGCGGCAATCCTACAAAATGGGCCGGTATCTCAAACTGGGTGCGAGTTCTCTCCAAAGAAACCTTTTGGAAGGTCATTGCGATCACCTTGGAGATCGCAGGAATCAATCTGGTATTCACCTTCGGTCTTGCAATTTTCTTTGCGCTTTTGTCCTCGCAGAAGAAAAAAGGCGGAAAGCTGTACCAGACGATGTATGCACTGCCGATGGCAATAGCTTCTTCTCCTGCAGCAGCGATCTTTCTGTTTATCTTTCGGCAGAAAAACGGTGTGATCAACAGCCTGTTGGGCGGCGCGAATATCGGCTGGACGACAGAGATGCCCTACGCCATGTGGGCTGTCTGCATTATGACGATATGGATGAATGTGGGTATCAGCTACATTTTTTTGCTGGTTGGTTTCCGGGCTGTGCCGCAGGATCTGATCGAAAGTGCCTATCTGGACGGTGCCGGTGTTTGGGCAAGGATCTGGCATGTTATGCTGCCAATGGCATCCCCGCAGATATTCTTCGTTCTGTTCTTGAATATTGCAATCTCTTTCCGCAGCTTCGCGCAGATTAAGCTGCTGACCGGCGGCGGGCCTGCCAATGCAACCAAGAACCTTATCTACTATATTTACGAAAATGCGATTATTAACGGAAGGTACGAAACAGCATGTGTACAAGCAATCTTTCTGTTCGGTCTGATTCTGCTCTTTACAAGCCTGCAGTTCGCGCTCGAAAAAAAGTTCGTGCATTACCAGTAAGCGCGGCAAAAACAAAAAAACGCGCGGCAGAGGCAGCGGGTTTCGCTGTAAAACTGGCTTTGGGGCTGGTCTTTATCTCGCCTCTGATTATCGGCCTGTTCTTCTCGTTCCAGACGGAGCAGGAGCTGATGTCCTACCCGCTGCACTTGCTCCCACAACATTTTACGCTGGAAAACTATCAGGCGGTCTTTGCCAAGGTTCCGCTGCTGCTCTACCTGAAGAACTCCGTCATCGTCTGTGTGATTGCTATATTTGCGCAGGTGATCTTCGCTACACTGGCAGCCTACGCATTTGCCTGTTTTGAATTTCCCTTCAAAAAGCTGTTGTTCTCTCTGGTGCTGGCAACCACAATGGTGCCCGGCGAGGTTGTCGTGGTAACGAACTACCTTACAATTCAGAACATGGGCCTTACCAACAGCTATGCAGGTTTGGTTCTGCCGTCCCTCATTTCGGGTACTGCCATCTTTCTTATGCGGCAGTATTTTCTGGCGCTGCCCAAAGAGTATAAGGAAGCAGCAACGATCGACGGCTGCGGAGAAATCAGGTATCTGTTCCGCGTGGCGATGCCGCTGGCTGTTCCGACCTTCGCCTCACTGGCCATATACCTGTTTGTGCAGATCTACAATCAATTCTTCTGGCCTCTTTTGGTCACGCACGAAAATGCGATGCGCACGATCCAGATAGGCATCGCATTCCTCGTAACGGGTGATGTCATCAGCTTTGGTCAGATCCTCGCAGGTGCCATGATCGCAATACTGCCATCGGTCCTTGTGTATATCCTTGGGCAGGATTACATCATTCAGGGCATGACGGCGGGCGGTATCAAAGGCTAAGTTCTTATTGCCGAAAGTACAGAACTGTACTTTTTAATATATCAATTGGGAAAGAATGTCGTAAGGAGTAAAACAAATGAAAGCAAAGCATCGAGTTCTGGCAGCTGGTATGGCTGCTGCAATGACCCTGTCCTTGGCTGCGTGTGGTGGTTCTGCTTCTACCGCAGAGCCTACGGCTAGTTCTACCGTAGAAACAGTTGCACCGGAAGCAACTTCTGAAGCCGCCAGCGGCGATGTAACGGAAGTGACCTGGTGGACCTACTTTGGCGACAAGAATATCAGCTACCTGCAGAACATTATTGACGACTTCAACAACAGCCAGAACCAGTACCATGTGACCATCGTATATCAGGGCAACCAGATGGAGTGCAACGCCAAGCTGCAGTCTACCGAGAAAGAAAATCTCCCGGCCATGTTCTCCGGCGCAGTGGAAGATGTCGCTATGTATGCAAATTCCGACTTCTGTGTCCCGCTGCAGAAATATGTGGATGCAGACACCGAGGGCTGGCAGGAGCTTGATGATACATGGGATGCACTGCGCAGCGCCTACTCTGACGGTCAGGGCAATCTGATCGGTTACCCCATCGGCTACAGCTATCCGAACATTTTCTACAATGCGGATCTGCTGAAAAAGGCAGGGGTCGATCCTGCAAGCATCCAGAGCTTTGACGATCTGTATGATGCAAGCAAGACGATCGTTGACGGCGGCTTTGCCACCTACGGCATCGGCTTCTTTGCCAACGGCGCTATGTTCAATGTCGCGCTCGGCCGCGAGGGTGTACAGGCCTACAACAATGAGAACGGTCTGAACGGCCAGCCCGTCACCGAATGCCTGTATGACAGCGACACGACGGTGCATGATTCCATCTACAACATGCTTTCCATCTACCAGAAGATGGGTGCCGAGAAGCTCTGTGTCCCTTACGGAGCAGACTATCAGTCTGAAATCATTCCGCAGATGGCCTCCGGTGACTGTGCTATGATGATGGGTGTTATTTCGATGACGACCAAGGTTCTGGACGCTGCAGCCGGTAATTTTGAGGTCGGTGTTATCCCAATGCCTTCTGCATCGGAAAGCGGCAAGCGTACCGGCGAGCCCGCTGCGGGTACCGGCACCTATGTCTGCGACAACGGCAACGAAAGAGCTATGCAGGGTGCCTATGAGTTCATCAAGTTTGCCTCCACCGGTGAACAGGCAGGTTACTTCGCTTCCGCTACCGGTTATATCGCACCGAACCAGGAGGCATACGACAGCGCTGCCTATAAGACCTACCGCGAGGAAACCTTCCCCGGCATCTCGGTCGTCTACGATTCTCTGGCCAAGTCCGATTCTTCCGCTACCAATCCGTATGTTGCCATCTCCAATGAGATGCGCGATGCAAACAAGGTTGCGATGGAAACGGCCGCTACCGATCCTACGGCGGACATCAATGCCGTGATCACGAACGCCAAGGACAGCATTCAGGAAGCGCTGGACATCTATAACCAATCCAATTCCTAATCATGTGTTAGACTTCTCCTTATAGCAAAGGGGCAGGGGAGACCCTGCCTTTTTGCAGTTTTCAGGAAAGGAAAATCAAAATGAAACAGAGAGTTTTAGTCTTTTCCGTGGATGCGATGGTGTATGAGGATCTTCAACACCTGCGCAGCTGCCGGAACACCAAAAAGTATTTTCAGAACGCCTGCGGCGTCCGGCATATCAAGAGCATCTATCCGACGGTAACCTACCCGGCACATACAACGATCCTGACTGGCTGCTATCCGGCCAGACACGGTGTGATCAGCAATACCCATTTTACAACCGGCAGTACCGAATACGAATGGCTCTGGGACGCAGGCAATGTCAAGGTACCGGATGTTATTACGGCGGCAAAGGAGCAGGGGTACACGACCGGCGCGGTATTTTGGCCTGTGACCGGTAACCATAAGGCCGTGGATTATCTGATTGATGAGTACTGGTGTCCGCATGAGGGAGAAACGCTCCTTGGTGGATTCTCGAATATGGGATCCGGTCCGGAAATGCTGAAGGTCATCGAGAAAAATCAGCATCTTCTCCCCAACGGCGGCAAGCTCGGCCGTGTAGCCCTAATGGACCACCCGCAGATTGACCATTTTCTGATTTCGTGCGCCTGCGACATCATTCGTGAGTATTCTCCGGAATTTATGTTGGTACACAACGGCAATATCGACGATGCCCGCCATAAGTACGGCGTTTTCAATGAGGAGGTTCTGCATGGTTTGGATCTGGTTGACCTTTGGATTGGGCAGCTGATGCAGGCTTTGGAGGACAGTGGTCATCTGCACGATACGGATGTAATCATTGTGAGTGACCACGGGCAGATGAATCTGTCGCGCGTCATCAAGCCGAATGTATTCTTTGCAGATGCCGGTCTGATTCAGGTGGATGAAAACGGAAATCTGCGGGATTGGACAGCGTTCTGCTGCTCTAACGCCATGTCCGCCATGGTCTATCTGAAAGACCCCGCAAATGTGCAGGACTATGCCAAGACCTATGCGGTACTGCAGAAGATGGCGGCGGAAGGCATCTACGGCTTTACGACCGTCTACACAAAGGACGAAACAAAGGCCATGGGGCTGGATGGTGATTTTTCGTTTGTGCTGGAAACGGATGGGTATACCTCCTTCAGCACAGATTGGAACCGTCCTGCGGTACGCCCCTTTGATCGAAACGATTTCCGGTACGGGCATGCCACACACGGATATCTGCCGGAAAAAGGACCCCAGCCTACCTTCATGGCAGTCGGCCCCTCCTTCCGGGAAAATGTATGGCTCGACAGTGCCGCTATGATCGATGAGGCACCGACCTTTGCCGCATTGCTTGGCGTGCCGCTGCCTGCAGCCGACGGAAAAGTCCTGCAGGAATTGCTGCGGTGAGGAAAAACCATGGAAAACGCGCACTATTTTTTGCATGTAACAGACACACATCTTTGTTTCGATGCAGAGACACCAGACACATGCTGCACAGAGAAGGCGCTTCGGAGCCTCTACCAGACGGCATTTGCGTGGGATCACAGGCCCGCGTTTGTGCTGATTACCGGCGATCTTGTGCATGAAGGTACATCCGCTGACTATGCCAGAGCAAAGACCCTGCTGCAGGAGCTGGACGAGCAGTATCATACGAAAACTTATCCCGCATTGGGAAACCATGATATCCGTAAGAACTTCAACAGTGCTTTTCGGGGACATGCTTCTGATCAGCCCTTGGACTATTGTGTACAGAACGAATGGCTCAGATGGATCGTACTGGATTCCTCCTGCGGGCAGGTTATTGGCCGATTGTCCAGCAGCCAACTTGCGTGGCTGGAGCAGGAGCTGAGCAAGCCCACAGACAGCCCAACGATCCTCGCACTGCACCACCCGGTATACGGAACGACTACAGCGGAATCTGATGCCAACAACCTTGACACACCGGACCGACTGATTCGGCTCTTGCAAGATCATCCGGTTGATGGGATCCTTTGCGGACACAGTCATGAGGCGACTCTTGTGACAGAGCAGGGGCTGCCGCCCCAATTTGTTGGAGCCGGCGCGGCCTCTGCGGCTCTACCGCTGATACAGGGCCTGGTGCAGTTTCGCAAACAGTGCTGGATACAGTTTTGCAGGGTGCAGGACAAAAGATTGTATTGGTCCCCGCTCTGCCTGGACCGCAGTAAGCTGCTCGCTAATATGACTCCGCAGGAAATGCTGGAGTAAATTTGTATTAATTGATACGAGCAATACAAAACGAGGGGCTGTTGCACTTTTCCTCTGTGCAACAGCCTCTTTTGTTTTCATTATCCGTTAGAGGCTGTCGGCTCTTCCAGAATGCGCCAGCCGTCCATCAAATTCGTATTATCCATAATAAAAGTGTGAGCCGTATCCTGTCCCCAGGAATTGTCGTATTTCAGCATCAGGTAATCGCTCAACTCAGTTCGATTTTTGAATTTTAATAAACGATATGGCTCCTGAAAAGCGACCTTTTCCACGAAATACACGGCATCCGATGTGGGAAGCATAACGCCGACATGGCCAATCATAAGGGAATTGTCTGTTTCAGAAAACTGATCGTGTAGAACCACGGAGATAAGACGAATTTTATCATCTTCTACAAAGGATAGACCGCGCCTTTTCCATTCTTGCTGAATTGTTTTTAAATGCGTGGGAATGTCGGTTGTATTGGTAGTTTTAACTGGAGCAAACAGTGTATCGAATTTCTGCCTTTTGTCACCGCAAAGGGCCTCAGGGTCAGTATCCAGCGTTTCATAGTCCATAAATAAGGTGTCTTCGGCTGCATCAAAGTCTGCTTCGCCAGTGACGGTAATGAAATCGCCGAAAAGTCCACAGGCGGTGATTCGACAGTTCCAGCCGGGGAAGATGCCATATTTTTCCGCCCATGCATCCTGCATAGAATATGGATCATATTTCAAATCCTGTGGCTTTGCGGTTTCAAATCCTGTGGTGAGCCATGCTGGATCTACAGCGCTATTGAATTTTTGAACATGTTCAAAGAAGGTTTGTATCCGAAGGTCAGATACGCCGGCATTTTGCAAAAGATCGGAAAGAAGATTCTGCGTATCCGCATCTGCTAAGTTGGAATATTCAATCTGCTGAAGGACCGGCAGAGAAGGGGTTTTACTGCATCCTGCCAGAAATGCACCGCAAAAAAGTGCAGCGGTGCAGACAAAAAAGGTTCGGAATTTCAAGAATAATCACCTCGTGTTTTTTGAAAGATTCTTCATATCGAAATTGCCATCACATGAGAAAAACATAAATCGTGTTGGCTTCACAATAAATGATAGCACAGATAAATGAAGAAAACCAATGATATCTGACAAGTGTGAGCCTTGTATATAATTTTGTTCTGGCATGAATACTGTTTATTCTTATACCTGTTCATATAAAAAAGGAGCTGCCGCACAGCGTCAAATGGCGGTCCGTTTCCTGAACAGTGATTGTGCTGTTGGAAGGGGCATCACTCCACATAGCCAAGGTTT
>ERZ1034915.822-NODE-822-length-19522-cov-111.613911_pt1 | contig 19522 bp, 21 predicted proteins | sample MGYA00520592_ERZ1034915 | MGnify/ENA primary metagenome ERZ1034915 (study PRJEB33766, sample SAMN09781787) | gut metagenome | biome: gut microbiome | host: Homo sapiens | place: Madagascar | study: EMG produced TPA metagenomics assembly of the PRJNA485056 data... | reverse complement strand
ATGATAATGAATTTTCTCCTAATTTCTTAGTTTATATGAATAAAGGCTTGGAAAAATTCAAGGATAGTCCAGATATATTTGCAATCTGTGGATTCTATCATGGAGAAGATTTGGGTGATTATCAACATAACTATTATGTTGATTATGAGACATGTGCATGGGGAATTGCTTATTGGAAGGATAAGTATGAAGAATTCTTGGATTTTTGTCAAAAAAATCCTGCGCGTGATATTCTACTCTCAAAGAAAATGTTGACAGTATTTAAAGTATGTAAACTTTGGATATTGCCGCTTCTTATTATGAATCGTAAAAGAGTTCAATGGGGAGACTATTATATGGGAATGTATTGTTGTTTTAATAAGATGGTTAACATCCATCCTGTTATTAGTAAAGTAAGAAATTGGGGATTAGATGGTTCTGGAGCAACTTGTAATCAGGCTGATAATAGATATGCGAATATAAAAATTGATCAAGCAGAAAATTATATTTTCGATGATTATCATGAAGTAAAATGTCAGGAAGATTACATTTTTAAATGCCTTTATCCATATAGAAATAGCCTATCTTTAAAAGAAAAATTCAAAATCATGGTCTATTTAGGCGTATTTTCTTTTTTGCTTATAGTAGATCTTTTCGATAAGAACCGTAAATATCCTGTATAGTATCTTATTATCAAGTAAGAATTGATATTTTTTCTGTATTTTATGAATGATACATGAAAACCATCAATGTAATTTGATAATTTATAGAATGTATATAGAGTTCTATTATGTATCTTTGTCATAGCGTATAACTTCTACGTGTTAACAGTTTTTTTTAGCATTACTTCAAAATGATTTCAGTTCAATATATAGTTTTACATGTGTTGTTAGTTTTGATTACTTATATATCATGTAAAAAAATAAAGTTTCAGTCTCCTCACAAATATTGGCAATACGCAATGTGGGCTATTATTGCTTTTACTCTTGAAGAAGGCTTACGTTGGGGAAGGATGATTGATTGGTGTATGTACTATGAGACATATGCTTCTATACTTAATGAAACTGACTATACGATGGAACCAGTTTTTCGTATTGTTTGGTCATTATTTGCAATTCTTCATGTTCCCTACAGTGGAATCATATCTTTTATGTCTTTTTTGTTTATTGTGTCTGCTTTTTATTTTTGCAAACCCTATAGGAATGTATTACCCTATGTAATGCCTCTGTTGGTTGTCACAGCTGGATATTTTGCAGAAAATTTAATAAGATGGTATATGTCATATTCTTTTTTGCTAATTGCATTGAGACATTATTTAGATGGTAAAAAGAAAAATGCATTGTTCTGGGTAGTTATTTCGGTGTTATCTCACTATGCAATGATTTTATCCGTATTCTTGATGCTGTTAATAGGCAAATTTAAGAAAAAAATGCTTCATCCATTTGTTGCTATATCTTTAAGCGTAATATTCGTTTTCCTCATGTCGTATTATAAAGATTTAATGATGAACTTGCTCTTTGTTGTAAATCTATTTTCTAGGTCTGAAAGGTTCGGACATTATAGCGATGATGCAAGTGATTGGTTTGTTGTACAAGATGCTAATGCGTTTATGAGCTTAGTATTGATGGTACCTTTGTATTTCACACTTTGGGTAGCCAATAAGAAAATGAATAATTCTTATTTAGCTTGTTTTGTTTATAATTGCTTTGTAGTTTCCTTATTGATTAAGTCATTAGGACAAAATCTAGAGTTAGCCTTACGATATAGAGCTATTTTCGATCCTTTTGTTTGTATGTTGATGGGCTTTGTTTATTACTCTACAAAATCAGTACATAGCAGATTTAACATCTATAAGCCAATTATGATTATTTATTTTTTGTTACAGACAACTCGTTTTTGTACTCCTTTACCCAACAATAAACTAAATATGTATGTATGGAATGAAACAAGACCTGCATACGAATTATTGGGTGTATCTAAGGGCTGGTGGAAATAAGTTTTTTGAGGAATTTCTTATTTTTATGTTTAAATACCAAATATTTACAATGAAAGTACTTCAAATTAATACCCGCTATTATAATGGTGGATCCACGGGGCGCATCATTTTCGATTTAAAGAAAGTGATGGAGACTAACGGGATTGAAAGTTATGTAGCATTTGGTTTTGGCTATAATCCAAAGGATGATGAAAAGGGAACTGTTTATCGGATAGAATCTGATAAAGAACTTTTTATCAGTAAACTTTGGACAAAAGCTACTGGTCATCATGGCTTCAATAACAAAGGAGAGACTAGAAAGTTTCTGGCTTGGATCGATGAGATGCCTGATATCATTCACATGCATAACATCCATAACCATTATGTGAATGTTCGAATGCTCTTGAAATATATTTCAACTAAAAACATTCCATGTATATTGACAATGCATGATTGCTGGACATTCACAGGTCATTGTGCCTACTTCGATTTCGCAGGGTGCGATAAATGGAAGATTGAGTATAATCATTGTCCTAGTTTAAGAGATTATCCAAAGACATTTGCGCCAATAGATCCTTCTCCTTGGAACTACAAAATGAAGAAGAAGTTATTCGCTCCATTAAATATTACCTTTGTTTAGATTAACGTTTTATTTTGATTTTTTTGTAGCAATATTTATTCCTAATTTTATTTTTGCTTTATCAGCTCATAAAAACCTCAGAAGAGCATTGATTGCAATTTCTGTTTTTATGATGTTGTATGTTGTTCTTATGATGAGAACAGTAGAAGCATATTACCCTTATAAATTTGTCTGGGAGATTTAATTTAAATTATTTGCAAAATTATGAAGATTCTATTTATTAATACAGTATATAAAAACGGTGGAAGTACAGGTCGTATAGTCTATGATTTACGTAATCTTTTATTGAGGTCTGAAGAAAACGATGCTTATGTTGTATATGGATATGAGTTTAAAGTTCTATCAGATGAGGATTATGTAAATACATATAAGATGTGTTCAATTTTTCAGATGCAATGGAGTAAAATTAAGACAAGGCTTTTTGCTCATCATGCTTTTTACAATATTCAGGAAACAAAACGTATGTTGGCATGGATAGATCGAGTTAAGCCTGATCTTATTCATCTTCACAATCTTCATAATCATTATATAAATGTTAAGTTACTTTTCGATTACATCAAGGAGAAGAAGATTCCAATAGTCTGGACATTACATGACTGCTGGTCTTTTACTGGGTGGTGTTCACATTTTGATTATGCGAAATGTTACAAGTGGAAAACAAAGTGCAATCATTGCCAGCTCAAACATGATTATCCTTTTACTTGGTTTTTTGATCGAAGTTCCAAGAACTTCCAAGAAAAGAAAGAATGTTTTCAAGGAGTAGAGAATTTGACAATAGTTACACCCTCTACTTGGCTCGCAGAATTAGTTAAGCAATCTTTTTTGAAGGAATATCCAGTTAAAGTTATAAATAATGGTGTTGATTTAGATATTTTTAAGCCATCAAAAACTAATTCAGTTCGTCAAAAGTATGGAATAAAAGAAAGACATGTTATTCTGGCATTGTTTAATGTGTTTAGTAAATATAAAGGTACTGACTACTTGATAAAATTAACAGATTATTTAACAGATGATGAAGTGTTGGTAGTTGTTGGATTAAATAAGAAAGATTTTCATAAGCTTCCTAAAAAACATTGTTTAGGTATTGAGCATACTGATAGTATACAAGAGTTAGCTGCCATATATTCTTTGGCTGAAGTTTTCGTTAATCCAACATTACAAGATACTTTCCCTACAACTAATTTGGAGGCTTTAGCATGCGGAACGCCTATAGTGACTTTCAGAACAGGTGGTAGTGTAGAAAGTGTTACAGACCAGACCGGAATAGTGGTTGAGCAAAATGATATGGATGGGCTTCTATCAGCTATAAGAACTATACTTCGCAATGGAAAAGAGCAATATACTGATGCATGTAGAAAGAAAGCTGTGCTTGAATATAATAAAAACATTCAGTATGGTAAATACATTGATTTGTATAAACAGTTGACTAAAACGAAGTAAATTATGTCATATCCTATAGAATTGTCTATGTTTGATTATAGTAAGATATTTCTTCCTGTTCAGGCCTTAAATCTGCAAGTTATTGAAACTGCTCTAAGCATTGATAATTTGCATAAATCAATGTATATAGATGTTTATACGAATGATTTATCTAATGGAATCCTGTTTGAGGAAGAACGAGACCGAATTCGTAATGTAGCAGAAATAAAGGAGGTTAATGGGAAACATCAAATAACTTTCTCTTTGACTTTTTGTCAATTTATGTGGTCTGTAGGCTTGTATCTTAGCACTTACTTCGATAATATTGTGCAGATTCCGAAAATGAATCTTACAGGAACTAATGTAAATGGTTATAAAACCAATATGGAATCTGTTAGATTTGCGGAAGACACATTCGCTAGGGCTAGGCAACTTATGTTTCGTGTTGTCCCTAATGCTTATACTCAGATTCCCAATATTTGTGATCCACAAGCCTTTAAGAATGAAATTGGCAAAGCGAATGCTATATATATCGGAGGAATGTGCTTTATTATGGCTCACGAGTTCTCTCATAATTTTCTTGGGCATACACATTACCCAGAAAATCAAGAAGTGACAATAGAGGATGAAATGAATGCAGATGAGTCGGCATTGTCTTTTATCGCTACAGAGTTTAGTGGTGAATTCGGATTAACATACAAGGTAGGCATTGCTAATGTGTTGTGTGCTTTGTTGCTTATGGGACAAGATACAATAAGCAGTGATGGTGTTCACCCACACATGGATGTGAGAATAGCAAATATAATGAATAAGTTGGAACTTTCACATGAAGATATGTTGTGGGGATATGTGGGATGTGCTATCAGAATGTGGTTACTTGTTTATGGGGATTATACAATTGTAGACGATATGAAAGCTGGTCCTTTTGATACCTATGGGGATTTTTACGAATTTTACTTGAAACTTTTGAAAGAATATAGAGAGAGGAAATTTCCTGAGGAGCAAAAGCCTAGTTGGTATATATAGTAGCTAATAATTTATTTAATTGATATAAATAAATATGGAAAAACCAAAGATTAGTATTGTAACAATCGCATATAATTGCGAAAAAGAGATAGAGGAAACTATCTTGAGTGTTATCAATCAACAATATGATAATAAAGAGTATCTTATCATTGATGGTGCATCAAAGGATGGTACGATGGATATAGTTGATAAATATCGTGATAAAATTGATGTTATTATCTCTGAACCAGATAAGGGTAGAAGTGATGCCTTTAATAAAGGTATAGCCCATGCTACTGGTGATTACATCGTTATGATGAATGCTGGAGATTTATTAGCAGACGATGCCTTGAATAAGTTTGCTAGAAATTATGAACCTGGCTACGATGTAATCAAAGGTAATACGATTAGATGGAATGAAGAAACAGGATTCAAATCAATTGAATATCCTGTTATCAATTATCCTGCGATTCCTTTTAATTTTCTCATATGTCATCAATCAACCTATATATCGAAGTCTGCTTACGAGCGTTATGGTGGATATGGTATTGATTACAGAGTAGCAATGGATTTTGATTTGATGCTTAGATTTACTCAAAAAGGTGCCAAATTTAGAAAAATCAATGAAAATTTAGCCATTTTCCGAATGGGAGGTATATCACAAACCGCAGGACAAAGAAGATATGATGAGATGAAAAAGGCAATGTTATCTAATGGTCATTCTAAATTAAGTACAGCTATTTTTATGTTCTATATACACTTGAGAACTGGTGTTAGGAATATACTGAATAAAATTGATCCTGATTTGAAAAATAAATTAATAACAAAGAAGTGTTAGTCCTTTTTGCCAATGGATACAATTGATATTTCACAAAACATTCAAGACTTCAAGCAGGTGTTTGAAAATGAGAGCAGAATCATATTTTCTGCTAGGTTTGGAGATGGTAAATCTTACTTTCTGAATGAGTTCATGAAGAGCTATGTTGAAAAGGATAATGATTATTATTTCATCACTCTCCATCCAGTAAACTACGTGGTTGAGGAGAATCGGGATGTTATTGAGTATATCAAGCGTGATATTCTGTTTCAACTCATAAAGGATAATCGTATCTACGACTTTAAAGAGGGGTATGATAAGATATTCGATGCGGTATGCAACAAAGAGTCTTTGTTAAAATTAGGCGACTTTGTTGCTTCAATCATTCCCATAGAAGGATTGAAAGATGGGTATGAGACTTTGAAAGGTCTTGCTTCTACCATTCATGAGAAATATAAAAGTCAAGATGTTCTTCATGTAGTAGATGACTACCTCAATGGATTTTATGGAAAGATGGGTAGTATCAGCGAATGTGATGCTTTTACTTGTCTTATCCAAAAGTCCTTGAAGCTGTCGTATGCAAAGTCTGTTCTGATTATTGAAGATTTGGACAGAATAGATCCTGCTCATCTGTTCCGCATCATGAATGTCTTATCCTCTCAGGTTGATAATCCCTATTATTCGGAGGTTCCTCATGGCAACAAGTTCGGCTTTGATAAGATAATCCTTGTGATGGATTATGAGATAGCCCGTCATCTCTTCCACCATTTCTATGGTAAAGAGGCTAATTATGAGGGGTATATGAATAAGTTTCTGAATACCTTGCCCTATTCGTATTCTATAAGAGAAGAAGCGCATAGGCAAGTTAGGCAAAAAATCTTTGATATCTGCAAAACAGAAGAAGTTTTAAGTTTAGACCAAAGTCTTTCTAGTGATACTAATGATAGAATTTCTGTTCCATTAGCGATTTATCAACTATCTGTAAGGCGTAGTAAAGAGTTTTTGGATATTGATATTAATTCGTTATTCAGAGATAATTGGCTGCATGGTGAATATAACATTCAAACAGATATTCCATGGGTGAGAATTTTAGTATGTCTTCGTTTTTTGATGTCGGATAAACCTTTAGGTAAAATTTATGAGGCTATGATTCATGGTTTTACGGATATGCAGTTGGTAAAATTGGCTGCTCCTCTTTATTTTGCCAAGGAAAAAAGAGAGAGTTTATTCTATGTAGAAATTGAATATGCAACATATCAAATAGAATATCAGAAGTCTTTGAAACAAGTAAAAATAAATGGATGTAGGGGAATTAGAAATGGGTTGAAAAAAACATTGCTGATATTAAAAATTTATTGCGGAATGTTCAATTTAGCGTGTGTAATCTATTGATTGGATAATGTTTATTTGAATTGTTCTTTTTTGTAAAATGCAAGATAGCTATAATATGAATATACTTTTTATAGGAGGAGCTGGTTTCATTGGCTCCAGTTTGGTCAAGCAGTTTTTGACAAACGAAAAATATAATGTTTTTGTTGTAGAACCAGAGTTTGCCAATGTGTCGAGACTTGATGGCCTTAATGTAAAGATTTACCGAGAGGCTTTAGGTAATATCGACAAGGTTGAAAAGATTTTGATTGGTAACAAGATAGATATCGTGGTTCATCTTGTGTCTACGCTGATACCAGGTAGTGGATATGATGATTTCAACAATGAGTTTAAGAACATGATATTCCCTTCCATCAAGTTGATGGAGATTTGTGCTAAGGAGAATATCAAGTTTGTTTATTTCTCTTCTGGTGGTACTATATATGGTAATCGTTCAACGATGCTACCATTTGTTGAAACAGATGAAATGGCACCTATTTCTTACTATGGCTGGTCAAAGCAAATGATGGAGAATAGCATTCTTTTTAAAAATCGTACAGAAAAGTTGAAGTACTTAATTGTTCGTCCATCTAATCCATATGGTCATGGTCAAAATTTACATGGTAAGCAAGGATTGGTGGCTGTAGCAATTGGTAAGATCTTGGAGGATAAACCTGTAGAAGTTTGGGGTGATGGCTCGGCAATCCGTGATTATATCTATATTGATGATTTGGCAAAGGTATTCTATCAGTTGATAGATAAGGATGTCTACAACGAGACCGTTAACTTGGGCAGTGGCAGAGGTTATTCTGTGAATGATATTCTTGCTTTCTTGAAGATTATCACAAAGAAGGATTTTAAGATTGTCTATGAGAATGCCCGCCCTATGGATGTGTCTAACATGGTTTTGGATACTGAAAAGATGCAACGTTTGGCACAAGTTGAGTTGACTCCTATGTTAAATGGTATCTCTATTTTTTATAATGAATCTGTAAAATAGTTAATGGTTATGAAGAGAATTGCAATTATTGCAGGTGTACTCCATTCTGGCGGAAAACGAAATCTTATTATGGAGTATTACCGACATATTGATAGAACCCAGATTCAGTTTGACTTTATCTGTGATTCTGATTCAAATGGTATTCCAGAGGAAGAAATTCTTTCTTTAGGTGGCAGGGTTTATAAGGTTGCTCCTTACAAGCATATTGGAGCGCATATGAGAGAGACTTATAAAATATTGAAGGACAACAACTATGAAATCATGCATGCCTTTGATAATACTTTGAATGTCTTTCCTATGTTCTTGGGGTGGTTAGCTGGTGTAAAGGTTAGAATTTCTGAGAGTATATCTAAAGGTGACAAGAATGAGAAGAAAACTATAGTAAAATTGGCTCTTCGTCCTTTCTCCCATTGGTTTGCTAATTACTACATGGCAAATTCTATAGATTGTGGAGTTTGGCAATTTGGTAAGAAAACCTATGATAAAGGTGATATTACAATATTCAAGACTGTAATCAATGCTGATGCCAATGCTTTCGATAAGGTTCTTAGAGATGAAGCTAGAAAGAAGTTTGGATGGGAAGACAAGGTGATTTATGGCTTTATCGGACGATATGTTGATCAGAAGAATCCTCTTTTCCTGATTGATATATTCAATGCGATTGCTAAAAAACAGCCTAAAGCTAAACTTGTTATGATTGGCTTTGGCGAATTAGAAAAGGCAATACATGAAAAGATACAGGAATATGGATTGCAAGATAGAGTAGAGGATTTAGGTCGTCGTGATGACATCAAGCAATTTTATAATGCTTTTGATGCATTCTTGCTACCAAGTTTGTATGAGGGTATGCCTGTTGTTGGCATAGAAGCTCAATGTGCAGGTTTACCAATCTTCTTCTCTAAGAATATAACAGAAGAGACTACAGCTTCAGAGTTGGCACACTACATAGGATTAAATGAATCGCCTGAAGTTTGGGCTGATACTATTATCAATGTGGTGAATGCAAATCTTGGCAAGCGAAGAAGCTATGCTGAAGAGGTAAAGAAGAATGGATTTGATTCTCACAGCGAAGCAATGAGAATGATGAAATTTTATCAGAATAAATTATAGTAAAATATTTCATGAAAGGAATCGTATTAGCAGGTGGTAGTGGTACACGTTTGTATCCTATCACAAAGGGTATCAGCAAGCAGTTGATACCTATCTTTGACAAGCCGATGATATATTATCCTATCTCGGTTTTGATGTTGGCTGGTATCCGTGAGATTCTGATTATCTCAACACCATTCGACTTGCCTGGTTTCAAGCGACTCTTAGGCGATGGTAGCCAACTGGGTGTGAAATTTGAGTATGCTGAGCAGCCTTCACCAGATGGTTTGGCACAGGCCTTCATAATCGGTGAGAAGTTCATCGGTAATGATTCTGCTTGCCTTGTTTTGGGAGATAACATCTTCTATGGTGCTGGTTTGAACCAGATGTTGCATCAGGCTGTAGTAGATGCAGAGCAGAATAACAAAGCTACTGTATTTGGTTATCGAGTAAGCGATCCTGAGCGATATGGCGTGGCAGAGTTTGATGAGCAAGGCAATTGCCTGAGTATCGAAGAGAAGCCTGAGCATCCAAAGAGCAATTATGCTGTAGTGGGCTTATACTTCTATCCTAACAAGGTGGTAGATGTAGCTAAGCATATCAAGCCATCCGCTCGTGGTGAGTTGGAAATCACCACCGTAAACCAGGAGTTCCTGAAGGATAAGCAGCTGAAGGTACAGTCCATGGCAAGAGGATTTGCCTGGCTTGATACCGGAACCCATGATTCTCTTTCTGAAGCATCCACCTTTATTGAGGTTTTGGAGAAGCGCCAGGGCTTGAAGGTGGCTTGCTTGGAAGGTATCGCATACCGCCAGGGTTGGATTACGGCAGAACAGTTGAGAGAGAATGCTCAGCCTATGTTGAAGAATGACTATGGCAAATATCTCCTTTCAATCCTTGAAGAGAAAGATCAAACATTAAAAAAGAATTTAGAATATTAAGAAGATGAAGAATATCATTATCACAGGCGGTGCTGGTTTCATCGGCTCACACGTAGTAAGACTTTTCGTGAACAAATATCCTGAGTATCACATCATCAACCTCGACAAGTTGACATACGCAGGTAACTTGGCTAACCTCAAGGACATTGAGGACAAGCCTAACTATACTTTCGTTAAGGGCGATATCTGCGATTTCGACCTGATGCTGAAGCTGATGCAGGACTACAAGGTGGATGGCATCATCCATCTCGCTGCCGAGAGTCATGTAGATAGAAGTATCAAGGATCCATTCACTTTCGCTCATACCAACGTGATGGGTACCCTGTCTCTGCTCCAGGCTGCCAAGATTTACTGGGAGAGTCTTCCTGAGGGTTACGAGGGCAAGCGTTTCTACCACATCTCTACTGATGAGGTTTACGGTGCCTTGCAGATGACTCACCCTGAGGGCATTCCTGCTCCTTTCACTACCAAGGCATCCAGCGGTAAGAACCACGAGGCTTACGGCGAGGAGTTCTTCGTAGAGACTACCAAGTACAATCCTCACTCTCCATACTCAGCATCTAAGGCAAGCTCAGACCACTTCGTTCGTGCTTTCCACGATACATACGGTATGCCAACCATCGTGACCAACTGCTCTAACAACTATGGTCCATACCAGTTCCCTGAGAAGTTGATTCCGCTGTTCATCAACAACATCCGTCATCGCAAGCCATTGCCAGTATATGGTAAGGGTGAGAATGTGCGCGACTGGTTGTATGTAGTGGATCATGCCCGTGCCATCGATATGATTTTCCATAAGGGTAAGATTGCCGAGACTTACAACATCGGCGGTTTCAACGAGTGGAAGAACATCGATATCATCAAGGTGGTCATCAAGACTGTTGACCGTCTGCTCGGTAGAAAGGAAGGCGAGGATATGGACCTCATCACTTATGTAACCGACAGAAAGGGTCACGATATGCGTTACGCCATCGACTCTAGAAAGTTGCAGAAGGAACTGGGTTGGGAGCCATCTCTGCAGTTTGAGGAGGGTATCGAGGAAACCGTAAAATGGTATCTCGAGAACCAGGAATGGATGGACAACGTAACCTCTGGTGATTACCAGAAGTACTATGAGAATATGTATGGTAAGTAAGCCCCCACCTGTCCCTCCCCTGCGGGAGGGTCCTTACCCTATACCCAAGCCCTAAATCCCTACCATAGGGATTAGGGATGTAACCGCCCTCCGGTGCTCAGAACCGCTACGCTCTAAGGTTGGCTGACCAATCAAAGATCTCGCCAGGTTTTGCGGGCTGGGACCGCCTTGCTAAAGGTGGAGACCGCTTGTGTTGGTCTTACTACGGCTTGTTATAATGGAATTATGTAATACTGATTTTTTCCATCCGTCATTAAGGACGAGGCGTTTGGAGTGGTCATGACTGAAGCTATTGTGGTACTCCTGCTGTCACCTTTACTCTTCCTGGGTGTCGCTGAATGGCGAGACTGGCAGAAAGAGTGTGAAAGAACTCTTCATCGTGCCAAAAATGCTAGAGAAAATGGAAGAATGCTATAGGGAGATAAAAGTAAACAAATGAGGTCGTTCAAATCGAACGACCTCAAAATGCTGTATGTGTTCTTCTGTGTGACAGAACACAAATGCGCTAGCGGAAAAACGTGGGATGCCGAAGCTGTGATGAATTAAAGGGATTCTAAGCAAGCCGTTGAAGTTCTTCTTCAACTATTAGAGGTTCCTCCTCTACGCTAAGACTCCATTCAAGATATTAATCAGATTGACCTCCCGCAGGAGGGCACTCTGAACATCACTTATTTTAAGTCGCTACCCCCATAGTCCGACTATGGGTGCAAAGATACATAAATATTATGGAATATCCAATAAAAATTAAAGGAAAAACGATAAAGCAAGTTACAAAACTTAATTTATCCCATAAAAATCTAAAAACAATACCTGATAATATATATCAGTATACAAATCTAGAAAAGCTCGATTTAAGTTACAATAGGATAGAGGTAATTCCTCAAGAAATATTGAAACTCAAAAAACTTCGAACCTTAGATTTGGCTTTTAATAATTTAAAGGTATTACAAGGCGCTTTATTTAAACTGCCAAAGTTGAAGATTTTGAATCTGCATGGTAACCAAATTAAGCATTTACCCAAGCAAATACTTGATTCGAAGATTACTACACTCATTCTTAGTAAGAATAAAATAGAACATCTTGATGAAAGTTTGATAAGCGGTATCACAAAATTGGATATTGTAGATAATCCTTTGACCAGTAAGAAGGAACAAGGAAATGTCAAGATTGAACAAAATAAGGAACTTGTGAATGCACCCATTAAAAAGAAAACTATAATGAATAAAAAGAATAAAATTTTTATCAGCTATTCTCATGCAGATAGTGCTTATTTTAACCGACTGATAACACATCTAAAAGTTCTGAAAAATTACAATGGAGAATTTGAAGAATGGTCTGATCGAAAAATTCTAGCAGGTCAAAAATGGAAAGAAGAAATTACAAAAGCTTTGAAAAAAGCAAATATTGCAATATTGTTGGTTTCGACTGATTTTTTAGCTTCAGATTTTATTCAAAGAAATGAGTTACCTCCTATTTTGAAGAAGGCTGCAGAAGAAGATACAACAATTTTGTGTCTGCTTGTGGAACCTAGTCTTTTTGAAAAGACGGAATTGGGAGATTTCCAGGCAATTAATGATCCAAAAACTACACTTTCTGAGCTTGAAAAATCGGCTCAGGAAAGAATATATTTGAAGCTAGTTGAAGAAATAGAACGTATAACTAGTTCATGTAACTAAATTCTTTTTATTAAAGGTTTTTCTAAAATGTGAATATTTATGAACAGAAATTATAATTTTGAACTTTTCTTCTCGGAAAATGAATTGATTTCAAGTAATAAGTCTTGGAAGAAAATAGGGGATAATTATGAGCAGTATAGCATAAATAGTTCTCGTAATTATATAACCAATGCATCTTGTGGTATTAATTCTAAATAAATTTGTCTTATGAGCAATTGGAGTGAGATTTTGACAGAAGTAAATCAATCTTTTCCAACAAATATTGATTTGCTTAATAAAAAAAGGAAGGAGTATATGGATAAAATAGCGGAAATAACAGGGCGTAATGTTATAACCTATTATTCTGGCTGGCTTAAAAATCCTAATGCGCCATTTATTTCAATTAATGATTCTGACATGAATGCTTTCATGACTAACGTATATAGACTGGATAGAAGTAAAGGTCTTGATTTAATATTGCATACTCCTGGTGGCGATTTAGCTGCTACAGAAAGTATCGTGAATTATCTTCAGTCTGCTTTTGGTGGGAATGTGCGTGCTATAATTCCTCAAATATCAATGTCTGCTGGTACGTTGATTGCAATGTCGTGTCGAGAAATATTGATGGGACGTGAGTCTTCTCTGGGGCCGATAGATCCTCAACTTGGTGGAATTCCATGTCAGGGTATGCTGGATGAATTTGATAAGGCTGTAAATGATATCGCTAGTAGACCTTCTTCCTTAGGCTTGTGGCAGGCAATCATTGGTAAACTGAATCCAACTTTTATTACCAATTGCGAGAATTCGATAAAATGGTCAAAGGAATTAGCCAAATCATTCCTGTTAAAAAATAATCCTGAGCTTGATATAGACAACATATATGAGGTTTTTCTCAATCATCAGCATAGTTATTCACATTCTCGTCATATACCTAAGGATCAATGTAAGGCTGCTGGCTTGAAGATAATAGATTTGGAATTGAACCAAGACTTGCAAGATGCAGTATTAAGTCTTCATCATTGTTATATGATTTTATTTGATAAGATAGCATGTTCTAAGGTTGTAGAAAACCAAATAGGGGGTTGTTTTATTCAAAATTATTCTGAAGGGGAAAAATAGATATGGCTATATTTGTAAACACAACTCAGCCAAGAAAACTCTTGGAAGACATTAAAAAAGAAATTAATGATAAAAAAATAGAAACATGGTTATATGATAATGATGGAGATTTTTATCATGCTCCTAACCAGTGGAAGTTCAAGGCTTGGCTTAGACCTACCATTGAAGCCAATCGTTTGGTGTTTGGAATCATAGGACAGGAAAATGTAAATTTATCAATAATAGCATATGCTGTATATCATGGTCGTTTTATAGAAATGCTCTTAAATCATTTCGACAAACAATTTACTGAGGCATATGCAAGTTCTCAAAAAACTCAATATGACAGATTCTAAGAAGAGAAACAAGACTTTGATATTGCTTATTGCGGTGTTGTTGTGGCTAATAATACTTGTGGGCGTAGTTTTCTATGCTGGTGAGTATAAAGCTCTGATTGGTAGTATAGACATTAATGAAATAACATCTTCTGTTGTTGCTTTATCTGTTATAGCAGGCTTTACAACAATGTTGTATTTAAGTAAAAATGACAAAGTACAGGATGCAAAAATAGATAATCTATTTGGCTATTCCGAACTTTTAAAAGAGAAAGGGGCTAACCCTAAAATGAAAGAAACTACAGAAAGTTCTAAGGAGGTATCACCTGTTCAGATGTCAGATGATAAGGATGTTGATGATGAAAATACGGCCAATGAAATTAAGCATACCTTCCTTGCATCCGAAGAACGTATCAAGATAGAAATAAAAAATCTAAAACGGAGGGCTACCATCAATTTGTCTTTGGGCGTGTCTCTTTCTATAGCGGCATTATTAGTTTTTTTCTTCTTGGTTTACAATGAAAAACCCGACGAGGATTACCAAAAGGTTTTCTTGCATTTTGCACCGAGAGTTGGATTGGTTGTGTTTGTTGAGTTGTTGGCTTATTTCTTTTTGAAACTTTATAAGTCTACTTTAACTTCGGTTCAATATTATCATAATGAGCTGACTAACATTGAAACGAGAAAAATTGCAGCTATTGTTGCGATAAAGCATTGTAAAGAAGATAAAATATGGCAAACAGTAGAATACTTACTGAAAGTAGAGCGGAATGTTTTAATAAAAGATAAGGAAACTACTATGCAGATGGAAATGCTGAAATTGCAAGCTGAAAAAGATAGTTCCGTTTTGTCTTCTACGCAGAATGTTTTAGAACGCATAATAGATAAGTGGGCTAATAAGTAATCAGGAATGTCAAGTACAATCCTCGCTCTCCATACTCTGCATCTAAGGCAAGCTCAGACCACTTCGTTCGTGCTTTCCACGATACATACGGTATGCCTACCATCGTAACCAACTGCTCTAACAACTACGGTCCATACCAGTTCCCAGAGAAGTTGATTCCGCTGTTCATCAACAACATCCGTCATCGCAAGCCATTGCCAGTATATGGTAAGGGTGAGAATGTGCGCGACTGGTTGTATGTAGTGGATCATGCCCGTGCCATCGATATGATTTTCCATAAGGGTAAGATTGCCGAGACTTACAACATCGGCGGTTTCAACGAGTGGAAGAACATCGATATCATCAAGGTGGTCATCAAGACCGTTGACCGTCTGCTCGGCAGAAAGGAAGGCGAGGATATGGATCTCATCACTTATGTAACTGACCGAAAGGGTTACGATATGCGTTATGCCATCGACTCTAGAAAGTTGCAGAAGGAACTCGATTGGGAATCATCTCGCCATGTTGTGCGGAATGGTACCGCTAGAGGAACGAAAGATTTCAAATACGAATTTACGATTTTAATTTATAATTAATATATTATGGTTTATAGTTTACAGTTGGCTATTAACTGTAAACCATTAACTTTTCATAAAGTTTATGGCAAAAAAAGTTTTTGTAAGCGGGTGTTACGACCTGCTGCATTCCGGTCATGTGGAGTTTTTCCAGCAGGCATCACGGTATGGTGACCTGTATGTGGGTATCGGATCGGATGCTACTTATCTGGAGTATAAGCATCGCAAGCCTATGTTTCCGCAGGAGGAAAGGCTATTCATGGTCAAGAATATCAAGGCGGTGAAGAATGCGTATATCAATGAGGGAAGCGGAGTCATCGATTTCCTGCCTACTCTTGATAAGGTGAAGGCGCTGGAAGATACCGGGAGCCGGCGGTTATCTGGCACTGGTAGTAAAGGACAGTCTTAAATTTGCAGAGAATCATGACGAAGCCATCCATCTTCAGATACGAAGGGCATAACTATCTGGTGCCCTTCCTCATCATCAGCAGTCTCTTCTTCATGTGGGGCTTTGCCCATGGCATCCTGGAGGTGCTGAATCCGCATTTCCAGGAGTCGTTCCATATCAGCAAGGCGATGTCGGCCCTGACGCAGGCTGCTGTCTATGGTGCCTACTTTCTGATGGCGCTGCCTGCCGGATGGATTATCCGGAAGTGGGGCTACAGGAGGGGAGTGATAACAGGACTGGTTCTCTTCGGTATCGGTGCCCTGATGTTCATACCGGGAAGCAGGATCAACAGTTTCTACTTCTTCGTTCTGTCGCTGTTTGTGATAGGATGCGGACTGACGTGTCTGGAAACGAGTGCGAATCCTTATGCTACGGTACTGGGACATCCTGACAAGGCGGAGAGCAGAATCAACCTGTCACAGTCGCTCAATGGTATCGGATGGATTGTAGGACCGCTGGTTGGCGGGCAGCTTCTGTTCTCGGGTGTCAACATTGCCATTCCTTATGCCCTGGTGGGTATCTTCGTGCTTGCTGTGGCGCTGGTCCTGTCAAGAATCAAGTTGCCTGATCCAAGGAGAGCGCATGAGGCGGATACGAACGAGATGGTGGAGGAGAAGCCGATGCGAGTGATGGCATTCGGTTTCGGTATGCTGACCTGTGCCATCTTCACCTTTGTTGCCACATTGATTGTGGTGGTATGTAGCGGAACCTTATCGCTCATTGCGTTCTTCGCCCTGTATCTGGGAGAGAGCATCATGTTTCCGACGATATTCTCGCTGGCATTGAGGGATGCGGGTACAAAGACCAAGCTTGCTTCTTCATTGCTTATCATGACGATAGTGGGAGGAGCGGTTGCTCCTGTAATCATGGGGTATATTGCGGATACTACGGGCAGTATGGCGATTGCCTTTCTCATACCGCTGGTATGTTATGGGGTGATTGGAGGGTATGCACTTTTGAAACCCTCTGCCTCCCATTAGCCAAAAGGAGGTTTTTTCGAAAACCTACCCGTCCTTCTTTACCTTTTTTCGAAAACCTACCCGTCCTTCCTTACCGTTAAGGAAGGCTCCACCTCTCATCTCGGTCTTCTCCCCTCAGGGAAGAAGAGGGAAACCGCCCTACTCGGTGCTCGGAACCGCTACGCTCTAAGGTTGGCGGACCATCAAAGGTCTTCGCCATGTTATGCGGGATGGGACCGCATGGGGTGGGCTTGATGAGGCTATGATCAAAGCCCTTGCCATGTTATGCGGGCTGGGACCGCCTGGGGAAAGGTGGATAGGATTATTGAAGTGCTGGTTTTGTGGTAATTTGCTGATGAGTTGCAGATTTCTAGTGATTTTCTTGGTGGTTTCGAGAAAAAAGCGTATTTTTGCGACTGTAAGTTGATTATTTAATAATTGGAGGATTGGTTATGGTTGTATATGTAGCAAACCCACTTTATGATGCTGTGTTCAAATACTTGATGGAGGATGATCGCATAGCGAAGACCATTCTTGCAGCATTATTGAAGAAGAAAGTTATCGATGTGAAGATTCGCAGAAATGAATATGCGAATCTGACTCGTCGTGAGTCTATCTCCATGTTTCGCATCGATTTTGCTGCTACTGTTTTGGATGGAGACAACAAGCCGCACTTGATGTTGATTGAACTTCAAAAGACCTGGCTGCCAACTGAGACTTTGCGTTTCCGCCGTTATCTTGCTCTGCAGTATAACAACGAGGAGAATATGTTGAAGGAAGATCATGAGAAGTATGCTATTCCTATGGTAGCTATCTATCTTCTGGGGCATTGTATCGGTAAGATAGAGGAACCTGTTATATATGTTAACCATCATGCTTATACTTATGATGGCAAAAAAGTAGAGGAGGGTATTCCTGATCCTTTTGTTGAGAGCTTGCAGCATGATAGCATCATTGTACAGATTCCTTTGTTGCATGGTAGGGTAAACAATCGCTTGGAGAAGGTTCTTTGCTTGTTTGACCAGACGAATGTTGCGGACAACAAAAAGGTAATTAAGGTTGATGATAAGCAGTTTGAGGGCGACAATGATATGGAGTACATTGTCCGTCGTCTTCAATCGGCTGCTGCGGATCCTGATATGAGGTATCAGATGAATGCTGAGGATGAATTCTTCTCTATATTAGAAGAAAAAGATACCCTAATTATGCAATTGAAGGAATTGAAGGAGAAGGATGAGATGCTTCGTAAGATGATTAAGGGCATGCAGGAAAATGGTATGTCGCTTGATGATATTGCTAAGATGTTGAACAAGACAGTGGATGAAGTAAAACAAATTCTATAATAACCGTAAGTATCAGTATCGAACAGCTTCGGGCTTACAATAGTTATGCACCATATTGCAGTAAAAAAAGACACGCAAGATGGTGCATATACTTTGATGTGAATAAACAAAGAAAAAACTCCCCATCTGTTTTCAGATGAGGAGCATTTTTTAGAGATGGAAGTCGATTTCCTTCAGCCATTCCTTGACATTAAAGCTAGGACAGCTCTTGCGAACCCAGGGGAGATCGCAATGGCCTAGGATCTCGGCATCGGGATAGTCGAGGGCGAGACTGTAGAGGAGGTCTTCCAGAGAATCCTTCTGGGCTGGAGTGCGAGTGTCGGCAGGCTTGCCTTTCTCGTCGAGACCACCCTCGTAGCAGATTCCGATGCTGTGGGCGTTGTAGTGGCGGGCATGAGCACCCACCTCGTTTTCTGGACGGCAGGGATAGACCATGCCATCCTTCGTAATGTAATAGTGGTAACCGATGGAGTGGAAACCACGGGCCTTGTGGCAGGCTTTGGATTATTAAGAATATATCACTTGCAACTCTGCATGCAGAAGGTGCTGAGGACGGCGGTGAGGACAGTGATGACGAAATTGATGACGGATTTCCAGTTTACTTTCATGATGATTGATTTTGAATGTTAAATGTTGAATTTTTCCCACACGGATCTCACGGATCTCACGGATTTTCGACTCCTTCGGAGTTTTTCCATTGAGACCAGATGAGAATACCCGTTGCTTGCAACGAAAAAATAAATCCGTGAGATCCGTGAGATCCGTGTGCGACTTAAATATCATCCATAAGTATGATACTTAGCGGTCGTAACCATGATACTTAGCTATCGTAACTATCTTGTTTACGCCAGGGGGTAA
>ERZ1034915.821-NODE-821-length-19567-cov-54.989494_pt1 | contig 19567 bp, 20 predicted proteins | sample MGYA00520592_ERZ1034915 | MGnify/ENA primary metagenome ERZ1034915 (study PRJEB33766, sample SAMN09781787) | gut metagenome | biome: gut microbiome | host: Homo sapiens | place: Madagascar | study: EMG produced TPA metagenomics assembly of the PRJNA485056 data... | reverse complement strand
GGCACAGGGCAGGTGGCAAAACATCTCCTGTGTTCTGCCGACCACATTGAGGCTACCGACGCCTCCGCAGCGATGATTTCGCAGGCAAAGCGGGGTAATTTTTCCTCCAAGCTGTATTTTTCCGTGCAGGATATGTTCCATCTGCCTTATGCTGACCAGTCCTTTGATGTTGTCATTGTCTCCAATGCACTGCACATTGTGCCGCACCCTGAGAAAGCTCTTATCGAGTTTCGCCGTGTGCTTAAAAACGATGGCACGCTGATTGCTCCTACCTTTACCCATGCAGAGAATTCCCCTTGGGGAAATCTTCAGGCCCTTGCGCTGAAAATTGCAGGCTTTCCGCTGCACAGCAGATGGACGAGTGCTGCGTATCTGGCATTTTTGCAGCAAAACGGCTGGACCGTTTGCAAAAGTGTTGTTTTGCAGAATTCCATTCCACTTACCTACGCAGAGTGTAAAAAAGTTGAAAGGAGATAAACGATGTCATTTTTTGAAAATACGAGAAACCCCAAAGGCTTCGGCGGCAGGCTGATGGTCACCATGATGAACCTTGCCCACACCCCCGTGGCGCTGTGGGGGCTTCACTTTCTGCATCTTGCGCCGGACGCAAAGGTGCTGGACTGCGGCTGCGGCGGCGGAGCGAATATCAAACGGCTGCTGAAAAGGTGTCCGCGCGGCATCGTAAAGGGCGTGGATTACTCTGCTGTCAGCGTCGAAAAATCCCGCCGTCTCAATGCAGAGGCGATTCAAAGGGATCGCTGTGTCATCTGGCAGGGCAGCGTGCAGCGCATCATTTTTGCCAGCGATTGGTTCGATGCCGTCACAGCGTTTGAAACCGTCTATTTCTGGCCGGACCTTGCAAAATGCTTCCGGGAGGTTTGGCGGGTTTTGAAGCCGGGCGGCACCTTCCTCATCTGCAATGAAGTCAACGGCGACACGGACAAAGACAAAAAATGGACAGAAATCATTGATGGCATGACCATCTACAAGGATACTGAGCTGAAAGCATATCTTGAGCAAGCGGGCTTTTGTGACATTGCGGTACACAAAAGCAAAACAGGCTGGCTGTGTTTGACCGCCGTAAAGCGAAGTGACTGTGGCTGCGGGAGGCAGGAGAATGAAGGTTTATGAATTTGGGGCGGATACCGCTCCGGTCATTTTGCTGCTGCCCGGCACCTGCTGCCACTGGAAAAGCAACTTTGGCCAAGTGATCCCTCTGTTGCAGCGGGATTTTCGCGTACTTTGCGTCAGCTATGATGGCTTTGACGAAACAGAAAGTACCGAATTTCCGACAATGCTTGCAGAAACCGAAAAAATCGAAGCCTACATCCTGAAAAACTGCGGCGGGCATATACGGGCCGCCTACGGCTGCTCTCTGGGCGGCTCTTTCGTGGGACTGCTGGCAGCACGGAAAAGCATACATATGGACTACGGTATTCTGGGCAGCTCCGACCTTGACCAATGCTCCAAGCTCGCGGCCAAATTACAAACGAATCTTCTCCTGCCGCTGATTTATCCGCTGATTCGGGACGGGCAGTTCAAAAGTTGCTTTCTGCAGAAGCGATTAGAAAAGTGCTCCGCGGAGAAGGGGGACTATGTCCGCGCTTTTATGGCGATGTTCGGTGCTGCACGCCCCTATGTGACGATGCAAAGCTGTAAAAACCAATTTTATTCCGACCTCATCACGCCCTTGCCGGAGGGAATTGATGTTCCCGGTACGGAGATTCATATTTTCTACGCGCTGAAAATGGGAGCGAAGTATCGCGCGCGTTATCAGCAGCATTTTGCGCACCCCGTAATTCATGAGCAGGATCTGCAGCATGAGGAGCTGCTGGCCTGTTACCCTTACAAATGGGCACAGCTTGTCAAAAGCATCATTGAACAGGGGGTATAAAGTACCTGTGTTTTTGTGTATATACCATAAAAGGAGGCGACTTCATTGACAGAAACTTTTTGGGGGATTCTGATCCCCTTTTTGGGTACATCGCTGGGCGCAGCATGCGTATTTTTTATGCGGCGCGCTCTGGGAGATCTGGTGCAGCGCTCACTTGCAGGCTTTGCCGCCGGTGTGATGGTGGCGGCATCGGTCTGGAGCCTGCTGATCCCGGCAATCGAACAGTCGGAGAAGTTGGGACGGTTCGCCTTTTTCCCGGCGTTTGCCGGATTTTGGTTCGGCGTGCTGTTTTTGCTTGCCCTGGATCATCTGATACCCCACCTGCATGTCGGCAGTGAGGAGGCTGAGGGGCCAAAAAGCAGGCTGGGCCGCACTACGATGATGGTGCTGGCAGTGACCCTGCACAACATCCCGGAGGGCATGGCAGTCGGTGTGATGTACGCCGGCTTTCTCGCAGGCAGCGCGCAGATCACCGCAGCGAGCGCGCTGGCCCTGTCCCTCGGCATAGCCATCCAGAATTTCCCGGAGGGCGCCATCATCTCGATGCCCCTGCGCGCCGAAGGGGAGAGCAAAGGCAGGGCCTTTGCAGGCGGTGTGCTTTCGGGCGTGGTTGAGCCAATCGGCGCAGTGGTGACAATTTTGGCCGCGCAGCTTGTGATACCGGCATTGCCTTATCTTTTGAGCTTTGCTGCGGGCGCGATGCTCTATGTCGTGGTGGAAGAGCTGATCCCCGAAATGTCACAGGGACGGCACTCTAACCTCGGCACAGTATTCTTTGCTGTCGGCTTCAGTGTGATGATGGTGCTGGATGTGGCACTGGGGTAACAGGAGCCTTACAACGCAGAAAATGCAAACAGCTTCACCCGGCCCGACACAAAGTCAGTCAGAAAAGGTCCAGCATGGTATCCAGATACAACTCCTCGCGGACAGCCAGCTGATATTCCGGCTTGGTCAGGTAGTGAAGCAAAAATTCAAGGATCAGCGCACTGCCAAGGCCGCGCCCCTCGATCTTGAATTGGGTGAAGCCCCTCGGCAGGTAGGTATCCCGGATGGCCTTGATGCCGATAAAGCCGGGGTTCGCCATCGCTCGGGAGAAGCGATACCCATCCGCTGCGCCGGGGGCGCTGCAGTAATGCTCCGGGCCGGGCAGACCCAGATTTTTGCGGCTGACGGCCTCATAGCAGGCTCTGCGTTCCGTGCATCCGAACCAGCAGCACTCATTGCAGAGGAACTCCACCTTGTCCTTCTGGGACTGGGGCAGCGCTGCAAGTCGGTCAAATGCTCGGTTCAGCCGGAAATCCGGCACGACATAGCGAAACTCGGGCCGTGCCAGCTCCCGCTGCAAATCGTTGAAGTCTGTCAGCACTTTTGTGGTTGAGGATACAAGATACAGCGATGGATAGTTCTTTTTCAGGTACTGCGTCAGCAGCTCAGCATGAACGATGGCGCCGTTTTGCGGGTCATTTTGTTCCTGAAACAGTCGGCAGAGCGCATTGCAGTCCGGGTCTGTGAGATGCTCCGGGCGCAGTAATGAATTGCTGAGTGTCAGCCGCGCCGAGATGCCGTATTCACGCGTCAGCGCCAGCACCTCGCGTGGGGTGCGGTCACTGTACTCGACCCGTCCGCCCGCCCATAAGCAGTCAGACGGTGCGCCGTAGATCGAGCCGATGGCGCACCAGTCGTAAAAATACTCCCGATGCGCACGATAAAGCGGCAAAAACGCCGCATACAGGTCATAAAATTCAAACAGACCGGGCAGATGAAACAGGGCTGTGCCCTGGTGAGGTGTTTCCATAGCGGGGACCTTTCCTGGCCGCACAGGCGGCCCGATGGGATATACTTATTATACCAGCAATCCTGCCGGAATGCAAAGCGAAGCGCCGCGTCAGCCAAAACAACCGATGCAGCGCTTTTTATCGGTTTATAGGTAATGGCCTTCGGCCTTATGTGCCAAATTCCGAAGGCCGTTGACGCAGCATAACCAGGTGTGGTACTGTATCCTCAATCGGCATTGGCCGAATGGAAGAATTAATAATCATCTGCCGAACGGCAAAGCAGCTTTACAATCTTCGGTAAAAAAGCGTGATGAGCAACGATTTTGCAGGAATCGCCAAAAAGGCCTTGCACTTTTTGTACAGTCTGCTATAATAACAGCATCACAGAACACGAACGGGACAAAGGGGTCGCGTACTTGTAAAAGTACAGCGGCCCCTTTCCGTTACGCACAAAGGCGTGCAGCACATCACCGTGCTGTGCGCCTTTTGTTTTGTATGAATATCAGAAAGAGGGGTCACACAATGAAAAAGCGTAATCGAGTTCTGGCACTTACCGTAGCAGCTGCAATGTCCGCCAGTCTGCTGGCAGGCTGCGGCTCCAGCGCACAGCAGGGCGGGGCCGCATCAAGTGAAGCTGCTTCCACCGACACCGCCGCATCTGTGACGGACGGCGGTGAGGATAACATCATTCGCGTCGGCGTTGTCTGTTCCATGACCGGCGGATCCGCTATCTATGGCGAGGGCGCACAGAACGCCGTCGACATGGCAGTCGAGGAGATCAACGCGGGTGATTCCGGCTACAAAATAGAAATCGTCAACGGCGGCAAGGTCGCAGACGATGCTAAGGACGCCAAGCAGGCCATGAACGCCTACAACAAGGTCATGGCCGACTCGCCGGAGGCCATCGTGGGCAGCTTCTTCTCGTCGGTCACACTGCCCATGGCAGAACAGGCCTCCAAGGACGGCATGCTGCTGCTGGCAACAGGTGCGACAAACGCCGATGTGACTTTAAAAGGCGATTCGATTTTCCGCAACTGCTTCATTGACCCGTACCAGGGCAAGATGGCGGCACTGTTCGCAAAAGACAAGGGCTTTGCCAAGGTGGCCGTCATCTATGCAAAAGATGATGACTACTCCAACGGTCTGAAGGACGCCTTTGTTGAAAACTGCGAGGCTAACGGCATTGAGGTCGCCTACGTCGGCGAGTGCATGACCACCGATACAGACTACTCTTCGCAGGCGGCACAGGCCGTTGCAAGCGGCGCAGATCTGCTGTATTATCCCTGCTTCCTTGACACCGTTCCGCTTCTCGTTGGTGCAGCCCGCAATGCCGGATTTACCGGTGCAATCATGGGCGGTGACGGCTGGGATGGCTCCGATACCACCGGCCTTGCCGAACAGTTCGATGACTGCTACTTCACGAACCACTACTCCAGCGAGGATACCGCCCCGGCTGTCCAGAACTTTGTTGCCAAGTACACAGAAAAGTACGGCACCGAAAGCCTGAACGCCTGCGCAGCCCTGTATTACGACGCTATGTATATGCTGGTGCAGGCCGCCGAGAACGCAGGCGGTACCGACACGGCAAGCCTTGTCAAGGGTATGACCGGCATGAGCTTCACCGGTGTCGGCGGCGACATTACGCTGGACGAGAACGGCGACGCAATCAAGAGCATCGCAATCAATACCTACATTGACGGCGAAGTCAAGTGGACCGAGACACTGGGGTCCGACGGCAAGGTCGTTTCCAAGGCAGAGTAAGATACAATCGCATTGGGGCGGGGGAAAAGGCCCCGCCCTTTGCGTTTAGGAAAGGGGAATGGACCAGATGACTTTCTCACTGTTTTTTCAAAGCCTGATAAACGGCTTAAACCAGGGCGCAATTTATGCGCTGATTGCCTTGGGCTACACAATGGTCTACGGCATTATCCGCATGATCAACTTCGCCCACGGTGACTTTATCATGATCGGCGCATACACGCTGTTCTACACCATCCCGCTGATGGTCAACGCCGGGATGCCCGCATGGCTTTCGGTTATCGTTGCTATTGCGGTATGCGCGTTGGTGGGCGTACTGGTCGAAACCTTTGCCTACCGCCCCGTGCGCAAGGCAGGGCCGATGTCCGCGCTGATCACGGCACTGGCTATGAGCATTTTTTTGGAGAACCTGGCCATGGTACTGTTTGGTGCCAAGCCCCACAACGTGCAGGCCATCTTCAGCCTGCCCACCATCACCGTGGGCAGCGTGGCCCTGCCGCTGAACGTGCTGCTGACAATTGCCATTGGCCTGGGTATTATGATCGCTTTGCAGCTTTTCGTCAAAAAGACGAAGCTCGGCAAGGCGATGCGTGCCGTGCCGCAGGATAAGGATGCGTCCACCCTCGTCGGCATCAACGTCAACAGAATCATCACAACGACATTTGCCATCGGCTCGGGCCTGGCGGCGGTGGCGGCGCTGATGTACTGCGCCACCTATCCCCGCGTCACGAACGATATGGGAAGCATGATGGGCATGAAGGCGTTTATCGCCGCCGTGCTGGGCGGCATTGGAATCATCCCCGGCGCGATGCTGGGAGGTATCCTGATCGGCCTGATTGAAATTTTTGTCAAGCTGTTTGCCCCCGGCTGGTACGAGGCCGTGACCTACGGCACGCTGATCGTGATTCTGCTGGTGAAGCCTTCCGGTATTCTGGGCAAGAATGTCGGTGAAAAAGTGTAAGGGAGCGTGAACAAAATGACGAAACGACGGCTGGCCTCCTACGGCCTGAATCTGGTTGGTGTCGCGCTGCTGTACGCGGCCATCACGCTGGCTTTTACCTTCAACGCCTTCGGCAAAAGCACGACTTACATCCAGGGCATCTGCACGACTGCCTGCTACACGATCATCATGGTCACGTCGCTCAACCTCGTCGTGGGCTTTATGGGTGAGTTCTCGATGGGTCATGCGGGCTTTGTCTCGGTGGGGGCGTATGTGTCCGCCATCGTGTCCGGCGCGCTGGCCGGGCACGGGCTTTCGGATCTGGCGCTGCTGCTCGTTGCGATTCTGGCGGGCGGCCTGGCCGCGGGCCTTATGGGCATTGCAGTCGGCATCCCGGCACTGCGGCTGCGCGGCGACTATCTGGCTATCGTTACGATGGCTTTTGCCGAGATTATCCGCGTCTGCTTCTGCAACTTTTCCATTACGGGCGGCGGCAAGACGATGAGCGGTATTCTCAAGCTTTCCACGTTTGACCGCGCATTCTGGATCATGGTCGTCTGCGTGACGGTTATGTTTTTGTTTGTGCGCAGCCGCTTTGGCCGCACGGTGCAGGCCATCCGCGAGGATTACATTGCGGCGTCGGCCTCGGGCATCAACGTGACCTACTACAAGGTACTGACCTTTGCGGTCTCGGCGTTCTTTGCGGGCGTCGGCGGCAGCGTCTACGCCCACTACATGACCGCGATGATCCCCACAAACTTCAACTTCAACTATTCGGCAGAGCTGCTCTCTGAAGTCATCATCGGCGGCACAGGCTCGCTGACCGGCTCCATCATCGGTGCGGCATTCTTGTCCAGCCTGCCGGAGCTGATGCGTGATTTCTCCACCTACCGTATGCTGGCCTACTCGGTCGTGCTGGTGCTGGTCATGCTGTTCCGCCCGGGCGGTATCTTCGGACGCTGGGAGTTCAGCCTGACCCGCCTGTTGGACGGCATTCGGCACCCCAAGGCAAAAGCCGCGAAAGGAGCGTGAACCCGTTATGGCAGCACCCGTATTGAAAGCACAGCATCTCGGCATCCAGTTCGGCGGCCTGAAGGCTGTGGATGACTTCAACATGGAAATTGGCGAGTCCGAGCTGGTCGGGCTCATCGGCCCCAACGGCGCGGGCAAGACGACAGTTTTCAACCTCATTACCGGCGTCTACAAACCCACCGAGGGTTCGTTCTACCTCTGCGGTGAGCGGATGAACGGCAAAAAAACGCATCAGATCGTCCATGCGGGCATTGCCCGCACGTTCCAGAACATCCGCCTGTTTAAAAAGATGACTGTCATCGAGAACGTCAAGACGGCCATGCAGGGCCACACGACCTACGGCATGGCGGACGCCATCTTCCGTACCAAAAAGTACTGGCAGCAGGAGGCGGAAATCACCGCCCGCGCCAAGGAGCTGCTGGCCGTCGTGCACCTCTCCGGCAAGGAGGATCTGGAGGCCGACAATCTGCCTTACGGCGAGCAGCGCCGCCTGGAGATCGCCCGCGCCCTGGCCACCGATATGAAGCTGCTGCTGCTTGACGAACCGGCTGCGGGCATGAACCCCACCGAGACCGAGGAGCTGCTGGAAATCATCAACTACATCCGCAAGGAATTTAAAGTGTCCGTCCTGCTCATCGAGCATGATATGAGCCTTGTCATGAAGATCTGCGAGCGCATTCAGGTGCTGGATTTCGGCACCACGATTGCTTCCGGCACGCCGGAGCAGATTGCCAACGACCCTCATGTCATCGAGGCATATCTGGGCAAGGACGAACCGGGGGAGGCCGCCAATGCTTGAGATCAAAGACCTGTACGTCAACTACGGTGCCGTCCACGCGCTGAACGGCGTATCCATGACCGTGAAGGATGGCGAGATCGTCTCGCTGATTGGGGCGAACGGCGCGGGAAAAACAACGACCCTGCGCACGATAACCGGTCTGGAAAAGGCGGCAAGCGGCTCCATCACCTTCGACGGGCACGACCTGCGCAAGATCGAACCCAGCAAAATTATCACGCTGAAACTGGCCCATGTGCCGGAAGGGCGGCACATCTTCCCCCAGATGACGGTGGAAGAAAACCTCGAGATGGGGGCTTTTACCGACCAAACCGACATGGCCAGAACGATGGCCGATGTCTACGAGCGGTTTCCCCGCTTAAAAGAGCGCAAGCGCCAGCTGGCTGGCACGCTCTCCGGCGGCGAGCAGCAGATGCTGGCCGTGGGCCGCGCCCTGATGGGAAAGCCGAAGATGATTTTGATGGATGAGCCGTCCATGGGTCTGTCCCCGCTGTTGGTAAAGGAAATTTTTGCCATCATCCGGGAGGTGAACAAGCAGGGCATTACGATTCTGCTGGTGGAGCAGAACGCCAAGATGGCGCTGGCCATCTCTGACCGTGCCTACGTGCTGGAAACCGGCGCCATCACGCTTTCCGGCGATGCGCAGGAGCTGCTGAACGACACTCGCGTCAAAAAAGCCTATTTGGGGCAGTAAGGAGGAAGTGCTATGTATCCGAACTATCCCTACTTTGCCGTGGCCATTACCCGCACCTGCGGGTCGGGCGGCGGCAGTTACATCGGCAAAAAGCTGGCGCAGGATTTTGATATTGATCTGTATGACCGCAAACTGCTGCGCCTGGCAGCCGAGGACAGCGGCATCAATGAAAAAATTTTTGCTGCCGCCGATGAAAACACCAAAAAAACGCTGCTATACCGTGTTTCGCGGCATATCTACGACGGCAGCGTCATCCCGCCGGAGAGCGGCAATTTCATCAGCGACCAGAACCTTTTCAACTATCAGGCCAAGGTCCTGCGGGAGCTGCTGAACGAGGAAAGCTACATCTGCGTGGGCCGCGCGGCGGATTTTGTGCTGAAAGGCAAACCCAACGTGCTGACCGTCTACATCGACGCGCCCTATGAGGACCGCATTGAGCGGGAGATGAAGCGTCAGGGCATCGGACGCAGCCAGGCCATCCACTACATTGATAAGCTCGACCACTATCGGGAAAGTTACTACAAGTATCATACGGGCCGCCAGTGGAAGCGTGTGGAAAATTACGACCTCTGCCTGGACAGCGCCGCGGTTGGGCTGGATAACTGCGTGGAGGTCATCAAGAAAGTTATTGAACTGAAATTTGGGGCAAAGTGCCCGCGGTAAAAAGCAACAGGGGAGGAAAGACTTATGGAAGCACTGGCCTATTATGACGGAAAAATCGGCACACCGGAGAAACTGACAGTTCCCTTCAATGATCGTGTGCATTTCTTCGGTGACGGTGTATACGACGCCACTGTCGGCGCAAACGGCAAGGTCTACCTGATGCAGGACCACCTTGACCGCTTTTACACCAGCGCCAGGGCACTGGATATCCACATCCCGATGCCGAAAGACGAGCTTGGCAGACTGCTGACCGACCTGCTGGCCAAAGTAGACGGTACAACGCATTTTGTTTACTGGCAGGTCACCCACGGCGTCGAGACCCGCAACCACGTCTACGCCGAGGACCTGCCCGGCAAGCTGTGGGTGTCCATCCGCCAGAACCATTTGAACGACCCGGATGTGCCCATCAAGCTCAACACCGAGGAAGACACACGCTTTTATCACTGCAACATCAAGACGCTGAACCTGCTGCCCAGCGTCGTGGCCGCGCAGCACGCAAAACGCATCGGCGTGCAGGAGACGGTGTTCCACCGCGGTGACATCGTGACCGAGTGCGCCCACTCCAACGTGTCGATTCTGAAGGATGGCGTATTTTATTCGCATCCCAACGATGAATTTATCCTGCGTGGCATCGCCAAGACCCACATGATCCAAGCGTGCTACCGCCTGGGCATTACAGTCATGGAAAAATGCTTTACGCTGGATGACCTGCGCAACGCCGATGAGATCATCGTGACGTCGTCCTCCAACTTCTGCCTGCACGCCTGCGAGGTGGACGGCAAGCCCGCGGGCGGCAAAGACCCCGCCACGCTGAAAGCGATTCAGAACGAGGTCCTGCGCGAATACTACGCCTACACCGGCAAAACAACCGTTGTAGACTGAAACGGGGGTGGGAAGGATGACCCGTGACGAACTGGAGAAGCGCAACGTAGGCGAAAATCTCGATACTTTGATGAATCTTGACCCCCGCGGCTACGGTGTCTGCCGCATTTTGTACGCGGGCAGCCGCACCTATACCGGTGAACCTCTGACGATGCACGCGGCGCAGGTGCTGTGCGATGCGGTAAAAGAGAACGATCTGGTGTACATTATTACAGGATTCGTCCTGCTGCCGCATAAAGTGCCCGAGATGGACGGCACGGTCAGTTCCATGCTGCTGGCCCGCGCGTTGGTGATGGCGTTCGGTGCAAAGCCGGTCATCGTATGCCCCGCCGACAGCGTCCAGGCCATAGAAAAGTGCGCCGCCGTCGTTGGTCTGCATATCTATGAAGACCTCGACATCGTGCAGACGCTGCCTTTAAGCATGGGGGTCGTTGCCTTTACCAAAAACCTGACCGACGCCCCGGCCCAGGCTGCCGAGCTGGCTGCCCGCAAGCCAGCGGCAGTCGTCTCTGTCGAAGCCTGCGGCGCGAACGCCCTGGGGGTCTGTCACAATGCCGTCGGGCTGGATGTGACCGCCTTGCAGGCCCGCAGCGATGTGCTGTGGGAAAAGCTGCGCACCGACGGTGTGCCGAATATCGCCATCGGTGACCTGGGCAATGAGATCGGCATGGGCACGATTGCCGACCACATCAAAAAATATGTGCCGTTCACCGACAGGGGCGAGTGCCAATGCGGCTGCGGCGGGGGCATATTAAGCGCCACCAGAACTGACAACATTATCACGGCCACCTGCTCCGACTGGGGCTGCTACGGCTTGATGGCCGCGCTGGCGTATCTCAAAAAAGATATGGAGATCCTGCACCACGAGGACATGGAGTCCGAGGTCATGCGGGTGGCGGCACGCAACGGGTTTATTGATATGACGGGCTCACTGCTGCCGGGCATTGACGGATTCAGCACGCGTATGAACGTCGGCATCGTCAGTCTGATGCGCCAGTGCACGGCCTACGCGGTACGGTACTCCCACAAGTCGGATCACTGGTTCGGCCCTGTGTTGGCAAAGCACTTCTTTGACTGACTATTATAGAAGGAAGGGGGCAGCGGTCATGCTGCCGTTTACGGTATACCCGGTTGGGGACTGCGCCCTGCTGGCGGGATTCACCCAGCGCATTGCACCGGAAATCGGCGCGGCGGTGGCGGCACTGAACAGCCGCGTTTTGGCGGCCAAGCTGCCCGGCGTGACCGAGACAGTGCCTGCTTTTGCGTCGCTGCTGGTGGTGTATGATCCGCTTGTGACCGACTATGACACGCTGGCGGCAGCCCTGCAAGGGCTGAGTGACGCTGACGGCGCGGACACCGCGGCGGGGGAGGGGAGGCTGGTCACGATCCCCGTATGCTACGGCGGCAATTTCGGCCCCGACCTGCCCTTTGTGGCAAAGCACGCGGGGCTGACCGAAGCAGAAGTCATCGCGCTGCACACCGGGCGGGAATACCGCATTTATATGCTGGGGTTCCTGCCGGGGTTCCCGTACCTGGGCGGGCTGGACGAACGATTGTTTACCCCGCGGCTGAACACACCGCGCACGGCCATCCCGGCCGGGGCGGTGGGCATCGGCGGCGAGCAGACCGGCATTTACCCTATTGCCAGCCCGGGCGGCTGGCAGCTCATCGGCCGCACGCCGCGCAAACTGTTTGACCCGGAATCGGGCGCACTGCCCTACACGGCGGGGGACCGCATAAAATTTGAACCCATCACCGCGGCGGAATTTGCAGCCCTGGCGGCAAAGGAGGGCACGGCATGAGCATCACCGTACTGGACCCCGGCCCGCTTACAACTGTGCAGGATGCGGGCCGCGTGGGCTATGCTGCCCAGGGCTACCGCAGCTGCGGCGCAGCAGACGGATACGCTTACCGTCTTGGCAATGTGCTGGTCGGCAACGACCCGGGGGCAGCCGTGCTGGAATGCACCCTGCGCGGCGCGGCTCTGCGGTTTGAAACGGACACCGTCTTTGCTCTGACGGGGGCCGAAAGCCCTGCTGCGTTGGACAGTACGCCCGTACCCTATTACGCACCGCTGCTTGCCAAAGCAGGCAGTGTGCTGCAGATGGGGGCGGCAAAAACAGGACTGCGCAGCTATCTGGCCGTGGGCGGCGGCATTGCCACCCCGCCTGTGCTGGGCAGCCGCGCTACCGATGTAAAATGCGGCATCGGCGGCTTGGAGGGCCGCAAGCTGACCGCGGGCGATACCCTGCCCATAGGCTCATGTGATACCGCCGCGCTGTGGCAGGCCATCACTGCCAAACGGCTGGACCGTCCCTTGCGGGACAAGGCTGTGTGCGGCGGGCTGCACCCCATGCGCGTGCAGGGGACGCAGATGCTGCCGCTGCTGCGCGCCGTGCCCGGCCCGCAGGACGCCGCTTTTACCGTGCAGGGCCGGCAGGATTTTATCCACGGTATCTATACCCTGACGCCGGACTGTGACCGTATGGCCTGCAAGCTGACGGGCACGCCGCTGCAAATGCGCCGCGGCGCGGATATTCTCTCCGACGGTATTGTGCCCGGGTCGGTGCAGGTCTCCGCCGACGGGCAGCCCATTGTCATGCTGGCCGACCACCAGACCACGGGCGGCTATGCCAAAATTGCCACGGTGATTTCTGCCGACTTGCCCGCGCTGGCGCAGCTCCGCCCCGGGCAGCGGGTATGCTTTACCTTTGTGACGCCGTCCCGGGCCGTGCAGGCTGCCCGGCAGCAAGCGGCCCTGTGGCAGCGGGTAAGAGATCGCTTGTAAAAGAAGGTGCACGTTATGAACTATTCCGCATTTCCCCCGGCTGAGATTCGGGCGCTGATCCGCGCGGGCAAGCTGGATGCCCCGACCACAGGCTGCTGCGACGGCTACGCCCAGGGCAATCTGGTGGTCATGCCAAAGGCGCTGGCGTGGGATTTCCTGCTGTTCTGCCAGCGCAACCCCAAGGCCTGCCCGCTGCTGGAAGTGGCCGATGCCGGGGAGCGCAGCTTCTCCCAATTTGCCCTGGGCAGCGATATTGCGCAGGACATCCCGCGCTACCGCATCTACCGAAACGGCGAATTGACCGAGGAAACCACCGATGTGGTGCGCTATTTCGAGGAACGGTCCGATTTGGTCAGCTTCCTCATCGGGTGTAGCTTCTCGTTTGAGTCGGCGCTGCTGGACGCGGACATCCCGGTGCGCCAGATCGAGGAAGGCGTCAATGTGCCGATGTACAACACCAACATTCCCTGCACGCCTGCGGGGGTGTTCAGCGGAAATATGGTCGTCAGCATGCGTCCGATTCCCCACGCGCAGGTGCCTGCGGCGGTAGCCATCACGGCGGGCATGCCCCGCGTGCACGGTGCGCCGGTGCAGATCGGCACGCCGGAGGCCATCGGCATCACCGATCTGGCCCACCCTGATTACGGCGATGCCGTGACGATTCGTCCGGGCGAAACACCGGTTTTCTGGCCCTGCGGGGTCACGCCCCAGGCCGTGGTCATGCACTCGAAGCCGGAATTCTGCATCACGCATGCGCCGGGGTATATGTTTGTGACCGACGTAAAAAACACACTGCTGAAATTCTAAGGGGGATGTTGCAATGCCGTCCATTGATTTAAACTGCGACCTGGGCGAGAGCTTCGGCGCGTACACCATCGGCATGGATGCCGAAATTTTGCCCTATGTGACAAGCGCGAACATTGCCTGCGGGTTCCACGCGGGCGATCCGTCCGTGATGCAAAAGAGCGTTCTGCTGTGCAAAAAGTACGGCGTGCAGGTGGGTGCACACCCGGGACTGCCGGATTTGCAGGGCTTTGGCCGCCGCAGAATGGCAATTTCCCCCGCCGAAGCCGAGGCCAACGTGATGTACCAAATCGGTGCGCTGAAGGCATTCTGCGACGCGGCGGGCGTACCGCTGCACCACGTCAAACCCCACGGCGCGCTGTACAACATGGCCGCCAGTGATCCGGTGCTGGCGGCGGCCATCTGCCGCGCTGTGCAGGCTGCAGCTCCCGGTGCTGTGCTGCTGGCACTCTCCGGCAGCGAGATGGTCAAGGCCGCAAACGCCATCGGACTGCCCGTTGCCAGCGAGGTATTTGCAGACCGCGGCTACCAGGCCGACGGCAGCCTTGTGCCACGCGGCGCTCCCGGCGCAATGATCGAGGACGAGGATACCGCCATTGCGCGGGTCTTGCAGATGGCAGCGCAGGGTACCGTACAGGCCGACGACGGCAGCACCGTAACCCTGCAGGCCGATTCCGTCTGCGTCCACGGCGACGGCCCCAAAGCCCTCGCCTTCGTGCAAAAAATCTCCGCCGCCCTCCTTGCCGCAGGGACAGCAGTTGCAGCATTTTGATTGTAGGCAGAAAGCAAAATGGGGAATGAACCTATCGGAAGAAGGTAAAGCAGCGCTAAGCGGCAGGATCTGTCCTGCGCCCCTGCCGGGGCGCAGGATTTTCTTGTCAACAAAAATACCGTTGTATCATGTGATACAACGGTTGAATAATTTGAATGCAGCCTTGATGTGTTTAGGCGGCGGATCCTGCACGGAGGACGAGCCGACACCATAGCACGAAGGCTGTTTTCATTCCGGCAGACGTCCGTACAGTTCCATTTCACTGTGCAGCTTTTTGGCCAGCCTCGTGTTAAAGACACCGGGTTCGGCACGCCAGCACCAGTTGCCGCCCAGAGTGGACGGCGTGTTCATGCGGGATTCATGCCCAAGGCCCAGCAGATCCTGTGCCTGCACGACAGCCAGATCGGCAGCACTGGACCAGATGCCGCGCATCATGCCCCAGTGATAACCCTCTTTCTTCGTCAGATTCAGGTAGCGCACGGCGCGCGCCACGTCCTCAGGGGCGGCGGTTTCCATCCAGCCGTTCACAGGCTCGTTGTCGTGGGTGCCTACATAGGCAATGCAGTTCTTGGGGTAGCTGTGGGGGCGGTAATCACCGCCGTCACGGCTGTCAAAGGCAAACTCCAGCACTTTCATGCCGGGATAGCCGCATTGCTTCAGCAGGGCAGTGACATCTTCCGTCAGGAATCCCAAATCCTCGGCGATGATGCGCGGGCTGCCCAGCTTTTTCTTTATGGCAGCAAACAGCGCATAGCCAGGGCCTTCGCGCCAGCGGCCGTTCCGGGCGGTTGCTTCCCCGTAGGGGATAGCATAATAGCCCGCAAATCCGCGGAAGTGGTCAATGCGAACCACATCATAAGTGCTGCACATGTGTTTGATGCGCCGCACCCACCATGCGTAGCCGGTCTTGGCCATGGAGTCCCAGTCGAACAGCGGGTTGCCCCACAGCTGGCCTGTGGCGGAGAAGCCGTCCGGCGGGCAGCCTGCCACCTCGGTGGGCAGCAGGTTCTCGTCGAGCTGGAACTCCTGCGGGCAGCTCCACACATCGACGCTGTCCAGCGCCACATAGATGGGAAGGTCGCCGATGATGCGGATTTCCTGCCGGTTGGCGTAGTGCTTCAGCGCCTGCCACTGACTGTAGAACATAAACTGTACAGCCTGCCAGAACGCCACATCGTCGGCGTACTGCTGCCGGGCTGCTGCCAGGGCAGCGGGCTCACGGCGCCGCAGCGGTTCTTCCCATTCCAGCCAGCAGGCTCCGTTGTGGGCGTCCTTCAGCGCCATGAACAGCGCGTAGTCGGGCAGCCAGAAGTCGTTTTCCTTCACAAAGCGGCGGTAGTCAGCACCGGGCTTTGCCAGCAGACGTTTGGCAGCACAGCGCAGCACTGCGTAGCGCTTTTCGTACATGACGCCGTAGTTGATGCAGTCGGCGGTGCATTCCCAGTCGATGGACGCATATTCCTCCGGCAGCAGCAGTCCCTGCTTTGCCAGATCGTCCAGATCGATAAAATACGGGTTGCCCGCAAAGGTCGAGAACGACTGATAGGGACTGTCGCCGTAGCTGGTGGGGCAGACAGGCAGGATCTGCCAGTATGCCTGCCCGGCCTTGACCAAAAAGTCCACAAAGCTGCGCGCGGCTGCACCCATGGTACCAATACCGTAAGGCGAGGGCAGACTTGAAATGGGCATTAGAATGCCGCTTGCTCTCATCAGAGAACCCCTCTTTCTTTTGATAGTAAGCAGCCGGGATGTCTTTCCTTCACAGTTCGCGCACGCTTTCTCCTTCGGTCAGATCGAAGGAGACGATCTCGTGCACGGCATTGCCGGGTTTTTGGATGTTGTGGAGCAGGATCCGCGCCGAACGCTGCGCCAATTGCCCCATATCCTGCCGGATAGTCGTCAGCCGGGGCACACTGTACTGTCCCAGCGCAATGCCGTCAAAACCTGTGACGGAAATATCCTGCGGCACACACAGCCCGTGATCCCGCAGCGCACGAATTGCGCCGAGCGCCATCAGGTCGGACATGGCAAACACTGCCGTAATGTCGGGGCTGTGCTTTAAGAGATACTCCATTGCCTCATACCCGCTGGGAAGCGAGAACCGCGCATACGCATACTGCTTTTCCATGTCAAACGGCAGACCAAGGCGCAGCATAGCACCCTGACAGCCGGCCAGACGGGCGAGACTTGGACGGGAAAGATTGGGCTTGCCGCCGATGATTCCGATGCGGCGGTGCCCTTTTTTGTACAGATATTCGATCATCGTGTCCGATGCAGCCATATCGTCTACGGACACACTGGACAAATTGCGGATGCGCAGGGATGCCGCGCTGTTCGTCAGCAGCAGGCAGGGGATACCCAGTGCCTCCAACTCCGGCGTGAAGTATTCCGGATTTGAGCCGAGAAACAATATACCATGGGGTTTGCGCTCTGTGCAGATGCGCCGGGCCTGCGCAACCTCGTTGGCTTCCTCGTCAATATAGTAGACCGTCGCAACGTAGCCGCTTTCCTCAATGATCTGCTGCAGCGGTTCCAAAATGCCGGCAAACAGCATATTCTGGGTGCCTTTCACAATCAGTGCGATCCCATCGTTGGCCTGCTGCTTCAGATGCTTGGCGTTGGCGTTCGGTTCATAATTGTGGCGGTTTACGATTTCCAATATTTTTTGACGGGTTTCTGCACTGACGCCGGGGGCGTTATTTAAGGCTCGTGAGACGGTCCCGACCGCATAGCCGGACTCCCGCGCGATGTCTTTGATGGTCATTTGCCAATCCTCTTTCTTGAAGAAGTGTCAAATTTACCCCTTGACAGCACCGGCGACCACGCCATCGATAATATATTTCTGGCAGATCAGGTACAGCACGATAACAGGCAGCACCGTAATCATGATGCAGGCCATCATGGGTGCCATCTCCACCTTGCCGTAGCTGCCGCGGAAATACTGGATCGCCATAGGAATCGTGCGGTAGGTCTTGATGTCCAGCACCAGCGTGGGCAGCAGATAGTCGTTCCAGACCCACATGGTTTCCAAAATTGCGGTAGAGATCATCGTCGGCTTCAAAATCGGGCAGACGACCTTGAAGAAAATCTGGATGGGATTGCAGCCGTCGATCATAGCGGCTTCTTCAATAGCAATCGGCATGGATTTTACAAAGCCGGTGAACATGAACACCGCAAGTCCCGCGCCGAAGCCCAGATAGATGATGCAGATGTTGTAGGGGTTATTCAGCTTTAAGCTATCAGCGGTTTTTGCCAGTGTGAACATGACCATCTGGAAGGGGACAATCATGCTGAATACGCACAGATAGTACATACCTTTGGACAAGGTGTTCTGCACACGGGTGATATACCATGCGCACATGGAGCAGCACAGCAAAATCAGTGCCACAGACGAAACCGTGATCACTAAACTATACCAGAAAGAGGACAAAAAGTCCATTTCCTGAATGCCATAAATGTAGTTTTTCAGGCCGACGAAGGTCTCGGCGTTCGGCAGCTCAAAGGCGTGGCTCGTCGTGATGGCGCGCTCGGTCTTGAGGGAGTTCATCAAAATCATGAACACCGGGTACAGCCAGGCGATGCACAGGATCGTGAACAGAACGGACAGTACCGTGTTGATGCGGCGGTCTTTTTTAGTAGCACCCATTATGCCTGCACCTCCTTAGAGCGGGTAAAATGCAGCTGGAGCAGCGAAATAACGACCACAAACAGGAAGAAAACGACGGCCTTGGCCTGACCGATGCCCTTCCACTGGGGTCCGGAGCGTGCGTAGAACGTGTCGTAGATGTTGTAGGCCAGCATCATGGACTGCTTTGCAGGCTCACCGGCTGTCAGCGAGAGGTTCTGGTCGAACAGCTTGAAGGAGTTCGTCAGCGTCAAGAAGGTGCAGATCGTCACGCTGGGCATGACCATCGGGATTTTGATTTTGAACAAAATCTGGCTGCTTGTTGCACCGTCAATGCGTGCGGCCTCCACCAGATCCACTGGCACATTCTGCAAACCGGCAATATAGATGATCATCATGTAGCCGATCTGCTGCCAGCACATCAGGATGATCAAACCCCAGAAGCCGTAGGTGGCATTCAGCGCCAGCAGCGACTTACCCCAGGAGGACAGCAGACCGTTGAGCAGGATCTGCCAGATATAGCCCAGCACGATGCCGCCGATCAGGTTCGGCAGGAAGAAGATGGTGCGGAAAGCGTTGGTGCCGTGCATACCGCGGGTGAGAAGCAGCGCGATGGCAAAGGCCAGCACGTTGATTAGCAGGGTGGACACGACGGTGAACGCCGCTGTGAACCAGAACGCATGGGTGAAGGTGTTATCCGACCAAATCATTGCGTAGTTGCTTAAGCCCACAAACTGCACATTTTTGACGGTGGTGAACTTGCAGAACGACAGCCCTGCACCCCAGATAAACGGCCAGACAAAGCCAATAATAAAGGCGATGAGGGTCGGCAGTACGAAAACAGGCCAATAACGTCGAATGGCTTTTTCCATAAGTATGCTCCCTTTGTTGTAATTTTTGTTTTCTGCAAAAGAAGCGGGACGGGCGAAACCGCCCGCCCCGCTAACCGGTAATACTAGGTAAGGAGAAAAAGCTTTCAGAGTAGAGAAAACGATCTTATGTTATGCAGCAGCGTTCAGAGCAGCCTCAGATGCCCAGCCATCGACAAAGGCGGTGACAACAGCGTCCCAGCTGCCGGTACCGGCGGCATAAGCGGTCAGAGCAGAACCAACGCCGTTCTTCCAGTTCTCGGAAGGCATGGTGG
>ERZ1034915.818-NODE-818-length-19634-cov-346.101384_pt1 | contig 19634 bp, 16 predicted proteins | sample MGYA00520592_ERZ1034915 | MGnify/ENA primary metagenome ERZ1034915 (study PRJEB33766, sample SAMN09781787) | gut metagenome | biome: gut microbiome | host: Homo sapiens | place: Madagascar | study: EMG produced TPA metagenomics assembly of the PRJNA485056 data... | reverse complement strand
GAACGTAGTACTCACCAATAAATAAGCGTCAATACGGTGCTCCGTTGACGCTTACAGAACTTCAGACATGGGCTGGTGAAAATGGTCTGATCTTTACGGGAGCACATGACCCGCGTAAACCAATCAGTGAAAATACTGTAAATAAAGCCCTGAGGGTGATGGGGTATGACACAACCCAGGAAGTCTGTGGCCATGGATTCCGGGCGATGGCGTGCAGTGCATTGATTGAATCAGGTTTGTGGTCCCGCGATGCTGTGGAACGTCAGATGAGCCATCAGGAGCGTAATGGTGTACGTGCTGCGTATATCCATAAAGCAGAACATCTGGAAGAACGTCGACTGATGCTACAGTGGTGGGCAGATTTTCTGGATGCGAACAGAGAACAATGTATCAGCCCGTTTGAATATGCAAAGATTAACAATCCATTAAAATAGTAATAATTCCCGGGCTGACAGCTCGGGAATTACTTTATGAATATTTTTCTTTGTGAGTAACCGGAAAAAAGATAACATATTCAATTACCTGAATAGATTATTCTATGGACTTATTAAAGTTCTTTCGTAATACTTTATAGTCAAACACATTATGGTTTATCTCAAAAACATCTAATTTCCCCTGCCAGCAGGCAATCACCGTCCCCGGTGTTTTCGGTTGAGCTGGTCTGGTTACTACTGTCTGGTTATTAACAAGATAATCGCTATAAACAGTGGAAAACTCATCGTACATAACCTAGTGATCAACATTACTCTTATTTTCTCTTGCCCGGAAGAATCAGAGGCTGTGACTTAAGGCTGTCTGCAGAAACGTTTTTCTCTCCGTTAAAAACCATAACAGGTTCATTATCTTCATTTATCAGCGGGTTGAATGGCGGTATATTTTCAGTACGAATACCAGTCAACCACTGAAAAATGCCTGCGAAATGACGGGCACTGATTTTTCTGCTGACGGACTGATGAGACGTTATGTCACTGGCGGTAATAATCAGGGGACGCTGTAGCCTCCCTGCACATGACCATCATGATGAACAGGATTAGCACTGTCGCTGACCGACAGCCCATGGTCAGAAAAGTAAAGCATGGCGAAATGACGTGAGTGCCGGCGAAGGATATCGTTACTGCGGCGCAGTTCACGATTTTCACGTTCCAGCTCTTTCAGACGCTGACGTTCAGCTGTGGAGAGCCCACCATCACCGCCCCCGGAATCCCGCTCATACAGGCGTCCCCAGACACGCAAAGTCTCCGCTGTACAGCCAATCTTTGGGGCAATGGAACAAATTGCTGCCCGTTGACGGACTTCGGGGGAAAAACGTGTATTTTTAGTCATCCTTTTTACCTCTTTCTCAGGGAGTTTAGTCTCCCGGGTTTCCGAGGCGGTTCATAAGTGTCTGTAATAACGCCGGTGTCCGTTCACCTTTCAGCCTGAGGGTTCCGGTCGGCAGAACAAGCTCACAGCACAGACTGCCGGGCGGTGTATTTATCTGCTCGGGTATCTGCACTAATGCCGGGATTTTATTATCTGGCTCCGGAGTTAACGTCACGGGAAGCAGTGCCGGCGTATTTTTTCCGGAAGGTAGCAGGCCACCTTTCCGGTATTGATGGCGCCAGTTAAAGAGCATGTTATCGTTGATTCCATTTTCACGGGCAATCTGTGCCACACAGGCTCCGGGCTGCAGTGACTGCTCCACTAAGGCGATTTTAAACTCATAAGGAAAATTAGGCCGCCGGGGACGTTTTTTTACCACCGAGACTTCGGATATAACGGTGTTTTCAGTAAGTACGACAGGTACTGTGGAGGCACTCCCGTAAAGACGGGCATCAAGTTCCCGCTCCGACATACCTGCGGGCAGAGGCCATGAAAGGCCAGCTTTGCGGAAGCGCACGAACATACCACAAACTGTTGATTTTGGTACGCCCAGGCGACGTCCGGCCACAATCCGTGGTAAATGTTCTTCAAAGTGAAGACGTAAAGCTTCAGTGATCCAGGTCCGGTATTCCATACGATAGTGTCCATTAAAAATGATAGACATTATTTTTGTGGAGCCGGAGGAAACAGACCAGACGGTTCAGATGAGGCGCTTACATGTAATCCATACTCATCCAAGGTTTAATTCTGACACAATAAGAAAATATGGGAAGTCTCGCTCTAGAGATGGGGGAAGGGATATTGAAGTGTATGATATTCCAAGAACTGCCGGAGATATCCCTCGTAAATGGATTTTCCAGTGCAAACTGATAACAAATTCGAAGTCATTATCTGCAACAAAATTGATTGATGTAGGGGATATGTTAGAGCATTATAATGCTCAAGGATTTGGCGTGATGACATCCGCGCCAATTGATGCAACACTATATGATAAACTGGATGCTATTTGCAGTAAGCGTAAAATAGAATAAATGAATTTTTCAGTATTAGAGTCAGAACGCGCACTATATTATGACGATATATTAAGATGCCGTTATTTTGGTAAATAACATAAAATTAATCAATATGGCAATATATCAGTTGTAATTGCTGGAAGCAAAGCACATAAATACAATCTTACAAGGTAAGTATTTTTTAAGTATATAAAATATCTTCCCTATAAGATATAGGGTAAACTAAATTTATTGACTTCTATGATGGACTAACTAAAGATACATGCCGCCGGTTTTTATAAAACGACGGCATATATAATCATTTATATATCTTTTGATTTTATTCGTAACCACTCATGTTGATCTAAACCTATTCTTGACAGATTGCCCACAATATCAGTTGTTATTTTTTGCGCGTACGTTGTTTTTATTTCCCCGATCCATTTCAATACTTTTGGAGTGGATATTTTTTCAACGAGTAAAGGAACGAATGAAATATAGTCAGTATTAACTAGGTTGTTCCTTTTCCCTATGATGACGCCGTTTCCATTTTCGACTCCAAATGAAAATGAAATAATATTAGAAGCTTTTGCCGGCATTTTAATTTTATAAAAACCGCCATATTCATCTTCGATTAACAAATTGTAATTATTATCGTCCAGTGTTCCCCTGAGGAATAAAAAATCGGCTTTTTCATGCAATCTGACGCTATCACATAATGGTTGTATGCATAGATAGACAAAATTATATGCATCTAAAAGCAAAGTTCCTTGTTTTAAGGACACATTATCTATATGAGAATGGTATCTTAAACTCCTGCGCGTGATTTCCAAGGAGCATAATTGCATTAACTTTTTATCTTCTTCACCATCTTGGCTTAAGTATTCCTTTTTACCTAAAGATGCGTGTTCAATAGCATGTTGAATTTCTTCTAAAGAATCAGCAGAGAGTATATTCCTTAGACATTCTACTGATAAGTCTTTTTGTTTTTTTCCAGTTAATAGAAAATTCTTACAACCATTTTTTGTATAGTGAAAAATAGGCCAATGGGATAAGGAGTTTTTGCTTAGAGATTTCTTTAAGTTTTCACTTATTTGCAATATTGATTTAATTTCTTCAGAAATTAAATCTACTGCATAATCATGAGCATTTTCATAAGCATATGCCCTTGACTCCTTGGAACTTATTAAATTTAAGATGTGGGAAACATATGCAGTGTCTAATTTATTATTATATTTTGTTAATATCCCATGGGTTTTTTCTCTTATTTCAGAAATGCAAGAGAGTGCGGCGTTGGATAGCAACCCAGCTGTAAGGTTAGTGAATTTTTTTATTAACACACTTGGAAGATCTTTTTCATAAACGTCTTTACTAATAACAACTATACACCATTGTTCGAGTGCATAGTTATCTTCAATAAAAATACTATCATCATTTTTTATTACGCTACGGTATGTTTTCTTTAACTCATTGTTCAACTTAGTTATAACAGCAGTAACATGTTCACCAGTATAAATAGAAAGAAGACGTAAACGTCCTCCAGAATTTATATCTGAAACGATTATCGATTTTATTATTTCAATAGCAAATTGCCCACTATCGCTTTGCATATCCCAGTCAAGTATTGTTATATCTGCCTTGTGGGATGATGCTGTAATTATATCTCTTTCTTCAACATTAAAACTCTTAGCTAATAATCCGCAACAAGCAATACCATCTTTGGCGAAAGCTTCTGCTAGAGCTTGGTAATCAAAAGGATGGTTTTTTACCTTTGCTTTTGATTTAGTTGATTCTATCCTTGGGGATGCTGATGTTGTTATTATTGGTGTAGGATCATCGTCGGGATCAACTAAAGCATTAATATCTTCGTCTGTAGGGAAAGTATCACTACCAGCTCCAAAAGACATATTGTCATCTACAGCAACTACAGAATGTAAAAAACGGCGAACGCAGTCTTCAGAAAGTTTATGAAAATCAGTAGAGCTTGTCATTTATTTATATCCGCTATTCACTTGTTTCTTCTGATGGTTCAATAATAAAGAAAGCACCCTGTTCAGGAGTGTAATCATCCAATCTTATAGTAAATCCATCTCGAGATAAACACTCTTTGGAAATGAATAATCCCATTCCACGCCCTCCTGTTTTTCGTGTAAATCCCATATCAAATATTATATCTCGATCTCTAGTTGAAACACCGGGGCCAGTATCACCAATAACAAATCCTGTTTCAGTAGCATCAAGTATAAGTCTTTTTTCTCCAGTTGTTTTCCCAAGCCAGTATATTGCGTTATCAATTAGATTTATAAAGACAGGGTAAATGGTTGATGTGTAAGTTACAATTTCTTGATTAACAAACTTTGAGGTAGTGAATAATTCAATTCCTTCTTTCTCAAGACGATCATCGAATACATCTCTGATAAATTCTAAAATAGCAGTTCCAGTTATATTAGTTTTAGAGCGGCTTAAACGTCTTGTCAATGGTGTAAAGGTTTTTAAATAACCATCTAAGTGATCAAAACTAGTTCTGATTTTTTGGTATATAATATCAAGCTTAGGATTTCTGTCAGCCCATGCTTTTAATTCCCTTAGCGCACTTCTAATTGCCCTAATATTACCATTAAATTCATGATGTACTACGGAAAGAGCCATGCCAAGTAGTATTAATTCTGCGTTATTTGCTTGTTGGTCTCGTAAATGTTCAAGTTCAGTTTCGATTGCTTCAGTTACTTGAGCCGATGATAAATTTTCTGAAGTGGTACTATCACTAATTATTGCAATCTGGTCGGTTAGTTTTCTTATTTCATTAATCACTTCGTTTGAAATATTCTCAATTTTACTTTCTAGATTTCTTTTTACATCCAATATATACGCAGTATCTTTGCCATTGAGATTAGTTGATTGGAATTCATAAGAAATGTTTTTTAGTTCACTTTTATGTTTTTTCTTATTATCAGAAATTAACCTATTTGCTTTAGATTGCACATCTTTCAAAGCATTTTTAGCGTCATTATATAACTTTGTTAGTTCTTTTTCATAGTAACTTTGTTGTAGATTCAAAGAATCTTCAAGTCTCTTCCGTAAGTTGAGAAAATCATTATTTTTATTATCCAGTTCTATAAGCTTTCTATCAACGTTATCTTTTAGCTCATTTAGTGATAACAGTATTTTTTGTCTTTCTATTTGATATCTATCCCATAAATTAGATAACTCTTTTGTTAATCCAACTCCAGAGGGTTTCCTTATATCCACAGAATTACGTAGATTTTTAATGATAGTATCATTTTGTTCTTTAATTTTATTGTATACATAATCTATATTGGTGTCTGTTATTTCTGTGCTGGAGAAATATTCCTCGTTTTTATTTATTAGCTTATTTATTTCAATATTCCAGTAATCATTATCTAACTTATCAAAAAAATCATACAGATCTTTCTTTAATCTATCTTTTTTAGCTTTAGTTTGTTTAGATCTTTTAGATAACAAATCATGCTCTTCATTTCTACGTTGCTTTGTCTCAACAAATAATTCAGACATATCGCCATCGTCCTTAAAGAAATCTCTTGCGATTTCGATGAAGAAATTTTCAAGCATTTCTTTAAACTGTTTATATGGCTTATTTTCAATGAATCCTTCTCGCCCAGCTTTTTCAACTAATGAAGCATTGTTTTCTTTTGTTAATTCTATTGCTCCAAACAAACGTCGATATGAGAAAAAATATTCAGAAGCGGATAACGTTCTTCTCTTTTCTATTTTTAGAAAATCCGTATCTGAATCTCCATAGGGCAAAATTCTTAATCCATCTCGATAGATATATAAACCACCATATCTATCTGTTTTCTCCTTCAGAGGGGCCCACAACTCCATGGGTAAGCGTGAATCACGAAGCCGACCATGAATATACGCTAATTTTATTTTAAATGGACCGCATTGGGTTAATTGATTATTATTTTTCCAAGTCACGACATGATGAATTGGCTCTTCACCATAAACAGAAACAGTTCCACTGAATTGACCAAATTCATTGAACCATCCTTCAATGTGGTGATCTGCAAGATTGAATTCTTGCGGTGTAAAAAAAATTGATTCGCTAATTCTGTCAATGCACTCACCATCTTCCAGATAGTCTCTAAAACGAGCTATAATAGGAGGGTTTGAATCACTGTACATTGTGTTTGTAAAACCTAATAAAGCTTTTTCTAAGCGAGAAGACTGCTCTGATGTTTTATTGCTATCGCTCGTGGAAATGTCATCTATTAATATTTCTTCGGTAGGCATTATTATGAAGTGAGTTCCATGCCCATCTCCAGATAGTCTTAGCCCACCTAATTTTTTTTCCCATAGAATAGGATCAAATTCAAAAGATGATAATTGTGTATTTATTTGTGATACTTTTGATTTTGATATTTTGTGTGATAAAGAGTCTAAATTATTTCTTGCTTGCTCAATCATCTCATCAAGAGTTTTTTTAGTGAAGCATTCGTCGTTGATAATAGTTCTAATTGGTATTTCTATATCATCAAGATCAAGTGATGGTATAGCAAATAAACTCCAATTAACAAATGCAGCAACTAATGGCTTAAGCTCATTGTCTCTTTTGGCCCTAGTAAGAACCAGCACCTGTGGTCCAATTGCTGCGATAGATAAACGGCCTATTCCTTTCTCTCCCATGATAGGGCGAAAGGCTTTATTACTATCCACTGCTGGTTTATTAATTGCATCATCGTCGATTAATTTGCTGGAGGTTCCAATAGTCAACCACCTCTCTTCAAATTCATCGGTTGTCATACCTAATCCATCATCTCTCAAGATAAGAAGATTTTCTTTCCTAAAAAAATCAACTTCGACATTATCAGCATAGGCATCATGAGCATTTTTAAATAACTCACTCAAGGCAGTAGGTATACCAGCAATTTGTTGTCTGCCAAGCATGTCCAAAGCTCGAGCCTTTGTTCTTATTTTAGCCATATATCTATGAATCCTTATTAGTACAATTTTCTATGAGATGTAGCCCAAATAGTCTAGCGAGTTCGCAAGGTACAGCATTGCCGATTTGCTTTGCCATTGAATTCAGCGAACCTTTAAAAACATAGCTTAAAGGAAATGTTTGTAATCTTGATGCTTCTCTTATGCTAATTGCTCTATGTTGAGTGGGGTCAGGATGCCCAAAACGACCATTGGAGTAACTATTACATTTCGTCGTAAGTGTAGGTGCAGGCTTATCCCAACTCATTCTGCCATAAGTATCTGTGTGGCCATCATAATTTTTATGGCATTTATTAACTAACTCTTCTGGCCAATTTCTTCTATCCCCTCCTTCTGGAGTGTGCATAATTCTTTTTAGGTTAAGAGGGCTCAGTGTTCCAGCCCTATGTAAAGGATCTTTGGGGTCGGTTTCTCCTGAACATAACTTTGTGAAGTCCTGGATATAATCCCGTACAGTTTTGAATGGGATTTTATTTTTACCATGGGTTATCTCTGGTAGGGTAACTTTACCTACTCGACTAGCTAAGAGCACGAGTCTTTTTCTTCTTTGGGGAATCCCATAGTTCTCAGCATTGGCTATAAAAGATATATAGTTATACTCTAACTCTTTAAGTAGCTTAATAAACTCCTGAAATGGGCCTTCTTTTTCTTCATCAATCTTTTGCATTCCAGGAACATTTTCAAGCATAATATATTCAGGAAGAAGTTCTCTAATAAAACGATGAGTTTCATTTAGTAGATTTCTCCTTGAGTCGTCATTAGTTTTATTTTTATTCTGTTGCGAAAATGGTTGACATGGTGCACATGCACTCAACAACAAAGGCCGTTTAGCTTTAATATCAATGATGTCGGAGATATCTTGAGGTTCGATTTTCCTAATATCATCTTGGATGAATTTTGCATCAGGGAAGTTAGCTTTAAATGTTTCTGATGCTTGTTGGTCAATATCTAATCCAAGCTCGATATCAAAGCCAGCCTGACGTAGCCCTTCACTGGCTCCACCACAGCCACAAAAAAAATCTATAACTATCAATTTGATACCTTCTTTGAACTAAATAAAACAACTCGAATAAGTTGATATTTTAAATAAAAATGATTGGTATGGATATGAACTTTGGTCACGCTACCGCCCTGAGGTCATGGCCATCCCCAGACCTTTTGAAGGGATTATGAACAACACCCAGCCGACGTTCAACGGTGTTACCCCATACATATCACAAAGTTAGTTAATTGATTGGTCGTAAATTGACCTAAAATGATTGAGGGCAATGCAAAAATCATTGGGAAATCAGGTGACACAGATGTTCGGAAGAGACTAAATGTTAAAAATATAGAATGTATATTCTCAAAAAAGAGATATTTCATTACATTTTATATGTGTATAGGAAAGTGAGATTGGCGAATCACCTCCCAATCATCCCCCCAGCCTTCCCCCACTACCCTGTGCCACCTTAATCCCGCCCGCCAGCGCTCCATTCAGCGCCACGCCAACCCTCACTCCAGCCCACGTCATCGCACCCAGTCAGAATGTCGGCAACACCAGAAACATCAACCTCATCACCAGATTGATAATCACGTCATCCTGCGTATTCTGGATCCCGGCTAGATTCCAGCTACTGTGGGTATCGCTGTTGTAGAGCACATCCAGCAGCCAGCTATCGAGCCACCGTGCCAGTTCCCACCAAAAGGTGAGGAAAAATAGTGCAAACTGCACAAACGTCAGCGTCATCACTACTTTCACATCCCACGCCGAACAGAGCGTTATCAGCGGAATACAGATCACCAGCGCTATTTGCAGCTGCGCCTGTACCATCGGTAGTGCCTGACGCACGCTGTCGAATGCCATACATGCCGCTATGCTGCCGAGGATATTTCTAGCGCTGGATGCCAACCGGGTGGCGGCATTGGCGACGGTGCCATCAACGTTACCGCCATAGCCTGGATAAACGCGCCCATTCTGCGATACCTGCATATTTCGTTCACTGACCCGCGAGCGCAGCACGGCCTCTTCATGCACTACCTGCGACTGGCCGATTTTTTTAAACGCCGTCCAGATATCCAGGGCAGGAAGTTGTAGTAGACGGGCTTTCAGCCCAACGGTGTCGTCGGCCCACCACTGTTTACAAGTGGGATAGCCGCCCGCGCCCGTATCGGCCAGCCCGGCATCGCGCGATGCACTGTACGGCCAGGCGCTGTGTGGTGAAAGCGCATGGTCGGAAAAGACCTGTTCAGCTAACCAGGCACATCCCACCATCACAAGAATCGCCAGAAAACCAAACTCAGTCAGAATAACTCTTCCTGATTCAGGCTTTGCTCCTGCATTATGGCTACCACTATTGTTTGCCTGCACATATCATCTGATAACGATTAATCAACTGATTCAACGCCATTTCAGCCTGTTTTTGCTGCTGTTCACTGCCATTCTGGTTACGGACTTCATCATAACGACGTAACTGCTCTTCTGCCGGGATATGCCGGTTAAAAGCCTGCATGATGCCAAACACCTCAGTTTTCAGCTCACTGACCGTCATGTATTTTCCCCGCTGTTCATCCAGACGGTTCAGACGCTCAGTCAGTTGCTGTAAGCGGGTCATGCCTTCGTTCCAGCCCGTCATCGCCTCTTCCGGAAGCGCACGACTCCTTACACCCTTCTGCCAGTTATCCACCATTTCCCGAACACGGGGATTGTCGGGGAAAAGTACCATCAGTTGCTGCAGCAACTGCGCACTGCGTTGCAGGTTGTATGTCGGCGGAAGTTCCGTCAGTCGCGTTATCTGCTGACCGGAAAGTGTTATCCACTCTGACGCATGATTTAACAGTGAGGGTGTTCTGCTGAGCTGTGCCATCTGGTCTGCTGAAAGCACATCCGGTGGTGGTGTCAGCAGCGCCCTGAGTTGCTGCTCCGCCGGTGATGGCTGTGTCAGAAACTGCCATCCCGGAATGGCCACGCTGACCGCCAGCAATGCCGCACAGACACCAGTTACAAACGGTTTCAGAAACGTGAGCGGGGATTTCTGAAGGGAATGTGTGTTTTCTGTTCCGCTCTCTGCTTTTGTTTCAGAAACAACATACACCAGACGGGAGTACGGCAGGGTCTGATGTTCCTGCACATCCGGAGCATCAGACCGGAGTGCCTGAGCCGGAAGGGTTACCGGAGACGACGCTTCGCCCTGCACTGGCTGATTTTCCAGACGGGTGATATATCCCTTCACCATGGCTTCCGGTAAAGCCACTTTACTGCTCTGTTTAAGTTCGTGCCGGGCCAGTGTGTCACTCAGTGCCTTCAGGAATGTTTCGGTCTGATACAGCAGGGGCAGGTTGTCACGGTCGTCCGGTGGCATGGCCCGGAGCGTTTTTTGCAGACGGTTGAACAGACCGGTAATAATTTCCAGCCGGGCGTGTGTATTCAGCGGCCACATCACTGACCAGTGATGCCGGGTCAGCGCCACAATCAGAGCCAGCCCTTCATTCAGGCCACTTAACCCTGTTGTATGCATCCGGGCGATGGTGTACCAGGATGCCGTCTGTAATTCCACGCCATTGTGTTCATACAGACGCAGGCAAAGCGTTTCCACGTAACGCCAGTCCACATCCGGGCGTGCCGGGTGGGTCAGTTTGCTGATTTCATCGCGCAGGGCAGCATAATCCGGTAATGACCGGGGGTCACCACCGGTTTTCAGTTTCACTTCAGAAGTCATCGGCAGATTCAGTGTTGCTGTATTAAATCATGATTAACAGTTACGGAAAGAATGTCAGTGTGATACCGGGACCCGGGAAAGGTATTCCACTGCACGGATGATTGCCGGTGTCACATCCCACCGCCGTTTCAGAACCGGTAACAGCTCATTAAGGTTTCTGATATAACGCTCAGTGAACAGCCGTTGTCCGTCCCGGGTTAAATGAAAACCAGACTGATTACAGGTAATGGTGATATGACAGGTATCGCTGCCAATATATACGGCTTCCTGAGGTCTGAATCTGACATTCCAGTGCCAGGAGTACGGAGAGTGGTTCAGATAAAAAAGACGCATCTGAATATCGTTAAATAACGGATTCATAATCAAAATCACAAAAAATATATTTTTCATCCGGACCACCCACACAGGGGTAGCCCGGATAAAAAATCAGACATGATAATAAGATGAATTGTCCACAAACTGCTGTTGCTTAAGATGGCGCAGCAACACCCTGCCCTCCGGCATAAATGTTGTTCCGTAACGAACCAGTCCTGCGTCTTTAAGTTCTGCATCAATGACATAATGCAACTCACCTGGCTGAGTCTGTTCCTGCATCGTCACGTCGACACGCTTAATTCGTGGCTCATACTTCAGCAGAACATCTGAAAGCACGCGCATCAGTTGATGTGCCGTACCCGGCATTCCCTGCAAAATGATTGTCATATCCGGCAGACCATAATCCGGAAGATGTTTAAGACTTCCGGCACGGGTATTCAAAATACGCCGCATGTTATCGAGCACCGAAAGAATAACCTGCTCTTTCTCGCTGACCTGATTCAGATCCAGCCCGCCAGTAAAATTGCCATAGAGAGTTTCATATAATGATGGGGGAGGTCGGTTCATAATAATCTAATTTACATTACTATCATGTTACATGTATAAATTAAAGCCGCTATATACAATCATGATGTTTTGAGTCTGGAAAATTTAAAAAGTGGGAGCTACTGGAATTTTATCCTTCTTTTTATTTCTCTGTCCTCCCCTCAGGGAAAGCCTCCTTGTCAGTTGGCAGATTTAAAATAAGGTTCCCTCCTTTAGGATAAGTAGTGACTTTTATCCGACATCTCCCCGTCTATTTAAATAAGTTGTTAACTCATTAGCTTCAATGACTCTTAGTTTTTCAAAAATCATTTAAAAGCCCCAACATTTCAGATTTTGTATAATCTTCTAGATGTTTTTTAACATTCTGGCATCTCCAACTAGACAGATTTTTCAGAGTCCTTAAACAAAGGAAGCCCTTGAGACATCCTCCATTTTTTAATCTCTTCAAATATTCCTAATGGCGAGCATTCAATTCCATCAGGCGTGTTAAATATCAGCCCATTACCGAGCGGGTGTCTGGTAATGTTAACTACGTGTAATTGTAATTCATCAATAAATCTCCTAAAGTCTTCTGCATTTAACCCATGTTTATTCTCAAAGAAATTAGATAACAGTTCAATAAATTCTGACTCAGTATAATCGCTTATTGTTTTTTCATTATCTATTAGCATTTTTATGTATTCCTATATGTAAGCGAGGAGTTGTAACGTTTATATTATCCATATTAAACACTTCTCCGCCATGTTGGATTTCTTCTAGATGATGAAGTTCAAAAGTTGTTCTACCTCCCACCTGTTCTGAAGGGACGGGATACGGCGCTAACCCCATTCTTATCAGGATTTGGTTAGAAGGTTTAAAATCCTTCATAAGTTCTGGACACTCAGACACAGCAAGCCAAAACTCTTCCCTAAAATGGTCAAAGTTACGGAAGGATTTTCCTCTAAGTTTAGAAGCCACCTGCGCAGGCACTGGTGCCCCCAACCCAGAACTGGCGGCCTCAAGCCATTTTTCAGAACCTGATAGTATCTTACCCTTCCCTGTTGCCACGCCAGGCTCATCCCTCGCAGTTTTGAGATAGACATAAATTGGCTTAATCCCGGAGCCCGCAGGAAACACCAGAATGTAATCGTTAAAATCGCGTTCTTCCGGTACCGGAAATGGTGATGTCGTATATTCATCTTTGCCGTCAGGAATTGGCGTGACGAGTATTGTCGCCTGGTCTGGTAGCTTGATACCACTGCCAGTATGCGAAGGAAGGTCACTGCCTTCAGGCCTCTCAGGCGTCCATGTAATCAGCGGACCATCGGCACCGTGAGCTGGCGTGAACTCATACCGATTATTTTGACTATTCCACACCATGTTGGCTGTACGGACGCCTTCATACGGGGTCCCCTCACCCGTATGGACGCCATAAACCCGCATGTTGCCCTGCTCATCCTGTCGCCAGAAGAACCTCACCCGGGTTGTCGCTTTTGCACCAGTGAGGGCTTTCTGCCACAGCTCTTCCTCGTACCAGAATTCATCCCGACCAGGAACTCTGTCACTCCCCTCGCCTGCAGATGGAACGTAAAGCGCGGACATCATTGCTCCTATATACGGAATTCCCCGGGCTGCACCCAATACGCCAGTCAGGGACCACTCCCCCCAGACCTGGGTCATCACGCCCGTAGCTGCCCCCAAAGCAAGCGGTGCAGCCGTTGCCCCTGTAGGGGCCGGAGCTTTTGCGCCCCCGATGTCAGGCTTACGTTTTCTGGCTGACTGGGCATGCTGAACGACTTCATCATCTGTATGCTCATGCTGATGACCGTAACCACAGCAGTCGTCCACGACAGGCTGGGCAAAAATCGTCATCTGTCCAAAGTGCTCAACAGGCTCTTCGGCTGTACCAGCATCCGTGCAGCCTTTCTCCTTCAGGCAGGATTTTGCATAAACTGGTGTCACCCATGGAGTGAGCGTTTCTGGATTAAATTCCCGCATGGTCACCGGAGTCGGCAAGGATACAGTCTGTGCAGCTTCAGAGCTGGCTGATGCGGCCATAGTCCGCTTAACTTTGCGCAGATACTTTGCTGTCGTGCCATACTCGACCTTCCCTGCCTCAAGTCGCAGATAACTTCCCCCGCCAATCAGCGTGATGCGTTTTTTCCCGGCAAAGGAGATGTCACTCGCTGAGCTCAGTGTCAGCTTCTTCTCAGCAAACAACCGCATGCTGCCATTTTGCGCCTGTACCTCTACTGGCCCCTCCCCGGATTTGGCGCTCAGTTGACCGGTCCGGGCAAACAGCCCCAGCTTCTCTCCGGCCAGCGCGGTCAGGTTGCCCATTGTTCCGGTACTGATATCACCTCCGGCGTTGACAGCCACATTTCGTGCTGCACTCATCTGCATATCTTCACCGCTGGTCAGGGCAATGCCTTCCGGCGCCGAGAAAAGCACGGCTTCATTGAGCGGTTTCAGCCGCTGCTCAAACATCTGTCTCTGACTGTCAATATCAGCCTTCAGCGCCTGTGCCCGTTCTGCGGCATTTTCCAGCTGCTGCAGTTGCTGATTAAGCCTGTCGATTTCCTTCAGCGCGGCATCCATGTCCAGTGCCTCGCCCTGTGCTTTCGCCTGCGCATCCGCAGCAACAAAAAGTCCCTTCCCTGCTCTCAGGGTTCCCCACTCATCGGTACGCAGCTCTGTGCCTTTACCCCGCAGTTGCCCCTGGCTGTCCACCAGATGTCCGCTGTTAAGCTGTGTCTTACCGTACTCCGTGGCGAGTTTGATATGCTCCTCGCCACGCCTGTCCTCCATCCGCAGTTTTGAGTTAGCGGAGGTTCTGAGGATGTTCCGGGTGTGATTGTCCCGGTTCACGGGGTCAGGATGCTCAGCGTCGTGCAGTGCATACGCGATGTAGGGCAGGTCAATATCGCCATTGCTGTATGCAATCGCCACTTCGGTGCCATCAATGAGCGGCGTATGCCAGCCCAGCGTTTCACCTGCACAGGGTTTTGCCATCCGCAGCCACAGGTAGCCGAATCCGGGTTCCGTCCCCTCCCGGTCAAAGTCCATCTTCACCCGGTAGCGCCCCTGCCCGTCCAGATGGGCATAGATATCGTTCTTCCCGCGACTCTCAATCCGTGCCGGAAGCGTGCCCGGGATGACCGGGCGCGGGATTTCTGCCGGTCGGAAACAGTAACATTCGCTGTAAGGCATTCCCCATGCTGACACATGCAGCCGGGAATCCCGGGCTCCCCGGTAAGTCACCAGTGTGAGGACAATCCCTTCCTTCAGGTCCGTAATGACATCCCCCTGCGGCTCCAGCACCTGCCCCGGGGAGAGATGTGCGGCGTTGCTGAACAGGTGAATGCGGGCTGACCTGTTGAGTTCCCGCTCGTGGTGAAGCCGGGCGTAAAACGCACCAGATTCGGTTTCCGGCTTCGGGCTGGCATCGTCTCCCGCTTCACGATAAGGTGCTGCGTAACGGTAATGCTCCCCGGTGGTGACCGCATCATTACGCACGCTGACCGTCGCATTCATCGGCGTGGTGGCTGTCCGGTAGTTGTAATCACGCGTGGTGACAGTGCCGGTGGCGACGTTGTGCCAGGTCCGCACATCCCAGACCGATTCTGCTGCGCCGTCGAACAACCCCGAGGGCTCGCTGTAAGGCAACTGCACATCAAACTGGTAGTGAAGCTGGCTGTCGGCAAAAATGTACGTATCCAGTCCGCGCACATCATCCATCTCCGTGCGCCAGTAAATCCCCACCTCAGACAGAATGCGCTGAATGAACTGCAAATCCGTTTCCTGCCACTGGGTGATAATTTCACGCGACGGGTAAGCGCGTTCCAGTCTGAATTCAAAATCAGCGCCCTCCAGCCCGTGTTTGCGCAGCACCTGCTCCACCACCTCAGGGACGGACTGGTTCTGAAATACGGCACACTGCCGGGTATGCTCCAGCAGTGCCAGACGGGAGCTGAGTGTAAGCCGGTAGTGGGACTGGTCTTTCGATGTGGACAGCCATTCCAGACGGGTCACAATGCCATGGACATTTTTGCCGTTACGCATCCGCAACGACGCATATTTCATCAGCACCTCTTCCGGAGGAATGTTCGCATTCCGGGAGGTGAACCCGATGTCCCATCGGAACGGCTCACTCAGTGCTTCCCTGCCACGAAAACGTAAAACATCAGGCTTTACTGCACTGCCATTAATTTCCAGAAAATAACGGGTCTGCCCGTCAAAAAACGCTGACCGGTTATCCATCACGTCACTCCTTTACCGGCACAAGGCTGAGCCAGCCATCACCCAGTTCAATGGTGCGGGGCTTATCCGGATTGAGGTCATCACGGGTCAGTACCAGGCGCCAGCGATTGTCCTTCTGATCCGGCCGGTTAAACAGTCCCACCACAGCCACAAACTGCGCATCTTCATCCATGGGCATATTGAGCGTCACACTGCCGCCGGGCATCACCAGCAGCTCTTTTGAGGCCAGCACGTCGTCCTTAAGTACCGTATCGGCATTACGCAGCAGTGTCTGGTAACCGGCGACATCAACGGCTTTACGATCCCTGAGCTGGTAAACCCGCACCATGGTTGCCAGTGGCGTCTGTGCGCCGTCAGCGTTAATGGCCGTGCGCGGGATAAAATCCAGATGCAGCGTTTTGATTTTTTTGTAGAAGATGGATTTCGTGATGCTGATCGTGCCGTCCGTGACGGTCTGCGTCAGACCGCAGCCTGCGAGCAGGCCACAGGCAATAAACATCGGCACCCACCAGCGGATTACTGTTACCATTCAGGCGCTCCTTTATTGAGAGAGAGAACAGGTGATTATTCGAAGCGATAATGTCCGTCTTCAGCAGGCGGTAGCGCAGCACATTTCAGCCCTTCGTAGCAGCCCAGACTGACCGTCAGACTCACCCGTCCATTGCTGAGCTTGCCCGCTTTCAGCCCCAGCAAACCGGTACGGCCCAGCTGAACAGGCCTGCCTTTGCCCAGGCGGGGCTCAGGCAACAACCGCACGGGGACAGTAAGGCGCAGCCGGACGTCGCTGCGGTAGCCGAGATAAACGCGCAGCAGGACCAGCAAATCGGTATGGAGGACACCTCCGGGCAACCAGCCTTCCGCCTCGTTCGGATCCGCTGTTTCCAGTGTCATCAGGAGCCGGCTGCATGCTTCCCCTGCCGTTTTACCCAGCGGCGCCCGCTGCGAAAGACGGATGCGATTTCCGGCCCCCAGCCCACTGCGGTTACCGATATGGACCTTAACCGGATCGGGTTCGGTGATAAGTGCGCGGGTATCCGGTGCCAGCAGACTCACCAGAGCCCGGATGCCTTCAGCATTGCGGGTGGGTAATCGCATGGCACCCAGTAAGGCCAGGAAACGGGAAACCGGCGTTGCCACCTGTTCAGCGGTGCCGGGTATACCGAGTCCGACCAGCCCCAGCAGACACTGCGATGTGGCATCGCGTCCCCCCTCCTCGAAAGTGGCCGGATACGCATATTTTCGCCAGATCCGGTAGTACTGGGTGGTGATGCGATGGCTGAAAATATCCAGAAATGAGGTGAGCGCCTCATGACCTTCACGGCGCTGCACAATATCATCCAGCCAGGATGTCGGCAGAGGTGAGTCCACCCCATACATTCCGAGAAATGTCGTGCGGATCGTTGGGGGTAATGTCGGACGGTCTTCGTCGATCTCCACCGCTTTCAGGGTGCTGACCGGGAATCCCATCCCGGGCCAGGGTCTGAATCGCACCGGATCATCACCCGGATGGCTGGTCGTGCCCAGTTTTGGCCCGTCCGGATTTTCCTGCTCCAGCAGCTGACAGAAACGATAAAAACTGACCCGCCAGATATCGTTGTTAAGGGCCAGGCCCCGCGTCAGCCCGGTACGTGCAGGCTGTGATTCTCTTTCCATCTCAGTCGTTTCCCTGTGGGTTGCAGTACCAGTGTGAGCTGGTTGAAAAGGTGGACATCAGCGTAGAGCGCAAAGAAACGGTGCAACATCTCCCCGAAGAGATTCACATCGCCCTCGCCGGCAAAATTATCCATATTCAGCGTGACCTCAATGTCCACGCCACGGAGCATAAAGCCCTTTTCAAAACGGCGGATCAGGGTGTGCTTCACGGCAACGATGGCTTCAAGCCGGCGGCGGTTCATTTCATCGTCGGTCCAGTCATAGAGCGCCAGCGTCCCCCGCAGCACCTCCGGATTGTCCATCATGCTGAGAAAGTTTGATCCGAGGTGACTCATCACCCGCCAGTGAAACCGGTCATTTGCCGGGGGATACAGTGGCATCGTCGGTGCGGTGAGGTTCATGACTCTGACGGGGACTTTGCCGGTTTTGACCACCCTGTCCAGGAGCGTACTTTCCAGCGCCCTGCGCGGAAGCTGCCCGTTGGTCGCGGTGATTCGCATCGAGAGGGACTCCGGTTTATCAGACAACTGCTCCAGTTCGAACGAACGTCCCCCGAGAACTAACCATGTGTCATACAGGCCGGAGGGTCCCCGTTTCACGCGGGTGTGGTAATAACGTTCAGGAGCATCATGGCGCATCATACCGCCCCGGTGCCGGAAGCTGGTGAACGGGACATAAGGGTGTCTGCCATTCTTCACCGAACCGTGAATGTTATCGACGCTGTAAATTTCGGTGTGACCATCCTGAAGGCGCAGAGGCCTGAGCAGGTACTCGTTATCCAGCGGGTTAAGGATCAGCGGGTCGGCTTCCAGGGTAAAGAGATTGATAACCGGCGCACAGTGCAGGCGAAAGTTTTCTGTCTCAAAAGGCAAACCGGATGACCAGGCTTCACTGAGCACAATGTCGATTTCAAACCAGGTACTGCCCGCCGTGAGCCCGATGGTGTCGAGGCCGCGCAGTTCAACAAACATAAACTTCGGACGGAAGCTGAAATACTCCAGCAGCAACTGGTAACCACTGAAGGCTGTATCGGCTTTCTTCCACAGGCAGTCATTGTCGTCAAAGCCCATGGGTCTGCACCAGCCGTCAAACTGATGACGTCCGGTATATGTCCCGGCATGACGCGCATACATGGCATGTACACGCCGGGTCATTGCCAGATGCAGAGCAGCGCTTACCGGCGCCTCTGCATTAAGAAAAATGGCGACTTTGTCGATCCCGGCTTTACTCCAGTCCACTTTTTCAGGGCATTCGAAGCGCAGGCGGATGGCAGAGCGGCCATCGGATTCAGTATGGAGACGGACATCTGCAAGGTGCAGCGGTTGTAGCAACACATCGCGGGTCGTCCGGTACTGACAGGCGGTTTTATGCGGCCCGACAGGACGGGACAGAACGGAGAAGCCTTCAGCCAGTATTTCGGCCTGACGCAGACTACGCCAGTCAGGCGAGAACTCAACGATGGCCAGCGACGGGATAGTCCGCATATAGTGCGGCCACAGCAGACTCACCAGACCTTCGGTGAGCTCCGGCAGGTCATCATCCAGCTTTTCACGCAAACGTCCCATCAGGAAGGCAAAGCCTTCAAACAGACGTTCCACACTGGGATCGCAGGCGCCAGGCTTATCCAGATTCAGCATTGCTGCCCGATCAGGATGGGCACGGGCAAACTCTTTACCGGCTTCCCGCAGATAGCGCATCTCTGCTTCGTAATAGCGCAGGGTTAAATCATCCATGCACGGCATTCCTGAAAATGGTTAAAGAGAACATCAGCCACAGAGCACCATGGCACGGGCCGGGTCAATGGCGATCAGCCCCGCCAGCAGCGTATCCATCTCAGGCATCAGAC
>ERZ1034915.816-NODE-816-length-19694-cov-13.430368_pt1 | contig 19694 bp, 15 predicted proteins | sample MGYA00520592_ERZ1034915 | MGnify/ENA primary metagenome ERZ1034915 (study PRJEB33766, sample SAMN09781787) | gut metagenome | biome: gut microbiome | host: Homo sapiens | place: Madagascar | study: EMG produced TPA metagenomics assembly of the PRJNA485056 data... | reverse complement strand
CGCGCTGGGCAGCAGGCTTGGTCCATGCTTCCGGCACAAACTTCCAGTTGTTGTTGGCCTTTGCCTCTACGGTTCCCATCTTCTCTATCGCTTCCATCAGATAGTAACGCTGGTCGCGCTCGCTGCGGTAGATGATGCGGCTCTCCAGACTGTCTTTCGGAATGCCGGCACCATGGGTAAGGAGCTCACCGCCGCTATTGCCACGATAGCTGTTTACTGCCACTTTGTACCACTTCTTCTCGTCGAAAGGTTGGCCGTTGCTCATGCGCAGAATCTTCACCTTCTCGCCATCTGGCTTCGTAACATCCACCTCGTAATCAATGCCGGCAGCACTGTCGAAATTGAACGAGAGATTCTTGAATCCCAGGCGCTGCTGGTCGCCCTTGGTGTGGGTGTCGAGCAGGAGAAGATGGTCGTCAGGACTCTTCATCGTGTTCACCCAGAGGTCGTAGCTCATCTCCAGATGCTTGCGGATTTCCTCGCCGGTGAGGCGCATCACGTAGAGCTGGTTCTCATATTTATAGAGGTTGAACATGTCGCCTACGCAGATAGGACCCGCCTGGATGGTGGCGTTGAACTGCAATGGGGCGTTGAAGGCGATGTCGGCCTTGGTGATGTCGAGCTGCAGATTGAGGATGAAATCATTGAACGCGCAACTGCCGAAGAACGACTCGCGGCTGTGGATGGTGTTCTTGAATGTACCAATTTGCTTGCTCACAAACTGGTTGATTTCGGCTATCTGAGGCTCGAACGCCTTCATGAAGTCTTCGTCGATAGGACATTTTGTCACATCGGGCAGGGAGCCCGTCACCTTCTTGTCAGTCACCACATACTGCTTTTTGCCATTCACCTTCTTTTTATTTAAGGTGAGCGTTACCTCGGCGTCAGCCACGTTGAGGGCGTTGTTAGCAGGGTCGAGACAGACCACTGGCTTGCCTTCCACGTTGGTGATGGTCTCGTTGCAGCGGGTGTGGTCGTGGCCGAAGAGTACCATGTCGAAACCTGGCACTTCCTTTGCTACACGCAGGGAGGCATCCTCCTCGTATTCCGGGGTGACAATGCCACCATCCTTACCGCTGTGGAAAACGCCAATCACCACGTCTGGCTTCTCCGTCTCCTGGATGTGCTTCATCCATTTCCGGGCACAGGTTACCATGTTCTCAAACTTAAGTCCGCTCCAGAGGTTTTCTGTCAGCCAGTTTGGAATGGCTGGTGTCAGCATTCCGAGCACGGCAATCTTCACGCCCTCACGGTTCAGGATGATGTAAGGCTTCACGTAGGGCTGACCGGTCTTGGTATCGATGATGTTGGCACCGAGCACCGGACAGTTCAGTTCCTTGATCCATTTATCATACACGGCATGACCCGTTTCCACATCGTGGTTTCCGAACGCCTGGGCGTCATACTTCATATAGTTGACTACGTCGGCAGCCACATTGCGTGCCTGGGTGTTCACATAATTATAATAGTAGCAGGTAGGCTGACCCTGCAGGATGTCGCCGTTCTCCAGGAGGATGACGTTGTCCTTGTAGGTCTTGCGCAAATCGTTGACGTAAGAGGATACGCGCGCCAGGGTTCCCGCCTTGGGCTTGCGGTTGATGAAGTCGTATGGAAAGAAAGCTCCATGAACATCACTCGTCTGAACTACTCTCAGTTTTACGGTACGTTGTTGTGCCATTGCCTGCGAATTAAAGGTGAGCGCCATGAGGAGCGCTGCGAACAGTTGTTTCATACTATTTTTTATTTATTATTTAAATTCATGTGCAAAATTACAAAAAAGTTGCCAATTACGGCATACTTTTTGTTGGATTCTTATTAAAAACATAAAAATAGGAGGTTTTATAATATGGCATTTGTAGATTATTACAAGATTCTCGGTGTTGACAAGAACATCCCCCAGAAGGATGTGAGGGCAGCATATCGTAAACGTGCAAAACAATTCCATCCGGATTTGCACCCGAATGACCCGAAGGCGAAGGCTAAGTTCCAGGCGCTGAACGAGGCATACGAGGTGATTTCCGACCCTGATAAGCGCGCCAAATACGATCAGTTTGGCGAAAACTGGAAGAACGCTGGCGGCTTCGGTGGTGGCGGCTTCGGTGGTGGAGCCGGTGGTGCTGGAGGAGCCGGAGGAAATCCTTTCGAGGGCTTCGACTTCAGCAGTTTCGGAAATGGCGGAGGCGGATTCTCCAGCTTCTTCGAAAATCTCTTTGGCGGAGGCCGTGCCCGTGGCGGTCAGCAAGGCGCTGGTTTCGGTGGCTTTGGTGGCTTCGGAGGTTTCGGCGGAGGAGCCAACGCCGGCTATGGTGCTGGTGCTGATTTCGGAACTGGCGGCTGCGGCAGCCAGGGTGCCCGAACCAATACAGGCGAGATGAACATGAACGTGAACATCGACATGTACACAGCCTTGCTTGGTGGCGAGGGAATCATCACCTTGAGCAATGGTTCGAAGATTAAGCTGAAGATTAAGCCAGAGACCCAGAACGGCACGAAGGTTCGTGTGCGCGGCAAGGGTTACGACAGGGGCGACGGCACCTTTGGTGATCTGATGATTACCTATAACGTGAAGTTGCCTACCGGCTTGAACGAAAAGCAGAAGGAGTTGTTGCGACAGATGAAGGAGGCGCAATAACAGCACGTTTTGAGCGTTTTAGACAATTGATATAAAAAAGGGGTGTGACTGTAAAAAGCCACACCCCTTTTTTATATTCATTGTACATTACAACCTATAAACTATAAATTGTAAACTATAAACTATTCTGTTGTAATCTGATTCATGTTGAAGGAAGAAACCTTGCCGGCTGGCGAAACCACGGCATTGATCTTGAAGTTGTTCTGCTTCTTGCTTCCATCCGTGAGATCCAAATTCTGGACGGCAGAGAACTGCACCTGATATTCGTAATCTTCTTCTCCCACCTCGCGCTTCTTAATCTGGTAATCATTGTTAATGTGCCAGTTCATATTAGCTACATTATCCTTATAGAGCTTGTCCATAAAGGTAACCACATCGGCCTTGGTGGCAGAAGTCTTGCCCAAGAGAGAAGAGAGAATGTCTTCGCACGTGGCAGAAAGCCCGTCGGCATTATGAGAGTTGATGCTCTGGAAGAACTGCCTGAACAGTCCGCTAACCATCTGCTTCTCTTCTGGCTGCAAGTCGCGGCTCTTTGCCTTCTTCATCGCATTCTCAGCCTCCTCAATATGTGCTCCGTCGGCGTGGGCGTCGAGGTAAGCCTGATAAGCCTGTACGTTGTCGGCAGCCTTCGCCACATTCCAGTCGATGGAATCAATCTTGTTCCACGCCTCCTGCTTATGCGGACTGTTAGGATACTTCTGCAGATAATCCTCCAAAGCCTGCTTCGAACCGCTTACCAGGGCGTTGGTCCAATCCTGGTCAATGCTTTTGAGCATTTCCAGATGCGCCATGATGGAGTCACGATGCGCCTCTTCTGCGTCCTTATAGGTGTCGAGATAACTCTGCAGCACCATCGGGTCGCTGCTCTGCATTGCATACTCGTAAGCTTCCTCCTCCTTGTTGCGGTTGGCATTATCGTAGAAATAATACAGGATTCCGCAAACCAGAACAGAGAAGACCAACGAGATAATCAGAATGCTTCGGGCACTCTTCTTCTTGGCTTTCTGCTGGGCTTCATTTTCAGGATTATTTCCGTTTCTTCCGTTTCCGCCGTTTCCTGCAGCCATCGGAGTCTGTCTTACCGGAGGAACAGGAGGGGTAGGAGGAGTAGGTGGATTGACAGAAGCTGCTGGAGTAACAGGAGCTGCTGGACCAGCAGGAGCCGAAGTTTCCGTTGAATCCATAGGAGTCTCTGTTCTAGCCGGAGTCTCTGTTCTAACTGTAGTTCCAGAGGCAACCGTTGTAGGAATTCTATAACCGGCTGAAGCTATTTCATGGCAGTTAGGGCACATTTCCTGACTGCTGAAATAAATCTCTCCACAGTGAGGGCATTTGATAATCTTTCCTGCGATTTCCACACCGCAGTTAGGACATGTAGGGGCTTTGTCACTGATTTGACGTCCACATTCCGGACATTTTATAATTGCCATAGTTTTATTTAATGTTTATTGATTTACATATTTTATCTGTGTCTGAATCTGATTTCTCGCAATCTGTGTCTTCCCATGAATCGGCTCTTATCCACGTATCCGTTCACGCCGTTGAGCTTTCCCTTACCCGTGTATTGCCACATTTCGAAGTCCCTGCCGTCTCTGAGTACAGGCACTCGCTTGGAGTATTGGGCAATCATCAGCTTGTAGCTGTCCAGTTTGCCCAACAGATAATTATCGTAGAAATTGGCTCCGGTGTAGATGAGGGGCTTCTGCCTGTAGGCTTTCTCCACGAGATGGAGGAACTTGAAGAGTGAGTCGCAGAATTCTTCCGTTTCCATTCCGCTCTTGGTTTCCACATCAATCATCGGGAGCAGATCCTGGTCGCCCGGGCGGCATTGCGCCTTGAAGTTCTCCAACTGGGTTTGCTGGGGAATACGGGCACGATAGAAGTGGTAGGAACCTACCTTCATTCCATACCGATGCGCCAGGTCGATATTCTGCTTGTATCTGCTGTCTACATTGGTTCCTCCTTCAGTTGCCTTCAGATAGACGTAAGCCATCTTGCTGTTGTCGCCGATGGTTTCCCAGAACACTTTTCCCTGATAATGACTCATGTCAATGCCATGAACATGGCTACAGGTATCTTCGCATTGCACCTGGGCGTGACTGCAAAGTGTGAGTATTGTCGATATAATTGTTATAAAAATTCGTTTCATACGTGCAAAGGTACGAAAATCATGCGATATTCGTAGCGTTAAGGGCTTATTTTTTTAATATTTTATATTATCGTAAACTTCTTCTAGGGAATCATCTTCTAAGAATCTTCATCAAAGAAATCATCTTCGTAAAATGATTCTACTCCTCAATCTCGGAGAGCGACTTGAAGAAATTGTTGCAGAAGTTGCTGATGGTTTCGATGGGAGCATACTCCAGATACCTCATGCTACGGCGCAGGTTCTTTCGCATGGTACCGCCAGTAACGTGCACGAATCCTGCCTGCGTCTCGTTGAAGTGGATGTCCTGCCTGTCCTGCTCGTTGTAATACAGCGATAGCAGGGTGAGCTTGTAGGCTCCCCGCTCCACATGGCGCACGTAGGGAATTTCATCCTGTTCGAAATCGAAGAAGAGGATGAGTACGCTGCCCTGCAACTGTGCCATGCGCTGGATGCGCAGCTTGCTGAGCCACTTGTCGAGCTTCACGAAATCCACCTTGTCGCCCTTGGTGCGCAGGTAGTTGCCCATCTCGATGATGCCGCTCAGGTTGATGCCGTAGGCAAGAATGCCATTGATGTTTGACACGATGATGCGCAGCAGATGCAGGGTCTCGATGGAAGTATCGATGGCGTGACGCTCATTTTCCTGGATGTTGGCGAGTCGTCGGTTCAGGAAACCATTGTTCATGCGTACTTCGCCCGCAGGAACATCGTTGAGATTCTTCATCATCTGGGCAATCTTCTGTTGCTTGAATGTAGTCATGGGTTCCATCTCCTCTTCAATGCCGAAGTGGGCGGAACGCAACTTGGTAAAAAGGTTCCTCTGTAAGAAGTCCATCGTATTAAAGTTTTAAATGAATTGATTTATCTTGTTTCTTTCTGGCTCCAGCCTTAGGCAGAAAGAAATCAGCCTAAGGCTGGAGCTTTATTAACTGTATCTCTTAGGATATCTCAGCAGGATGGAGAGCAGTGCCGCTACGCCGATGGCCATCGGATAGTAGAGATAGGGCAGAATGTCCATCGGACTGAGATTGGCAAGTCCTGCCGCCAGAAGCATCTGAACTCCGTAAGGAATCAGACCCTGCACGGTGCAGGAGAAGGTGTCGAGGATGCTTGCCGCCTTGCGGTTGTCCACGCCAAACTTGTCGCCTATCTTCTTGGCAATGTTGCCCACCGTGAGAATCGCCACCGTATTGTTGGCGGTGCAGATGTTCACCATCGATACCAGGGCGGCAATGGAGAGCTCGGCACCACGCTTGCTGTTGACGTGGGCGGTAATCTTATCGATGATGTAGTTGATTCCGCCATTCTCGCGGATGATTTCGAGCATTCCGCCCGCCATCATGGCGATGATTACCAGTTCGCCCATGCCCACGATTCCGTTGCCCATCGCCGAGAACCAGCCGAAGAGGTCGTAGGAGGAAGTGGATCCCAAGAGATGACTTCCGATGCCGATGACTCCGCAGAGGATGGTGCCCATGGTGAGCACAGCCATCACGTTCATTCCGGCAATGGCCGTAACGAGTACTATAATATAAGGTATTACCTTCATATATTCCACTTCAGGAATATGGGTAGGCGCCTGCAAGCCGAAGCCCATCACGCCATAGACGGCGAGTACGAGGACGGCGGCAGGAACCACGATGAGGGAGTTGACCCTGAACTTATCGCTCATCTTGCAGTTCTGGGTCTGCGTAGCCACCACCGTGGTGTCGGAAATGAACGAGAGGTTGTCGCCGAAGTAAGCGCCGCCCACGATGATAGCCGTCATCATGCCCACGTTCACCCCCATGGAGTGCGCCAGGCCCGCAGCTATCGGAACAAGAGCCACCACTGTGCCGACGCTTGTTCCGATGGATACGGAGATGAAACAGGCTGCCAGGAAGAGCCCCGGCAAAATCATGCTGGCAGGCAGGGCACTCAACGCCAGGTTTACCGTAGCGTCCACCGCTCCCATCGCCTTGGCAGAAGCAGCGAAGGCGCCTGCCAAAACGTAAATCCAGAGCATGAGCATCAGGTTGTTGGCACCGGCTCCGCGACTGTAGGTGTCTACACGCTTCTTGATGGGCATTCCGCCCGAGATGGCCACCGCATAGATGCTGGCTATCATGAATGCCACCGTGAGTGACAGATTCGTGTCCTTATGACTCGCATCCGCCGAATAGAGGGTGTAAGCCACGATGAGGACAATCAACAAAATTAATGGCGATAATGCCAACAAACCTTTCTTGTTACTCATAATTATTCTAATGAGACTGATTACTCATGATTATTTAATGAGACTTAATGCTCATAATGATTCAATGAGAAGAGAGAAGCAGGGAAATAGGACTCTCTCAGAATCCCGGCACCCGGCTTCTCACTCCTTGCTTTTTAACAATGTTACTCCATTTCTGAAGATGGAAAATTACAATGTAACTCCATTCTTGAAAATGGAAATTTCACGATAGCCGTTGCGCTCGTTGCGAGCCTCCTCGCCACTGGCTACGGCAATAATCTTATCAATAAACTGCTTTACCAACTCCTTCATGTCGGTGCCTTCTACCAGGGCACCAGCGTTGAAGTCAATCCAGTTTGGCTTGTTCTTAGCCAGATTGCTGTTGGTTGAAATCTTCATGGTTGGAACGAAGGTTCCGAATGGGGTTCCACGACCGGTGGTGAAGAGAACCAACTGGCAACCTGATGAAGCCAAGGCTGTGGCTGCCACGAGGTCGTTGCCCGGAGCTGACAGGAGGTTCAAACCATTTGTCTCCAGACGCTCACCATACTGCAATACGCCGCTCACCGGAGCACGACCGCACTTCTGGGTGCAACCCAGTGCCTTATCCTCCAAGGTAGAAATACCGCCAGCCTTGTTGCCCGGAGAAGGATTCTCACCCACAGGCTCGCCATGGCTCAGGAAGTACTCCTTGAAGTCGTTGATCAGGTGAACAGTCTTATCGAAGAGCTCCTTGTTCTCGCAACGGTTCATCAGAATCGTCTCAGCACCGAACATCTCAGGCACCTCGGTGAGGATGCTTGTGCCGCCCTGTGCCACGAGCCAATCAGAGAATTCGCCCACCAATGGGTTGGCGGTAATGCCGCTGAATCCGTCAGATCCGCCGCACTTCAATCCCACGCGGAGCTTGCTTACGGAAACCTCCTCGCGCTCATCCTCCTTGGCCTTGGCATAGAGATTGCGGAGAATCTTCATGCCTTCCTCAATCTCATCGCCTTTCACCTTCTGGGTAACGAGCAGCTTGATGCGGTCCTTGTCGTAATCGCCCAGCATTGCCATGAAATCGTCTGGCTGGTTGTTCTCGCATCCCAATGAGAGAACGAGCACGGCACCAGCGTTAGGATGGAGACAGATGTCGCGCAACACCTTGCGGGTGTTCTCGTGGTCGCCCGAGAGCTGAGAGCAACCAAAGTTATGGTGCCAGGCGTGGATGGCGTCAATACCCTCACAGCCTGTTTCCTGCTTCAGAAGCTCAACGAGCTTCTCTGCAACACCGTTTACGCAACCCACGGTAGGGACTACCCAAACCTCGTTGCGTGTTCCCACTTCGCCGTTCTTACGCACATAACCCTTGAAGGTTCTGCCCTCATCGGCGATGTTCAGCTTTTCCTCCACCGGATTGTAGGTGTACTCCAAAGTACCGGCAAGATTGGTCTTGAGATTGTTCTCGTTAACCCACTCGCCCTGCTTCAGGTCTTTCTTTGCGTGACCAATAGGGTAGCCGTACTTGATGATGTCCTGTCCTTCGGCAGCATCGTTGATGAGCACCTTGTGACCGGCAGGAGTATCCTGCAAAAGGGTGATGGTCTTGCCATCTACCTCAATAGCTTCGCCCTGCTTCATAGGGCGCAAGCAAACCACTACTGAATCAGCAGGGTTAATCTTGATAAAGCTTGATAGTTTCATTCTGTAGTCTTGTTTTTGTTTATTATGAATGTTATTCTACTTCTGTTTAGTGCAGATATTTCATGCAGACTTTTCTCATCTTACTGAAAATCAGATCTGCGTTCTGCGATAGAAATCCACGTTCTCCTTCATCAGCAGCTCGATAGGCATGTAGTTTACGGGAGTAACCTTCTTCTTCAGTACGATGGCCTGGAAGAGAGTGTCTACGCAGTAATAGCCCTGCATGAAGGCGTGCTGGGCGATGAGGAAGGAGATGCTTCCCTCGCGAAGACACCTGGCATTCTTTTCTACCATGTCGTAACCCATAATCTGAATGTCGCGGCGGTTGGACTTCAGCAGATAGTCGCCCACGATGTGCGCCTTCGATGTCATGGTGATGCAGTGGTGGGTGTCGGAATGCTCGGCGAAGTATTTCTCCAGTATCTTGACAAACTCGTTTCGGGTGCCGTTGAGCGGCAGGTCGAGCGTATGGATTTGCATCTGCGGGAAATGGTCGTGCATGTAGTGGCGGAATCCCACCTCGCGGTTGTCCTGCTGCTTACTCATCACCTGTCCGTCCTTGGTCTGGCGCATCAGCATCACTTCTTTCTCGCCGCCGGCAATCATGCAGAGCATCTTGGCTGCAAAGTAGCCCGAGCAGAAGGAATCCTGTCCGAAGAAGGAAAGCGGACGCAGGTCGGGCATGTAGGAGTCGAGCAGGATGAACGGAATGCTGAGATGATGCAACTGCTCGGTGAATTCTCGTGTCACGGCAAGCGATGCAGGCACCACGACCACTCCCTCGGGTCTGGCTTCCAGAATCTCGTTGGCAACCTCGCAGAAAGAGGCTTCGTTCGAACGCTCGTAGAACTTGATCTCCAAGTTGATATGGAAATCACGGCGCTGGTCTTCACATTTTCTTGCACCTTCCTCAATCTCTTCCCAGTAAGCCTCAGACTCGTGCTTTGGGAGGAGGAGATAGAAGGTGTACTCCTTGTTGTAAGCCAAAGCACTAGCATACATGTTTGGCTGGTAATTCATTTCCTTGAGGGCTCTCTCCACCTTCTCTCGTGCGGGTTTCGACACGTTAGGGCGGTCGTGTAGAACTCTGTCTACTGTTCCAACAGATACGCCGGCTCTCTCGGCAATATCCTTGATTCTGATTTTTTCGGCCATTGTTTTTAAGTTTGTACATAAGGGCACTTCTCACGCGAACATTATATAATAATAGGGAATCGGGAATATCCGATAGACTTAGAGTAATCCCCGAATAGACTTGGAGTAACCTCCGATAGTCATCGGGTGATAACTTGTCGCTTTTTCGTCTCATCCCATCCTGTGCGAAATCTGTGCTTTTTTGCATTTTACTAACTCTCAAATCGGCTGTGTGCGACCACACATCGACTTTCGGGCACAAATATACAACATTTTTTTGAATTGTGCGAATGCACAGCACATTTTTTGCACGAAAAATGCTAAAAAAAGAAAGAAACATACAAAAATAGGGTGAAAAACAAGAAAAATAGGGGCGAAAGTGAAAAAAAACGCGATTTTATTTCGTTATTCGAGAAATTATAGCTATTTTTGCCAACGATAAACGACAATGTATTGTTATTTGTCTGCCGACAGGCTGCCAAAAGCACAAAATCGGCAAAAAAGGCAACTACTTTAAAATTTGTCAGTCAATAACAAACAATAAAAACATAAAAGAATTAAAACATCAAATGGCTAAAATTGTAACATTAGGTGAGATTATGCTTCGTTTGTCTCCAGAGGCTAACGATCGCTTCATTCAGAGTGAATCATTCCGCATCATCCCTGGCGGTGGTGAGGCTAACGTAGCTGTAAGCCTGGCTAACTATGGTCATGAGGCTTACTTCGTATCTAAGTTGCCAAAGCACGAAATCGGTCAGATTGCAGTAAATGCTCTCCGTCGTTATGGCGTAAACACTGAGTTCATCGCCCGTGGCGGTGACCGTGTGGGTCTTTACTATGCTGAGACTGGTGCTTCTATGCGCCCATCAAAGGTTATCTACGACCGTGCTCACAGCGCTATCGCAGAGGCTGATGCTTCAGATTTCGACTTCGACAAAATTATGGAGGGTGCTCAGTGGTTCCATTGGAGCGGTATTACTCCTGCTATCAGCGACAAGGCTGCTGAATTGACCAAGTTGGCTTGTGAGGCTGCTAAGCGTCATGGCGTAACAGTATCTGTTGACCTCAACTTCCGCAAGAAGCTCTGGACTTCAGAGAAGGCTATCTCTGTAATGCGCCCATTAATGAAGTATGTTGATGTTTGCATCGGTAACGAGGAGGATGCACAGCTTTGCCTGGGCTTCAAGCCAGATGCTGACGTAGAAGGCGGCAAGACTGATGCTGAGGGTTACTACGGCATCTTCCAGGGTATGATGAAGGAGTTCGGCTTCAAGTATGTAGTTTCTACTCTCCGTGAGTCTCTTTCTGCTACCCACAACGGCTGGAAGGCTCTTATCTATGATGGTAAGGAATTCTACCAGAGCAAGCACTACGATATCAACCCTATCATCGACCGCGTAGGTGGTGGTGACTCTTTCTCAGGCGGTTTGATCCACGGTCTCCTGACTAAAGCTACTCAGGGTGAGGCTTTGGAGTTCGCTGTGGCTGCTTCTGCATTGAAGCACACTGTTCCTGGCGACTTCAACCTGGTATCTGTTGACGAGGTAGAGAGCCTCGCAGGTGGTAACGCTAATGGTCGCGTGCAGCGATAAATGATAGTTTAGAGTTTATAGTTAAAAGTTAATAGTTTTATAGCCGTCATGCTTATGGCGTAGCCCCTATAAACTATTAACTATAAATTATTAATTAAAATATAAAGATGGCAAAGTTTAGCAAAATGCAGGTCATGGCAGCCATGAAAGAGACTGGTATGGTTCCTGTATTCTTCAATAAGGACGTTGAAATCTGCAAGAATGTAATCAAGGCTTGCTACGAGGGTGGCGTTCGCGTATTCGAGTTTACTAATCGTGGTGATTTCGCTCACGAAATCTTCGGTGAGTTGGTTAAGTGGGCCGACAAGGCTTGCCCTGAGATGATTCTGGGTGCTGGTACAGTGGTTGACGCTGGCACTGCTTCTCTCTATTTGCAGTTGGGTGCAAACTTCATCGTGGGTCCTAACTTCAACCCAGAGATTGCTCCTGTCTGCAACCGCCGCCTGGTTCCATATTCACCAGGTTGTGGCTCTGTTACAGAAATCAACAATGCACAGGCTGCTGGTTGCGATGTAACTAAGGTGTTCCCTGCAGGCAACGTAGGTGGTCCTTCATTCGTTAAGAACGTAATGGCACCTTTGCGCTGGAGCAACATCATGGTAACAGGTGCTGTGGAGCCAACAGAAGAGAACCTTACTCCATGGATCAAGGCTGGTGTTCTCTGCGTAGGTATGGGCTCTAAGCTCTTCCCTAAGGAGACTGTGGCTGCCGGTGATTGGGCAGCTATTACAGCTAAGTGCCAGGAGGCTCTGGGTTATATTGCTAAGGCTCGCGCCTAAGCCCTGTAATCATCTTTTGTGATTCAATTAGATTCATGAAAATAAAACTTTATGCCTTTGCATAAAATTTTTCATCATAATCATGGCATCGCCATCATCTGCTTGATGGTGGCGATGCTTGTTTTTTCAGCCTGTTCGCCGTCGCATAAGGACGAAGTTGATAGGTTGAATAGCCTTTCTTATGCGTTTCACTATCGTAATCTTGATTCCACTAAAGTGCTGGCAACGAGAGCGTTGGCTCTCGCTGAAGACTATCCTGTTGGCTATGCGGAGGCTTGCAACAACCTGGCGTTCGTAGCCATTGCCAAGATGGATTATAGGGCTGCCAAAAGATGGCTGGAAAAGGTGGAAGGCAGCAGCGACAACCAAATAGAACTCCTTATTGCAGACGTTCAGAACATGAGAATCTGTCAGCGTGAAGCCCGCAACAAGGATTTCTATAGCCATCGAGAAAAGGCGATGCGCCGCCTTCGCAGAATAGGCGAGGAGGCAAGCCATCTGCCACTCCGTGAACACCGACGTGCCATCTACGCCAAGAGCGAGTTCGACATCGTGGTTGCCACCTATTTCTATTATGTGCAGCAGGAACGGCCGATGCAGCAAGCACTTGCCCTCCTTGATCCCGATGAACTGGAACAGGATACGGCTCAATATCTCAACTATCTTTATAATTACGGTTCGGGAGGAGCCATCTCGCAAGGTACTGCCAATGAAATCAGTCAGGCTGAGTTCGACTATCTCATCCGTCTCTACATGATGGCGAGCGGCAGCAATCCGTATCCTTACTGGCAGGCAAACGCCCTGCAAGCAATCAGCGAACACATCCAGGATGCCGAGCGCAGGGATTTTCTGGTGAAGAACAATCTCCCGGCTTTCCAATACCTCAATGTGGAACAGATGCCTACCGAGCTGCTGGCGGGCAACTTCGCCCAGAGAGCACTGAATCTCTTCTCGGAGTATGGTGACGTATACCAGACTGCCGGTGCCTATCGCACCCTGGCAGAATGCTATTGGCAAATCAGGGACTATAATTCAGCAGGCAATTGCCTGACTCAAGCTCTCACGCAGAACAAGGCAATCTTTCAGGCTCCCGACCTGGTGGCTTCCATCCGGGAACGACTCTGCCTGGTGTATTCTGCCATCGACAAAAAACCGCAGAGCGATTACAACCGCAATATCTATCTGGATTTGCAGGAACAGGCTCGACAGGATAAGCAGTTGGAGGCACGTGCTGCCCAGCTGGATAACAATGCCGTGCAGCTTAACTCCATGATTGCCGCCGTCATCTTCGTCATCATCTTGGTCATCTTCCTGCTTTATCTCTTCGACCGCATGAAGCGCCGCAAAGCCAGGAATAATTCGGTGGAAGATTTACTTGTTCCTTTACATGAATGGGAGAATGATAATAAGCAACACATCAGTGTTTTATCTGATAAATATGAAGAAGTGAATGAAGCACGCGAAATGGTTCAGTTTCATATCTCCGAGAATAGAAGGAGAAACATGGAGCAGCGAGCAAAGGTTTCGCTGGTGAACAGCATCACGCCGTTTATCGACCGCATGATTCACGAGGTGGATAGACTGGAAGAGGGCGGTGAACCGGAAGCAATCCGACAGGAAAGATACCAGTATATTTCTGAGTTGGCCGACCAGATCAACCAGTACAACGGCGTACTCACTGATTGGATTCAGATGCGCCAGGGTTCCATCAGTCTCCGCATCGAGAGCTTCCCGCTGCAGCCACTCTTCGACATTGTGGCGAAAGGAAAGATGAGTTTCCAGATGCGAGGCGTAAATTTGGAGGTGCACCCGACAGATGCTGTGGTGAAGGCCGACCGCACCCTGACGCTCTTCATGATCAACACCATTGCCGATAATGCCCGTAAGTTTACTCCAAGCGGCGGAAAGGTGGTGGTTAGCGCCCAGGTGATGGATCCCCCCCAGGGGAGAGCTACTGAGAATAGCCATCCGGCAGCTTCCAAGGATAGTTACGTTGAGATTTCCATCGCCGATACGGGCAAGGGAATGGATGAAAATACTCTGTCTCATGTCTTCGACCGCACCTATACGGGCGGTCATGGCTTCGGATTACTCAATTGCAAGGGCATCATCGACAAATATAGGAAGATGAGCACCCTCTTCTCCGTCTGCCAAATCCATGCCGAAAGCGAGGAGGGAAAGGGCAGCAGGTTCTCCTTCCGCTTGCCTTGCGGTATTCGCAGAATGCAGATGGTGCTGGTGCTTGCCCTGATGATTTCCCAAGCGAGTGCAGCAACCGGCAATTTGCTGGAACGGGCTGATGCCTATGCCGACAGTGCCTACTTCTGCAATATCAATGGAAAGTATCAGCGTACATTGGAAATGGCAGATTCGGCAAGAACCTATCTCAATCGGTTCTATCTCTCGGTTTATCCGGACGGCAAATACCTGATGGTAAGCCATCCCAAGAAGGGAACGGCGGCAGAGATTCAATGGCTGCACGATGGTCTGCCTACCAACTACGATGTGATTCTCGACATGCGCAACGAATGTGCCGTGGCTGCACTTGCCCTTCACAAATGGGAACTGTACGAAAGCAACAACAAGGTCTATACACAGCTCTTCCGTGAGCGGAGTGCCGACAACTCGCTGGATGACTACGTGCGCACCATGCAGGTCTCAGAAAACTCTAAGGCGGTGGCCATTGTCCTGCTCATCATCCTCCTGCTCCAGTTGCCGTTGGCGTACTATTTGCTTTACTATCGTCACATCCTGCGCTACCGTTATGCGGTGGATAAAATCAACGGCATCAACAAGGTGCTGTTGAGTGATGAAAATGAGGAAAGTAAACTGCAACGCATCAACCAGCTCTGGATTCCGCAGAATGCAGAAAAGATGCGCAACTCGCAACTCTTCCCACAGCTCAACAAAGTGGTGGATCAGATTCTGCAGGCTCTGAGAAAAAGCATCGATATGCGCAAGAACGAAGCAATGAACATCGAAATGGCTGAAGATGACCTGCATCGTGCTGAATATGAGAATGACAAGCTGCACATCGCCAATTCGGTGCTCGACAACTGTCTCTCTACCCTAAAGCATGAAACGATGTACTATCCGTCGCGCATCCGCCAGCTCATCGACACCACTCCCGACGACGTCACTTCGCTCCACGAACTGGTGGATTATTACAAATCCATCTACAACATGCTGAGCGCACAGGCGATGGAGCAGGTAGAGGGCACCGTGAAGTGTGACCGTGATTTGCTGGGCTATCTCAAGACCCTGCTTGTAGGAGGAGTGAAGAACTACACCTCTCTCATCAATGAAGAAGGTGAATATCATCATCCGGCAGCAGATAACAGGGGCGGCAACAGAAAGCCCATCTACGTAACCTGCCAATATATCCTGCAGGAAGTGGATTACGACGAGAAGAAGCATCCGCATCTCTTCACACCGCTTACTTCCGACATGAAGTATCTCGTGGCTCGCCAAATCGTAAGAGAGATAGGAGAGACCACTAACCTTCGTGGCTGCGGCATTCAGGCCAAACCTTCGGAAAATGGCAAACTGATGATTGAAATTGTATTACCAAGAAAAATAATTGATTTAATTAGATAGATATAAATAAAGATAATGGAAAATTTTAAAGTAATCATAGTAGAAGATGTGCCTCTGGAATTGAAGGGCACGGAAGGAATCTTCAAGAACGATATTCCGGAAGCCGAGATTATCGGCACGGCGGATAGTGAAATCGCTTATTGGAAACTCATCAAGCAGCAGAAGCCTGACCTCGTGCTGCTCGATTTGGGTCTGGGCGGTTCCACCACCGTGGGCGTGGAAATCTGCCGCAACACCAAGGAGCAGTATCCCGATGTGAAAGTACTCATCTTCACGGGCGAGATATTGAACGAGAAGCTGTGGGTGGATGTGCTCGATGCAGGCTGCGACGGCATTATCTTGAAGAGTGGGGAACTGCTCACCCGTGGCGATGTGGCTTCGTGCATGGGCGGAAAGAAGTTGGTTTTCAACCAGCCTATCCTTCAGAAGATAGTAGAAAGATTCAAGAAGAGTGTGAGCAGCCAGCTGATGCGCCAGGAAGCCTTGGTCAACTACGAGATAGATGAATACGACGAGCGTTTCCTCCGCCATCTGGCTTTGGGTTACACCAAGGAGCAGATTACCAATCTCCGTGGAATGCCTTTCGGTGTGAAGAGTCTGGAAAAACGACAGAACGAACTGGTTCAGAAGCTTTTTCCAGATGGCAATAACGGCATGAGCGTTAATGCCACCCGCCTGGTGGTCCGTGCCTGTGAGCTCCGCATCATCGACATTGATAATCTGAAGCCAGATGAAGAGTAAGATTTGCGCTTACGCCATGCTCCTGCTGGCTTTGGCGCAGATAGTACTGGTTTTGATGTCATGGCTCATCACGGCCGCAATGCCCGATGCTTTTCCCCGTTCTATGCTCAGTCCAGAGGGAATCCGCTGGTTCTTTGGTTCCTTCACAGAAAATCTGGAATCGCCCTGGCTCGTGGGGTTGTTGCTCATCTGCATTGCCTGGGGAACGCTTCAAACCAGCGGTTTACTGCATTTCGATCGCACCATCTATCGCCATCGCAACGCCTTGAGATTGGTATTGATAGAACTGGTTCTGTTCATCGCCGTAATCCTGCTGCTCACCATCGTTCCCCACGCCATCCTGCTCAATGTGATGGGTGGGATAGAGGCAAGTAGTTTCAGCCGCAGCATCCTGCCCTACATCTGCTTTTCCGTTATCGTGATGAGTCTGAGTTTCGGAGCCGTAAGCAACAGGTTGCAGGGGATTGAAGCCATGGGGGAGTCCTTGTCTGAAGGCATCCAGTCGGCTGCTCCCTATTTTGTTATCTATATTCTTGTCAATCAGCTTTATAGCTCCATCGAATATCTTTTCGGAATATAATCTTCAGCATAGTTTTCAAGCTAATGATAAAGAACAAAAATGCAAAGGGACACTCCAAATCACTTGGAATGTCCCTTCTTTTTTTGGTATATACTTTTGGTTTTAAATTGGAATCCTTTTTCACATCAAGGTTCTCACATCAAGGCTCTATTTTAAAGAACCTCTCTTCAAGATTCAAACTTCCAGAGATTGAACCTATCTTCTTCCGCCGAAGTGGCTTCCGCTGTTGCTGCGGGTAGAACCGCCGCCAAATGAACGGGCACCATTGCTGCTTCCGCTGCCGAATGAACTGCGTACGCTGGTATTGGAGCGACTTCCGCCGCCGAAAGAACCGCCTCCTCGGTTTCCACCAAACGAACTGCTGCTTGGAGTAGAAGAACGAGGGGTGAAGCCATTGGATGGTCGGCTATAGGTAGAAGAACTGCTTCCGAATCCACTGCGATTGCTATTGCGATTTTCACTGCGACTAGAACCTCCGAAGGTTCCGAACGAGCTACCGCCTCGGTTTCCGCCGAATGAACTGGAACTATTGGAACGATTGTTTTCCAATGATCCATTTGAACGGCTTCCGAACGAACCGCCGCCATTATTCGGGCGATTGACATTGCCAAACTGGCGGTCGCGGGTCACGGTGGTGCGTGTACTGCTCTGTCGGTTCATATTGCCGAAAGTCTTGCCGCGTCCATAATCACCACGGTTGAAGCTGTCTCTCATACCGAAATGCGGTTCACGGCTACCATGACGAGGAGCGCCATATTGACGTCCATGATACCAGCTTCTGCCGCCATTCATTCTCCAGCTATGTCCGCCACAATAAACGGCATAGAAATGTGGGCGACCGAAGAAGAAGTAGTCTCTGCGAGGATATCGGGCGTAGATTCCGAAATGGAAATATCCGGCGTCCCAATAGAGCGGACGATAGAAATAGCTTGCTGCGCAGAAATTACGGTATTGCCAATCCAGTAGGATGTAACTTAAATCGAGGTTACGCTGGCGCCAGTATACGCCGTAGAGATCATCGTAAGTATCAACGCCCATGAGATAATCCAGGTTGATCTCGTAGGCAGCTTCATACTGATCGTCTGTCAAATTAAGTTCGTAAGCCATCTTGTCAGTAAGGAACAAAGCCTGCTGGCGAGCCTGTTCATAACTCATTGCCGAAGCTGTAGTAAATGTCATGCTGAACATTGCTACAAGTGCTATAATCAACTTCTTCATAATCGTATCTTATTTAAAAGTTTTACTTCTATTTTCTTTTTCTGCTGCAAAGGTACGACAAAAGTCCCAGCCTGGGTAAGGATTTTCCCTAAAACGGCAGGGGAATATCCCTAATCCTCTTTCTAAAATGCTCTATTTACCATAACGTTCCTTATTTAATGAAAGTGGGGGTGAAAGCAAGTTCTCCTAATTCTGGCGCATATTCAAAACCTTCGTAACTGAAGCCTGCCAGTTCCTCTGGAGTAAGAAGCTGATTATTCAAGATATATCTCACCATGGCTCCACGGCAAGATTTAGCCCATACAGCCTGCATCTTCAATCTGCCGTCTTTCTGGCGGACATAAAAGAGTGGCTGAATTACCTTTATCTCCTTATATACTCTTTTCCAATCAAACAGATGTTCATATTCCTCAGTTGATAGATGGATGAGTATGCCATCGTCAGCCTTCACACTATCGATGAGAACATCAGTCAGTTTGTCTTTCCAGAACTGATTGACAGGCTTGTCGTTTGTGGCTTCAAGCGATACGCAATGCTCCATACGATAAGGTACGATACCATCCATTGGTCGAAGTAAACCATAGAGAAAACAGGTAATCCAGAGATGCTTCTGGGCATACTCTAAGGAGTCCTCACTTAAAGAACTGGCACGCAGATGTTTATAAGCCTGACCATTGTAAGCCAGGATAGCAGGCATCTTTTCAGTTGCCATAAAATTATGATAGCGTTTCCAATTTTCAGTTGCAATCTTGCTGCTGCAATCCAGTTGCCTAGCCAATTCCTCTACATTCATCCTTGCCATTTCTTCGGCCAAGACATTGGCAACTGATTGGAAGAGTGGCACGGAGATAGGCTTCCTGTCTGCCTTATCAAACATGATTTTTGTATTTGCCAATAATATCTGCATAATAATCTATCTTTTATTTTTTGAACATCAATAATCAGTAGTTGTACAAACTTAGAACAGAACCATTTATGCCTTCTCCTTCATAATCTCCAGAAAGCGGAAGTTGACTGCAGATATTGCAGATTTCTGCATCATCCAAATGCTCTGTTAACTCCAGATGAAATCCCCAACTGGTGGCATGCAAATCCCATACACCATAACCGCATGCGTTGACTGCTGTAATGATGGAATCTTGAAGTTGCCATATTTCCGTGAAGTCTCTCATCCTTTCTTTACCACCCACTTAAAGTTTTCCTTTCCTGCTCCTATTTCAAAGTGAAGCTTGGCAATGCCGAGGTCCATCTTAGTATATCCTACCATTGAGAAGCCTCTCTTGGCAAGAACCTTGGGTTTACAACCAGCTTTTGTACCTTCCTGGTCTTGCAGGAAGAATGAGAACTTCTGCTGATTGATGGCAGTGGGAG
>ERZ1034915.811-NODE-811-length-19782-cov-5.684138_pt1 | contig 19782 bp, 11 predicted proteins | sample MGYA00520592_ERZ1034915 | MGnify/ENA primary metagenome ERZ1034915 (study PRJEB33766, sample SAMN09781787) | gut metagenome | biome: gut microbiome | host: Homo sapiens | place: Madagascar | study: EMG produced TPA metagenomics assembly of the PRJNA485056 data set... | reverse complement strand
CTCACGCAGAGCCTTATACTCAACCGCGAACTCCTCCAGCTCCCCGGCATCGCCGCTCACTTCGACCGTGACGGATTCCACGCCATCGGTCGAAGTCAGCCAGACCTGTTCCCCGACACCGAGGAACCGTACCGACCGCTGTACCTCCACCGGAGAAGTCTGCGACACCATCTTGCCGAGCACCTTCAACGCATCCTGCAACACACTCTTTCTGATCTTCATTTTCATACCTCCATGAGTTTAAAACCAACCAGCCCTGTCGGTTCATAAGACCGACAGGGCTGATCATTAAGGCCGATTACTTCAACCTGCCATCACGAAGGTTATATATAGATGAAATCCGTTTGAACTGCACTCCCTCAAATTATTTTTACAAAGCGATTCATTGCCTCAACAGAACCAAGGCTGTATCTGTAATCGTTCATTCCTAATGGCACTAAACAACATCATTTTTACTTCTGGCACAATTACAATAGCGATGGGCAAGCCTGGCATTTTCCGGTTTCGTTTTGCCACCCAGCCAATACTGTTCAATATGATCCACTGCAGCATCATCAATCGACATGATTTGCTGACCGCAAATTGCACAGGTGGGGTCAGCGTCAAACATCTGTTGCTTTAGAGCGTTAGAAAAACATCGGTCCTGCGGCTCATCCGCATCAAGAATGGCATCCAACCGAAGTCGCCATTTATCAAACCGCTTTTTCACAGCCTGTAAGCTGCTGGTCGAACGAACAATCGCCTCAATAAATTCTTCATCGGATGTCATCAAATCAATATATGCTTCCCGAATCGCATCAAGATTTCTCATGACAAGATTTTTATCCTTGTCTGCAAAACCAAACATCAGAACATCAAAAAGTGAAGCATTGAATTTCTTAGGCTCCCAGTCGCCGCGCGTATTGGAACTCGTCCCCGGTAGATAACGACGAAATGCTTTTTCTCCCAATAAAGATTTTATCAGCGAAACACTGTTTTTGAATGCAGCCTTAATTTCTTCCGCCTTGTCATCACTCAGATTTTGGCGTTCCCGCATTTCTTCATTTAAGAAACTTTTAATCGGCGGTTTATAATGAAGATATGTCATGTTTCGAAATGCAGCGAAACGCAAGACCAGTTCCACATCCAGCATACGTCTCTCCTGGCCTTCAATTCCAAGAATGAACTTGAAATCCGGATCGGCGGCTAATTCTTTCAGCAATTCATTGTATTTGCCACGATAAATACAGTTACGCAATTCCTGATCGTTCAGCGCAACAGCTCCTGTATTCAGACGCTCAAAGACATTAAACTTCAGTTCCGGATCAGACCCTTTCAGGAATGTTATGGTACGAATGGGACAATCTTCAATGCGAGCTTGATATTCATCGTTCAAATCGGCATAGGCTTTTCCTTTCAGCTCATGAAAAACCTGCATCTTTCCTAATTTGAATTCTTTCCCATCAGGGAATTTTCCTGAAATGAAAGAAAAGAAAGAAGTCAAACGCTGTTGACCGTCTATTACGGATTTTTTTCCTTTTTCTTCCTCCGCTAAATATACGACAGGCAATGGGATCCCCAACAAAGCAGATTCAATAAGACTGGTAGCTTTTTGACGATCCCAGACAAAATGCCTCTGAAAATCGGGTTGTATCAAAAGACGTCCACGTTGGCAGTCGTGATATAAGGAACCGACCTTATCGTCTGTTGCTTGCGATATAACCTCGCGTTTTTCCGCAGGCAAGACCAATTCCTGCGATTCATCAGACTCATTCTCATCTTCGTCAAAAAATATCTGGTTATTATCCAAGGAATTTTCAATCATTTTCCCCTCCGTGTACTGTCTCAGCCATTTAACTTCTGATTGACTAGATCATCGAAGCGTTCGTATGATGCAATCGGCGCATGGAATGTAACCGCGTCCCTGCCAAGCGCTGCAAAATGAGCTTCTCCACATTTGATCTTTGCCTGCTGCGGAGGCGAAAGCTGACCAAACAGATCCGTACCCTTGGTTTCGACGATAAAATACTGACGCTCACAACCGTCCTTTTCCACAAGGATCGCCCAGTCCGGATTATAGGAACCAAGCGGAGTCGGTATTTTGAACCAGTCCGGCAGCTTGGCAAAAACTTTAACATCGTCGTTGGCATCCAGACGCTCCGCAAATTCCCGTTCAATGTCCGAGTCATAGACGGTATATTCGTAAATTCCATGATTCGGCGTTTCCACCATATTGGAATGCAGATACCCACTCAGTTCTTCGCTTTCAAACAACTCCTGCGCCCAGATTCCGTCTGCTCCAAGTTTATGATATTTGATGCCGTCCACAACAAATTTACTCATGACATTTTTTATGATGGCAATCGCGCCATCAATAAACATTTGCGGATTCTTCTTAAAATCTTCAATTCGCCCGGAGTCTATCAGAATCTGAGCCAGTGTACGTCGGGTTAAATTAGTTTCATTCTGCAGATAACTGATCACGTCCGGATACTCGAAGTCATCAAATGTAAAAGGAAGTGTCTGCCCATTTTCATTTGTAATGGTTACTCCCCCTTGCGTCACATTCACTTTCCCTTTCCCATAAACATACTTGGGGTATGTCACGACCAGCTTTTGTTCATCGGCCAGAGCCTCCGTACACTCTCTGGCCAGTGCAGCAGGATCAAAATTTACCCGGAATGTTGTTTTATATTTGATCCGAGCCCATAAATCTTTAAATTCCGGAGACAGAAAACGTTCTTTGTTCAACTTGATCGTTTTTGCATCTTCGTGATTTTTGATATTCAAGGAGCCTGCTATTTTCTTCAATACAGCAGTGATCAGATTGGCGTGCTCCGCGACTTCTTCGGGATAGGTCAACGTTCCCTCGCGAAGACTTTCTTTCAATGAGCTTTGTACAATTCCGGACGCAGAAATCAGATGCCGCGCCATCAGATCCTGATAGATCAGCATAGATTTTTCCAATCCCAGATATTCCGGCTGGCCGGCGGCATTGACAACAGAGATATTGGCGAAGGTATGTTTCTCTACCAGACCGAATTTAATATCTTCTTCTTCCTCAATCTCGTGCTGCAGATTTACGGAAAAATCCTGGAACGATTCATTTGCCATCACTGTCAGCGTATTGACATCAAAACCGGGCACCCGTTCCCCTTCCTGATTGACGCAGATGCGCAATCCGCGGCCAATCATCTGCCGACGACGCATATCGCTGGAAATCTCATTCAAAGTACAAATCTGAAATACATTGGGATTGTCCCAGCCCTCTTTCAGCGCCGAGTGAGAGAAGATGAATTTCACCGGACAATCCAGGGAGAGCAGACGGCGCTTGTCTTTCATAATCAACTGATAGCCCCGTTCCGCATTCTCCTTTCCCGTTTGTGTCGATTCTGATGTATTAACCGCAACTCCTCTGTTGTCAATGGAGAAATAACCGTCATGCACTCTTTCCGGCAGCGTGGTCGTATCCACATCATGAAACAGGGTATCGTATTTCGGTTTGGCGATCAGATTCCGATATTCTTCTTCAAACCAGAGGGCGTATTTGCCTTTTGTCTGATTTCTTGCTTCATCATAAATCCGATAATTGTCGACGCGATCGATGAAGAACAACGTCAGCACCTTGATCCCGCGATTTCGCAGACGCAGTTCCTTATTCAGATGCTCCTCGATTGTTTTCCGGATCCGCAGGCGCTTGACGGCATCATCTTCCACGCCGCCGAGAACTTTGTTCAACCGCAGCGGCTCATCCTGATTCACGAATAAAACATATTCGTTTCCGGGGATACAGCTGATATCGTCTATTTGATATCCATCGTATATGCTGCGTTTTCCCGACTTCGCAAAAAGAGTGTCCCCGGCCTTGACCGCAACCGTCTTGCGGACAACTTTCCCTTTGCTTAAAACGTCGATTTCCAGTTTAGCGGTCACCTCTCCATTTTTGTTGCCGGTGGAGACCAACCGGATATAAGCTTTGTTATGACTGTTTTCAACCGCAATTCCTGAAACCTCGATCTGTTTGACCAGTTTCTGATCGTAGGCATCGACCGAGTCCAGCTTGTACATCATACAGAAGCGGTCCTTCTTCCGGTGCGTTGCCGAGTAGCGGAGCGTACAAAGCGGATTCAACAATGCCAGCGCCTCTTTTGCTTTGTCGGTATTATCTACGCTCTGCGGTTCGTCAATGATGACAATGGGATTGCAGGAGGCGATGAAATCAATCGGCCGTCCCAACATTTTATCGTGATAACGGTGAATGATGTTCGCCTTGCTTTCCTTTTCCGGATCGACGGCCACCTTGCGAAAAGCGTCGATATTGATGATCATGATCTGAATGGAACTGGATACCGCGAAATTCCGTACCTGATTCAATTTCGCCGAATCGTAGACGAAATAATCATAAGGCGTATTGTTATATTGTGCCTTGAAATGATGTTCCATAAGATCCAGAGAGCTCTTTACCCCCTCCTTGATCGCAAGGGACGGCACGACGATGATAAACTTGGTAAATCCATAGAGTTTATTCAACTCGAAAATCGTCCGCAAATACACATAGGTCTTGCCGGTTCCCGTTTCCATCCAGATGCTGAACTGCCGGCTTTTGACCAGAGCCTCGCTTGATTGCTCCAGACCGTTCCGCAACTGAACGGCATGGACATTTTCAAGCAGTTCCTCATCGATCAGTTGAAGTTCATTTGCATATCCCTGAACCCCGAGCTTCAGATTCTCTTCCACTTCGTTTTTGCGGACAGTAAAATTGCTCTGGCAGACTTTCTGACCGTCAAAAATATCGGTAATAGCCGAAATGGCTTCCAGCTGAAAGCCCAGATTGGCATCGAATTTGAGTTCCTTCATTTCTTGATTCCCACATATTTGAGCTCTGTTGCTCTTAAAATGAGCCTTCAAATGCTCTTAAATGGCTCTTAATGGCTCTTAACGCATTTTCGTTTACATTCCGGATTATTTTTTCGACAAATCTCAGATCCGTGGGGCGTTAATTGCCATACAGAGTGCCCAGTGCCTCCGACATTATGAATTAGTCCCTGTCCTCTCATGGTAACAGAGAGCAGATTACCTATTTTGCTCTCTTTTTGTTCATCCGTCAAAGCATTTGACAATTTATCCTTCAGCCATCTTCTGATATCGCTCCGAGATGCACTCTTTTTGATACAAATAAAATTCAATATTTGTTGAACGTAGAATGCATCATCAAAAGCTCTGTTCTCCAAATACTCCTCTACTTTCTGGGTATTTTCTGCAATAACTGCCGCCGGATAAACATTCGGATAACGTCCCTCAATCAATTTTTTCTTTCGGAGCTGCTTTGCATCTTCTTGAGAGATCCTGACTTTCTTCTGTAATTTGTCCAACAGGACAATTTCGTCCAGATTCAAATCCGTTTGACGCATAAGCAGTTTGGTATATCGCTCATCGAGAATTTTACCATACAGGACAACTCGCACCATCTTCTCCGGTATGGTGGAAATATCATAATCCGGCATAGGCATATAACGCTTTTGTTGTTTTTTGAACATTCTTTTGATGCCGGAACCGATGGTATCGATCATGTTCAGTTCAACCATTGCTTCAGTCAGCTGCCGATTCAAATAAAAACGCGGTCTGCCATCATCGTGAAGAACCTTTTCCAGGGTACCGGGTGCGAAAGCACCCATGTTGGAAAACTGTACACGGTCCGGATACTCGGTAACAACCACATTTCGGCAAAGCGTATAATCCTGATGGGCAATGCAATTATGTAAAGCTTCCCGGAAGACCCAGCTGTCATATTGAGAGATTTCCACAGGGAATAATGTTCCGTCCGGCATTGTTCTTATAGTAATATTTCTGACTTTTGCAAAAATCCGATCGACGGCAAGCAGGAGAGGCGGCTCAAAATGCTGATAGTCAATGCTTGTATTGTCATTATCCACCAGATTCCAGGTGATTTTCACGACAGATGGATTCAGCCAGTGTGCTGATTCCGGCTTTCCGAGCAGAATCAGGGCCGCTCTTGTGATTTTTCCATTTATGGTCAATTTAGCTTTATTCAGAAACTCTTCCGTGCTCCAGGTTTCTATTTCCTCGGCAAAAGAATCACTGCGATGTTTCTCAGAATATCTTTCGCGCGCAGCCTTGATTGCTTCCGGCGCCAAATCTTCCATTGTCGCACCGACAACTACTTCAGCAGACCAGTCTTTCCCGACAGTACGGAATATCTTCGCGGCCTCTTCCGGATGTTTGCTGAGTTCTGTACGAGATTCTCCTATACGAATATATTCGGTTCCCTGAAAACTGATCGGGCGACGATATGCCGCTTCGACCTCTAAAATAACCACTTTTTTTCCATCAACTTCAAAAGAGTAGAATTCAAATGCAATTTCTGGCTTCAAAGTTCTGCTTAAGTAAATTCTCAGCGGCTGTTGATCTTTATTTTTATGATCAGGATTAAAAGCTGTCCCTTCAATGATACGGGTGCCATCTTCAACGCCCCAGATCATATATCCGCACTCACGATTTTCGGTACAAGCCGAATTGGCAAGAGCTGAAATATATTTTCCTATTTCGTCAGGATTGTCATTTCCATGTTTTATTTCCAACCACGGCAATTCATCCGGATATGACAATAGCTCAGTAAGGAGAGATCTTAATTGTTCATCTGTATATTTTTTCATATTACCATTCTTCAGATTGTCTGGATGGACTTTTCTTCAAAACCGGCCTGCTTGAGGATTTGCAGGGCGTTGGCTTTGCCGACGTCATCGAAACCAGTGTCGCGGAAGACCACCTGCATCGGAACAATCGGGGCGTATTCGTCGCGGAGTTTGACGATTTCCTCCGCGATTGTCGCGGGAATCGTCTTGTCCAGACAGATCGCCAATGCACCCATGCCCACGATGTAAACCGTATTTTCGCCGAGCTGTTTTTTCTCAATCGGGAGAGTCAAAGGGAGATTGCATTTCAGCAGGATTTCATACAGCAAATCATCGGTCGAGCGATCGGCAAGCACGTTGTCGATCGCTTTGTAGAGATCGTCTTCCAGCGTTTCGGCGCTCGGGTTCCACGGAAGCAGATTGCTGGTATCGAGCTTGAAGACCTTGAATCCCATATCCTGATTCTGACAAGCCAGCGAATTTTCCTCCCTGATTTTCTTTGCGGCTCGACGGATGCGCTCTTTGCCGATTTCGCAGATGTTCTTGTATCCGGCCTTTGCCGCTTCCGTTCCCTCTTCGCAGGGTTCTGGCAGTTGAACCATGATGAATTTGCGGTTGCCGCCATCTTCCGCATTCAACCGCATAACTGCGTGCGCTGTGGTTGCAGAACCAGAAAAGAAGTCAAGAATTATACCGTCCTTACTAGTACAGATATTGACTAAATGTTGAAGAGTAATACTTGGCTTTGAATGATCAAAAATCTTCGCAATGCTAAACAAATTAAACAACTCAATTGTTGCATCTTCGTTTAGTCCATGTTCATCCCAAATACTGTCTGCTTTTAAACGCTTAATTTCTCTTTCTTTGCGAAAAACTTTTTGGACAGGACCTGCAGTTCCTGTTTTACCAAAAATAATCCGTCCTTCACTAATTCTTTTCTGGACCTCCTCCTCATTGAAAACCCAATAACGACCTTTGGCAGGAAAAAAAATCTCACCAGTATTAGGATTTTTGATTTGAAAGTATGGTCCCTTATGGTTTGCAGACAAGTCCATTGTTGTCCAAGAACCTCTCGGATCATTATCAGGATTAGAATATGTTTTAGTCAAAAACTCTTCGCTTGCAGGAAAACCAAACTGCTCCTCGTTAATATTTTCTAATGATTTCCCATAACAAAAAATATGATCATGAACAGGAGGAATAAGTCCCGTATTATTTCCATTTGTTTTCTTCTTCCAAATGATATCTGCACCAAAATTTTCCTCCCCAAAAATATCATCGCAAAGTTTTCTCAAATTAGCAGCTTCTGTATCATCAATGGAAATAAAGATCACGCCATCATCGGTGAGCAGATTTCGGGCAAGAATCAACCGCGGATACATCATGTTGAGCCAGTCGGTGTGATAGCGGCCACTGGTTTCGGGATTGGCGCGGGTGGATTTGCCCTCGTCGTCGGTCTGGCCAGTCAGAGCTTTGTAGTTGCCGAGAGAGTCGCGGAAGTTGTCCGGATAGACGAAATCCTTGCCGGTGTTGTACGGCGGATCGATATAGATCATCTTGACGCGCTTATGATAAGGCCCCTGCAGGAGTTTCAGGACTTCGAGGTTGTCGCCCTCGATATAAAGATTTTCGGAATCGAACCTGCCCGGCGCTCCATCTTTTCCGGAACTCTCCTCTACACAGGGACGCAATGTCCCCATGCTCCGGGTACGGGCATAGGCGCGAGCGGCTTCCTTGCCGTTCCAAGTGAACTTGTAATATTCCTGCCGTGTTTCGATCTCCCCGCCCAGCAGCGCCTTCAAAACCTCGAAATCGATCTTGCCTTCCGTAACCGCTTCGGGAAAGAGCTTCTTGAACTGCGCAATATTTTCCCCGGTCAAATCCATCGACATCCCATCCATCTTGTTCATATACTAAAACTCCTCAGTTTTTCATTTTATCGTTATATTGAAAAGAACACTCATTTTGTTAATTCGTTGAGAATAACCTATTACTTTCATGAAATAAGCCATAATCAGATCAATCACATCACAGTATAATGCAAACGACAATTTTTGTTTATTTATTGCGGTACTGTATGCTGCATAACGGGACAACGACAAGCTCCGGGGAATTTGTTTCCGTGAGAAATCTGCAAACGCTCCCGTAATGGCTTCAGAAATACTCGCCCCGGCATGAACCATGTGATTCCGAACGTATGCCAGCCAATGGCCATCCCCTTCTGATATTTTAAAAGTATCCGATATTCTTTTCCCAAAACTTCCTCTTTCATGGCCACAGATGGAATCCATACAAATAAACAGATTAAGCAATCTGAAATCGAGATAATTGCCGTGATTTCTGGTTCCGGACAAGAAGAATTCCAACGTATTGCGTTGAGAAAGAAAACGATCATTCTCGATCAGCCATTGCCAAATCAAAGGGAAAACCTTTTTATTGGGGAAAAGGCGTGTTCCTGCCGGCGGGGGCAGTTGAATATAAAGCAGAAACTCTGTTTCTGTATGAGATTCCAACAATTTAATTTCTGCGTTTTGAAACAATGAAAACGCAAGAATAATCAATAACCAGTCATCTTTTGGAAATTTATCATCAGAAGAGACCGTCAATAAATCAGAACCCTTGGGAGATGAAAAATGAAAATTCTGTCCCCGACGTTGCAGAGTCATTTCAAACGGAGCATCATACGCCCCAGAGAAAACGAGATAATTTTTGCGCTCCCCTACGCAAGGTTTCAACGAAAGAACCGATTTCAACAGAGAAAATACAATGGCAACCCGCTGAATTTTCCTACCGGTGAACGTCGCCGGAGATCGAAAGGAAAGCACAGCTTTACATTTTGTAACATCAACAGTATAGTCAACACCATTGTATTTTATCGACAATGCGGTAATTTCAGGGGAATCAGCAGAAAAAACCAACCCCATTGCTTCAATAAGATCAAGTTCAATCTCACATTTGATCCTGTTGTCATGGAGATCCACTTCAGCCGGCACACAATTCCATTCAACGGGATCTATGAGATTCCCTTTTGCATCCTGGATATTGTGTTTTACGAATCGCAAACTGATCGTTGCCGGAAGGCTTTTATTCATATCTCCTCCACAGCGGTTAATCTGTTTTTGATATTTTGCTCCTGGGACTCCAGTCTCTTGCTTTTTATATTCAGCTCTACCAGATTAGACATTTCTATTTCATTTTTCGCTTTTGCCTTTAACTCGGCAAGCTGATTTTGCACCTGATGCAATTCATCCAGCAAACGGCGGCGCTCATCCGGCGTAATACGGCTTACGTTGAAAGTTCCGGTAACATCCGCAGTTTCCAGAACATTCAATAAATTACTGTAATGTCGGTACAAGTCAAGATAACTATTTTTTTTAAATTTTCCGAAATCCGCCGCCTCGGAAAATTCCGGCAGAAAACGATTGTCGATCCATCCGGTATTCGTCTGCTGTTCCAGGACAAGCTGTTCTTTCCCATCCCGGCTGAACCGCTTTTCCGCCATGGACAGGCAGAGATTTTCCCCGTCATGCAGAATTACGATCAAAGGATACGGCATCGTCCGGTGGCAGAGTTCCGCAATGCGGGCCGCTTTCCCCGGCTTTCTCAAAACCACATCGATTTGCACCAGCGAACTGTACTCATGCTCCCCGTCAGTGTAAGCATGGAGCAGAATACCATGATTCTCATCCAGCACATACGAACAATTGATTTCCGCAATATCGCTCTTGAAAGCCCGCCGATCTCCCGGCGTCAACGGCCCGTTTTCGGCAAACAAGACCTTGCCGATCCGCTGATTCACATGGCAGGAGTCCGGAAGATGAAACGGATTGATGACGGTCATTTTTCCTCTCCAAGCAATGCGATAAAGGCTACGACTTCAAAATCATTCACTCTCCGGTCTGATTCGCCCGCAAGGCGGATCCCGCCACGTTGGAACAGGGATTTCACCCCCTGTTCCTGTTGCTTGCCGGCAACCGCAACAACAGCACGCTCCAGCAACTCCTGATAGTGGCTCATATCTTTGCCGGAGTGCGTCAGATGATTGAAACGCGCAACAATTTCATTCTGAGGAGAGGTGAAACCAGTGCAGATTTTTTTCAGAACATCCAGAATCTGTTTGGGCTGGTTATAATTCAGCTGAATATTGCCGCTGTCATCTACAAACACCAGATAATACGGTGCCAGCGAATAACCGGACTCCACCGGAGCTTTTCCACTCATGTCTTTCAAGCAGAAAATCGCCCCGGGCTTAAACTCCTGAGTCAGGGAAGTCAACTCCAATGCCGCTGCCGCTCTGGCCCCGAACGGGGTACATTCCAGAAGCGGGAGATGCGCTTTCATGTATTCGATCAAATCCATGCGGAAGTCATTCAACGTCAGATCCGTGATGGAAATTCCGCCGGAAATGTCCTCCAGATCCAGAACCGCGTCCTTCAACTGCTGAAGCTGGCGCCGGCGATATTCCAGATCATTCATCTGCTTGTTATATTCAATAATGTTTTCTTCGCCAGTGGCGGAAATATCCAGAAGTACCATACGACCGGAAACACGGGCTTCCAGATTGATATATTCATCAAGTTCCATATTCGGCCAGAAGTTCACCAACTGAATAGCGGCGTTTTTTGAGCCGATACGATCAATCCGCCCAAACCGCTGGATAATACGCACCGGATTCCAGTGAATATCATAGTTCACCAGATAGTCGCAGTCCTGCAGATTCTGCCCTTCCGAAACACAGTCGGTGGCAAACAATAAATCAATTTCAGCAGGCGATGCACTACGGGGACGTTCCTTGGAACGCGGAGAAAAATTGGTCAGAATTGAGTGAATATCCGTCCGGATGCCACGCCGCGTTGTTTGATTCGTTCCCGTTCCCACAACCAGACCGGAATAAATTCCATACTCTTTTTCCGCCCAGTCGGAGAGTTGCCGGTACAGATAGGCAGCGGTATCTGCAAAAGCGGTAAAAACAATCACCTTCTTATTGCCGGGATTAAATGGCGCCGTGATTTTCCGTCGAATCAGCTCTTTCAACGCCAACAGCTTTTTATCGCGCTCCGGCGTGATCTGCCGAGCCGCATGAAGCAACTTCACCAACTGATCCCGGTCGGCTTCCAGCTCCTGACGCCAGCGGATGATATCACAATCCAGAATCAACACCTTGATTTTATTGCCGATTAACAGATCTGACAGCAATTCGGAATCGCTCTCAATGTCATTGATGTTCAATTCCTCAACGTCAATCATGGCGTCATACTTTTCAATTTTATCCAAAAGCAAATTAACCGCTTCCAACAACTTTCCAATAGTGATGGAGAAAGAATTGATAGAACTTTCCATCCGTTTCAGCAGATTGATCCGCATTAAGTGGATCAGACTCTCTTCACGATCCAGCTGTTTAAAAATCGAACCGCCATCGGTTTCCACATCGTACTTTTTGTTATACTCATCCCGTTTTTCAGGAAGGACATATTTCAGCGGGGAATAGGCAGCCAGGTGAAGTCTCTGGATGGTTCGATTGACCTCCTTGAGAGGTGGAAAATGCCCGGAAACATCGATATCCTCCTTGACGTTAATCGGAACTTTTCGTTCCGGGAATTTTCCGACGTCACCAAGATTATAATACTTTTCAATGTGTTTGCGGGAACGCGCAATGGTCAACAAATCCAATAACTGAAAATAATCAAAATTCATGGATGACAAAAGCTCCCGGGAATCGCGTTCCTCGGAGTCAAGCCAGCGATTGAAGCAAGTCTGGGCTCGGCGAAGGGTCTGCTCAATGCTGGCAATACCTGATTCCGCCAGAGCGGAATCATCCGCTTCCGTGATGAATGCCACCTGGTTCTTCAAATCGTTCATCTTGCTGTTGACGGGAGTTGCCGAAAGCATCAGAACTTTTGTTTTAACACCGGATTTGATAATATCCCGCATCAGCTTCTTATAGCGCGAAAGCCCCTGTTTTTTACTTGGTGCATTATTGCGGAAGTTATGTGACTCGTCAATCACTACAAGATCGTAATTCCCCCATTTTACGGTCTCCAGATTGATGTCGCCTGACATTCCTCGGCTGCGGCTTAAATCCGTATGGTTCAATACGTCATACCGGAAACGATCATCACAAAAAATATTGCGTTCGTCATTCTGCAAATAGATCGTCCAGTTATCCCGAAGACGCCGCGGACACAAAACAAGCACTCGATCATTCCGCAATTCGTAATATTTGATGATTGCGAGCGCTTCAAACGTTTTGCCCAAGCCGACACTGTCGGCGATGATGCAGCCATTATATTTTTCCAGCTTGTCGATTGCGCCGAGAACTCCATCTTTCTGGAACTTGTAAAGTTTTTTCCAGACGAGGTGTTCTTTGATCCCGGTTTTGGTCTTGATGATTTTTTCCTCATCCAATTCCCCCAACGTATTGCTGAAAATATGATACAAAATGAGGTAATAGATGAAGTCCGGTGCTTTGTCACTCCCGAGCCAGGCCAGTTGATCAATAAAAAATTTTTTGATATCCTGAATATGCTGATCATCATGCCAGATTGCATCAAACCACTCTTGCAATTCTGCAATGTTTTCCGGGTCATCAAAGCCGGTGCTCATGTCATGCCGGATGGAGTTCACAAAGCCAAGCCCAGAAGCAGTCAAATCAGCACTACCCTGAATAGCGATTTTATCGGAACAAAAAAGGTTTTGATGAACCAGCGATGCGAAAGTTGCCTGAACAATTTCAGCATGGGAAGAAAGCCATTCTTCACATTTTTTTGCAATATATTGCTGCGTAAGCCGATTGCGCAGTTTACGCTCATCAGAATCTCCGACAAAAGCAAAATTATCTTGAATGTCAAGAGGAGACGAAAAAAGCAGCCGCAGTTTTTCGACAGCCGGCAGTATATGTTCAAGTTTCTCCAGAGCATAGATAGAGAACTGCGCGGTAATAACAGAAAGGCTGGAATGCTGTTGCAAAGCAGCAGCAAGCAAATCTCCCGCTTTGAGCCGTTTGTTATTGATAAGCTGCATTATTACTCCTCGTCTTTACCCTCAAAATACACTCGATACCTGGACATCTTTTGTCTATGGGAGTTCAACCACCTAGAAAATCATGATTCCCCTGCCTTACCGGATTTGATCCAAGCATCGACTTCTTCTTTTTTGAATTTCCAATAACGGCCGATGCGGTGACCGGGCATATTTTTGATTTCGATCCACTTGTAAATAGTCTCTCGGCGAGCTCCCAGGTACTCTGAAATTTCTCTCAATGATAGCCACCGATCTTCCATATTACAACCTCAAAACGTCCATTAACGTTACTATCAAGCTTCTGAATATACGGAGAAGATACCATAGTTTGTGTAAAATGCAAGGAAAAAGGTCGTTTAAGTAGTTATTTTAAGTGACTTTTATAGTAAAACCAATGGTAATTTCAAGAGAGCGAAGATGATCCGCTTTCGCAATTTCAGTCAGAATGAATAAAATGAATTGCACTTAACAACTAACATTCTCGCCTGCTTTTTTCTGGTGATTGCTGCAGATAAATTAAAAATAGTATTAACTAAACAACCTTCTCAAAGTTTTCTGTGTTACATGTCGGTTTTCTTTACAATACTTTTCGCCTCATATTTTTTCAGTAACGACAAGCCCTCTACCGGCTTCGTGGCCGGTGGAGGGCTGATGTTATTTGGTGGAAAAGTGTCGCCCGGGGGCGACGCTTTTACCAGAGTTTTTCCAATTCCTGTTCCTGGCGACGGAGAATTTCGGCTCTCAGCTGTTCCTTTTCCTCTGGAACAAAGGCGATTCCGAGAGGTTTCAGCTCCTTTACCGCATTGATCAGGGCCTGTCTTGATTTCGTGCTTTCTATCAGCTCGGACACCGTCGCGCGCGTATCGAGCTTTCGTTTCAGCACATAGCTGAAAAAACTTTCTTCATCGCATGGCCCGAATTTTTCGGTCAGCTCATCATTGAGAATTCGTTTGCGATATTCGTCCACTTGTTTTTCAAGTTGCCTGCGGTTCGGGATCCCGCCGTTTGCGGCCTCCCGAGCACTGTTCCAAATTTTTACGACTGCTTCCGAAGGCAGTGAGGCAAGGGGACGAATCAATCGCTCCGGAATCAGCGTTCGGGAATCCTCCGGCAAAAGACTCCGCACCCGGTAACAGGCAATCAGACGATAACCATAGGAGCGATCAATGTGAAACATCTACTCGCAGTAACACCGGAATGATTTGTACCCGCGCAGCCGGTAGAGCTTCTCCTCCCTGATCCGTTCAAGCAGCATGCCGGTTTCAAAACAGTGCCGGACTCCGGTTCTGATCCGATCTTCGAGTTTGACCAACTCTTCCAACTCCTGCTCCTCTGGAGCTCTTAGGTCGGTCGGTTGCTTCGGCTGCGCCAACTCACGTTTGTCATCTGTAATAACTCAGAAACAAATGTGCGCAAAATATCGGACACTACCTGCCATCATCTGTTATTGCACTTTTGACCTGGGGCTTTGCTTGAGTCACCGTTGAACTGAACGAAAAAGGATATGCGAATGAAACTGGATTTCCGGATAGATTGGGGATATAAATATCTGTTGAGATTTTACGCTCAAAATCTCAAAATCGTTGTTTAAAATTCTCCGCTTACAGACTCATTTCAAGGGTGAAACGTTTCAAAAAGCAAGCCTCCTGTTTCATTTTCTGGAGGCTCGGCCTCAATAAATAACTATTATAAATAAGTATTTATGTTTTTAAAACATGCCGGACACGGTTCAAAATTTCCTCAGCAGGGATATCGGGAGTATCGAGCAACTTCAATGCTTCTTCGATCCGCTGGCGATCGGATTTGGTCGTGATGGACGCGACAGCGGCAATCGCTTCCATTTGGGCCTCCTCTCCAATATGAATATAGTATTTATCAGCGATATCAGAATCGGTGCCGAGGATTGAAAGCAATACGGCCTTCGGGACACCAGCCTCAGCGCAATGACTGGCAAAGCTGTGGCGCAGGGAATGAAAGCCGTAAACCGTTGCCTTCTTCTTGCGGCCCGGTACCTCCACAGATGGCTCCAACCCGATCCAGCGGATCACCCGGAGAATGTCCAAGCCGACTTTATTGCAGCCGACATCTTTGCCGCTGGCGTCTTTCTGTTTATAGCGAGCCGCACAGTTTGGACAGATATATTCATCTCGTTTCCATGCCAATGCTTCCTGAAGCACCGCTAATAGCTGATCGGCGATTGGAATCGTGACTTCTTTTCCTGTCTTGAATTGTTTGACCCAGATGCGCCGCCGTTCAAGATCAACCTTATGCCATTGCAGCAGAACGCAGTCTTTCAGCCGCTGGCCGGTAAACATCCCCAGATGATAGATGACCCGGATTTCCGGTTTGTTCTTCACCTTGTGGGTGGAATCGGCCAGTACGTCCAGCAATGCCTGTTCCTGCTCGCGGGTAAAGGCAAGACGGCGTGTATTGTGTTCCTGCTCTTCGCGGTCTTTACGCCAGAGTACAGGAGAATTAAAGGGATTGCCATCGGGACAATACTCGGCAAGCGTAGAGAAGATTTTCCGAAGCCGCTTGATCTTACGGTTGTGTGTATCAACGGCCAGTTGGCATTCCCGAAGCTTTTGCGCATAGGCATCAGCGAGTTCCGGCGTCACTTCGTGGAGATATTGGCAGCTTTCCGGCAGAGATGCCAGGAAGTCTCGCAAGTCGGCTTCATAATTGAGCTGTTCGTTTATGGTCGCAGGGGTGGCGCGGTTCGGATGCCTGGAATAAGTGTTCCATACCTCGGTAAGCGGCAACACGTTTGCCGGTTTGATCAGATTGCGCGCGTGAGCGACATGTGCCGAGACGACTTCCATGTTGGTCGCTTTCAGAACCGGAAGCAGCTCTTTGACTTTCCGCTTTGCCTCTTCCAGATTCTTGGTCTTCAGGCTGATCGACTTGCGTTCACCGTTGATCTGGTAACGGTAATGATAGGTCCCGTTCGGTTTCTGGTAGATGGTGCCGACTTCCTGCTTCATGTTTTTCCTCGCCATTGCCCTGCGTCCTCATAACTATCCTCGTGAGCTAAAATAACACTGATTTCGAGGATTGAAAGGCTGAAGTGGCACAAAACGGCACAAAAACTTATATTCTGAGGGGAAACTGGTACCCGGGAGAGGAATCGAACCTCCGACGCAGGGTTTAGGAAACCCTCGCTCTATCCACTGAGCTACCCAGGCACTTTAAGGCGAAGTGGTGGAGCCGCCCGGACTTGAACCGAGGACCCGGAGATTATGAGTCACCTGCTCTAACCGACTGAGCTACGGCTCCACTTGATATTCAATACTATAATCCGGCTCCCGCTTTTACGCAAGCCGGATTGAGGGGAAATTCCACTTTTTTTATGCAAGGACGCGCAATGCCGTATCCACGTTTCCAAAGGGGGCGCTGACTTGAATCCCGCGCACACGTGACCGGATCGCCGCTACGCTTTCGCGCGCAATCGCAATGCCGGCTTCCCGCTGCGCCTCCTTGCTTTCATCCGCGGCCATTCGCTCCATCACCGCATCCGGCACCACCACGCCCGGCACCTCCGTACGCATGAATTCCGCATTCCGCAGGCTCGTCAGAGGCCAGATACCGGCGATTACCGGCACGTTCAAATGGGCGATCCTGTCCAGAAAAACGAACAGCGCCTCCGGCGCAAACACCGGCTGCGTAATGATGAATTCAGCTCCGGCTTCCACCTTTTCGCAGGTGCGGCGGTATTCCCGTTCCAGGTCGATCGCATTCGGGTCGGCTCCGACGCCGATCACCATTTTCGTGACCGCATTCAACGGTTTGCCGCCGAGGTCCACTCCCTGATTCATCCGTTTCTGGATCTTCACCAGCCCGACTGAATCCACGTCGAACACCCCGGAACTGAATGGATAATCCCCCAGTTTCGGCGGGTCGCCGGTGATGAAAAGAATGTTGTTGATCCCGACTCCGGCGCAGCCGAGCAGGTCCGCCTGCAAACCGATCAGGCTCTTGTCACGGCAGCAGCAGTGCAGGATCGTTTCGATTCCGGCATTGCGCTGGATTTCAAGAGCGGTCACCAACGGGGAAATCCGGGCGCTGGCGCGCGGTCCGTCCGGCAGGTTCACCGCGTCGATTCCGGCGGCCTTGCACTTGGCCGCTCCCGCAATGGTTCCGGTCAGGTCAAAGCCGCGAGGCGGCGTGATCTCAACCAGCTTGATGAACGCCCCGTCCGCCAGCTTGCAGCCGATCCGGGAGCGTTCGGCCAGCGGAACCTCCGGCTTCAGGTCGCACTCTTTTACTTCGAGCGCCGGCAGGGCACGCTTCTCGGCCTGCATCAGCGGCTTGATCGTGCGGGCAAGCTCCTCGATGTGGTCCGGCGTGATTCCGCAGCAGCCGCCGATCGCGGCCGCGCCCAGCATCGCGTAACGTTTGGCGTAGGTGCTGAAATATTCGGCGCTGGTCATATAGATCATGCGGCCGTCCACGCCTTTGGGCTGGCCGGCGTTGGGCTGCACGATGACCGGCAGTTGCGTGAGCGCGGTCAGTTCTTCAAGGACACCGAGCGTGCTTTCCGGGCCGCCGCCGCAGTTAAGCCCGATTGCGGTCGGGGCAGGGCAGGGGCGGGATGCATTCAGCTGCTCCATGAATTCGGCAATGGTGGCGCTGTCGTTGATGTGCGGATGCGGTTCGATCGCGAAACTCGGCACATAGACCAGTTCCGGAAATTCCGCCACCGCTTCGAGGACGGCTTTCAGGTCGGCGGCCCGGCGCAGCGATTCGAAGATGATGAAGTCCGCGTCGGAGAGCGCCCGTATCTGTTCGGCCAGCAATTCGGCGCGGGTCCGGCGGTCCTGATCGGAATCCGGTTCCCCGACCGGGCCGACCGATGCGGCGACCAGCGCCTTGCCGGCGGCGGCTTCACGGGCGAGCTTCACTCCGGCCCGGTTGATCGCCTCGGTCTGTTCGGACAGTCCGAATTTGGCCAGCCGGCGGGAGTTCGCGTTGTAGGTGTTGGTGGTCAGGACTTCCGCTCCGGCCTTGAGGTACTGGTGATGAATGTCGAGAATCACATCGGGAGCGGTCAGGTTCAATTGTTCAAACGACGCATTCACGAAGAAGTTGCGGCGGTAGATTTCCGTGCCGATCGCGCCGTCGAAAATCGTCAGCGATTCGGCCAGTTTCTGTTGCAGAAGGTTCATTATGGTTCCTGTCCGGGCACGGCCCTGTTTCTTCAAAATATAAATATACGGGCATAAAATATCACGCTGTACCTGAAATATCAACATTTTTCCGTATGGATCGGAACAATTTTTCCGCATTGTTCCTCCGTATCCTGAAGCGGGATCGCCTGCGCTTTGTTCAATATTGAATAAAACGGCAGATTACCGGCGAAATTCCGGGAACGCGAGTTGACGCGGCCGCCGAAGTTTGCTATACTATTGTTCAGATGATAAAATGTTGTTTTCATATTTGAACGGAGCTTTCTATGGCAAATACGATTCCGGCGGTGGAAAAGGCGGTGGCGGTGCTGGATATTCTCGGCGCGCGCGAAAACGGGGCGACGCAGGCCGAGCTGGTCGAACTGCTGCGGATCACGCCCTCCACCTGCTATCGGATTTTGCAGACTCTGCTGGAGGCGGGATGGATCAGGAAACGTTCCGGCAAGCGGTTCGATCTGGCCGGAGGAATGCTGGCGGCAGCGATGAAGCTGGTGGACCGCCCCGCACGGCTCCGCGCGGCGCAGCCGATTCTGGAACGGTTGGCGGCGGAAACCGGCCTGTGCGCCAAGCTGTCGGTGCGGCAGGGCAGAGACCAGGTGCCGATCCTGCGGGCGGAGTCGCCGCGCAGCGTGGCGGTTTCGAGCCGCCTCGGCGTGCGTTTCCCGGTGATCGAAGGCTCGGTGGGGGCGGCGCTGCTGTTCAAAACGCCGGATGCGGAGATCGCGGCACTGGCGGCGGAGTGCTCGGAACCGGTGATGGAGAAGAATCATCCCGAAATCGTGACCGCCCGGATCGATGCGCTGCGGCTGCGCGGCTTCTGTTTCAACGCGGGCGTGAACCGGTGGAAGATCGACGCGATGTCGGTTCCGGTGCTGGACGGCGAAAAGCAGGTGGCGGCGGCCTTGACTTTGCTGGGGGCGGAGGAGGATTTCCGGGAGCGGGCG